>Ga0208783_10000038_pt1 | contig 78350 bp, 97 predicted proteins | sample DEB19_08_DNA_2_FD_184529 | JGI IMG/M metagenome (GOLD analysis project Ga0208783, IMG submission 184529) | Aqueous microbial communities from the Delaware River and Bay under freshwater to marine salinity gradient to study organic matter... | ecosystem: Environmental > Aquatic > Marine >... | reverse complement strand
ATGAGTCGTATCTGTATCAAAGACATACTCAACTGTGATGCCACCAAAGTTGCCCTGAGGCCCTGTCGCTCCCGTAGGTCCGGTTGCGCCCTGAGAGCCAGTTGCACCCGTTGCGCCGGTAGGTCCGGTGTCTCCCGTTGCTCCGGTCGGTCCTATGGCTCCCGTTGGACCAGTAGGACCAGTTGCTCCCACATCGCCCGTGGCACCAGTAGGACCAGTGGGTCCAGCATCCCCTGTTGGACCAGTAGGACCCGTTACTCCAGTCGCTCCTGTTGGACCGGTCGGACCTGTAGCACCAGTTGCCCCCGATGCTCCCGTAGGTCCTGTAGGACCGGTAGGACCGGTAGCGCCCTGTATGCTCCCAATCAGGTTGGTGCTTGCGGCGCTACCACCACCGGTAATGTCCAGATAGAAACCTCTGGCTGTTCCACCTTGCTCAAAGAAACGAAGTTTATTCTGGTAAACATCAATTGTCACACCACCATTAAGGGTGGTGTTGGTAACAGCCTTTTCAAGAAAGAACTCCCCGCCTTCATCGCCAGATGATTGCGTAGAACTTATCTTGCCAGTGACAAAGAAGTCTGTGCCATTATAGGTAAGACCAGAACTACCAGCAGGGTTATTTGACCCATCCTTATATACAACCTGATTTGCTGAGCCAGCAACAGGACCTGTTGCTCCTGTTGGACCAGTAGCACCAGTGGCGCCAGTGGGACCCGTGGGACCAGTGGGGCCTGTGGCTCCAGTTGGTCCGGCAATACCCTGAGGACCAGTAGGTCCTTCGTTGCCCTGAGGTCCTGTTGCGCCAGTTGGACCCGTTGGACCTGTTGCTCCAGTGTCACCAGTAGCCCCAGTAGGACCTGTGGGACCAGCATCACCAGTAGCCCCTGTTGGACCAGTAGGTCCAGTTGCTCCCGTGGGTCCGGTGGCACCTTGTGTTCCTTGCGGTCCAGTAGGACCAGTTTCGCCTTGCGGTCCAGTAGGACCGGTAGGACCAATATCTCCCTGTGGTCCGGTTGGTCCAGTTGCACCAGCATCACCCGATGCTCCCGTTGGACCAGTTGCGCCTTCATTGCCCTGTGGGCCAGTCGCTCCCGTTGCTCCTGTTGCTCCCTGAGGTCCTGTGGGTCCAGTTTCGCCAGTAGCCCCAGTTGGCCCTGTTGGACCCGTGGCTCCAGCATCTCCTGTTGCACCAGTGGGTCCGGTGGGACCTTGCGCTCCAGTGGGTCCGGTCGCTCCAGCCGGTCCAATATCCCCTGTTCGAGCAAAGGTGATGATGACATCTTCGTTATTAGAGAATGAAGTTGCCGAGCCAGAAACATAGGCAACCGATATATCAAAAAAGCCTGTCTCCTCAGTAAGTGCAGAGATTGTAAACAGCGCAAAGTCAGAAGAATCGGCCTTATTAGAGACCCGTAGGTGTCCCTTGATTGTTGATGTTGAATCATCAATAGTTCTCAGGAATGGCTGAATGTCCGTGGCATTGACATCCTCGTCATCAATTTTCATCTCAGTCGCCAAAGTTAGGTTGGCGTTACTGAATTTGACCTTTCCTGAACCAGGGTCAGAATGTGCTGTATCAGTGTCAAATATATAAGCGACCGTGACACCACCAAAGTTTCCTTGTGGCCCAGTCGCACCGGTCGCTCCAGTCGCTCCAGTCGCACCGGTAGGGCCAGTGGGACCGGTCTCTCCAATTGCTCCGGTTGGCCCTGTATTGCCTGTTGCGCCTGTTGCTCCCGTAGCGCCTTGTGCTCCCGTTGGACCCGTTGCTCCTTCGGCTCCGGTCGCTCCGGTGGCACCTTGAGCGCCAGTTGGACCGGTGGGACCCATGTCTCCTTGCGCGCCAGTTGGTCCAGTAGGTCCGGTGTCTCCTTGCGCTCCAGTGGGACCAGTTGGACCAGTATCGCCAGTAGCGCCTGTCGGTCCAGTGGGACCTGTATCGCCAGTTGCTCCAGTTGGTCCGGTATCTCCGGTGGCGCCAGTTGGACCCGTGGCGCCAGTCAGACCCGTGGCGCCAGTCGGACCTGTAGCCCCAGTCGGTCCAGTAGGTCCAATATCTCCGGTAGCACCTGTTGGTCCAGTAGCACCAGTGGGACCGGTGACAGTTGATGCGGCACCAGTTGGACCTGTTGCTCCGGTGGGACCAGTCGGTCCGGTTTCTCCAATGAGATTTGATGCAATTGTCGTGATGATGTTTGACAACGTGTTGTCACGCATCTCAATGGTGAGATTCTTGGCAGATGTCGTTGCCTTAGCGTAAATAACTACCTTTATCCTGCTGGACAGGTCTGTTAGGTCATAAGTAGAAATATATGCGCTATGGAGATATACATCTTGAACCGTGCCGACTGGAGTTCCTTGGGTTGATGAACCATCATAAATTGTCCCCAAAACAGTCGTTCCGTCTGATGCAACTTCAAGAACATCGAACCAATAGACGAGGTCACCTCCCCCCGCAGACCTCAAGGCGTAGAGTGACATCGCCCATATGCCGGGGATAATTGCTGTAGTAAGAAGAGCGTCTACCTCTGTTACAAATTCCGCTACTGCAATATCTGTCGTTGAGATGGTGTTGGTAACAATTGAGGTCTGGGTGCCACTATTTGGAAGAAGAATCAAACTTCCTTGAGGAGCAGTAAATGGGACAGTTTGAGTAACGCTTGCGCTGTCCAAGTAGAAAACGGTTCCTGACGAAATGCCGTTGATTCCCTGAGGACCAGTTGGACCAGTTGGACCGGTTGGACCTGTAGGACCTACAGCCTGTGTATTTTCCCAGAGGCTTGTCGTTGAGTTATATACAAGCGCATCACCATCTGTAAGCGTTCCAGCGTTGATTGCAACATTATGCAGTTCGTCAAGTTCGTAGCCATTCTGTGTGGCCACGTAAACAATTCCATTGTTGGTTGCTCGAACTACTACGCCAATAAACACCAAATGTTCTGGTGCTGATGGCTTAGTTGTAGTGAACGCACCATTTTCGCCAAGCCACAGAACATCCCCCTCGGAGTAACCAGTGGATAGGTCAATACCATCAACATAACCGCGAGTAATAACCGGTCCATTTTCGGACGCTAGGATGTTTGCCCCAACGAGGCCAATGGTTTTGGAAGATGTGGTGTCAGAATCATTATCTGCACGCTTAACTGATGCATGGTCACCAGTTGCTCCAAATAAATAAACAACAGTTCCGGTGGTTAGGGTTGTGGCTTCGGCATTACGAACATAGGTAACTACTGATGAATACCCATTAACCCAGTTGGTGCCGTTATACGCAAGCGTCTGAAACTCTGCTGGGTCAGTAATAACAACATCTGTAAGGTCGTCAAGTTCGGCAACAACGCTTGCTGCAGATGGTGCGAATTTCGTTCCATTGAACTGAAGCACCTGACCGGACGCTGCCCCAGTCGTATCAACCTCAATACCGTCAATAAAAAGCGTAGGTGCCTTGAAGGTGTCATCCGTTTTAAGGACATTTGCAGCGTCGCGATAAAGGTTCGTGTCGGCGGAAACCGAACCGTCACCCCAAGAGATATTTCCGCCAGCGTCAATAGTGAGGCGAGGCTGGGCGTCGTCTTTGACGCCAATATCAACGGCAGAGTCGGCTGCGGTTGCGAAGAACCGTGCCTTAATAAGTGAGAATATTTTGAAAGCCATTGAGCCTCAACTCGTTGGTTTTGTTTCCAGCCCCTCAAGGCTGGATATTAGCCAGTAATTACTACTCGGTAGGAGTTACTGGAGGGGGCTGATGAGAAAGTGACTGTTACCGTGTTTGTCGTAGTCCGGAGCGTGTCGGCAATGACGGTGTCGTAGGTCGCGGCATCGTAGACCTGAACGGTGACATCACGGGTTCCAAAATTATGCGTAATTACATAACTGGTATTAGAACCATCGCCAATAGTCTTAGAGGCAACGCGAGCAAGGACCGGAGTTCCTGTATCAAAACCTGCGGTTGTATCAGCAAGATTTGTACGGGCGTTGGCAGCCGTAGAAGCACCAGTACCACCATCGGCAACAGCGACATCGGTGCCGTTCCAAGTGCCGGTGGTAATCGTACCAAGGGTTGTAATGCTTGACTGTCCAACATATGTTGAAGCGATGTCAATACTGTCGGCATTGACTGTGATGCGGTCGGCTGTGCCAACAGCGTCAATGGTGTTTCCGCTCTTGGTGAGACCATTACCGGCAATGCTCTGACCAGCGGCTGAGAACTGGACGAAACTGAGGTTCGTCGTTCCAAGAACGATGGCTCCGTCAGTTGTGAGAACCCAGCCTGAGTCCGCCCACGCAGTTCCCTGCTCAACGAAGACGAAAGTGCCAGGAGTAAGTTCCGTGGCCGTATCGGCATCCGTAGCACGGGTTAGCACCCATGGGTTTCCAGCATCGCCAACCGCTGTAACGGTGTAAATACCATTGTAGGGGGCATTCGCCGATGTCTCGTTCTTGACGAGGATTCGGATTCCAACATCTGCTGGGTCGGACAGCGTGGCGCTATCAATCGTCAGACCACCATTAGCACTGGCAGTAAGAACGCCAGAACTGTGTGTAAAGGTGGGTAGGGCGGCATTTGTAGCCAACCGAACAGATTGCTTGACGTCAAGACCGGACCGAGCGGCGTCAACATACGCCTTGTTGGCGGCATCTAGGTCAGCAGATGGGGCAGTGACCTGAAGTCGACCGCTAGCATCACGCTTAGCAAGGGTGCTATTGGTATTTGACGAGGTTGCGGCATTAAGGTCACTATAGAAAGTTGACGAAAGAAGACCAGCGTTCGAGCCATCAGCCAAATTCGGCGTAATCGTGATTGCGCCACCAGATTCCCCAATCGTCAGGGCGGAAGCGTAAGTCCCCGACGACGCGACGCTCTTGACCAGCACCTTCCAAGCCGTGCCGTCATAAAACTTGATGCAATCAAGGTCGGTACGGTAGATAAGCCGACCCTCAAAGAGGTTCGATTCAGGGTCAGCGCCAACTGCCTCAAAACGACCGTTGAGGAGTTGATTATTATTTAGGTCAAGATTTGTTACAAACTTTGTTGCCATCTTTGCCTATTCCTTAGGTCAAATACGCATAGCCTGAAAAAGGTGCAGTGAACTCCACTACAACTTGAGACGTGCTTACATATGATACTTCACCGATAACTACGGTAGATGCAGAATCAACGACCATTACAGATGGGTAGCCACCAAGCGTATGATTAATTGTCCAAGTTGACGAGGGACTTCCTTGGGTATGGACATGACGGAGAGTCTGTCCGGGGATATAGAAAGGCGTGGGGGGCCAGCCTGACTCGGTCTTTGGACCCCAGAACTCGTTCGTGTCAAGGTCAATGTAATAATCGCCGACACGTCCAATGCCTGCTGTCGGAGCGCCACTACCCGAGATAAATCCGTAGCCTCGCTGACCCTGAGCGCCAACCATTGAGACAAAGACATCTGTCGTCGCCTCGTCAACGGTAACTAGGTTTCGAAGTTGGTCGGGGGCATTTTCAATGTTTACTTGCGTTACTTCTTGGACGACTGAAACATTGATATTCGGCTCGGTCACCGCGTAACCTCCGGTTCAAGCCGGATTCTGCCCTTGAGGACGCGGAACACGCGTCCCTCGTCATCAATCACCTCAAGGTCATAAACGCCCTCGGTTTCAATACCCTCTGTATCTTCGGAAAGAATGAGGAGGGTAACTTCTCCAGAATCGCCACCAAGGCTAATTCGTCCATTTTCGGTAGTGAGTTCAATGACGACTGTTTCAGAGTCAATTTCAGACCTAATTTGCATTCGAGCGGTGTAGTCAGTCAAGTCATAGGCAGAGCCATCAGGGTTAGTAATAGTTACCAAGCGTTCAAAATGCGCACCTTGGTCTATGGTGAAATTATAGTTACCGGCGAGCACCGCTACCTCCAATGACATTTACCAGATTAAGTGTACTCTTCAGCGCGTTTACACAGGGCTTACAGAAGCAAACGGAGCGGTCAGGAGGAAACCGCTCCGTCTGCTCTCCTTGTCGGGAGGAACTCAGCGCTTTTTGGGCTTAACAGTCTTTGCGTCAAAAATGCTTGCGATTTCGGGGTCGCCAATCTTCGTTGAAAGCCAAGCAAAGACAGCAGAAAGAATTGGCAGGCTTAGGGAGATGACTTGCTCGTCCAGCCCAGCCTTCCAGCCGAGGTACACCAGAAGTCCAAGCAGGCTTCCTTTAAGAGTCTGGTCACTGACCTGCATGCCCTTCATTGGTTATCCTCCGGTTCATCATCGTCAAAATCAGAAACGAACTCACCGAGTTCACGAGTCATCATGATTTCCTTGGCGCAATCAAGCATTCCTGTGCCAAGCCACGTAGTCATGCCTTCTGATGTGCCCATGTGAAGGTCACGTGAGTCGTTGTCAACAATTTCAGCGATAATTATCCAATTGGTAATCATCTGCTGGGGAAAGGCTTCGGCTATCAGACCTTCAAGGTCGCGCTCGTCACCCGGTTTTGACATGCTTTAATTCTACCACTATGTGGTTTACTCAGAGACTTGCTACACATTCATGAGTAATTGTGAAACCAAGTGGGCGACAGGGCTGAACTGCGCGATAAATATTCTCGCTCTGAGCGCCAGTTACTCCACCAATTGTTTCCGAAGTTAGTGTCTGAATAGTAATAAGCCACGGATTACTGAATGGGTCGGTGACATAATTAATTGTTTTAGTGCCCGTAAGGCTAGGAGTAATAGCGTCAAGGATTGCTTGTTTTGAACCAGCATTCAATCCTGTTCGCGCGGTTGTAATAAGGTCACGGCGACCGGGGATGAAGTTGGCATCAGAAGTATCGTAAGCCTCAATCTCAATCCACTCTTCGTCGACATAAGTAATAGTTCCAGACGATTCTGATGCAGATGCCTCATCGTCGTCCCATGTCAATGTGTTTGTTCCTGTATTCACAGACACCAAAATGTATTGACCATTGAATGCGGTAGTCCCAGTAACCGTTATTGTTTGACCGGCGCTTACCTCAGTTGGCGATGCCGATACAACTGCTGTTGTAGTTCCACTTGACCGACTAATACTGGTAATTGTGTAACTGACATCGGCAGTATCATCAACTTCAAGCATGATGTCCTGCCAGTTAGTGGGCAAGTTTTTCCATGGAGTCGTGCCGCTTGGAGTCGTCTCAAGACGGACACCAACAAACTGAGCGAGCCACGGAAGATAATCTGGTTCGGCTACTTCTGGATTTACAAGAGTACTTTTTGTTGTATCGTCATTTGCATCATAGCCATCTTCAATATCAACATACCGAAAATTTAGCGACTGCTGAAATGCGTTGTCAGCGTAGGCAAGCCCAACATCCATAAGACGCGCTAGCGGGAACGAAGGCGCCGTTTGCTCAGCATCTATTTCTGGCAGAATCGGTGGCATGTAGACAAGACATTCACGAACGAAGTCATTATCTGTAAAGCCAAAGGTATTCGTCAATACTGGGTGCGCCATATGAAAGTGGTCCAGACCGCCGTAGGTCCGGATTTCAATGGTTGAAGTAAAATACAACGATGTCGTCTGAGAAATAACGCGGATTTCCGGACCCCTAACGAGTTGCCACTTCAAACCGGGCATTTTGAACCATGCTGATGTCTCGGAGTTACCGAGGTCATCTTCGATGGTGATGCGTACCTCAAGATTTGAGGGTGCGTAGAAGAACGCAAAAAATGTCAGCGCATCAGTTGCGTAAGTCTGGGTTATCTCTTTTGCTTCATGCGTCAAACTGATAGTCGCATATGTCGCCGGTGGAGTGGGCGCAGACAATGGAGCGATTCTCAGGACGTTATAAGAATCCTTGAAGCGGAACAGTTTTTCCGCAGCAACACTCGCGCCAGTTGAAGACCATGAGCCATAGGTTTCAACAAACTGCCACTCATCGTCGGCAAGGAACTGAGCATAATTTCCTGTCAGAAGGGTATTTGCCTCGGTGCTTGTGCTCATTAGACGCTCGTTACGGTGACTGAGGCGCTAGGAAGCGTTCCCTTGAAGTTGAAGTTCACGTCGCCATTGCCATCAACAGTTGCTACAACTGTATTTGATGAGGTAAGCGTGAGACCGTCTACATATTCAACGCCCTCAATTTGTGAGACTTGTGAAATAAGGGCATTTTTTCGAATCATTGTCGTGAATGGATACTCTGATGCGCTTAGATAGTTTGTCAGATAGTCGTCAACTGCTGTTCGAACATCAAGGTCTGCATAACCAGCACGAACGGCGATTTGAACATCAACTGTTACTGGGGCGTCGACAATGTCCGCAATATAAACAGTTAGTCCGGCAATTGTCCGGTCTCGAATGTCGTCAGCAATAGTTGCCTTATCTTCAGCCGAAAGACTTGCTCCTGTTGAACTTGAAAGAAATACTGTTACACAGCCCTGTGCATCGGGTTCGGTATAACTCAATTGCTCAAGGAACTCAACCTTTGGTGAGTATGTTGGGTATGTGATGGTAGATGTTTCGGTTGAACCGACAGTTCTGCTATAGGCAAGGTATGGAGCAGCGCTTGAGCGGTTAGTAATACCGCTTACTGACTTGCTACCCTCATACGCAGTTGGCTTGGAGGTGTCAAAGACACGGATAGCCGCTACGGTACTTGCCGATGCGGAGAATGGCGTATTGTCACGAGCGACGAACACCTCTTCAGCGCCAGTTTCCGTGTAATTGAATGTCGTGAAATAATCGGTACCACCCGTAGTTGTCGGCACGCACGAGGCATTCAGGAGTGATGTGCCACCATCCCAAGCAAGGTTCGTAATGAGGAACTGCTGGAGTTTTGTGAGGTCATAAGTCGCCACTCGGTATGCGTCGGCATAGGTAGTCAACAAATAATCAGTAACTTGCGATGCCGTAGCAAGCGTCCTGCTGAGACTTCCGAGATATGTTGATGCTCGTCGGAAAAAATCCTCGTCAGTTTCGGATTCCGTTCCCTGCGTGAATGAGCCATCAAATGTCGCTGTAAAGAGAGTGGCAATCGGTGTAAGAATATTCATTGATGCGCCGTCTGAGATGACTGGCTTAATTCCTGCCTCAATAGCCGCAACTTGAACGGGGTCAGAGGTTGACTCTCCTTCGGCAATTACAACTGTCTCTGTCGTTTCATAGACATGGACAACGATGCCCTCGTCGGTTGCTTCGCTAAAACTCACCTGAGTCCCCGAGGGGATTGTTAGACCAGCGGTATCAATTGTTGTAAAGACTACACTTCCAGAAGCAAAGGTTGCTTCATCTCGGAAGAATCCCATAAGACGAAGCAGCCCCTCCATCAGTCCATTGGGAAGACGATTAACTGCACCATTTACAAGACCAGAAACGTATGACATTGCTTCGAGCATGGCATCTTCAACCGTGCCGACTCGTGGGTCAAATTCCGGCAGAGCCACAAGGGCGTAGTCACGAGCGAGCGTATAGACGTCGACCGGCTGTAGGTCATTGATAGTCAGGTCAATATATTCCGAGAAATCCGGAGACGTCATTTTAAGTCCTTTGGCTGAAGGCTATGTCTATTCTAGACTCTCCGTTGTCCTCAATGGTAATCTCAGCGTTTTCAACAATTATTTCTGGGATAAATCCACCAACACTGAGAGCAAGGTCGCGAATCAGCGATTCAGAAAATGTGGGGTCGGTGACGCCGTACTGAGGGTTGAGCGGAAGGTCCGCTGGCTGAATTTGAACAACAAGAGCCAACAGGTGCGAATAATACTCGTCTGTTCCGTCAATGAACTTCTCAACCCCGCCATTGGCAAAGCGAATCGGAAATTTGAAGGTGTCCACGCCTCTATTTTGCCACTATTTGCCGAGTTACAGGACTCGTCCAAGAACGACAATTTCTGACCGTTCATTATTAAGAAAGGCGCAGATAACACGGTCGCCAACATTCGGTACTGTATTAGTTACCGTCACCGAGGTCAGATATCCGCTAGATGAAGTCGTTGTAACCGATGCTCGGTTGGCAACAACGAGGCATGGTCCGAACGCAAAGCCAGGACTGACGAGAGGTAGTTCTACGAATACCTGAGTGCCGGAAACCTGCCTGACGATACCTAGATATAGTCCACCTGGCTCAAGTGGCGTACCAGCGGTTTTTGAGGGAACTGTGACGTTTTCGCTCATCGCTTCCTAATCGTGTAGGGCGCTGAAAGTTTAATAGAAGAGAAACCGCCCCCAGAGATATACGGCCACGACGCGTAAAGAGCATTATATTTGAACTGAGAAGCGGGGTCTCTATAAATACTATAATAGGTATTCATCTTTTTGGCTTTATTGGCAATGTCAGGAATATTATAGATTTGCAGCGCATTAGCGATAATGTCCTGATTAATCCTCGAATAACGAGGACCGTCAATGTCAGAGGGGGCATCCCGCCTCAATGCCTGTCCAATGGCAACGATTGCCTCAACTGGAAGGTTCACCTTAGGCAGAGAACTAGGTGGCGTTTCTTGTTTTGGAATGGGGATTGAGCCTGAACTCAATTGGTCGGCACTTGTTTTCGTTGTCGACTTAACGCCCGGTGTAGTTGACGAATAATCAGCGCCAGTCTTTGACGACTGAGAGGTTTTGGTCGGCACTGGAGTAGACGTCTGGGCGCCAAACCGTTTGATGAAATTCGCTTCTTCTCGGGCTGACTCTGAGGTTGTCAACCCACCAGACACTCCAAATCGCGTTGATGGTATGCCGAGAACATATGAGAATACGATATCTCTTGTCAATTTTGCATAGCCGGTAATGCGGGTATCCTTATTAATAGAAGCAATGACCTGCTCGGCTGTTCTTCGATTAAGGAGTCCTAAAATTGCCTCGTAGACAACGCGCTTGATTTTCTCGCCTGGACCCCTAAACCGCTGACGACGCAAGACTTCTTCAGCATACTTCATTGCTGCTGTTGGGCTAAGAGCAACAGGAATTTTGATGTTCGGCACGCCCGGTGGCGGGTTCGTCGATGTGCTCGGCTGGGTATTTGCTCCCGGTGTCTGCTTTGTTCCGTTTGTTGAAATCTTTTCCTTCGTTGGGTCAACGGGGACACGGAACTGAACTTGTACGGGTTCTGCACTACCTTCTCGAAACGAGACATCCGTGATGATGTAAAACGCTTCAAAATCTGGAATACCGGCGAGATAGATGGTCTGACCGGGACGTAGTTTGATTCCGTTCGCTCTATCTACAAGGATTGACCCTTCGGCGGCTTTGATATCGTCGTCTGACCGCCGAACACGAGGCTGGTCCAGAAGGACATACTTATCCTTGGCGCTAGGAAATAGGTCGGTATTCGGTTCTGGATAGACAAACGGGATGAACTTAAAGTCTCCATAGGCAAAGTTAGGGTCACCCCATTTACCCAAAAGAAACTTCTCTGAACAAAAGAACAGCGTTCCCTCTGTTTCGAAGCAAATGAACTTCTGCTCTCCAGCAAGACTCTGAAGCACGGTCCATACAGAGTCATCAGAATCCTTGCCCTTACCCTTGACGATAGACTGCTTCTTAGTTGTCCGTTCACCGACGAAGTTAAGCGCAAATCTCTTTGCCATTGCCTGAGCAAAGTCATATCCGGTCATCCCACGATATGCCTCTGGCTTTTTATCTCGCTTCATTAACTGAACTGCTTTTGACCGACATTCAAGCGAATACAGGGGGTGAATAGACTCGCCGCGCGATGTTTCAACCGCAGCGATTTCAAACCACATATCCCTATAGAAAATATCTCTACGAATCTGGAAGTAGTTTGCCTTAGCGAATGCAAAGTTTGGGTCAACAACGCTTACTGCTACTTGTGATGAACCGCTGAGCGTCAGTGACACGCTCATTTCTGTAATGGATTGCGTTATGTCACGAGACGCAAGAGTTCCAAGGTCACCCAGTTTAAAGAGCGCCTCATTTATATCGTCAAAATAAGCCATGGCTATGTTCGCGTATCAGTAATGATAATTTGACGTACTTGCGAGATAGTCAAGTAGTCCTCTTCTTTATTCCCAGATGATTTCTTAGGCGTAACGGGCAATGCCTCGCTATAAGTAATCACTGGTAGTTCAGCAATTTTGGCAACAGGATTCATGTTCTCAACAAGTGTAAGATTAGCCTCAGCAACTGTTACCTGATTATCCGCATTACGCCGTATTGAAGCAAAGTTCAGGTCAATGATTGACCACATGAGACGTGGACTGGAGGAGTCAGTCGCTGACCCAAGTTGGTTGCTTACCTGCTTATCCATATTCGTGAAATAAACAGGGAGAGCGCTATTCGCCATTTTGAATAGGAACTCCATATCGTCATCAATTGCGGTGAATAGACCGTCCTGCGGTACAGCAAGCGTAATTTTTAGAGCAATCTGGCGAGCCTTAAATCGGTTGAAGGCAATAATTGGCGTCTTGCCGGGACGCTGAATTTCACTCAGTTCTGGTCCAATATTTGAGTACTGAAGTTGTTGGGGTGTAAACGGGAAATAAAATGACATTTGCTGTTGCGTAGCATCTGCCGTTTTGATGGTATGCATGCCCGCTTGGGCAGGAGCCTTAATAGGCGAGGTATTGGCTGAACGAGCGGCTAGTCGTGTTGCAGTGCCCGAGCGATTACGAGTCCTCGGTTTAACAACAATCTTACGCAGGTCACTAATAAGACCGCTTGGCTTAGTTGAACCACCGCTTTTCTTCTGCTTCTTTTTCTTTTCTGCGCGTTCCTTAGCGGGAGTCTTCTTTCCCATGGCTTACCTCCGCTCCGACCAAGATGCCTGAGCCGCTTCAATGCGAGCCATCACCTCGTTTGCTAGCGCCTGAACATCCATTCCTTGTGAAGCATTGACAGTTACATTGATGCTGTTGTTATTGGTTGTTGCCGTCGGCGTAGAGATTGTTCCACCCATATAGGGCGTTGCCGTATCTCCAATTGCACTATCCATGCCGGGTACAACATGGAGGTGACGCTGAGCGCCCGTTCCATGGAACTCGGCGTAACCGCCGCCAGCACGAACGCCCACCTGATACAGACCGAGGTTCTGCCCAACGAGGTCGTATGCCCGACCCGCAGCATGGTCAGAGTTCATGGAGCCGAGGTTGAAGCCTCGAACACCAGAGGTGATACTACGACGCCCAGCAATACCGCCATTAATTCGGTTGTGGACATTCATCATATTGACGAAGTTTCGGCGGGGGGTTGATGTGTCACCCTTGTCGTCAAAAAATCCGACGGCACTAGCAAACTTGTCAACGGCTACTGCAAATACGTCGTTTACTGCGGTCTTGAACCCCGTTGCAGCGTCAGACATGGTTTTGCTTGTCGTCTGCTGAAGATTCAATTTATCCCCAAGGGGACCAAGAACATTAGTGAGTTGGTCACCAACTATCTTATTAAAATCTGCCCCTGCGCCCACATAACCACCGGGCATTGTGAGGAATCCTCCCTGAGACGTCTGTTGGAGGATTTGACCAAACTTAGTTGGGTCATTCTGTGCCATTTTAATAAGTTCAGCAGTCAAACTTTCCTTGCTCATGCCGATATCAAGGTTCAGTTTTGCTGCTTCAGCAATGATATTTTCGGCAGTTAATCCGGCTGCGCCAGCGCCAAGTTGTCCCATGGCGCCACCAAACATTGCGGCTCCGCCTCCACCAAAGAAGACATCTGCTAGTCCGTAAAGGTCGCCCTTTTTCCCTCCCTGCATGACCGAGAACTGCCCACCGGGACGCGCGGCTGTCCCATATTCACGTTGCATATTGAGGTAAGCCTGAATCGGGTCGCCACCAGCCATTAGGAGACTTTGCTGAAAAATATCCTCAAAGAATGCAGCGCGGTCTTCGTCCGTTACGGTGTTAGCACGTCCCTTCTCTCCAAATGCGCGCCCAGCGGCAGCGTAGATATCCGGTGCTTGAACGAGTTCAAGAGTCTGGCGAATACTGGATGTAGCCGACGCATAAATATCCGTCATTGCGTACTTGAAATCATCGCCAAAGCGGGCGGTAGCAATACCTGTCGCAGCAAGAATGTCTGACAGCGTTAGCATGCTATTTCCGAGGTCAACCTCGGCTGTATTTGCTAGATTTTGAACCTCTTCAGTAGTGAGACCAGAAATTCGTTCCAAATCTTTGAATCTAGATATCATTAATGTTGTGGAATCAATGACATTCTTATTTTGTTCGTAAAACTTCTTATTTGCCTCTTTAAGTGCAGTCCCTGACTTCACTTGGTCATTAGCCATATTTCTGGCTTCTTTGCCAAAGTCATTCAGAAGTTGACGCGCCGAATCAACATCATTATTAGCAAGCGCCTCTTCCATTACGCCTACATAGTTATCAACAAATTGTCCAGCAGCCTTTTTTGCTTGCTTTTTAAACTTCCCATCCTGCATCCATCCTGCGACTCCGCCAATAAGCGCACCAGCAATCGCGCCAATAATGACTGAAGTGCCTAGTGTCGGAGCAGCAAGAAGTGCGCCCACGCCCGCTCCTGTTGCCGCGCCAACGGCTGCGCCCGTAGCACCGGCAGCGCCAACAGTTGCTGCCCTGTTGCCTCCAGTTGCACGGTATGTAGCACTTCCAACCATGTTTCCTGCTGTGTATGCGCCAACGGCACCAGCCGTCGCAAGGGCAGCCGGTCCGGCATATGCGCCGAGCATGGGTATTCCTCCAGCACCGCCAATCGCCTTTGTTGCCCCATACCCAATAATTGCGCCGGTAGCAATATCGCCACCAGTCTCAACCACTGAGCCACGATTATTCGTTAGAGCCTGAGTGCCAAGAGCGCCTATTGCTGTCAATCCGAGAGGACTGGTCGCTACCCCGTACATCTTTTTCATGCCGGGTCCGATGAACGACCCTCCCTTCGCCATTCGTCCCATTCCGCCCATCAGTAGCGGTAAACCCATGTATCCAGCAAGACCGCCCAAAGGTCCCAATTTGCTTAGACCACTAATGATTCCGCTGACGATGTTTAGAACCAGAGTAAGGGCATCGGCAATTTTTGTAATAGCCGGAAGGGCAGCGAAGAAAGCGTCCCTAAATGCGCGTGACAACTCAAAAATAGCGTCTATGAGCCGAACAATTGAATCGCCCCACTTATCAAGGTTGCCTTCATTTTTTTGTACTTGAACAGCAAACTGCTCAAAGTTTTTCTTCAGCCCGCCCCCAATAGCCTTGAGAATTTTCCCGAAAAACCGATTAATTATCTTGCTTGATTCACTGAGTCCACGGAGATAGGCATTAAACCGCTCAAATCCAGAAACAAGCCCATCCCAGAATCCCTTTAACTTTCCGAAGAAATTCTGTGTTGCTGGGACATACTCCCTCATCAACTTCACGAGGAATTGCGCTATTTTGTCAATTCCGTTAACTACTTTCCCCAATAGTCCACCATTAGCAAAGTCAGATAGTAATGGCGAGATTTGCGTGAATGTGCGTATAACTATCGTGCGTATTTTTTCAAAAGCAACTTGAACTGGCGTAATGAATCGTGCACCAAGGTCTGATGCTTCTGTCTGCATTTGTTGCATGAACGCTTTAAATTGCCCAATCAGCGTTCCTTGCATAGCGGCAAATGTTCCGCCTATCCCCGCCTTCTTAGCCATATCACCACCAGAAAATGCTTTAAGCACTTCTTGAGCAGATGCTTTTCCACCCCGTGACACCTCTTTAAAAGCCTTTTCAAACTCAGGACCTAGTTGCTTCGCGGCTTCAGCGACCCCTGCGCCTCCGACACCTCCTTTCTGAATCAGAGAAACAAGGGTTGCTACAGAAGTAACACCTTTTTCAATGTCACCAGTGGCTGCTGCAAAGTCCATCAATCCAGCAATCGCGCTGGTTGTACCACCGGTCACCCGTGCATTCTTCGATGCTGCTGCAAACGCTGAATTTAGACTCTTCATACTGAGTCCGGCTAGACGGGCATCAGCGGACATCGTGCGTAGGGCAATAGCCGCCCCCTGAAATCCTCCATAGCGACCCGCCTGCTGGGCAGCGATATATTGCTTCTGCGCAGCAGCAACCGTTGCTAGCGCAATACCAGCGACTGCTGCGGCTTTCGCCAGGCCCGACATGACTACTTGGTATGACTTAACTAAGAATCGTCCGGTTGCCAGCAAGCCATTAACCGACGACAGGGCAACGGCTAGCGCAGCAGTTTCAATTGCAGAACCAATCATCGCGAACTTGAGACCAGTTTTAAGAATCTTGGAGAGCGCTCCTGCCTCTCTGCCAGTTTTCTTTAATTTGCTGGAGGTGCTATCCGACTCTCTGCCGAGGCGTTTTTGGCTCTCAGAGGTCTTATCAATATCACCGCTTAATCCATTAAATGTGTCATCACATTTGCTTGCCTGAGCGCAGAGGGCAGCAAGTTTGCGCTGGACGCGGTCAATCGCAGAGGTATCGGCTTTGACATCTATTTTAATTACGACGCGTTCGTCAGCCATGTCAAGCCTCTGCTAGATGGACAAGAGCGTTATTTTTGCTGTGCTTTCATTTTACGCTCTTGTTCGGCGCGGTCAGCCTCAATAATCTTTGCGCACGCGTATCTGATTAACCATTCTTCTTCAGAACAGTCAAGTAATTTGATGGGGTCAGTTCCCCATAGTTCGCCCAGACGGGCGGCTGTCTGGATGCGTCCGTCGGACTGAAGTTCTTCTAGGACGCCTTCGTAGGGTCCACGGTTTCAACCGTGTCCGAGTATCCAGCGGCTTCAAGAACAGCAAGCGCAGCGCTTTCCACATGCGGGTCAATGCCGAAGAAAGCGCGCACACAGTCAGGAATCGGGCGAGTCGTGTCAGTCATCTGAAGGATTGCATCAGAGGCAAAAGTCAAGCCAATTCCATCCTCATTGACCACCTGTTCGTTATTAACGAAGATTCCGGTGCATGTATGCCCAATAACGGCACAGGCGAACTTGGTGGCATCTAGACCGTTCTTGGTGTCTTCTCCGGCATTCTTTCGCCATGCACGCAACTGATGCTGGGTGATATTGGGAGAAACCTGAATTGTCACACCCGGACGCTCGGGGATTTCAATAAAAACAGGCTCGCGCTCAACCTTCTTGGAAAGCACGGCTTTCAACTGGTCAAGCACCGAGGGGGCTTTTTCGTCCTTGATGCCTGCCTTCTTGGGGGCAGGTTCAGACGGGGTTTCAAACATGGAGTCGCTCATGAACGGCACGCTAGCATGACAATAGGGGCACCTAGCGGTACCCCTATAGCCAATTTCTTAAGTTGTTTGAGGTATTACTTAACGGACTGAATGCTGAAGGTAAGCGAGTAGGTTGCCGGAGCACCAGAAGCCGCGTCACCTTCCGGCTCAGTCACACCGACAAGGAGAGCCTTGGCGTAGGTGCGCTGGAGTTCCGGAACAGCCACATTGCAGTTCAACTCATCGACCTGAATGTCGTAGTACGCACGACCGACCATCTGACGAATCGCTCCAAGGAACGAGGCATCAATATCGGGGGCGTAGTGACGGGTCAGGGTGATGTCGCCGATTTCAGCAGGAGCGCAGAGAACCTCGGGGAACAACTTTCCACCGATGTAAATCTTTTCCACCGAAGCGGTGATTTCGCCACCAGTCACCTGAGCAAAGTACGCCAGACCCATGTCGGTTCCCACCGTCGGGGGCGTCTCAGCATTGCCCTCAGCCGAAGGCTTGATGGAGGCGACAATCTGACGCTGTGCAATTTTACCGGTCATTACTACTCCTTATCAGACGACTGATGCGGTGAGATTCGACTTGGTGACATCGACCTGAATCTGGTCACCAATTGCGGACACTCGCACGCCGACCTTGGCCTTCACGAGACCTCCAGCCAACTGCGAGACGGGGTTGATGGCGTCGTTCACGACAACGGAGTAGCCGTAGTCAATCCGCTTGCCATTGGCATCAAACGCTTCGTACAGACCGCCAGCGATTCGCACCGGCTCCAGCATCGCAATGAGGCGACCCTTGACCTGCGTGAAGAGGGCGTTGCGTCCGTCAATCGGCGAGAAGACGAGGTCTTCCAACTGAGCCTGCGCCTGAACGGTGATGTAGTTCAGCATCTCACGGCTGTTGAGGAATCGGAAGTTATCCTCATCCGACGACAGCGAGCGAGCGCCGTACACACGAACAGCGTTGTTGAAGATTCGCAGAGCGTTACACCGAGACTCATCAAGGGTATTGCCAATCGCTCGGGTAACCGTCTGCGCCAGACCGGTGATGAAGTTCGATTCCGAAACCGCACCAGCATACGCAGACCAAGGTCCAATGCGATTGAAGGCAAGCGACCGCTTAGCGGCGACATAGCCCTCTGGCGAAATGGTCAGCGAAGTGCCATCCTCAAGGTTCATCGTCACCCACGGGAAGAACAATCCGCCGTACTCCGCATAATCAACCGAGGCGAGGTATTCCGAGTGGTCGCCCGCGTCAGTCTCGTCAAAGTCGCTAGGCGTCGAAAGGATTGCCATGCGATGGTTTGCGTAGCAGTGGGCAAGAACAGCCTCATGCGTTGCCTCAACATTGCCCGCAGTCACGAATCCCGGAAGCGAAATAGCACCCGCACCAAGTTCGTAGCCGAATGCGTCCATCGCATCAAGCCAATCTTGGTCAACGATGGACGCGCGGTTGTCATCACCGGCGCTGAACGAAGCGGGCGACGACACGACAGCGATAGTTCCGGTTCCAGCGGTAGCGGTGATGTACTTGCCAGCAAGTGCCGACGAGTTAATCTTGTTCGCCATCTGGGCAACCGAGGTGCACTCGCCGGTCTTATAAACAAATTCACCGTTGAGGTACAACTTGAGAACATGACCCGAGCCAAGCGTCGTCACGGTTACCGAGAGGTTGGACGACCAACTGCCCGGACCAGCGGCGACGAGCGTAATTGCCGTACCAGCGGCGTCGTTATCAAGAACCTTGACGCCAGCAGTAGCAGATGCTCCAACGACTCGCGAAACATAGACCTCAGCGCCACCCTCCTCGAAGAAGGTCTGCACCTGCTCGTACACATCGCCATACGAGGTGTAATCGCCAAAGACAGACTCATAGTCAGCGATGCTGGTGACTTTCTTGGGGTCAGCAGCCGGACCACGTTCGGTGAGACCAACAACAAACCATGTCGCCGTGGGCGAAACATTCGTAGTTGACGGTCCGGTGCGAACAGATGTATTTACGACAATACCGGGCATTTGCCTTCCTCCGGAGTAGAAGCGATTCGCTCAGTTCATTACTTTCAAGATTATACCGTGTTTATACGCCTAATCTTGTAAGCCGTTACTGAACTCGCTAACTATTGTGACTGAATGCTACTTAGTTCTAGTGGAACAGTTCTAGATATCGTCGGCATCTTCGTCAATTGCTACGCGAAGCACTTCTACCTCATAGGTAGATGTATCAGACAGAGGCTTGACTCGTGAAACTTCATTGACGGTCAACGTATATGCGATATAGGCGCCAGCCATAACTCTTTCGCCCTTAATGAGGGTTAGGTCTGAGTATTCCTCACGGATTGACGACTCGTCAATAAATACCTCAAGGTTATCCTCATCGCCACATCGGTTAAGACTTGGCGCGTCAAGAAATGCTGACCGAAGCACAGTTACGAGCCTGTCCCTCTTGATGGTGCACAACTCGGCGTTGTCATCTTTTACCCAGACATAGGTACGCATGGCGTAATCAACGCGAAACTGAGGGTCAAAAAGATGAGTGTAATCAGAACGAGTCAAACCATTCATTGAAATCGCTGCGGTAATCAATGTCGGCCAATGGTCAATCGCAATAGGCTCGTGGACCATATACTTCAGGGGTTCCGGAAGTTCCTCGTCGTCAAGATTCCACTCATTACGGTAGGTAATCAGGCGCGACGGAAGGTCGCTCTCTAGATAACTATTGACAAAGTATTTTGCCTTATGAGCACCTTGCATTGTCATGGGACCCTCGCATTCGCCACATAGGAAGCCGCTTTTTCAGCCAAATCTCTAGCGAATCCTCTCGGCTCAAAGACTATCTTTCTTTTTGGCATTTTAGTGGTTCCATATTGATGGAACTTTGCATATTCAACGCTTGTTCCAAATTGCGCATTTGTATTGTCAATATTGTTTGGCGGACCAAATAGACTCAACAAAGAATCCATTAATTTGCCAGTCCTAATCATGAGAGGCCACGGATAGGGGCGAGTTCTTGGTTCCCACTTACTTCCGGTGGGTAAGCCTCCAGCCCCAAAGTTTTCAGCATTTGCCCTCTGGAGTTCTAGGCGCGCATACCAAAACAGCGGTTTAAAGTTGGTTGCGCGTAACTTCATTCCCTCAAGGCGCCGAATGACGTCATCGGCGTCGCAATCAATATCTATTTTTACTTTCACGCCACCCGAACCCTACGCCAACGACGAACCGAGGCAAGTTCCTCAGGTGTAAATCCGGTTGTGAGCGGTGCGGTATTCCTTGTCTCCAAGTCCTTAATTCCAACGACATCGTCGTGCATATTCTGCATTTCCCTTGATGCCGCTCGCAGAATCATCAACTTAAAGTGCTTAATTTGTTCACCATCAAGACCGGCATCATAGACGACCTCAATATTGTCATTAGCAAAAGTTCTGTAGACATCTATGCCGTATCTCCGCACAATGTAATCAGTGCCATCGACCAATACTTCGGGAACGCTTCCGGGCGTCGGCGCAGTCACAGTTACTGATGCGACCGAGACAACGGGCGAGTTGCGGACATACACCGTGTAGGGGGGCTGAAGATACGTCTGGACTCGCTGGTCCGTTCCAAGAGAGGTGTCATAAAAGAATGATGATGTGGGAAGTCCAACATTGGACGATTCAACCCTATAGTTCTCAGTGAAAGTACCTACTTCAACTGGTCTACGCAGGTAGGACTCAAGTTCGCTCTGGAGACCCTCAAGGATATATCCAGCAGCATGATTCTGGCGCGGGGATAACTTGACATCCATGTAGCGCTCAATTTCGGTGATATTGACGAGCATAAATGCGCCTTTCCTCACCGATAGTTTACTATCAGAAGTGTTCTCCTAAGAGAAGGCTATAGATAGGATGAAATAACCTCATCCCATCTTTTAGCCATTACTGACACATCCAGTTCTTTGACCTGCTTCCGGATTCGCGCCGCCTCAGGTGTTCGCGCTGTGTAATCCTTAAGTTCCATAAGATGGTCAATCCACTCATCCTTGGTAGATGCGAGCCTCCCGATTCCATACTGGTCATGAAGTCGTCGATATTCACCAACGTCAGACATCACTACCGGAATCCCCGCAGACGCATATTCAATAGCCTTAATCCATGACTTAGCGTGGTTAAAGGGGATATCATTGAGTGGCGCTACGCCAATATCAAATTCAAATGAAAGTCGGGCATAGTCCTTAGGGTGGAACATTGGACTGAGAGTGACACCCTCTCGCCGCACCCCAACTTTGTCGGCAAAATGAACCGCCCCATTAACATGCCCAGAGTGATGAAGCCTCCACGGTCCAGCACCGAGCACCCCATCAAGAAGTTCTAAGTCGCCAGAGCGGTGCGAAGTAGACCCCACCCAGCCAACCTTTGCCCTGCGTGAACGGTGATACCGGACTCGAAAGTCAATCATTGTTACGCAGTTCTCAATAATATCAACGCGCTGACAGTCAAATTCCTGTTCAAATTTGTTCTTGAGGAATGGCGTACTAACCGTTACGCCGTCAGATGCTTCAATAATTTTTTTGTAGTGGTCAATATTCTCGTCTTTATTGAAGTCAGGGTGTGTCAACTTGTATGCGTGGTTGTCTTCGTGAAGACCCCAGTACCAGTCGTCAATATCATTGATGATGACCTGACCATATTTATGCCTATCGTCAAGTTTCTCAACAAGATTCTTGAACATCAGTCGCTGTAAAATAATGACTTTACAGTCATAGTGCGCTTTTTTGTTCCAATCCAGAATTCCAAAACCCTTGGTCGGACTATGAACAAGCAGACCAGAGACGGTCACATACTTCATATGACGACGGTTTTGTTGAAGGCGTACCCAATTTGCGCCTCCAGGAACCGGATGACCAGCATTGTCAACCATAGAGCGCGACCAATCGGTCGACGCAATACCAATTTTCAAGACTCTTCCCATTAGTAGCCCCTTAGTGAGCGCTTAGCGCCCAACAATAGCAGAAGGTTTTGATTAAGCGAGGCGCCCTCGGCGGAATCGGTCCGGAAGGAGGTCTCGTCCTGCTCCCTCGGGGTTCCCTGCGCCTCCCAGACGACGGTTCATGCCACGAAGGACAAATGCCAGAGCGCGACGCCACCACGCCGGACGGCGACCTTCTCTAACACCAGGTTCAATGTCGGGGTTGACTGTGGGAACGGGCATACGTACTCCAATCCTCCAACCAACTTTACCATAGACCTATCTCTGGTAAATATCATCCGTCGCTATTGGGCGGACGCTCAATTGACATCGCCTTATCCACAGTTCCTGCCGGAGCCTCCACTGGGACCCAAGCCGCCGAGTACTTATGCTCGCCAATTTTTTTGTCTTTGAGCATTGTTCCGTCAACCATTAGGTCCATTTCATCGGCTGACATTCCTAGTGCCCTCTTGATATCCGGTTCACCATACTTGCGAGACCGCAGGAGCGACTGAACAATACGAGAAAGTTTCCTCGCTACGACATTTCCTCTTCCTCGGTTCAGCCGAGCATGGAGGAGCATTGCCTCAATGTCGTCACAGTCCACCATAATGACAGGAACTCGTCCACCTGTTGCCTTGGAGAGTTTGCTTAGATTTGAGGCAACTTCATATCGATAGTTGCCATCAATTACGACACCTGTCTGAGCCTGAACTACGAGAGGCTGGAGCCACCCATAATCTTCAAGCGACCGAGCAAGGATTTCTAAATCTGGCTTTAGTAGATAGGTCGTGCGCCATGGGGCGAGCCGAAGAGAATTCGGGTCCACCCATTGCATTTCCCCATTGCCAATCATTTGATGTTTTCCTCTTAATAGTTTCATTATCGTGAATCATCCTGATAGTCAAGGGCGTCTAGTTCAGCCATTTCTTGCGCTTCGGCTAAACGCATTGTATGTGCTTTTGTTTTTGGTCCGACTGGTGTTACCGAACTGATGTTGAACTCATTTAGCAACAGATTACGAATAAGCCAACTTACTGGGTAGGAGTATGGGTCAAGTTTGTGCTTTTTACGAAATTCTGCTGAAAATGCTAATGCTCTCTGGCGAAGACCCGGAGTCAACATATTTTCGTTGATGCAGTATTCAACGCCCTTCCACCCACGTGATGAGTACATCTCAATCATCAGTTCAATATCAAACTCTGACCAAAGTCGTCTCTGAGCATCAATATGAGGGAAGCACTCCACAAGCCGGTCATAAAACTCTGGCTCCGTATTGACCACATCTTTAATGCGCCGGATAGCCACAGAATGAAGCGGAATGCCAACGCGTGTGTTGGCGCCAGCGACCGCGGCATGGTCATAGTACTCGCAATAATTTGCCCCATGCTCCTCGGATATGAACTTAAGAACATCATTCGTTGTCCAGTCATAAATGACTTTCGCAAACCGTAAAGGTATTGACTTCTTCATTTTGAAGGGAACATTGATGTAGTTCTCATGGAGTTTCTGAACGCATGCGCGATAGCGAATCATTGACTCATTCGCCCTAACTCCGGTCAGGAATGCGACTCGTCCGGTTTTTCCCTGCATTGTGTAGTAGTCAATTGACTCTGGAAGGACTTGGTCTCGTGTCAAGCCAAAGTGCTCAGCGGTAATTGCCCATTCTGGAATTGGGCGATACAAACGACCTTCTCGCTCACGCTTTGCGGACCACAGCAAACAGAACTCTCGCCGACCTAGAACCCAGACTTCTTGACCCATTGGCATGCAGTACCACTCCATGTCAACCCAGTCATATTGTCGAACCTCTTCAATGTATTTAAGAACCAGAGGCGACACCATTTCTTCGTCTCGGAAAATGACTTTTACCGGTCCAAGACCTCGCTCTTCATGAATCTCCTTGGCGAGGTAAAGCACTGCTGTGCTGTCTTTTCCACCCGAAAACTGAACACAAACGGTGTCAAAGGTGTCGTACACATGACGTATCCGTTCACGCGCCGCTTCAACACAGTTGATGTCTAGGAACATTCGTTGTCTTGTCATCGTCAGTAGTCCGCGTGTGAGTCAATAAAATTAATGAGTTTCTCGGCAAACGTGTCTCCATCAATTGCTGGGTCAGAACGAAGCCAGCGCATGAACGAGTACCACTTTGTCTGCTGTTCAACATTGTCAAAGACAAGGCTGTATTGGACGACAGCGTTCTTTACACCAGACGCCCCAATCAATGTACTTCCGGTCGTCGCTACCTTGCGGTTGTCAACATCCTGTGCTGGAACAATTCGCCCACCATCTTCAGTCTCCTGAACGGCGATTGCAGGTGGCTCTTCTGTAATCGGATTAATGATTACTGGAGCCACATAGCCTGGTTCGGAGTCTTGAGCAATCTCAATACGACGCGCCTGCTCACTGATGGACGCCATCTCAAACATATCCCAGCCCATCCCGTCAAGCAGGTCGCTGTAGTTGGTGCTAACTTCCTGAAGAAGAGCATTAAGGGCAGATGCTTCGGTGTATCCAAGTTCATTTGTTCTGTTATCTGCTAGAGCAAATGCCACTGCTCGGGAATCGTCAGCATCAAACTTTACGGCAGCAATATGTGTCCAGCCGAGTTTTTTAGCGGCTTGGAGTTGATGATTTCCAGCGATAACGGTTGCTGTTCCATCATCATTTGGGCGAACGACGATGGGCTTAAGTTGACCGAACTCACGGTATGACGCAAGGATTGCCTCAACATTTCCTCGCCGTGGGTTGTTCTCTAGTGGAACCAGTGTTGATACTTCAACTAAAAGGTCTTTGAGTGACTCGTCTACTTGATGTCTCATTGCATCACCTGCGCTCTCACGTTTGCAGCCAGCGTCCGTAGGGCATCGATTGATGTCCTGAGGGAGTGGAGTTTTTCTCTCTTAGCCTTGACGAGCGCCTCGCTGATTTTGTACTGATGCGTTAGGTCCTCAAGTTTGTAGTCTGCCCATGCCTCACGCTCTTTAATGGAGCCTTTAGCGCCAAGGTATTCTTTCGCCCAAGTGGACTTATAATTTGCTTCTTTTACTGAGGAGTCAACAGCGAGTGTCTCAAACGCTTCTGTTTCCTGTTCCAGCAGGTCAGTAAGACGCATGATTTCCTCTTCAACTTCGACCTGACTTATTGGGCGACTTCTAGTCATTGTCTGCCTTTGCTTGTCTCATAATTTGGTTCCACTGATATGACCGGTGACGTTTTTCTGCTTCACTTAATTCGGCATGTACGATGCTCGCCTTATCCTCGCCCCAAGCGTCAACGAGAGCACTATGACTTCCATAGCGAGCAACTAATTGAATGAGGTTATAGTCCTCATGAAAACGCTCAAGTTCAATATCCAGTTCATCAATCATTTTCATCGCTGAGGCATATTGGGATTTCCAGTGGTCGCGCTCAGCGCGCAACCGTCTAATTTCAGCAGATGCCTGACATTGGAGGCATTCTCCGCAGTAGTACGCCCCCATGACTGCGCAGTTGGCATCTAGTTCGGCTATCAGGTAGAGGTTCGGGCCGTCACTCACCACGCACCGCCTTTGTTCTCGCACGGAAATAAAACCGGAACGCCTCAAACTTCGGGTCGGACTCTGCAAAGAGTTCTGCCGACCCCATCCAAAGATTGACTTCGGCCCGCAGTCGTTCAATCTCGTCGGCGGCATCCAGCATGAGTCTCGCTAAATCAGCGTCATTCAATGGCTTGAAATCTAATAGTCGTGTCACGATGTCGTCATTCATTAGTATCTCCATAGTTCTTAATAAGTGACCAGTCTATCTTGTCTAGGGCATCAAGGTTTGCTTTGGGCCAGTCGTAACGCTGGTTGCCCACAATGCATCTGCCCATCTCTTCTAGAATCCATGCATCAGCCTCATCGTCGGCGCTTTTACCGGACCAAATAATTCCTGTTCTTGCTGAGAGCGCAGAAATAACCTCATTCTTTGATGCATTTCCGCGTCCAGTTGCAAACTTTGCTCGGCAGGTGGGTGGAACTTCTATGAACGGAATGCCCAACCGATGAAGGGTCAGCCTTACGACGCCACCGAGTTCTCCAATTGCGTGAGCCTGTGAATGACGACTTGCAAATGAATAGCCTTCTATAATGACAACTGTGTCATTTGGTAATGTTGTAACTAAATTATGAAGTTGTTGACTAATGTCATCTAGGCGCTCTACTCCCTTGAATTTAGATGAAATCGCTCCACTCTTGCCACATCCGCTGTAGCCGGTGCTTGTCAAGGAGAGGTCAAGACCAAGAATTGATTTCATGACTGAGCCTTAGTCTTCTTCCCAGCCGTGAATAGAGAGTCCAAGGTCAAATGCCAACTGCGGTTCATTTCCAATACGCCGATGGCACTCACGGCATACTGCCAATAGATTGCTCTCGTCAAGAATTGAACCCATCTGGCTCCGACGCTTCAACTCGTGGATGTCCTGACTTGGACGTCGAATATAAACAACTACCTTGTCGTGCTTAGCAAAGACAGGGCATGCTTCGCACCATGGACGCTCTTTAAGCAGGCGCTTTACAAGCGGTATGCGCTCTTTATAGACTTCCTGACGCTTGGCTGACCTCTTTGCGAGGGGCGTGCGTTTCATCGGCTTTCCGCGTTTCACGGACTAACCGTATCACTCAAGAATGTCCTCAGCCTTAATCTTGCTGAAAGCCCAAACACCATCAAGAGCATTCCAGAGCGCTAAATCGATAGGAGTAGGCTCAATATCAAACTCTTCAATCATTGACTTATGCTTTTTGATAGCATTCTCGTAAAGAACCGCATTTTTAAGTGGGTCGGCTTCTGGCAACGAACCAGTTGTAATCATCTGCTCAACTTCATCAAGTCGACGCTCTACATGGAACTTAAAACGCTCAATCTTTGAACGCCTCTGTTCGTAATCAGCGATTGCCGTAGCAAGCAAACGAGTGCCGTCTGGACCCAATCGCCCATACCGCTCTTTGTCCGCATCTTGGTCCTCGCTAATATTGTCAAGTTGCACTTGAAGAGTCTCAATAAGGGCAATCAACGCTCTCCGCCACTTATCCCAGTTTTCCTTCTGGAGCAAAATCTCTCGCTGACTGCGAGAAACCTTGTTCTTTACTTCTTCTGCTACAAGACGTGCAAATGAATCGTCATTCATAATTCCTCTATCTCACCCACGCAGGGCACATTTTCTTGAAGTGGCAAAAATTACACAAGCCACTTTGTTTGGCTGGGAAGTTCTCTTCTTCGCAATAAATGTCAATTTGCTTCTTAGTAGAGACGATTGTTTCTACTGTTGCTTCAATACTTTCCTGCGTTACATCGCGCGAAAGCACCTTAGGTGCCACCAAATACATTAGCGAAACCCGAGACGCTGAGCCAACACCGAGCGCATCTACCATTGCGGCATAAATGAAAAGTTGCTGGAACTTGTCATCCATATATTTTGGACTGGGGACTTTGCCGGTTTTATAGTCTGAAATGAGCAATGTATTGTCGTCAAGAACTTCAAATCGGTCAATGAAACCCTTGACTGTTACACCTTCAATCTGACCATTAACTTCGTACTCAATACCGGCAGGACAGGTTTCGATGGGGTCCTCAATTTTGTAGAGGTTCTCTACACACCACCACGCTTTCCAGCGGAAATCATGCTTATTAAGAGAAAGTGATTCCACCTTCGCTTCATAAGTTTCTTCCCAATGCGACCGTGCCAACGCCCTTGCTACAGGCATGGTTCTTTGGTCGATAGAAAGGTTGTAGAGCGATTCCAAGATGTCATGCACAAAGTTACCGAGCAGTGTATGAACAGTCGGAGGCTCCATCAGCCCGTCAATCTTGCTGAACTTAAACTTCAGCGGACATTGCTGGAATGTATTGATGGATGAAGGGGAAAGATGAGGGGGCGCTGTGAGCATTACTCCCCCTCTGCTTCTTCTCCATCAACCTGAGCCTGAACGACACCATTGAACTGGAGGCGCAGGGCTTCAACAGTCAAGACCTCAAGTTCTTTTTCGGTGAACTCCGAAGGCTTCGGAACCGGTCGCCCATCGCTGTAGGAATTCCAATATTCACGAAGGCTGGCGACCTGCTCATCTGTCAGCAATGCCCTAACTTCAATGAAACGGTCATACTTATCCTTGAGGCTCACGGACATCGGAGCAGGGGCGGGCGCAACAGGTGCGTGCATTGCCTCGTCCACCTCAATTGCTTCAGCGTCACGAGCAAGATAAAGACCAACGCCGAAATGCTGACATGCCTTTTTCATGGCATCAGATACGGCTCCCTTGAACTCATCGCCAAGGTCAACGATGTCACCATTCTTAGTTCGCTTGACGCGCACGCCACCGAATCCATCGTGGCTTGAGTAATGCCAGTCTGAGTTCTTCCCCTCATGGGAGACGGAAACTCGCACATGAGCAACAACCCAGTCATTATCAATGGCGTCGCGTCCACATGACAAAACCTGATGCGTCCAGCCGGTCGGTCCAAAGATTCGATTCATCCGGTTGATAATTTCCGAAACCGGAAGGTATGTCAGTCGTGTGCCACTCTTCTGAACTGTTCGCTCCATCTCCTCCGGAAATGGTTCGGACAGACGGTCATACATATTGTCATTCATTAATTTGCCTTCCTAATAGAGAGTGATGGTTTGGAATCGCCTGCCTCGCAGAAGTCATCAGCATTAATGCCGATTTCGTTGAGCGCAGTTACTCGCCAGTACGAGGGCTGGACAAAATCCAGCAACTTCGTAATCATTTCGGACGAACTCATTACTCGCTCACCAGTATCCATATCGATAGCGAGATTTTCAATACGGGAAGCAACAACGGACGCTAAGTCCTTATGCTTCCAGCCCTTGCGGTCTTTTGACCATTTCTTTTCAATGGTTTCACCACTATTCAGGGTAACCAGTTCCGTCTCCGTCATCTTGTCCATCAGGTGCTTGACTTGGTCGTCGTAGAGCACCGCAATTTGAGTCTTCAAATTGGATAGCCGAACCAGCAGTTCGCATTCGTCATCAACGGAGTTGTCCGCATTCGTTCTATGGGCATTCATTCGCTCATCAAGAACGAGAATTGCCTGTTGAAACTCGTCCACGGCTGTGCGCCATGACAAGACAGCATTTTCAGTCATTTTCACTCCTAGCAAATTTCGTAGTTGGTATTCAGAGGATTATAGACGCTCTCCGTCTTTGAGGCAACCCTAACCCTGTCAAATGTGTGAACGCTCCGACGGCAGAGTCAACTTGGTCGTCATGGTCGCATGCTTCGGGAAAAGAAGCAAATTCGTCAAGCCACTCCGTTAACCATGACCCACGAACGACTCTGACATTACCGTTGGCTACGGCAGCGGCAAATGGGCGAGCACGTGTAATTTTGTCTCCCGTTGACCGGATGCCAATGAAGTCATAACCCGGCAGCACATACCTCGCATACTGGTCTACGAGGGCTTTTCCACTAGAGCCTGGTTCCTGCTCCATTCGAATCGCAACCGACGGTCCGTCCTCATAGGCAGTCTGCGCAATGAGTTGTTCAACTTTCTCGCCCTTTACCCGAGCCTTCTTGACATCAAGAATGTAACTTACACCCCCATCTAATAGGACAAGTGTTCCTACTGTCCAGTCAGGATTCGGGTTGGAATGTGATGGCTCAGTTGCCGCAAGGTCCCAAAACCTGACTGCTCTAGCATTGGAAGCGATTTGGGGGACCTCGTGCGGGTCAATAATTATGAAGTTTTCCCGCTCAAAGAGGCTTCCGAGGCTGGTACTGAACCAGTCTCCCTCCTCAAGACGACGCCTCTCAACAGGGTCAAGGGCTTGAAGCGCCTGCCGGTATGACTCTGCGTCAATGCCGGGGTTGTCGTGGAGTTTAGATGGAACGAATATCCGCCCTTGATTTTGCCCCTCAACGATAAAGCGTTGACGAACCCAGTTTGGGGCTGGGTTCGATGCGGCTCGCATTCGGAGGGGGACCTGCGCCAACGACCCTTTTGCGGGTCGGCGGAGACGGGAGAATAGGTACCGATAGTCAGATTCTCTAATTTCGGTCACCTCATCCATCCCGATGAACTGAAATTCAGCGCCCTTATATCTGAGGTAGTCCTGCTGATTATTTAGGTAACCAAATGAGATTCTGGCTCCTGATGGGAACACGGCGGTGTAATTATTGGAGTTCCAGCGGACATCGTCATATTTAGCCATCCATGAGGTAAAGCGGTCCATGATGGCTCCGGGAAGCGCAAGGTCGGCGTAGGTGCGACGGAAAAGAATAGCCGAATACCCCGGCACGTCTACATACTGGAGTGCCGCCATGAGCAAGGCACTTGACTTGCCTCCACCGGCTGCTCCGCCAAAGAGTGCCTCAAGAGCATAAGTACGGAGGAAGACCTTTTGAGTTATTGAAGGAACCTCAGGGCAGTACTCAGGTGTCTTCGGCTCTAGATACTTTAGAATCTTGTCCCAATCAGCCATTGCGCCTTCCTAATCTCTAGTGCGATACATTAGTGTCAGCAGGCGCTTTGAGGTGAACGTGAAAAAAATCTTTGCATTATCAAGAGTTCGTAACTGGCGTGCTCTAACCGCTAATTCCTTAATGTTTGCGTTTATACTATTGACAGGTGTTGGTGCTTACATGATTTTACCAGCCGCGGGCTTTATCGTGGCTGGAACTGCTTGCGGTCTCTTTGGCTACCTGTTGGGGTCTGAATAAATATGGCTTGGAATTCACGAAATACGAAAAGCCTCGGCACCTCAATGGAGGGGAAGGCAGCGAACCTTGGACCCGGCTCGCCAATTGCCAATAATCCCGCCATCGCTGGAAAGGGTTATCGTGATTCGTGGGACATTGAGCGCGCTTATCGCGAAGGAATGCAGAAGGTTACTTGGGTTAACCGATGCATTGATGCCATCGCTGGCAACCAAGCGCGACTGCCCATCATTCTTCGCAAAGACAATGACCCCAATGGCGAAATTCTTACCCGTAAGCACGAGATACTTGACCTACTAAATAGTCGTGCCAATCAGGGCGAAAACAGTTTTATCTTCCGCTATCGGATGTCTAGTCAACTTTTGATGAGCACCCGTGGCGTCTTTATTGAAAAGATTCGTGGGCGCTCCGGCAAACTCATTGCCCTAAACCTTCTCCCACCTCAGTTCACCTCACCAATTCCCGATGCGAAAAGGTTTGTTGCTGGCTACGAAGTTCAAATGCCCACTGGTGAGAAAGTCATTGTTCCGCCCGATGATGTTCTGTGGATTCGGCGACCCCACCCGATTGACCCCTACTTGTCTTTGACTCCAATGGAGTCAGCAGGAATTGCTATTGAGATTGAGAATCTCTCCAAACTCTATAACCGTAATTTCTTGCTTAATGATGGTCGTCCGGGTGGCTTGCTAGTTCTTCGCTCAGAGATTGATGATGATGATAAAGATGAACTCCGAAGTCGGTTCCGAGGAAACCTGAACCGCACGGGCGCTATTACGGTCATCTCATCCGATGATGGTGCTGACTACATCGATACATCGTCATCCCCTCGGGATGCAAGTTATGTAGAAATGCGCCAGTTGACGAAGGAAGAAATTCTGGCTGCCTTTGGCGTTCCGGAATCTGTTATTGGAAATGCGGCTGGCCGAACCTTTAATAACGCCGCTGAGGAACTTCGTGTTTTCTGGATGGAAACGATGATGCCTCACCTTGAGCAGATTGCTCGTGGTCTTGATGAACTTGATGACAAGTTTTATGTTGACTTCGAGACAGGTCAGATTCCCATTCTGATTATCGCCAAGCAAGAGCGTGAGCGTTATTCGATGGATGAATTTCAGGCTGGTCTCATCAGCGTGAATGAATATCGCAAGGTCACGGGTCGCAAGACTGTTGAGTCAGAACTTGCTGACAGTCTCCTAGTTAGTCCGAATATGGCTCCTATTGCTAACACCGAAAAGCCGTTTGAGACCGGTCAGGTGCAACCGGTTGATATGGGCGCAGCGCCTCCGGGCGGAGCACCTCCGGCAGGGGGAGAAATGGCTGGAGCACCTGTTCCTCCCGCTGAAGGACAGGCACAGCCTCCGGGTCTTCCGATGATTGGACAAGAAGCACAGACCGTTCCAGAAGAGCAGGTAACTGGTCCGGCAACTCCAGCCGGTGAGCCGGGTCCGACTGACCAGATTGCCCCCGGCGCATCGCCTGGTCCAGAAATTGAAGCAGTCGCCCCTCCGGCTCAAGGCGCTCCTGGTCAACTCTCAGCACGTCATGGTCGATTCGAGACCAAGATGGATACCCAAGTTATTGACGAATGGGACATCAAAGCAGAGCAGACCTCAGAACGGTGGGCTGAAATCCTTGACCGCAACTTGGAGCGATTTTTCGAAAGACAACAACGGGTTGTCCTAGAAAAGGCACTTGGAGCAAAAGCCAAGCGACTAATGAATAGTCGTGAACTCCGTACCGATGATGTGTTTGATGAGAACATCTGGAATCGCCAACTTGCTGATGACTTAGCGCCCGTCTACTCGGCTATTGTCAATGATGCTGCTGAACTATCATTCAGCAAATCTGGCGAACCGAATGAACTAGATGAGGAAGAGTTCAAGAGGTATGTAGCGGAGCAGGTCGCCCGCACCCAGAAGGTCAATCAGACAACCAAGGAAGAAATTGCGGCTGCTCTCCTTGTGGCTATGGCAATTGCCAACGAAGACGAGGAAGACCGGCTCAGTATTCTTCGTGCGGCTCTTGTAGCAATCTTTGCCAACTTGCTCGGCAAGCGTCGACGATTGATTGCGGAACACGAATCTCAGACTGCCTTCAATGCTGGCGTCTATATGGCGGGAAAGCAGTTACGGGTAACTAAAAAGACTTGGCTGACGAGGCGTGATTCGCGCGTCCGAAACGAACATCAGGTTCTTCACGGCAAGAGCGTCGGACTCGGCGAAGGATTTATGGCTGATGGTTCAGTGCTCCGATTCCCCGGAGACCCAACAGCACCTCCGAACCTTACGATTAATTGTCGTTGCCGTCTGAAGTTCTCCTGATTTACTGAAAACACCTATTTACTGAAATAGGTATTCGAACTTCCCCTACAGCAAGCGAGACTGTCTTATGATTGTCTTGCTTACACGAGGTGGAATATGCCGGTTTCGGAGACTTTCAATTTCAAAGCGATGCCTGGTCAGGTTTCAATTGACGAGGCTAAGGGCATTGTTGAGTGTTTTGTTGCAGGCGTCGGCAACAAGGACAGCGTTGGCGACATCGTGCTCTCTGGCGCATTTACTGAAAGCCTAAAGCGTCGAAAGCCTCGCGTTGTGTGGGGACATGACTGGAATCATCCAATTGGAAAGGTTCTAGAGATTTATGAGGTCCCTGCTAGCGACCCTCGTCTTCCGGCGAAAATGAAGAAGGCTGGAATCGGAGGACTTTTTGCTCGGGTTCAGTTCAACCTTCAGTCCGAAAAGGGACGCGAAGCGTTTGCCAATGTTTCATTTTATGGCGAAGAGCAGGAGTGGAGTATTGGCTACAAGACGCTTGACGCTATTTATGATAACGCTCGTCAAGCAAACCTTCTTCGTGAAGTAGAACTATATGAAGTTAGCCCTGTATTGCATGGCGCTAATCAATTGACTGGTACGATTTCAATCAAGGCTGCTTCTACTGAGGAGCCGATGGACTCCTTCAAGAAGTCCAAGTGGCCGATGTTTGACCGTGAGTTTGCAGAGCGAATAAAGAGGGATTACCCACAGATTTGGGCGGCAGGCGGAAATATCAAGGGAAACGACCAGTACCGAATCCTCACGCAAATTGCGGAGGCGGGCGGAGTCGCAAAAAGCCAAGCACAGACCAACGCGCTCGAATTGCGAGAAGCATGGGTGGCAAGGCACGCGGGCGACTTCAGGCTCCCCGGCGTCATCGCTCAAATCAAGTGGCTCGCGATTGGGAGCAGGGGCGAGGACTACATGAAGAATGTTGTCCGGGAAGCCATGAAGAAGCAGGACTCCAAGATGAAGGAAAAGACCTTCATAATGGAGGCATCCTACGACATGGACGAGAAGTGCTGGAACAATCAGGAGGGCGAGAAGCCCGAAATGATGCGGGAACTAGCAAACGCGATTGGGATGCGATTCGGCGGTCCGGTTCGTATACGCCACGTGGAACCCAATTTGGTGGTTTTCGACCACATGATGAATGGCAAGCCCCAGACGATGAGAGTGGGTTGGCATTCTGAGGGTGGTGACTTCATGTTTGGTAAGCCCATCGGCGTTACCCCTCGCACCATTTATCTTCCCGAAGAAGATGGCGATGAAGAGGAACAGAAAACTCCTACTCAGAACATGTTTGATAGGCAGTACGAGGATTCTGAGGCTCCCGAGTTCGTAAAGCCAAAGACTGGTTGCGGCTGTGGTTGCGGTGGGGCAGGTAAATCCCTTGATGATGTCGTTGACGACGTCAAATCATTCGTGGATACGCATGGCAAGGCTGGACGCGTTATTAACGCAAGCAATCTTGAAAAGTTGAGTCAGGCAATGCAGTTGCTTCAGGAAGTGATTGCTGCTGGCGGTCGTTCCGAGATTGAGATGAAAGAAAAGACTGCAAACATCTCTGCAAATCTTGAGGACCTTTTTGAGGTGAAGCAATTGCTTGACCCCGTCTTTGAGTTCCACGGTCTTAGTGCAACAGCCAATGAGCACGGAATTGAAATCAAGGGCGTTGTTTCGGACGACGCTATTAGCGCAATCAATACGGCTCTCAGCGTTGGAAATTATGACGCCGAGTTGCTTACCGAAGATGGTTATTCCGCCTAAGGTAAGTAGCAGGAAAGTAACATGGACACTGAGAAATCTTTAGTGAAAATCACAAATAAGTATCACTGCATGGTGACTGGCAAAAGCCAAATGACTCCGTGTGAGGGATGCTCCAATCCAAAAGGCTGTCTCTCACGAGCCATGCAATATAAGGAGAACGAAGAAATGGACGAAATCAACGAGAAGGCAATCGTGAAGATTGATGCCGATGGTGGTGTCGTCAAGTGCGCTAAGGGTCTCGGCTCTGGTGAGTGTGGCTATAAGGCTGGCGCGAAGGTTTGTGGTGCTTGTGGCGCTATGGCTGTCATGCAAAAGAATGACAGCGAGGGTGAGGACCTTGAGGAAAAGGGTGGCATGAAGAAGCCTATGGCTGAGGAAATGATGAACGAGGAAGAAAACCCCGAAGAAGAGATGATGGACGAAGAGTCCGACAAGACTTGGATGATGAAGCCGACCAAGCGTTCACGTGGTCGTGCTATGTCGTCGATGGGCATGAAGTCTGCCGACTTTGATGACGATGCTTATATCTGTCAGTTGGAGCGTAAGGCTTACCCCGGTTCGTCGGACATCTGCGAGAACTGCCCCGGTGGTTGTCGCAATGAGTCAGGCATGCCCGGACTCGTTGATGTTGAAGGCGTTGCTCTTGACATCCTCGGCGGAAAGGTTCTGGATTCCGGGTACTCGTTCACGACTGACCTTTTCGTTGTTCAGGTTGAAGCCAAGGATGGCAAGACTTGGGAAATGATTTCCGATGGTCAGTCTGGTGAAATGCTTCAACTTCAGCGAATTTCAGCCGCTGAGGCAGGAATTGAGAGCAAGTCCCTTGAGGACGATGAGTTTGAAGAGGGCGCCTACGATGTCATCACTGCGACGGATGCAGTTGACATTGCTTTGAAGTCCCTTGAGACCGAACTTGGTCTTACCGGCGATGTTGTCCGAATTGACTCTGACATTCTTGATGACGATGATGTCTATGTCGTAGAGGTCAATGGGTCTGACGGAATGTCTTACGATGTTTTCGTCGGACTTGATGGCAACTATGCTGGTTACCAGCCTTACACTCAGGATGAAGTTGAGGAGATTGAGGCAGAGGCGGCTGAGATTGCTCTGAAGCGTGCCTACAGCGAAGAGTCGCGAATGACGCTTGCCGAAAGCGGAATGGCTATGCCTGATGGCTCGTATCCGATTAAGGATGTTGCCGACCTTCGCAACGCAATCCGTGCGTATGGTCGCGCCAAGGACAAGCCTGCCACGAAGAAGCACATCATGAAGCGCGCAGAGGCTCTTGGGGCTTCGGACCTTATTCCCGCCAACTGGATGGATGAGGGCAAGTCGCTTGACGATGAGGTTGAGGTTAAGCGTGACTACTCAGAGGACCAGCGTATGGCGATGGCTAAGGCTGGCGAAGCCATGGAAGACGGTTCGTTCCCCATCAAGGATAAGAACGACCTCATGAATGCCATTCAGTCGCTGGGTCGTGCAAAGGACACGGAAGCCGCAAAGGCACACATCATCAAGCGTGCGATGGACCTTGGCGCCGAAGACATGATTCCGGTCAACTGGGTTCCCAAGAAGGTTCAGACACAGTTTGCCGCCGAGAAGAGTGACGACATTCAGTTCCTGAAGAGTTTGATGGAGTTTGAAATTCTCGCCCAAGAAGTAGACATCGACAAGACACTCTGACATTTAGGAGTTAGCCATGGGTTTCAACTTTTCAGAAATCACAGGCGTTAGCGTAAAGGCTCCGGTTCCTCCGGATGCAATTCCGCAGGAGCGCATTACTGGTGATGTCCTTCGTGGATACGGTCCTCGTCGTGGCAACCTTGAGCGTCTTCTTCGTTATTGGCGCCCCATTATGCGCCGTGAGGGCGGATTCCGTCGTTGTCGTGTAATCCTCGCTAATCACCCTGAGTTGTACCCGTTGAACAATATCTGTGCGTGGCTCCATCACGAAACAACCGGTCTTTGGCCGAATGAGGGTTGCCATCACCCCGGCATGAAGAACTGTCGTCGCAAACTTCGTGGTGTTGTCCGAGGCTCGCTCATCAGTGATTCTGAATTTGCTCAGCGCCTTTCACGCCTTCGTGGCGCAGCAAACGCTGGCAAGGGCATGGACATGATGTGGGACTCTGAGAACGATAACTGGGACAACGAGGACGGCATGAATATGCCCGACCAACGTCCGATGGCAATTGTTGTAACTGAAGACGACCTTCAGCATGCAATCGGGGTCCTTCGTGACTTCCTTGTCATGGAGCCGAAGTTCGTTAACTTCCTCAATGATGACAATAACTGGGACCATGAGGGTGAAGACGAAGATGGCAAGATGATGACGCACCAGCGGATGTATGGAGAAAAAGATTCTGACTGTGGCTGTGGGTGATTTAATTGTCGGAGCCTATTCCGAATAAAAGAGAATGGGTAGAGCGACGCGCTGCTCAGTTCATTGCCGATAATCCTGACCTTAGTGAGAAGGTGGGACTTATCTCATCCAGTACTGGCGCTGGTAGAGCCGCGCAGTCCGTTGGCTCCGCCATTTTACCGGGTGACCTAAGTGAGTTTCGTAGTCCTGTTCGGTCGCGCATTTATTCGGCGCTGACGCCTGGTGGGGGAATGAGAAAGCCTCGTCTAGGGAAACCCAATGAGCGCGGATATCGCTGTCCTGAGGGATTTCAATTTGGTGGTCGATTCACTGACTCACAGTGGTCAACTTGTGGTCGACAACTGTTTGACCTTCCAAATTTGCTTCCGTCATTGATGCAACTCGCCAATGCGGCTATGAGACCGCAGGGCGGTGGTCTGGGCTATTTGAAGCCTGATGTTAATCCTCTTCGTGGGGCGCCGGTTACGGGTGAGTCTCAAATTACTCGCCGAGCCGCTGATGTTCCCCGTGTTGGCGCAATGAGCAAGCGCAGTAGGGACAATGGGATTGCAACTGCCGTCCGTGCTCTGTCCGAAAATGCGAATGCTGATTTTATGATGATTAGGCGCGACGGTTTTCCAATGCAACCTGTCGTTTCCCCCGCTGAACTTCGGAAAGTTCCTGATAACCGAAATATGGAGGATGCTGCATTCCTTCTTGCGCTGTCTAATAACACTGATTTTGGCAAGGACGAACTAGGTCTTCTTTCGAATACTGGCGTTACTTCTCTTGTCTATGTTCTGCCTAATGGTTCCGTTGTCCGGATGGATAGAACGCGCCCACTATCCGTCGGAGAGCGACGAAAACTGGGTAAGACCGTTAGTAGCGCCGAGTCAATTGACAATTCAAAAAATCCGTTGGCGCGCCTTGAGGCAGTAGTAGCCAACTCTGATGGTGCTATTTCTCTTGAAACGGATTTTGCTGGAATCAAGAACCCCGAGTCTCCGGTGCCATCAGGTCCAGATAAAGGCAAGCCTCGTTGGGCGCAGGAAGCATTCAAGGGTGGGAAGCGCAAGCCATCTACTCAAGTCCCCTCTGCGCCTATGCCCAAGGCACCTCAACAGGGTGAGTCACGAGACATTTCAAATCTAGAAGGCGCAATTGAGCACATCAATAAGGGTGGAAATCTGTCAGAGATTGACCCCACTATATTGATGGAAGCAGTTCGGCGCTCTAAGGTTTATCGTCAGAAGAAACTTAATGCTCGCCAAACGCTGTTTACCAGAACAGACGGCGGTGTTGGCTTTACGGAAGTAACTGGCGGTCAAAAGTTTGAGCATTTGGGTGCTCATGCCTCTGGAGCCATTCAGGAACACCTCGGAATGGTTGCTCCCAAGGTTCGTCTCGTTGATTCTGGTGACTCTCGCCCATATCTTGTACAGGACAGTGCCTCACTGCTGAAAGATGGAAAGGTGCAGGTCGGTGGTCGCCTAGACGACGTCTCGGCGCAGGACCGGATGCGCCTTCTTGCTTCTGACTATCTCTTGGATGTTAGGGGTCGAAATCCATCATCTGTTTCACGCGTTACGAATGCTGATGGGACTCGTCTGGTATCAACCGTTAATGCTCCATCGGCTTTTGTTGGTCTTTCCGCTAATGAACTGGAAAAGCGACGAAATCTTGACTTTGGAGATTTTGCCTCTTCAGATGGCAAGGTTTTGGCAGATTCGCTTAGCAGGTCGCCTGAAGAGGTCAGGCAACAAGCCTTGGACATATTGGAGTCCCTTATCCAACGGGCACGTGCCTTCAAGTGGGATGATTACATCAGCAAGTTAAAGGTTGACGGACAACTTTCTGATGCCGAAGAGCGTCATATGAAGATTGTTCAATCTTTGTTTACACAACGGCTAGAGCGCCTTGCTCAGTCACGAGAAATGCTCTCAACAGTCATAGGGATGAAGAAATGAAGCGTCTACAGGTCGTTCGTGAATCTGAGTCGGATAGTGCGTATGCACTCGTTATTTACGAGAATAATCAGGCTACGGCAATAGCCGTCACGGATGATGCTTCCGCTTGGGCGGAATGGGTTAATAGTTCATCCATGAATATGAAGCAACTGAACGAGTCGTTGTCTCATGCTCTTTATACGGGTAATGCTCGCATCCTTACTGACGAAATTCTTACTCAAGCAAAGTCACTTTATGGCGACCACTTGCTAGCCGAAATTACGTCCAATGATTCTGAGCCGACGCATGAAGTCGTTGATGCTGTTGTTGGACATGGTCGTCTCTACCGCCCAACCGCAATCCGCTCCAAGTCAATGCCTGCCGTTTCTTCGGCTCGTCTATCAACAATCTCATCTTCTAGCCGTCAAGCGGCTATTGAATACAAGGCTCTGTCATATCGGAGCGAAAGCACCTATTCGCGTCTCAATTTTGAGATGAAGAAGGTCCGCGCAGTATGGGACCCCGACCTTGGACCATCGGGAGGATGGCGCTGTCCGTCCGGTAGCCAGTTTGGCGGATATATCACTGACCGTTTTGGGCGTGGTTGTGGCGGTGGAATTATCCGGCGTGTCGGACGCGCTTTGGTTAATGCTGGACGACGAATCGACAATATCGGCGAACAGCGTCAACTGCGACGCTTGAATCGCGCTGCTGAACGAGCACAGAAGCCCGGTGTTGGAGAGCGTGCTGGCGACGCCATTCGTCGTGGAGCAGGTCAGGCTGCTGTCGCTCTTGAACGTGGTGCCCAGCGTCTTGTTGGTGAGTACCAGCCACGTGACTATGTCCCTAATGTAGGCATGAGGCGCCAGCGTAGAGTTGGTGTTCCCAATGTTCCCGAAGGACGCAAACGGGAGATTGATGACCGGTTGCAGGCAATTTCGCGTGAACTAGATGATTTGGTAGATGAGACTCCGACTCCGGCGGTTGAAAAGCGAATTGCTGAACTTATTCGTGAGAACCGTGCGCTTCGCCGTGAGCGCGATGGCGGACCGAATGGACGGGCAATTGTTCGTCCTGCTGGGCGCGGTCAGGGAGTAAATCGTCCGGTTCCCGCTCGCCCTGCGCTTCCTAATCGTGGGCAGAATCGCAATGTAAATCGCCCTGAGCGTCGTCAGGGCGCGCGCCCTGTCCGCAAGCCCGTGGCTGAGCGTCAGCGTGATGGCGTAATGGAACGAGCCGCTCGTGGTCTTGTGGGTGGTTATAATCCTGACGAATATAAGCCTGGTGATAAGAAGCGAATCAAGAATCGCGAAAATCGCTATGCCAAGGTGAAGGATGAAGCACTCCTTCGTGCGCTAGATGTGAATCGACCGCGACCATTACGCCCCGGTGAGGGACGCGATGTTGAGGCTCGTCGTCGGCAAGAGCGTCTTGAGATTCTTCAAGAAATGGTCAATCGCCGGATGGAGATTCCGGACGCGTACAAGCGTGAGGTTCGTGTTTACAAGTTGAAGCCTCAGCGTAAGCAGCGTCGTGATGGTCTGAATCGTCAGGGACGGGCGGCTGTTGCTCTAGAGCGCGCCGCTCAGCGTGTTCTCGGAGGCGAGGAACGTCAACCGAGAAATATTCCGGTTGATGGTATTGACGCTCAAACGAGGCGTATCGCTAACGCCCGTAAAAACCGCCCAGCCAATATTTCAGATTCTGACTGGCAGCAATATAACGAATATCTTGACTCAATTCCGGATGGGAATCTCTTAATTCCTGGCGAAGCACCGCAACTTGAACCCGTTCTCTCTTTTAATGCATGGAAGAAGAATGTGCAACCGAATCAGAGCGTGCCGAGGGTTCGTCCCAATCGCCCTAACGCTCCCCAGGCTCGTAAGCCAGTTCCTAAGCCCGTACCAAAAGCCCCTTCTGTCAAGAAGAATCTTGATGGCTTCTCTGACGATGAACTATTGAAGATTCTCAAGAAGCATAAGGAAAAGGACCCTGTCCCATTCGAGGTTGCGGACCTTTCCGATGAAGACCTCGCACGCCTGATGGACCTTTTAGATACAAATCAGACCATTTTTCTACGCAATAACCAAGGTCTTGAACCTCGGGATGGTTATCGACTGGTCTTTGAGGAGTTTAATCATCGCCAAGATAACGGTCTTTGGAAGACTCCGAAGACTCCGAAGGCTCCAGTATCTGTTCGTGCCCGTAGTCGTTCGGCGCGAGTTCAACAAGCAGTCAGCACGCCGATTCGTCGTCCTCAACCCAAGCGCCAGCGCGGAAAAATGCTGGACGCTGCTCAACTTGATGCTGACCAGAACTTCCGCCTAAAGCGTCTTGTGATGGATGAAAAGGCTCGCCTTGATGCTGACTGGCGCAAGCGCCTCGGTCTCGGAGCCAATGAGCCGGTTACAAGTCGGGCAATTAAGGATTACATCAAGCAGCGCGAGAACAATAAGCCCGGTGCGTATATTGGCGTGCTTAAGGCTAATGCCAATGACTGGGACGTACTGAACGACCTTGAACAGCAAATTAATAGGCGTCCACCTCGTGCCGCACTCAACCCTGACCATATCGACCTAATTAACAAGGTCGGACCCAAGCGTCGCCAGAAGTTTATTGATGGCGCTAATGCTTCAACCGCTGGTCGTATCAGGAGCAATCGTCCGACTCGTACTCCGAAGCCTCCGGTTTCGGATAGAAAACCGCGATTTACTCCCCCATCAAGTCAGTTCAACGCTCCTCCGCCTGGTATGAGTCCAAGCGAAGCGGTGAAACTCCGAAAGCACCCTGACTATATTTGGCGAGGGACTGTACGGAGTAATGCCCTCAAAAAATACCGTGATGGAACTGAAGAGTTTGTAGGCACTGGTTTATTCGATGTCTTTGATTGGCGTATTAATCAGCGAGAAGAGTTACAACGTGAAACTGTTCAAGTGCTTCAAACTGAAAAGTCAGAGGCGCGTCGCGCACAACTGCTGTATAGATACAATCAAGCAACCGATGAACTTGCCATATTGCGAGATGCGAAAAAGCGTCATTTAGCAATTCTTGACAAGAATCGGAGAGATGCCAATAAGGCTCCTTCTGCTCCAAAGGCACCGACACCGAAGCCAAACGCTCCGGCAAATCCTGAGCGTGTTGTCAAGCCCCAGCCTGACGCAAATACCCCTGAGGCGCAACCAGAATATGGCAACGCTCTAAATGTGCTCGTACCTGATACTCCTCGCAAGAGAGTGAAGCAGGTTCCAAAACTTGGTGAAGATGGAACACCAGATAACCCCATGCCAGTTGTAAGGCCACGACCAAATTCTAAGATTAAAAACTCTCAGGATGCCGTGAAATGGCTTAACGATGGCAACTCCATTGAAGACATTCCCCGTGACCTGTGGTGGGCTGCCCTCGTGGGGCATGTTTCCCCTAATAATAAGGGCAAAAAGCAGTACATGGAAGTTGTGAAAAACGGCGGAATTATTGGTGACACTAAGATTTTTGTTGCACTTGATGCCAAGGGTCAGCCAACTGGAATGGGCTTTGTCCTTAAGCATGATAAGGATGACGACAGAAATAATGTCAACGCAGTTCTTAACTTCCAGTTAGCAAATGCCCTTGGAATTAATGTTGACGCTGCCGGATTTGATGGTCCTGCTCGTGGTCGAAATGGTGTTCCGGCAGCAATTATTCCGTTTGCATGGAATCGCGCGCCTCAGGGACAAATCGTTGACCCTAAGGCTGCTGGGCTGAAAAACGGTGCTGGTTTTCCGAATTTCACGCCACAGCAGTTTGCAGGAGAGCCGGATAAGGCGCACCCTCAGCGACTCGCAGGTTTTTTGCTGAACTATATTCTTCAGGTTCCTGACCGACATGACCAAAACCACATGGGCGCAATGGTTGGTGGGAAACCGATGGTTATTCCTATTGACCTTGACTGGGGCGCTAGGCGCGCACAAAGCCCTATGGATTTAGGTGACTATCAGAGGGCATTCTGGGCAGATGGGACACTTCTCAGGTCAATGAATAGCCATCTCAAAAAACTGCCACAAGCAGAGCGCGCCAAGCAAATTGATGACATCATGAATGTTTATGATGGCATGATTGAGCGAGGGAGAGCAATTAAAGCCGGAGGGAGAGACGCATTCGTTAAGAATGCCATAGACAACCTTCCCGATTCGCAACTTCAGGTTTTTGGCGTAGCGGACGCTGTAAAGACACGCGCTGGGTCAGTATACGACCAACTTAGTTTGTCAATCGACAAACTAATTAACCAGCGAAACAAGTTTTTAGCGGGTCTAACGGCGGTATAGTTTTCATATTTGCTGAGGAGAATTGAATGAAGCAGTACATGGTTATTTACGGTCCGATTGGCATTAAAGCAGAAGACGCTATTCCGGTATCAGTTATTGCGGATGGGCGCACAATCGAAGTTACAGGTCCCAAAGATGCTGTTGATTATTGGTCCAATATTCTAGGTTGTTCTGTTGCTATTGCTTCAACAATTAAAAATAACTCCGTGTCATTTGATAGATGGGCGTCATCAAATTCAATGGTAGATACTCTAGTATTTGACGACGAAGAATATAATACTTACAGCGATAAGTTTAATGCTGTCAAGGGAATAACTCGCAGACTTCCAATTTTTGAAATTCAATTGGATAAAGATGGAACATACGGGGACTCGGACCTTAAATCTTTCTACAAGAAAGTTCAATCTCGAATGGATGCTTTAGACGCTATTTATAATGCATCTCAGGGAAATAAAGAGTAATGGCGACAAAGCCTAAGTCAACCCGTGAGCAAGCGCTGACTATTGCTCGCTATATCGGTTGCTCTGGCGCGCATCAGGACGACAAGGGGAATTGGTTGCCTTGCGCCGACTCAGAAACTATGACTCGGATTTCTGAAGAGGCATATGGGAAAAAGAGCGAAGGGAAGAAGCGACGGCGCAAGCGGCGCCTCTGGGAAGCAGAGAATGGCTATGAGCCTCTTGGTGAGCGTGGGATTACCAGCATTGACACTCTTCCTTCTGGTGGTCTGGTGGCAGGAAAGTCAGTAATCATTGGACGCGCCCTTCCTCGGCGCGGTGACCCCGATGTCTACGACGACCCAAATACTGCCCGACTTCGAGCCACGGCGCTTGGGTGTATTGGTATCGCTCGGCGTGTTACACCTGATAATGAGCGAGTCTGGACCCCGTGCACGAATGTTTCGGATTACCGGCGCCGAACTGGTCAGTCTGTCCTTGGACAACGAGATGAGATTCGTAAATTTGCAGAGCGCCTCCACGAAGTAGGCGGGCGTGGTTATACAGAACGTCGCCTGCGACGACGAGGCAAGCAGATTCCTTTTAACGAGATGCTTCTCAAGGAGGCTAAGCGGTCCTTTAGAAAGGCGCGCAAGGACCGCCTTGCAGCGACGCCATCTCTGCCTAAAGAGCGAATTCGTGGTTCTCAGAGAAATCCATCCGGCTCCGCATCATCGACTTCTAGTGCGTCCGACATTGTCATTGACCAATCCACTGAAACTGCTCTGACGAATAAGGTTCGTGAGCATAACGATGCAATGCGCAAGGCCAATAAGCCGTCGTGGTCATTGACGACTGTTGCAAAACTTAAGGCTGTGTACCGAAGAGGAGCCGGAGCATTTTCTGTTAGCCACCGACCCGGCATGACGCGTGGTCAGTGGGCAATGGGCAGAGTTAACGCCTTCCTCAAGATTCTTTCGTCAGGTAAACCGGCAAGTTCAAGGTATGTCGGAGATAATGACCTGTTGGCACGCGACCACCCATGGCGAAAAGGCGCCACTTCTTTATCTGATGCGGTTACAACAAAGTCTGGACTACGCACCATTGGAGAAATGGGTCGGCAACGATTCGCAAATGTTGTCGGCCGAAACGGTGAGCCTGTAGATGGTGATGGTGACGGATTCAGAACGAATCCGGCTACAGGCGAGGACAATGTGCCTGCTGTTCCGAAAACTATCTTGGACCTGTTTGCGCGCCTGAAAGACCCTGATGGCGGTTTTACGTTCTCGCTTGCTGGTAAAACGGACGTTAAATCTGGCTGGGCAATTGCTCGCAACAAGAACGGCATCAAGATTCCGGCAAACCGTGTATTTGATAAGGACGGCAATGTTACCGAAGAGGGCATTGATTATCTAGAAGCATTCCTTGAAATGCATAAAGAGAAGTTCCTCGCTAAGAAAAAGAATGGCAAACAAGTTGCTTTGGGTGCTTGGCATAACCCAGAAGACGGCATCATTTACTTCGATGTTTCGGATGTGTATGACAAGAAAATAATGAACTTGGAGCAGGCTAAGGCTGAGGCACTTCGTCAAAATCAGATTTCTCTTGCTGACCTAGATGTAATTACAAGGGCTAAAGAAGACGGCAACTGGGACGGAGCCTTCTACCCAGGTGGTGGTACGGGTAATGAAACGGTTCCGAACGGAATTTTCAATCCTTATTTGCAACATGTTAGGGCACAAAATAAGCCTGACGAGGTTAATGCTTATGTTCCAAATGCGGACCTTGTAGAACAGAACGTAGAACGCGAAGATTTAAATCAATGGATTAGAGCCTTAGATAATCCTAAATATGCTGAACGTCGAAAAAAGATTAGTGAGTTATTAAAAGAGGGATACACAGATATAGAAGTTGGAAAAAAACTTAAAGAAACTCAACAGGGTTTTATTGCCGCAATCCGTATGGTTGAAAAAATTCCTCATCCGCACCAAGAAACGAATAAACTTCCTTTATATGCTGCTAGGCGTATTAATGCATTAAAGCGTGATGAAATACTTGCTTATGTGCAGTCTGAAATTGATAAAGGTAATAAGTTAGAGTCTTTTGTATCAATTGCGCAACGTTTTGATATGCAGGTTGACGTGGTGGCTAGTCTACTTAAAAGCAAGTTCCCCGATGCATTTCCTAAGCGAGTACTAAAACCTAAGCCAAAAATAGCCAAACGGCGTGAGTTGGCTAAATTTATTGCTGGTGCGCGCGTTACAGATGAAATGTATCTCGGCGTTCAAAATAACATGATTGCTCTTTACAAGAGAGGATGGAACTTGGAGGAAATTGCTGCCAAACTAAATATTCCGGTCTCAGATATTCGTAACATTCGGAATCACGCAAATATTCGCGGACGTTGGCCTCAGAGACGGCCAATAGGGGCACTATCTGTTCCAGAACGGGAACAAATTGCAAAAAATCTTTTAGAAGATGGAATGACAATTGAAGAGTTTAGGAAAACTAGGAAGAGCAGTGCCATTTCGCTAGACCGCCTGCGTGAACTCGAACGAGAAGTGCGAAAAGCAAAGGCTAAAGACTAAATTGTGTAAAGCCTTACATAATATTACTATTGCAATTCTTTTATAACTGCTGTATCATTGATAGCGAGGAGGAATGATGAACGAGAAAAAGAATAAGAACACTTCAGTCGCTCAGATATCTATTGGCGAGGACTACTACAATATGGACCGCGCCGAACGACGCGCGTTCTTGCGCTCTATTCTTGAAGGCATGTCGCCGAATGAAGAGGTTCGGTCGCGAGCATCCAAAAAGAGCAGTTGAATAATTAAGTAATTGTTAGACGCTTCGTCACATAACTGACAAAAAGTGAAGTAGTTACACTACGGGTTTTATTTGGTCTGTTATCTTGAAACTAGACGCGGTAACTGGGTGCTTACCTGAGCCTTATCGGTCAGACAACCAACACCAAATCAACCCTCTCTACCAAGGAGTAGAAATGTCAGTAGACGAAAGCCGCCTCTCCGAATTGCAGTCTGCACTTCGGGCAAAGATGGCAGACAACAAGGCTATTGCCGATTCGTTCAAGATTGAAGACGGTGTCGTTCAGGTCTCCACCGACCAGAAGACCGCCTTCGACAAGAACATGTCCGACATCAAGGAAATCAAGAGCCTCATCGACGGAATTGAGTCGATGCGCGATGTTGAGCGTTGGGAGCGTCAGCCCGCTTCGGACTCGGTTGCAGCCGCAGCCGCAGCCGCTTCTGGCTTCACCTCTGGTCGCTCGGCGAAGTCGCTCGGCGAGATGTTCTTGGAGTCGCCCGAGTTCAAGTCGCTGAACGGTGGTCGCAATGGCGCCAACATGCCGTCGCCCTTCGTGCACAACGGAAGCGTCGCCAACCTCGGAATGAATGTCAAGGACATCTACTCGGCACTGCCCTCGGGCACGCCGGGTTCGTTCGGTAACGTTCAGCGTGACCCGATTGTGGTTCCGCCGATGCGTACCCGTCGCGTTCGTGACCTGTTCCCGACCCGCACCACGACTGCCGCTGTGATTGAGTACTTCCGAATGACCGGCTTCACGAACGCCGCTTCGACCGTCGCCGAGCGTGACGGTGGCTCGTTCGCCCAGAAGCCCCAGTCAGGATTCACCTTCCTCGGCGCTCAGGCTCCGGTCCGTACCCTCGCCCACTGGGAAGCCGCCCACCGGAACGTTCTCGCTGATGAGCCGCAGTTGCGCTCCATCATCGACAACGAACTGATGTACGGTCTCCGTCTTGCTGAAGACGACCAGATTCTCAACGGTGATGGCACTGGCGAGAACCTTGAGGGCGTGCTCCAGACCTCGGGCATCCAGACCTACGACTGGTCGGATGGCGAGACTGTTCCGGTTGCCGACACCAAGGCTGACGCACTTCGCCGTGCGGCTACCCTCTCGTTCCTTGCGTACTACGAGCCGACCGGCATCGTTATGCACCCGAACGACTGGGAAGACATCGAACTCACCAAGGACATCAACGGTCAGTACCTCGTTGCCGTCTCGGTGGCGCTCGGTGGCGAGCCGAAGTTGTGGCGTATCCCGGTCGTTGAGACTCCGGCAATCACCGAGGGCACTGCGCTCATCGGTGCGTTCGGAACCGGCGCCCAGTTGTACGACCGTGAGCAGGCGAGCATCCGAATCTCGGAACAGCATGCTGACTTCTTCGTGCGCAACGCCATCGTCATCTTGGCTGAGCAGCGCCTCGCCCTTGCGGTGAAGCGTCCGGAGGCGTTCGTGAAGGTCACGTTCGACATGGCTCCGAGTTGATTCAGTTCAACCTGAAGTGAGGGAAGCCCCCCGAAAGGGGGGCTTTTCCTTTTCTAGCGTGACAGTCTCGTTGTATAATTGGTTCATCATCTGAGGAGTTAAAATGACGGTCTCTCAAACAACGCGTCTTGCCCTCTACCGCTGGAGCGAAGACTCGGATTCATTTACTCGTTCACAAATGGACGATTCTCATGCGAATCTTGAAGCGCGTGTAGCACGGTTCATCTCTGGAACCGTTCTTCCCGCTGGCGCCGCTCAGTATGCGCGCACATTGTTTTATAAGACCGATACTCAGAAACTTTACTATTATAACGCTGAGGATAATACCGGTTCTTGGATTGAGGTTATTGCTGACCTTCTAAGCGTTAATACGGTTAATGCGAAGGGTGACATTCTCGTCGGTACTGCTGATAACACTGTCAGCGTCCGGTCTGTCGGCACGAACGACCAGATTTTAATGGCTGACTCGGCTCAGGCAACTGGTTTGAAGTGGACGAAGACTCTGCCGACTTTTACCCTCACTACGCCAACGATTACCCAGCCGACTATTACGACCCCACTCCTTTCGCACCCACGAGAGACTTGGACAATTACTGGAACAACGCCCACCGGTACTCTTGATATTGACCTAGCAACGGATACCAACTGGTACTTCACGACGGCGGCTTCGGGTAACCCAACGCTTAACTTCCGAGGCAATAGTGGTACCTCTCTTGATTCATGGCTTCCAACTACATCGTCTGTAACTGTTGCCGTAGCAATCACTCAGGGGGCAACTGCTTACTACCCATCCACGATTAAAATTGACGGAACAACGGTAACGCCTAAGTGGCAAGGTGGCGTTGCTCCGACCGCTGGTAATGCAAATAGCATTGACCTATATATCTTTTCAATTGTAAAGGTTGATGGAACTCCGACCTATGCGGTCTTCGGGTCGCAGACAAGGTTTGCCTGAGTATGCCCTTACTTGGGTCAGCGTCCTCGTCTCGCTGGGCTGGTTTTACTAGTGAGACGTCTATGTATGCCACTGGTGGAGACTCAATCTACGAGTACTCGGAGGGTGGCTTTACCTATCGCGCCCATGTATTTCTCTCATCAGGGAACTTCGTCGTTACGCGCTCTACTCCTACTGCTCTTGTTGAGTTTCTCCTAGTTGCAGGAGGCGGAGGCGGCGGCTCAAACGGTGGCGGAGGTGGTGGAGGGGGCGCTCTTAGTGGGTCCTTCAACAATATTGCAATTGGTAGTTATCCGATAGTGATTGGTGCCGGAGGCGCTGCTAATTCTAACGGCTCTAACTCAACTTTTTATGGTTATACGTCAATTGGTGGAGGGTGTGGTGGGACCCCATATAACCCAGTAACAGGCGAAGCAACTTCTGGGCAATCTGGAGGCTCCGGTGGCGGTGGTGGAGGCACAAACGCAAATAAGACTCCTGGTGCAGGCGGTGCTAGAACTACTGGACAGGGCGTCGCTGGCTCGTCCGGCCTCACTGATGGAACAATTGCCTTCTCGGGTGGTGGATGCGGAAAGTATGGGTGTAGTGGCGGAGAAATAACTGGCGACTATGGAACTGGTGGAAATGGTGGTGCCTATAATCTCGTTTCGTATTTAGGTGGAGTAATTCGTACTGTCTCTAATGGGGGTCTTGGGTACAATAGAGGAACGCCCACTAACGGCACCGCTAATACAGGTAACGGCGGCGGTTATGGACAAAGTGGCGGTTCAGGAATTGCCATCATTCGCTATCAAATCACTGGTCAGCCGAATCCTGCCCTATCTCCCGTCGCTTCTGCCGACCAAGTTGCCTATACAACTCCAGGTACGTACTCGTGGACTTGTCCAACTGGAGTAACAAGCGTTTGTGTCGTCGCTGTTGGTGGAGGCGGAGGCGGACGTTCTACTGGCGGTTCTGGAGGTTCTGGTGGCGGAGGTGGAGGTCTCGGCTGGAAGAATAATATTTCTGTTACTCCCGGCCAGACGTATACAGTTGTCGTAGGCAGTGGTGGAACTGGTGGTAGTTCACCGGACCCTGGTGGGACTTCGTACTTCATTTCGACCGCTACTGTTCGGGGGTTTGGTGGCAGCGCTGGTTCAACTGCTGACGTGAGTGGCGGTTCCTATACTGGCGATGGTGGTGGCGCAGGTGGAATTGGCACTTACTATTCAACTGGTTCTGGCGGTGGTGGTGGCGGTGCGGGTGGTTATACCGGCAACGGTGGCAATGGTTATGGAACTAACTACACTTCAGTTGCTGGGTCTGGTGGCGGAGGTGCCGGAGGTGCTTCAACCGGTGGCACCGTGGTCTCAGACGGTGGTGGTGGTGGCGTTGGCATTCTTGGCTCTGGTACAAGCGGTTCCAGTTATGGTCAGGGTGGCTCTGGTGGACAAAGCAGTAGCGAAGTGGGTCTCGGCAATGGAGGTCGCTACGGTGGTGGTGGTTCTGGCAACGACACCTCATATTCGGCAGGTTCGCAGAATGGCGGCAATGGAGCCGTAAGAATCATCTGGGGCGATGGACGAGCATTCCCATCGACGGATACGACGGACGTATGAGATAGCCATGGCACACTTTGCAAAAGTAAATTCGGAAAATACAGTTGAACAAGTTATTACAATTCCTGATTCTGAGGAATCTAACGGTCAGGCATTTATCAATAACTCATTAGGACTAGATGGTCGCTGGATTCAATGCTCCTATAATGAGTCCATTAGAGATGTATTTCCAAGTGCTGGATATCTTTATATTGAGTCGCTAGATATTTTTGTTGAACCAGCACCTAAGCCGTGGTTTATTTTGGACGATAACGGCTATTGGGTTTGTCCAATTGGATTAACACCAGAAACGGGTGAGCCATTAACTGAAAGGCAGTGGCATTTTCTTGCTGTTGTATATGCTATTAAACCAACATTCCCCACTGATTTAGGTCCGTGGACCCCACGAAACGAGAAGCAATATGAAGAAGGGCTACAGAGAGCAAATCTCTCCAATTAATTATTTCCCCGACGACCCCTCTAAGGAAGTTAAGCGGGTTACGTTTTTGAACGACACGGAGGATGTTGGTTTTCTTGACCTCTTCCTCACCGAAGACACTATGTACATCCTTTACCTTGAGGTTAAGGAGAAGTATCGCGGGCAACGCTTTTTTGAATACATGCGCCCTGACAAGGAAGAGACTAAGGCGAAGTTCGTTCGTGAAAAGACTGTTTGGCTTAACATCAATCCGACGATTGTTGAAAATGTCCCTGTTTACCTTGAATACAGACGCAAACTCGTCGCTGATGGCAAACTGCCTGCCTCAATGATTTATATGAATGGCTCCAAGTTCGGGATGGAGCAGACTTAGTTCATAGCCTTATTGCCACTAGCCATTATTTGGATATTTTACAATTAGTAGGTGGCGTATAAACTTAGACGAGCAATATCCTTTCTTCCGCTTATATTGTTCTTCTTCATACTGCCCCTGAATCGGGCAACTGCCGAACCAGTTGACTATCTAGTTAACGGTTCATTTTCAGCCAATCAAGGGGGCTGGACCGGAGCAAATGGTGGAGCGTCATGCAATGCTGGTCAGCCATCACTTGGGGAATGGTATGCCGACAGTTTGGCGTTTTCTTACGAAATGGCGACAGTTAGTCAAGACGTCGTCATTCCTAGTGCGGGAGTGGTCACTCTTTCATTTACTGGAATGCTGAGTGAGGGCGGTGGTCAATATTCAGCATCCCTTGAGGATGATGACGAAACAATCTCTACAGGGACGATAACCGAAGCAAGTTCGACCGAACACTCCCTCTCCATAACGACTCAATCCGATGACGAGACTGTAACCGTCAGTTTCTCGGGTATTGATTCGCTCTGGTGGGCTGGATGTTATGGACCAGTAATCAGCGGTGCGTCTCTTGTTGCCGAAGAACCACCGCCGGTTGAAACAACCACGACTACGACTGAGCCTCCTGCTCCAGAGGGCGGACTCGCTACCACTATCTATACGGTCACAAATATTCCCCCTACCATCTCAGACAGTGCGTATCAGCAGTGCGGTGAAACTTGGTACGAGAATATTTATCAAACCTGGGATAGCCCTGAGTTGCATGTCGGAACCTGTGGGTGGGACCATTTCATGGCGCACTATCAGGGATTTATCAATATTCCTGAGCACAACACCATTGAGTTCGTTGTCTATTCAGACGATGGAAGTCAAGTAGAGATTGACGGTCAAGCGCCATTTGGCTTGTGGACTGATAAGGGCTGTTCCCCCTCTTTCAGTGGACCGCTAGATATCCCAGTTGGTCAGTATTCAATCGACGCATGGATGTACGAAAACGGCGGAGGAACCTGCTTCTATCTTTACTGGAGTATTGATGGGGGTACATATGAAGTAGTGCCAGCATCCGCATTCAGCGGTGATGCCCCTGTGCCTACAACAACTACAACAACAACTCTTCCTGAAGAAACAACCACGACGACAGAGTCAGCGACTACTACAACCACGACTGAGCCAGAAACAACGACTACGACTGATACGCCATCAAATAACGAAGACCCTCAACCGGAACCCGAGCCTGAGCCTCAGCCAGAGCCAGAACCTGAGCCAGAGGTTGCACCTGAACCCGCTCCAGAACCCGAGGTAACTCCAGAGCCAGAGCCTGAGGTTGCACCTGAGCCTGAGCCTGAGCCTGCTCCAGAAGTAGTTCCGGAGCCTGAGGTAACGCCAGAGCCTGAACCAGAAATCACGACTCCGCCCGAAGAACAACTTCCTGAGGAAATAGTTCCCGAGGTTGTTGAGGCTATTGAAGACCCAGCAGAACTTGAAGCAATTCTTGACGACATCAATCCTGAAGAAGCGAGTGACGACGACCTTATTTCAATCATAGGTTCAAAAGCCTTTAGTAATATTAATAGTGATAAAATTAAGGCTGTCATTGAATCAGTTGATTTTGAAAATCTATCTGATGAGCAGACTGAACAACTCGTTGAAGCGCTGAACGAGACGGATGATTCCGTCAAGGAAGTCTTTGAAGAGGAGGTCAATGTCTACTCAGGACAATTTGACGCATATGTCCCATCTGGTTCTGCCATCACGGTTGGAGAGCGTCGTGTGGTCGTTGCCGTCACGGTAACGACCTCAATTATGGGAGCAACAACCGGAATCGGAGCAGGGAGAAGGAAGAACTGATGAAAACTCGAACACTCAATATTCTTGGTGGTTTTCTTGCTATCTCTGGAATTTCGCTAATCATGCCGTGGAGTCTCGGCTCGGCATCTGCTGAGGTTGTGGCAGATACTGGGTTTGAGTCTGGAAATCTATCTGACTGGAATATTGGGTCGCAGAGTGGGTCACTGGCTGGTGGCTTAATTACTGGTAATGGGTCTGGCGTGACCCTTATCAGTGGGTCAGTGACATTTAATGCGGGAAGTCACGGAGCAGTTGGTAACCCGACGCTCGGTGATGGCTCGCCTAACCCCTACTACCAGCCAGCGGTTGACCCTACGTCATGGTCATTTAGTCCGTATGGCTCGTATGCAGTCGCACTCCAGCCCAATAGTTCCCAGACATTTGACGATGCTCTGACGGCACTTGGGGTCAGTAGTTCTGATGAAACAGATATGCGCTCGGAATTGTCAAATCAGGCTTCCGCTTCTGGTTATGGAAGTGGCTCGCCAACTGATGCCTCATGGATTACAAAGACGGTCACGCTTCAGGCGGGAACGACCTACACTATGTCTTGGAACTACATCGGCACCGATTATGTCCCCTTCAACGATGGCTCAATCACTTCACTGACGCCAACTTCAGGGTCACCTACTGTTTCGGTAAATAATAGTGGCAATCAGTATGCGCTTCTTGGCTTCACAAACCCCGGAACTGGCGACTATTCCACTGGCACATTTGGTTCTACTGGTTGGCAAATGTCGACCTACACCGTCTCGGTAACTGGCGATTATCTCCTTGGCTTTGCGGTCTTTAATCTTGATGACACAGCACTCTCGCCCGTCCTCCTAGTTGATAGCCAGCCCGGCTCAACGACTAAGAATGGGGAAGATTTCGGAGCCGTAGCGCCAAATAACTCGGATGCGCCAACAGTTCCGCCAGCCACGACTGAACCTCCGGTGACTGACCCGCCCGCTACGGACCCTGTGGCTACAGACCCTCCTTCAACAGACCCCGAAGCGACTGACCCTCCTTCAACGGACCCAACTGACCCTCCTTCAACGGACCCAGTTGAGACCGACCCCCCTGCTACCGAGCCTGCACCAACCGAGGCACCTACAACAACTGTGGCAGAGGATGATGACGACAATCGTGAAACTACGGTCCCAGTCGAAACTACGACGACCGCTCCTGAAACTACGACTACAGCGCTTCCGGAATCCCCAACCACATCATCTATCCCCGTGCTAACGCCAGACCTTCCTAAGACTGGTAATGGAACAGAAACTCAGGTCCTCCTTGCTATTGGTCTTATGGCGCTTGGCTTTTGCCTCATTCTTTCAGCCCAACCGGCAACAAGGAGAAAGTAATGCTTAAGAAATTCTTTGACGAGGCAACTGGCTTGGCGTGGACCCTCGGCGGTACCGCCATGGTTCTGATTACCCTGTCTGGGGAAACGCTCAAGTGGGGGCTTTGGATTAGCGGAATTTCATTTGGCGTCTATGTCACTGCACTGCTTCTTAACAAAGACGAGTAAATCTAGGAACTAATTTTTGACAGGTATAATAGACCTGTGCGACGTACATTCACTCGGTATATAGTTGCATTTTTGCTTGCCCTTGGCTTTGGCGGGTCTTTTTCTGCATGCGGTTATGACGGCTGGGTTCGATATCCATGTCAAGAGCAGGAGAACTGGGACAAGCCAGAATGCAAGCGCCCTGGTTGCGTCGTCACGGGAACCTGTACCGAATATTTGATTCCGGAAGGGCTGAAGGAAGATGCGCAATAGGTGGTCCGCCAAGGAAATTCTGACGCTCGCTGTTGGCGTTACGCTTGCAATTACTTTCGCAATCATCGTTCTTGGGACGATGTATTCGCTTATCTTCGTGACTCAGCCTCTCGGTCCTGAGAATAAGTCGGGTCAATCACTAACGGACAAGATGCTTATTGATTCCATTCTTGTTCCTATCGTTCTCTTCCTATCGGGTGCGCTCTCAGGCGTACTCGCCGCGAATGGTCTCTCTAATCGGAAGCCCAATGAGGAGGCTTCTGCTCAACCGCAATATCAATCCGAGCCTGTCGGTTCTTCTATCGACCCGCTCCTGAAGTAATACGAGGTGAACTGAAATGGGTCGTCCCTACACTGGATTCAACGGAAACGCCACTGGAAAATTGGCTGGCACTGAGGCGTTCAAGGACACCATCGTTTTTCTTAACGGTGGAAAAATTAAGAACCTCGGAACTTGGGTTGTCCGCGCAATGAATAATCCGGGTGCTCCAGCAAAGCCGAGCATTCATGGTACTGGACGAGCAATGGACCTTGGGTACGACAAGGACCGTGCCGCCGGTCTTGCTCTTATTGACTTTCTCGTGAAGCATGCAAATGATTTTGAAATCGAAGAAATACATGATTATTCCTTCGAGGGCGGTCCGCATGGTCGCGGGTGGCGCTGTGACCGTGCCGCATGGAAGGTTTACGACAAGCCCACCATTGGTTCGCCCGGTGGAAAGTGGGTTCATGTTGAACTCAGCCCCAAGTTTGCCAATGATGCAAAACTCGTTGCCGATACTTTCGCACGAATCCTGAAAGGCTGATGCTTTAGTTGCACCAAGCAAGCAAGTTGTCTTAGTAAACTTTTACAGCAACTCTGCTAGCCAAACAACTGAGCGGAGGGCGAATGAGCGTCACACTTCAAGATGGTTTAATCGCCCTCGCTGTAGCGGCAATTGGATTAATGACGGCGCTTGTTGAGAAATCACGCCGTGAAAATACGCGCGACCATTCAATGGTTCGTGAACGTCTTGATGACCTAAAGGGCGATATTCGTCATCTGGACGACAAGGTTGATGAAGGATTCCGGATGGTTCACGGTCGAATTGATGACCATCTAGCATCACACTCGGATTCGGCAATGACAAAGCGCTCGCGTAAAGTCTCTTAGGACTTTTTACGCTTTGACTTGCTCTTAGCCTGTTCAGCACACCATTGCTTGTACTCTTCCGTATGGAAGCGAACACGCTTTTCTGGGTGCATGAGCACTTCATGAATATCCATGCCACGTTCCCCTACTTGAGAACCACAGTACGGGCATACTGTTAGTTTGAAGAACTCTTCGTCTGTTACCACTGAAACTCGCCACACCTCGGACACTTACTATCGCCCCTAGTTAGGGGCTGTCCGCATTCTATGCAGTAAAGCAGTTCGTTGTCTTCGTTCTCTTCATCAATTTCTTGATTTTGCACGAGCGAATTGTACCCCATGCTGGCTTTTACATCGTGAAATAGACCTGTGGGATAATGTATGTGCGCGCCCCTTCTTTGGGATGTACCCTTAATTTCCTAATTTATCTGGAGTCAAATGCTTGATTCATTAGAAGAGGTTGTCTGGCATAACGACGGACATGTCATGTACCTGCACCTCAACAGAAGTGAAATAACAATCTCTCAGGTCTCTTGTCCGCAGACGGAAAACAGAGAGTGCAAAGTCGGTAAATTTGACTGCATCGTCACCTATTTTTTGGAGACCTATGGCCTTGATTGCAATGTTGGTATTTGTGAGTGCAGCAGTCATTTGGAACTTGCGTGGTCTGTGGTTGGAGATACAGACGACGCGGAACTCTGTCAGGTATGGGTTATCCCAGTCGATGACGAAGCCTTCTCCGCATGGCTCGTCACCCAATCCTGAACAACAGTTCTTCCCAGCACCTTCTTACGAAACTTCTCATCGTTACATCGCCAGTCAGCAATGCGCAGATAGTCAGCAGACAAGTCCACGCTGACACCATGTCGACCAAGAAAGTGCGCAACTGCGGCTGTCGTGCCTGTTCCGCCAAATGGGTCTAGAACTACCGATTCTTTCGTGTCTGAAGGATTGCCACATTCGCAGTTGTAACCCGTGATTTCATAGGTAACTCCAGATGCCCATGCGCCTCGTTGGTATGAGGTATCTCCGGGTCCCATCTGCCCAATTCCCTGATGTCGCTTACCCATGCCAAAATCAGTCGTCATCTCACCAGAAGTTCGCTTCTGTGAAATAGGGGCAACCGGCGTTCCGCACCTAAAGCAGATTGCTGATGGTGACCATGCCTGAATGAACTGCCTCGGCCATTCGGATGGAAATGCGGCGTAATGGTCGACACCGAGTTCCTCCGGAACGCGCAGTGGCTCCATGGAAACCTTCCAAACGGAGCCGGGCGTCTTACCAAGACCTGCTTCGGTGTTCTCACGAATATGGTCTATCGCGCAAAAGTATTGCGGACTCTTTGTGAAGTGGAACCAGTGTTCGTGGCTTCGACGTACCCTGTCTAGTGCCGAGTCAGGCATCCCATTTGCCTTAGACCAAATAATTTCCGCTCGTAGAAGAAGTCCAAGGTCGTCTACTGCTCTGATGGCGTAGCGCCACGGGATGCCGATGAGGGACTTTGCTGGTGCTCCGGTCTTTGGGTAGTTGGATGGTCCACGCCCAGTACCACCGATTCCGGCATTGTTATGTCCTCCAGAGCCTGCGTACTTATCACCGAGGTTGACGAAGATTGAGCCAGAGGGCTTGAGAACACGCTTCATCTCATTCGTAGCGGCAATGAGGGCATCAACGAATTCCGCTGGTTCTGCTTCAGCGCCAATCTGCTGACTAACCGCTTCACCTTTGTCTTGATAGGTGCGAAGCCCCCAGTATGGAGGACTTGTAATGATGAGGTCCACACTCTCGTCGGGCAACTTGAGGTCAAGGGCGTTTCCTTGAATGAGCGTGTAGGTCATGTATATCAGACTTCCCCTTTTGCCAACTCAGCAACATGGGGAATGATAGTTGAAAGAAGACGGCTGATATCAGGATGCTTCAAAGCCTCTTTGGCATTGAATCTGTAAGTATTCCGATTGTTGACTTTTGTCTTTGTTACGAGTTTCTCTCGTATCAAATAATTGACTGACACATTGATGTTGCTTTCTGATACTCGTAGATACTGCGCAATTGCTCGCTGAGTAATACCTGGGTCTTCAAGAATCGCAACAAGAACTCGCCCATGCGAGTTGAGTAGCCGAACTGTTTTGCTTGATGAGTATTCGACGAGATGTTTCGTGTCAAGCAAATGAAGAATACCATCTGCAATCTCATCAGCATTTAAACCATTTCTTAACGCACTATCAACTAGCGCGCGCACTGGCTCTAATAGTTGTTCTTTGACATCGTATGTTGATGCTTGCTCATTCATACATCATGTACTATAGTTCGTGTGGTTGGACCGCGGTGGCGCATAGCGCAACAGTTGAGGGGCTGTAAATGGGTCTAAAGGACAAACTCGCGAATCTTCCTGAAGTGTCGCATCCTCTTTATTGCACACTTGGAAAGATACTTGACGAACTTCCTAAAGAAGATAAAGACGCCCTCACTAGTGCACTTGTTTCTCACGCTTCAACTCGTTCTATTACAGAGGTTTTGCGTACTGAGGGATACAAAGTTGACCGTCAGACGGTGACTCTTCATCGCAAAGGCTTCTGTCGATGCAAGGAGGCGAAGTGAGCGAACTAACAAAGCGGCTTGCCGCAATTGAGGGTGAGGCGGAACTCAAAGATGCCGTCAAGACTCGCAAGTCACCGACCGGCTGGGAACCAGGAGTTGTCTGGGATGGAACCAAAGGAACGATTACAACCTCGGCTATCCACGAACCCCCGACCGATTGGTCCGACCTGCTTCGTGAGCGTGGTCTAGACCCAAACCTTTATGAGGTCGTCGGCGACAGTATTCGCTGGACATCGTTTGATGGGTGGAAGAAAGACTATGCGGGTGGGGAGGCGTATAGCGCTATCTGCTACTCGTACAAGGCTGATATACGGCTGAAGTCGCCAGAACGCCCAAATATGGACGAGATATATCAGTCCATCAAGAAGTCAAAGAAATCATCAAAACCGGCGCCCACTGGGGACACCACTTTTGTCGTTGCTTTGTCGGACTGGCAGACCGGAAATCGTGACGGTGGCGGAGTAGAGAAGCAGGTTGAAGAAATCGCTCTTCTACCTGAGAAAATTTCCCAAAGAGTCAAAGACCTCCGCAAGACTGGTCTAAAGATTGACCATATTGTCATTGCTGGTCTTGGTGACCTCGTAGAGGGAACCTGCGGGCACTATCCCGCCCAGCAGTTCCGCATTGAGGTCGACCGACGCGAGCAGATGAAGATTGTTCGACGGGGTATTAGGGACATTATCTTCGCGCTAGCACCGCTCGCTCAGAGGCTAACTGTTACTGCCGTCGGTGGTAATCACGGCGAGAACCGAGGTCTGAGTGGCAAGGCGTTCACCACAACTGGCGACAACGACGATGTTGCTGTCTTTGAGCAACTTGCTGAGGCTTTCCAGATGAATAAGGAAGCATTCCCTAACATCTCGTGGAGGCTTCCGCTAGAGCGTCTCACCACCTCGCTTGAGGTGAATGGCAAGATTCTGGCATTCACCCATGGGCATCTATCGAAGGCAGGCAACAATGCCGCTCAGGCTGTCTGGAACTGGTGGAAGGACCAAGCGCACGGGCGAGCGCATCCGGGCGTCGCTGACGCTGACATTCTGGTAACTGGGCATTACCACCACTTCAACGCCAAGGAGCAGGAGGGTCGGGCGCTGTTTGTCTGCCCGTCAATCGTCCCTGTTGGCGAGTATTTCCAAGACACCTATGGGGTCAAGACGCGCGCCGGAACCCTGACCTTCTGCGTCACGGCTGATGGCTGGGACAACCTCTCCATCATCTAAATAAATTTAACTGGAAGAATCATGACAACCATCATCGGGCTACAAGGGAAAGGCTGGACCGTTCTAGGAGCGGACTCCAAGATTTCTTCCTTTGACGACAATGGATTCATCAGTGGGCAGACAATCCTGCCAAAGACCAGTAGCAAACTGGCTGAAAAGGATGAATACATTCTCGGAGCCGCCGGTGATGTGCGCGCTATCAACCTCCTTCACCATGTCTTTCAGCCTCCGACAACGAGGTACGCAACAACACCGGAGAAACTAGACCAGCATATTACGCGTCGGTTTATCCCAGTTTTGCGTAATTGCTTTGACGACGAAGGCTTTAGTCCTCCTGATAAGCAGGAACGAGACCATCAGGCAGAGCAGAACTCCACCATCATCGTCTCTGTCAGGGCAAATATCTACATCATTGAGTCGGACTACTCATGGTCGAAGGACGCAACCGGCATCTATGCCATCGGCACCGGCTATCAGTACGCCCGAGCGGCGCTTCATATTCTAATTGACAACTCTACCGAGGGCTTGACGATGAAGCGGGCGATAGAGGTTACGACAACCGCCCTTCAGGTAGCAGGAACCCATGACCCCTATACAGGCGGTCCCTGCCATATCTATACCCAGCGTGAGGGCAAGTGACCTTGATAGACAACAAGCCCCAGAAGATTGTCACTGATGAGAACCACTGGACTCACAAAGCAGCCTGTAAGGGCTTGACGCACCTGATGTTTCCACGGCATCACAAGGACATCACCTATATCCAGCAAGCCCGTGAAATCTGTTCTGAGTGTCCTGTAAAGGCAGATTGTCTGGAATATGCCCTAGAGTTCCCCGCAGCCGATATGCACGGAGTCTGGGCAGGCTTGACGAGTCGTCAGTTGGCTTCGGAACAAAAGCGCAGGGGCATCAGGGCAGTGAGACCAACGCTTGCCCAAATGTGGGGCGAGAAGTAGATTACCCACCTGCCAAGCGCATAGACGCAGCGCCGGTTCTCATAAATCTAACTAAGGAGGAACAATGCCCACATTGACCCTACAGCAGTGGATAGAGATAGGGATACAACAAGGATGGTGCGGACCGTCTATCTGTATTACCCATGACGGACTACCGATGACCTCACAAGAGGAAGAGGAGTTCGAAGAGGGGGACCCCTGTGTCCATATCGTCAGACTGTATGCCGATGACGAGACACGCAAGGGAGTGGAAGAGAACCATTCTCCCAGTAACTGGAGAAAGCAAGGACCAGCCCTGCTCTAGCAACACAATGGGCGTGTAAAATGGGTACATGCCCATTGACTTCCCCAACTCTCCGAGCGTTAACGACACCCATGCGGTCGGTGACTATGTCTGGAAGTGGAACGGTACGACTTGGAAGCGTGCTCCGGGTCCGTCTGCCATTGATGCCAAAGGGGACATCCTCGCAGGTACGGCAGACAACTTGACCGACAGGGTTCCCGTTGGAGCCAATAACACCGTCCTTGTTGCCAACTCTGCCATCTCTACCGGCATGAACTGGTCGGCAACAGTATCTGGGCTAACTTTAACCAGTGCCACAATTACTGCGGGCATCGTTGACCAGTTAGAGGAAAACTGGTATACGGCGAACACAGCAGCAACGGGAACTATTGATTTAGATGTTAAGACTGCCAGCGCGTGGTACTACAAGTCAGATGCGTCCGGCAACTGGACCCTGAATGTGAGAGGAGATGCCACGACCTCGCTCTCGTCGCTTTTGGCGGTAGATGACACCATCACGGTCGTCTTTGCCGTCACTCAGGGGACAACGGCTTACTATCCAACTGCTTTTCAGGTAGACGGAGGTTCGGTCACCCCGAAGTGGCAGGGAGGCTCCGCGCCCACAAGTGGCAATGCCTCATCAATTGATATGTATGTTTACACAATTCTTAAGACTGCCGCTACGCCAACGTATACAGTCTTTGCGTCCCAGACGCAGTTCAAGTAAAGGCTGCTTATGCCGCTTGTTGGTACTCGTGCGAATGCTTCGGCTCGGGCGTATGGTTTCACCTCAACTACGCCCGAGGTGTTGGGTGGCATGGTGTTGATTACGCCGACCAGTATTGCGTCCACTGGCACTGGCAACTCGTCCAGTATTGGGGCGAATGGCTCCGTAACATTCAGCACCTGCGCCACCCTGTCATTGAATGGCGTATTCACCGCAAACTACGACAACTACATGATTTCTTTTAGATGGCAACAGAACACGTCGTCCAGTAGTCTGCAAGCAAGATTACGCGCATCTGGTACAGATTCAACAGCAAATACCGACTATAACACTCAACAAATATATGCCTCCGCCTCAACAGTTGGAGGGGTTCGTTCAACTACCAGCGGATTTTGGGATTTGTCGGCATCAGCAACAACATATAGAAATGGTTTGACGATGAATGTTTACGGCCCATATTTATCGCAACCGACTGCTTTTAGAACAATAGTTATAAACTCATCTGTTGGGGCAACTATTGACTCTGATGGTGCTGGTACTCACGAACTCAGTTCTTCTTATGATGGAATTACCTTTTATCCATCCGGGAATAGCATTACGGGTCTTGTTTCGGTGTACGGATTGGTTGGTGCCTGATGGCAAACAAGAACGGGCTAATCCTTCTCACACCCAGCAGCGTCGATAAAACCGGCACCGGGTCTACGGCGACCATCAATACCAACGGTTCCGTTACATTCGCAACCTGCACCGCATTGTCGCTCAACGGTATTTTTACCAGCACATACGACAACTACATGATAGTGTGTCGCGTTTCTCACGATACAACTACGGCCAACTACGTCATAAATAGCCGTTTACGCACTTCTGGAACTGACGCAACTGGAGCAACGGATTACAACACACAGACAATGATTGCCAGTTCCACCAGTATAACTGCTGATAAGACTACGGCAGATGGGTTTTGGAAAACTTCAAGATTAGTTGATTCTCCAAACTGGGGTGGTTTCATCGTAAATTTGTATGGGCCGTTTTTGTCCCAACCAACAGCATTTAGGTCAATTTCGGCAGACACGAGCAGTGATGCATCTATTTATGATGCTGCTGGAACCCACGAACTCTCAACCTCATACGATGGAATTACCATTTATCCAACAGGGGTTTCATTGTCTGGTCTTGTTTGCGCGTATGGGATGAGGAACTGACATGGCTTTGACTAACGGTCTTGTAGTGATGACTCCATCTTCGGTTGCTAAGACGGGTACTGGTTCGACCGCGACTATCAACAGCAACGGGTCGGTCACGTTCGAGTCATGCGAAACATTGAGCCTCAATGGAATATTCACCACCGATTACGATAACTATATGATTGTTATGCGTAATTATGCGCAAATTGCGGCATCAACGGTTATGTACGGTCGATTGCGAGCATCTGGAACAGATAACACAACAGCAAGTTCATATGTTTCTCAAAGACTTCGCGCTGACAGCACAACTGTTAGTGGGGCAAGAACAACAGCGGATTCGTGGCAAAATTTTTTCCGCACTGGCGACGTAACACTCACCACATTGCGTGGTGGGGCAACAATTTATTTGTTTGGCCCTAAACTCGCACAACCCACAGCAATGAGAACGGTTATTGTGGATACAACAAGCGGAGCGTATTTTCAAGATGCCGCAGGATTACACACCCAAGCAACCGCCTATGATGGGCTTACTTGTTTTGCATCAGCAGCGTCCCGTTCAATTACTGGTCTTGTGACCGTGTTTGGATTTAACCAATAAGGAGGAACCATGCCCATAGAGCCGTTTGAAATCACCACGGTGTATCCAGATGGAACATCAGAGACCCGAATGTCCACCCCAGAGGAGATGGCACAGAGGGAAGCAGACCTTGCTCAGTTTGAGGTAGATAGGATTGCCCGAGAAGAAGCAGAGGCAGACTACTGGGCAAAGCGCGCGTCGGCTTTAGATAAACTTAAGCAATTGGGACTCACAGAAGACGAAATAGCCACTCTCCTCAAGTAAGAGAGAGAGATTCCTAAGGGGAGGGAAAGAACCCTACTCCTTGAGCAGAGAACCCTTGATGACCCACAACTTACAGATAGCCGCTGGGTCAATATCTCCCTTGACAATCTCGCACTGACGCCCTCCTTGAAAGAAGGAGCAGTTAGAGCACACCATGCCCTCAGAGGCAAAGGGAGACTTGTCGACATAGTGAGCACCATCCGGTCCAGTGGACTTATCCCACTTACCCATACGCTCAGCAACCGTCTCGAACATACGGTACATCGCAATCTGACGAGACTCTAGACCATCAGTGTTGTCGCTCATAGGTCCAGTCTACACCCCACTACACCCCATTCGTCACCTATTTGACCCTATGTGTAACGACGTGATTGGATAAATCTAACAGCAATACAAATAATCACTGAACTCGTATGCGACACTCCGGACAGTACAGTGAACTGCCCAAACGCTCAGGGTTCTCCGTACCGGCACAGGACAGGGCTTCACGACCACAGGGTAGGAGGAGGCGCTCACCCCGCAGGTAGGCATGGAGTTGGTCGACCTCGGAGGGCAGGGGAGCGGAGGCAGGGGGAGGTGGAGGCAGACCGCGCTCATCGCTCAGCGCCTGAACGAGAGCCTCAACGCACCATGAGGTGTAGGGGACACCCAACCCGTCCGCATGCTCAATCATCGCGTTTTTGTATTTGCCCGGTAGACGCAGGACGATGACCGTCGGTTTGTCGGGTCGACTCTTACGGGGTTTGGCGGGCATCTCGCTCCACCAGCGTGAGCAGGTACTCGGTGATGGTCATGCCGTATCCGTCAGCGAGCGTCACGATACGGTTCTTCGTCCCCCCGTCAATCTTTAGCGTGATTGTGGAGCGGTCGTTTGTGGTGGGCTTTGCGGGTCGTCCCTTCATGCCCGATACTTTACTGAAAGCGGGTTGCATTCAGGGGAACTACCTGTTATACTATTGCTTGACAAACGACTACTACACGAAAGGTGTAAAACTATGAGCCTACGATACCGCTATTCATCCCGTAAGTTGGACGAACTCCATAAGCGCCCTGAGCCTTTGGACGGAATCGCCTTGCCGACTATCCGCAACCTCGAAGAGTCCGCCATCATTGGCGAGAACTTCGGCGCCGTTCTCACGAGCGGACCCGAGGACTGGGAAGTCCGATTCGGTCACCCGAATCACCGAGTCTGGTCCTTCGGGGACACCACCAGCCGTCGCTCTGGACCGCAGTTGTTTCAGGTTGAGGAGATGGTGTTCTGGGGGGCAGACCAACAAGACCTGCTCGTCCACTGTCATGCCGGTATGAGCCGGTCAACCGCTACCGCATGGGGCGTTGCCATTGCCCGTGGAGCAGACCCCAAGGCAAGCCTTCAGGCGCTCTTGGATGCCCACCCCATGGACTACGACGGCGAGAAGCGCTGGTTCTGCCCGAACCTCCTGCTCGTGGAGCACCTACAGGTCATCTTCAATGACCCGACGCTCGTAGACATCCGGCGTGAGGTGCTCAAGCACGACAACCGTGTCTCTCACTGGCTCTGAGGCAGAGCATAGAGGGTTGACTCGTATTCCTTGACGACCCTCTCGTACATAGACAGGAATTGCTCTCGGTCGCCGTTGGTGTGCATGCTGTACGCCTGCGTGCCTCCGAGGGCTTTTACTGTTTGCCCCACCATTTCGTGGATAGATTTACCCGTATAGGTTCCAGATGCTGATGCATCCGCCGCCTCACGGAACTGTTGCCACGCCTCTATAGGGCTAGGGATACTGACGCCGTGGAGACGATTGATAGTGCGTCGCCGGACTTCGCCCGCTCTGGGCATGTATCCGTTCTCTATGACCAACTCGTCAATGGTGCGCTGAACATCTGTTTCTTCTAAATCTAATAGAATGCGCCACCACCCGTTATACAGTTCCTTCTGGGTAATGGGATTCACCTGCTGGTTCCACATCAAGAAGATGCGGTCGACCACTGCTTTGAGTTCACTCTTCGTCATCTAGGAATCCCCCGCCGTTCTCATACGCCACCGTCAGGTTTGCGAACTTCTCAATGTGCTGGGAGTCCCGCAGGATGAGTTCGATGCTCGTGTACAGGGTCCCCGTCGGATTCTGCCCCATATGCCACGCCGACAGCGAACAGCCCCGTATGGCTGACTTGACGACATCAGCCCCGTGCATGTTCACAGCGACGGTTATCAACTTCGTCCGCTCGTCGGTGAGGCGGGGCTTCGCACCCTTCTTGCCAACGCTGAAGGTAGCCAGATAGGTCTCCCAGACCTGAAGCACGATAGCGGGGCTAACGGGCGTCAAATAGTTCTGGCGCTTCTTATCTCGGCGCGAAAGTGGAGCCTGCTCTTCGAAGTCAAATAGTCGTGGTTGTTCAGACATAAAAATCCCCATGGCTAAACTTTTAGCATAAGCCGCGCTCTCAGTCAAGTCATTGCTTGACTTCATTCCACGGAAAGAATCTTGCTCGGGTAAGAAGAAGGCATATCCCGGTGCTATTCCGAAACTTGTTTCGGATTAGCAACCTCCCGAGTTAGGGAAGGAGTGCAATATCCCGACTGGCTTGGAGGGGGGTTCGGGGGGAACCACTTACACCACCGTCACTAGTTTGGGAGCGCGCTCAAGAAGACCTGCCGGTCTGACTGTGTTGAGCAACATGACGCGATGCGCATCTGTATTTGTTACGACTGACTATAGCGGCTGTCTTCCGCCACCGTCGCTACTTGAGAGAAATTTCTTGGTTCTGTAACAATGTGTCATCAATACATGGTGTATTGTTTCACTGCTGGACCGTTCCCCCCTTGCGGTCCAGTGCGGTTGAGCCGGTGGGGATTTTGCGATGCGCGCCTAATTCACCCACCGGCTCCCGCTTTTATACGAGCGGGAGCAAGAACTCGTTTCGTTCCCACATCATTCCGATGGCGCAGTAGCCAACGATATCCATGAAAGTGTCTCTGATGGATTCGTTCTCCGGCTGTCTTCCGTCACCGTCAAGGTTTTCCAAACGGGCAACCTTGTCATGAAGCCTGACCATCAAACCTTGACGACCAAACCGACGGATGTTCTCCGGACCATAGTCTCGCTGTTTGCGAACCAGAGTCCGATGGATTTCATCAACTGTTAGGTCAATGCCTCGGAGGCGAGCAATCTCCAGAGCATCAGCGGCGATGTTGCTGAAGTGAGCAGTCGCTTTCTCTTTACCGGCAGGGCGGTCGTAGAGCGTTGCAATAAATTCATCCAAACCCCTCCTCAGTGGAGAGGCACTGGCATCCTTCGACCGGATAATCAGTGTAAAGATTGTCTTTACTGCGGAGAGCGAGGCTTCATTCCAAGTGGAGACCATGAGAGACTTTCTATCACATGGTCATCCACCACCGTCAGATGGTTGAATAGGTTCTCACCACAGGCCATGCATCCACAGCCTCGCATCCGCCGTCGAAGAAGTCCTTCAATGCTTCGTCTTCTCCACAGGCAGAGCAAATCTCCGTGGCGTTGTCCGCCCGAGAGATGGCACCTGGATATGCACCTGGTTTGTTGTTGTTGGGAATCCAATCGTGCGAGATGCATCGTGGGCACGCCTTGGGAACAACGCTGATTCCCTTGCGATTGGTTCCGGCTGGGTGTAGTTCACTCATCTTCCATTCCTCCTTGGTCTAGTACTTCTTGAAACTTAAGTGAAAGTGCGTATGAATTGATTGCGTCGGTGATTGCAAGCCACAGGTCGGGGTCGGCAAGTATCTGTTCGCCGAGCCAATTGAGCGTCTCGTCGTCGACTTCGTACATGTAATCGTACAAACTTGTCGGGATGGAGAAGTCAATGTTGTCGCAGACGATGCTCCTGATAAGGGAAGCATCTATCGTCAACACATTGTTTGGCGTCTTCCGCCACCGTCGGCTTTTTCGCATCAGCCAACCCATCGGGCATAGATGTCAAAACGCTGTTTGCCATCCTCCGACTTCACATTACGGCAGGTGGTCTCAACGCCCGGATAGGCGGCTTTGAGTCGTGTTGAAAATGTCGGCGAAGAAGCCTTCTTGAACACAGCCCACTGATTTGGGTTCGTCTTGAGCGTCTCCACAAAGGGCGCATACTTCTTCATTGACTTCTCGGGTACAAGGACCTTGTCGGTTCCTCGTCGGCGCGCAGGCTGGGGTTCTTCCCAAACTACGTCGGTTGTGCTGGTTTCCATGTTGTGTTACTCCTTGAGATAGTTGTTGTGTTTATCGTGTCATCTTACTCACTTGTCATGAGATTGTCAAATTACATGTGGAAGATTTTCTCATCCGCCACCGTCGTTAGTTTGTGTTGGTCACGCCCCCCTCAGCCATTGCTCTTCAGTGCTTGCATAGGCAAACGCTCCAGCGATGGTCCCAAAGCGGACCGTCATCTCGGAGTCTGACGACTCAACGCACCAGCCACGACCATCTCGTTCAGATAAATCTCGGTCGAAGTAGATAACGATGTGGTTGACATTTATACCGGTCGCATTTGTCATGGCATTCACTTTCCCACCGTGGTCTTGATAGGGGCGACGGTCGGTAGACCGAATAGGAAGCCGGGTCCATTGCCCTCGGGGTCCTGCGAAAGTTCGAGTTCGAAACGCTCTGTCTTTCCGCCAATGGTCCGCTCACAGATGAGGCGGGTCCATACATCGTTGTCGTATTCGTTGTAGTAAACATCTACATCAACGATTGTCAGACCAACAGCCTGTCGGTAGTAAGCATCGTCATGCTTGATGAGTTCTTCTGTGTACTTGTTCATAGTAGTTCCTTTCATTTCGTTGCTGATGTTGCCATTACAAACCATTCGTCATAAGTCATGCCGATGGTTCCTGTTGGTTCACCGTCCAAGTAGAAGTCGATGATGACTCCCTCGTTGGTGACTTTCACAATGGTGACCGCTTGCGTTATGTCCATCGGATTGTCGTGGTTGATAACAACCTCAACATCGTCAGTTGACTGCCACGGCTCAAAGTAAACGCTCTGCGTCATACCAGTTCCCTTTCGTTAGTAGGTGTTTCATTATACCGGAGTTGTGTAACAATGTCAAGTCTCTTCCACCACCGTCAGATGGTTGTGTAGGCTTCCACCTTACGACGCACCCCATGGAATGCTTCCCCAATCTCGAACAGCCGGTCGGCTGACTGACGCATGAGGTCCTCGTACTCGGTAGTGAGGTCTTTCTGAGTGTAAGAGCATTCCGCCACAGCAAACTCGGTGATGTAGTGTTCGGAAATCACTAGCCAGCCCTGAGTCTCGCTCCACTTCTCAATGCGAGCGTATGACTGGAAGTCATAGGCGTTGCGACGAATGTCGGCTCGAAGGCGCGGTGTCCCTACACCCAAAATGTCGTACTGCCGAATCTCGGTGTAGTACCAACTTTGGTTGCTGTTGTAGATGGAAATGTCAATCGTGTTGTAGTTCATGGTCACTTTCCTTCCTTTGCTCGGCGGTACCCCTCACGGAGTCCGTCCATCATGTTGCTGGTGTATTCACCCCACGAGTCGTTGGCAGACAGGATGTACTCGGCAATCTGATTGAGTTCGTCATCAGTTGCTTTCTCCGCCCACTCCAATACTGCTCGCTCTTCGTCGTCGTCGGAGTATCCCTCCCAAAGGGACTCACGAATCTCCTCACGGATAGCAAACGGCGAGTAAGCCACCGTGTTGCTCCAAGTTAGGTCGGTCGTGTTGATGGGCTTGCCGTTCTCGCTTGCGTACTCGCAAATCTTGTTGTCATCGAAGTAGTCGTCACCATCAAGAGTGGTGAGTACATCCTCCGGAACATCAACGATGACGCACTCATCAACGGCGATGACCGTGCCGGTTCCCTCATGGACGATGTATTTCATAGCAGTTCCTTTCGTAGTAGGTATGTGTACATTATACAGGTTTGTGTAAGATTCCGCAACCCGTGGAGCATTACAGTTGCGTAACACTCCACGGGCGCAACATCAGACCGTTGCTCCGGTGCTAGGAAACGCCTTGCCAAACTTTGCCGTGGCTTCTGTTTCCGCAACATCCCTCAAGTCTCTGTATAAATCCTTGAGTTCGGAGTAGGTATCCCACCATTCGGAATCACTAGTGTCCTCAATGGCGTTCAGACGACCCTCAACCTCGCTGATGTTCTTACGAAGTCCATCGGGGAAGTCCTCGGGCTGAGTGGGAATGTAGTCATGAGTGAAGCATTCGCCCTTATGGAAGATTTCGCTCCCAACATAGGCATCGCTCTCTTCGTCATAACTCGTTGTGAAGATAAGCGTTGGGAACTGTCGGGAAATCTCCCGAATCAAGCCAGTAGCAGGACTCCACGCAGTTTCGTAGTACAAGAAAATCTGCTCATGCTCAAGGTCAAGTTCCAGTTGCTCAACGCGTGGTGACCACTTGGTACTCCAGTTGTCGCAGTTCCAGTCGTACCAGTCCTTGTACCCATACTTGGCAAGGTTCTCTTGGTTCTTCTTCCAGCCCTCAGCGTTTTTGCGCACGAGTTCGTCGTGCCACTCCTGAGTCATCTTGCCCTCAGCGAGCATGACCGCCCAGTTCGAGTTGGGTTCTTCGGTATAGAAGCCTGCCGTGGTATCGGCAAGTTCCTTAGGTGTCGGGTACAGCAAGGCGAGGTCGTAGTTACCAGCGTCCTCGCCCATGGAGGTCTTGGCTCCATCATTCTCGGGCAAACGGATTGCCTTGACGAATCGCTCCAAGTCCTCAGTCGGCCCTTGTACTGTCATGTGGTTGTAGCACCAGTTCGGCATTTCTGTTCCTTTCGTAGTAGGTAGATACATTATAGCGTATTGTGTAACGATACGCAACTCGGAGAAGAAGATTTCTCAGATTTCTTCGCCGTTCTCGTCTGTAAAGATAAGGTCACGGAGGCTGGCTTCGTGTCCGTATCCGCATGAGAAGTCATCCTTGACCCATTCCTCAATCATTCCAAGAACATCCTCAAATGTTGGGTTCTCCATACCCTGCGCTACCAAGTCAGAGACAATCTGCTGGCAGTCATAGGTCAGAACCTTGGTAACGTTGATGCGCTCGGGCATTTCTTCGGTGGCACTCATACTGCTTCCTCCTCGTCCTCTTCGTACTCATCCTCCTCAGCCTCAAACTGTTCGATGATGCTGGTGAAACCCTCGTTGGGGTCAGTTTCGTTATGACTGACCGCCGACACGAAGCGCAGGAAGCAGGACTCCTCAAACCAACGGATGACCGTGGCGAGCATGACTTCGGGAGTGTCCTCAACGACCGTGTAGGTGGAGTTGCGGAACCACTCAGCCTCGGTGTCGTCCATGGCAAGGTAAATCTTGTGGCATTCATCCCACGCAATCAAGTGAGCGTCGTGAATGTACTCCTCCACCTTGTCAAACAGAGAGGTGTCGATGGTTGTCATAGTTGTCCTTTCGTAGTAGGTGATGTATACATTATACACCATAGGTGTAACAAAGTCAAGTCATGCTTCTTCGACTTCGATGTCCACGGTCGAAACCCGAACGACATCCCAGCCGTAGTACTCCTTGATGAGATTGGAGGCGAGGTCAATAGCGGTGTCCTCATCTCCCTCAACGCCTTGGACGGTGACCGTCATGGAGAAGTAGTCCCCAATGAAAGTCACTTTGTACTCAGTGTCTAGAACTGAACTCATGCTGTTTCCTCCTCATAGGTATCGAATCCCTCAAACGCTTCCACGAACTCAGCGTCATTCCCCGTGAGTCCACCAATACGGACAAGCAGAGCGTTGATTACTTTGTCTTTCTCGTTGCGCAGGCAGTCAAGCCAGTCCTCGTATTCGCTGTTAGGTACAGCAAAGCCGAGCGTGAACGCGTGGTTATAGGTACTCATGCTGTTTCCTCCTCGAAGTACTCAGGAAAGACATTCCACAACGCAGAACTCTCGTCGTCGGCATTCTCCTGAAGTACATACAGAAGCGAGCCATTCTTCTCGCGATAGAAGTTGATGGTCATGATGGGGTCGCCGTCGATGGAGATGACAACAGCAACGCCACTCTCATCTATGACTGCTTTCATGATGTCGGTCGGTATCTTCATGGTCGTTTCCTTTCGTTTAGATTTATCTGTGGCAACCGGACAGAACGGTGGCTCGCCGTGACTTAGCCAAGTCGCCAAGGGTGAGTCCCACCTATTCAGACCGCCGTGTGACTCCCCTGTTGTCGTGGCAGGAGTCGTGTGGCTTTCTGCTGTCCGAGAACATTATACACGCTGGGTGTAAGACTGTCAAGTTTCAGATGTATTTCTTTGGGTCAAATGCGAGAGTTTCGATGAAGTCGATGATTGCTCGCTCGTGAGGCTGGAGGGTGAAGATTTCTTCCGGCTCGTCGCCGTAGTCCGGCTCCGCCGTTACCTTGATGAAGCACTCATCGCAGGCAACCTCGGTGCTGTCCTCATTGAGACTCCAGAAGTCAGCGTTCCAACCGCAAGCGTCGGACTCGCCAGTCTGAAACCAGTGCCAGCCCACAGGCTCGTCGCAGAACTTACAACGCCACCCGTCGCTCTCGTTGGCGATGGACTCCACCGCTTGCTCCCAAAGCGTCGGAACGAAGTTGCTGTCAAGAGACTGCCACCCAAGACGACGAACGATGTCGTAGGTGATGTGGATTGCGCCCGCTTCGGGCTGGGTGTAGTACTGCTCGTGTGCCGTTGTCATGATTTGCTCCTTAGTAGGTATGCCTTCATTATAGCAGGGGGGTGTAACAGAGTTATGGGGTGGAGGGGTCGCCCCCACCCCACCGACTCAGATGTTGCGGAAGAAGTGTCCGTTCACTTGGTAGAAGTCGTGGCGTAGTTCGCAGTGGAACACGTCCGACCAGTCGATGTGCGGACGAACCATGTCGGGAATGTGGAGACCCTCTTCGTCCGTGAAGTACTCAGCGAACTCCTCGTCGGAATCAAACTTGCCGACATAGGCATCGCGGAACTCGTCCACATAGTCCTCGGCTTCGTCCTCGGTGATGTGCTGGTTCTCGCAGAACCCGAGGAACGCCTCCAAGTCCAAGTCTTGCTCGTCAGCGATTTCCTCGAATCGCTCGGTCGTGGTTTCCATTTCTGTCCTCCTTGTTGTAGGTGTCATCATTATAGCAGGGGGGTGTAACAAAGTCAAGTCTTGCTCAGAGATTTCCGACAATCATCAGAAATGTTCCGGCAAGGTACGCCGCCATGAATAGTGCCGCCATTGTGTCCTCCTTGTAGTAGGTGACCCCAGTATACCAGTGGGGTGTAAGATTTACAACCTTTGTTTCATTACAGTTTGATGACAGTCTTGGAACTCGCCATCACTACCCCAAACGAGCAAACCCACCAGAAATGTGCGCTCGAAGCGCAGAAAGTTTCGGGAAGATTTATCTGAACTCAGCGATGTGGGAGGCATCCCAGTCCTCATCCGCCACCGTCGCACATAGCGAGCGCATAGCCCCGCCCCCACCCCCCGCTGGGCGAAGCCCCGCACCAGCATTTCTACTGCGGGGCTTTTGCTGACAAATTAGTCTGATACTTCCACTGGGGACGTTCGGGGCGAACTAGTGTTCGGTTCATGATTAACCTCAACAAGTGGCAAAGCCACATCACAGCACTCCGTCAGTACGTCGCTCGAACTGGGACTTCCCGCGTGCCTCGCAATCATGTGGAGAAGACCGACCAGTACGGGGACATCAAGTTGGGCGCATGGGTTTCCTATGTGCGCCATCGTCAGCGGAAGGGACACCTGACCAACGAGCAGGCAACAGAGTTGTCAGGCTTGGCTAACTGGCAGTGGGGCCCTCTGCCCGCTGGACGCACGGGCAATCCTGAGCGCGACCGACTCATCATTGAGCGATTCGACAATGGGCGTGGTCTCACGCTCCAAGCCATCGCCACCGAGTTCGGCATCACTCGTCAGCGAGTTCACCAGATTGTGACAAGCGCAAAGCAACAGGCATGAGCACATACCAGCGACCAACGCTGAGACCGCCGAAGGTGGAGGAATCGACACCTATTCTCGTGACCATGCTGGGTGGATTGCTGAGCATTATCGTCACGGGAGCAACGGTTGCTTTGTTCTTGTGGATTGCGCTCAGCATCGCAGGGGTGAGTGTCTTCTCCGTCAGGGAGTTGTATGCCATCGGCATTGGATACGTCACCATCAGAGCAGTAGACCTTCTTATGGTGAAGGCTTCTAAGAGCGAATAGAAAGAAGGGCAGTGAAGGCTGGGACAAACCTTCACTGCCCTTGTCGCGCCTGAGGGGAAAGGACAGACCCTCGTCGCGTTCTGTCAGAGGCGTGACGCTCGCCAAGCCTCAGTATTCTTGATGGAACCGATTGCCTTAGTTTCCAAGCGGTGACCGTTGGAAGCAATCTTGAGTGCCGATACCGCTGAAGCAACGTCGGGAACCATGTGGATTCCGTTACGCACAACAAGTTGCGCGCACTCTTCAGCGAGATTCGGGTAGAAGTCATCTCCATCGCCATCGGTGACATGACCATCGCAGACCCAAATCACCGGCTCGTTCATCCGTCGCTTTGACAGAGAGAACCGAAGAGCAGGGCCATCCACGCCATTGCCACCGTTGCCCGTGGGAACAACATCAGCAACCTTGCCACGCTCAGCAATGACCCATACATTCGGAATGTCCTTAGAGCCTTGTCGGTGTGAGTATCCGACGATGGTCGCACCGGGGGCATGCTCAATGATTGACCACACATCTTTCTCGTCAAGGTGCATGGAGCCGGATTGGTCGATGATGACAATGCCACCCTTGCCACGAGCGCGACGGTCAAAGATTCGTCGTTCGGGGTCAGTCAGCATACGGTTGATACGACGCGGGTTCTTGCCAACATTGCTAGCAATGCGCTTGCGTCCAATCTTCCCATCGACGATTCGCGTCTTGAGAAGTTCTTTCTCAATGAGAAGAGCGAACTTTCCAGCAACACCCTTAGCGATTTCCGTGACACGAGGAACTTCCTGATTGCCATGCTCACTCGGAACGCCATCAGCCTCCTCTGGAATCATGACACTCTCAAGGAGTTTCGCAACAGGAACGGTGAAGCGATTGAATCCTCGTGGAAGTCCGTTCTCTTCATCCGTAGATGACGCAACACCACGAGCGTTGAATCGCTTGATTGCTTTGCGCCATTCCTTCATCAGAACTTTCTGAAGCGCACGAGCCTGCTCAGCAAAGTCTGGATTAGATGACTTGAGTCCACGAATGAAGTCAGAGCCAGCCTTAGTTCCAGCAGTAGTTGCCATAAAGCGGACAACGCCATTCCAGTCGTTGTTCTGACCGAGGAGTTTGCCGGCGCGAGACTCGGAGCCATCAGCAAGCGAGTCGATGTCAAAGCCTTGATTGGCGACGAGCATGTTCACACGGAACTCTTCAGCGGCAAGTACGCAGTCATGACGAAGAGGAAGTTTGCGCATTTCCTCCATGCGATGAGGCGAGACTTTCGCGTGCATGAGTTCGTGCGCTCGCACGGTGCGTGACAGTTCGTCAGCACCGAACGGAACGCGCATGCGTCCTGTACGCATTTCAGTCCACGCGTCACCTCTGGCAGGTGCGCCCTCCTCCACATTCCATGGAAGAGGAGCGCGGTCGTTGCGCTGGATGAACTCTGGCATTGCCTTGAGAACTTCCATCATGCCACCCCATTCACAAGAATCGCGTCCAGAATCGACTTGTAGTGCTTTCCGAAGGTGAGTTTCGCGGCTCGCTCGGCACCCAAGTTGTCACGCAGGTTTGCGAACGCCATGAATGTACGAATGGAGAAGCGACGGTCACGGTCAGCGTCAGCAGACGAAGCGGCAGGTGCGCGCAGGTCAGCAGGCAAGCAGAGCAGAGCGTCAGGGTGCGGAGTGTTGATTCGGATTGCCACAGGGAACCTGTCCTTGAGAGCAGTCGGAAGTTCACGGACATCTTCGATGTTCGTCGTCATCACGCACGAGAATCCCTCACGGGGACGAATGATTCGTCCGGTCTCGGGGTGCTCAAACGAAGCAGAGCCATCCGAATCCAACATGGCAAGCAAAGTGGACGACACATCGCCACTTGCCTTGTCAATCTCGTCAGCAACGAGACGACCGCCCTTGATTCCATCGCCGTTCCATGCCTTGATAGCCGCGCCGTCCTGCCACTTCCACGAGCCATCAGCAGAGGGCTTGAAGTGTCCGGTGACATCAGCAGTCGTCATTTCTTCCGAGCAGATGAGACGGTGCGAGCCAGCGGTGACATCACCGATGTTGAGACCGCCGTAGGTCTTGCCGGTGCCTGGGGGTCCAAACAGGATGACGCGCTTCAGTCCTGAAGCGAGAACATCATGGAAGTCCTGCCAGCACTCGGGGAGATTGGTAGTAGTTGTCATTGCATTGTCCTTTTCTAGTAGGTGGCTTGATTGCCGTGTATTCATTATACAGCATTGGTGGGAGGTTGTCAAGTCTTTGTGAGACTTTCTTTGGGGGATTCCCCCGAGGGACTCATCCGTAGACGAGTTCCCCGAGGGCGATGTACTGAAGAACGATGTCGGCATCGTTGGCATCAAAGTCGTCGCGCTCCATTGCCGAGGAGACATACTGCCAACCCGGCTTCTGCTCCTTGATGATGGAGGCGATGACCTTTCGGGCTTCGGTGACCGACACGCTCTTACGCACAGTCTCCTGCGAGTCGTTCGGGTCTTCCATTTCCACCGTGATTCGGTTGCCCTCTCCGGAGAGGTCAAGATACCAGCCGTACTGAGAAGCACCGGCTCCAGTGAGGTGGTCAAGCAGGTCTTCTGCGTTGATGTAGGTTCCCATTTCATGTCCCTTTCGTAGTAGGTGTCACCATTATACAGCGCGGTGACAGGAATTGCAACTTCTCCAGCAAAGATTTCTGAGATTTATTTGCGCTGGTACTAACTAAACGAGAGAAGCCATCTGTTGTGTGCGCATCGACCAAAGAAACTTTTCCACAGGTTTATCCACAGGGGAGATGAGTGCCTGAGACGAAAGACGCAAAGTGTCTCAGCGTCTCTTCCACCACCGTCGCTGTTTGTGAGCGTCAGCCCCGCTGGGTTGTTGTAGGTGCGGGGCTTTCGGCGTTTATCAGTTGCGAGCGAAAGCCCTCAGGCAGGTCTTGGTCGGCAACAAGGAATAGCCCGCCATACGACTCGTCCAGCACCTGACCACATTCATCAATAGTGCCGCTGAACAGTATGAACGAGTCCCCAAAGTCAATGACGTGGAATAGGTCAGTTGGCATTGGCGAACCTCTCTACGACGATACGAAGGTCAAGCAGAAGGTCTGTCATCTTGCTTGCTTCGACTAGGTTCACTCCGCGTAGGTCGGAAAGCCCTTGCTCAATAAGAGCAAAGGCTTCCTCGGTCGCTGTCAGGTCGGGTGCTTCTGTTGTCTGTGTCATGACTCATCTCCATACAGGGGAACAAGTTCGCCACGCTTGATGAGAGCGTCAGCCACCTGCTTGCGGATAGCGATGACTTCCTCGGCAGTATAGGTCTGTTGGAGATGTGAAGTGTCCCAATACCTCTCAGGGAAACCCACAGTCTCGCCATTCTGATGTCCTGTGAGAACAGCAGGGCCGACGAGGGTTCGACCAGCGAGTAGCGACGCGCCGATGTTGCTCACGAAGTCGTTACGGAACAAGCCTTCCTCGTTCACCCAAACATCGGTATCGGGAGTCAGGCTGACGCTCTCAATGAGTCCCTCCACGAGGCTTTGTAGGAACGAGAGCGTGTCCTGTCCCTCCGGCTTCTCCACGAGATACCGATGGCTCGTTAGGTCGTTGATGTAGATGACTTTCATAGTTGTCCTTTCTTAGTAGGTGTCGTACATTATACAGGAAAGTGGACAGGCTGTCAAGTCCAGCCTGCCCACTTAGATTTAGATGAGTCGTGGACTCGTCACCAAGACGAGTTGTAGTAGAAAGTCCAGTCGTCGTTGATGTTGGTCAGCACATGGTCAATGATTTCGACGGTATCTTCCAGACCTCCGAAGTACCACTCGTCGTAATCAGTCGTACCGAAGAAGAAGCCAGCGCAGGTCGGAAGAAGGTCGTCCGCCTTCGTCTTGTCAGCGAGAACCTCCTTACAAACATCACGCAGTTCCTCCAACTGAGAGCGGTCGACGTAAGCCTCACGACAGTCGTCCTCGCCGCCCTGACAGTTGTCCACGAACCATTGGTGGACAGCGTTTGCCTTGCGCCAATAGCCGACCTGAACAGAGACGACAGCACACTTGAAGCCGTTGTCCTCAGGACGGTTGAACAAGTCTGCGCCAACAGCCTTGAC
>Ga0208783_10000037_pt1 | contig 78613 bp, 66 predicted proteins | sample DEB19_08_DNA_2_FD_184529 | JGI IMG/M metagenome (GOLD analysis project Ga0208783, IMG submission 184529) | Aqueous microbial communities from the Delaware River and Bay under freshwater to marine salinity gradient to study organic matter... | ecosystem: Environmental > Aquatic > Marine >... | reverse complement strand
CCCGGGAGACGGCGTCAGTGGCGAGCGGAGCCAGGATGGCGGAGCGAAGCCAATGCCGAGCGAGCCAAAGGGCATGGATGCCCGACGCGAGCGTCCGGCGACGGGGTGTGGGCAACCCCGAAGCGTGTTTCAACGATAAGCCGTAGAGTGCGCAAGAGCGTCCCCAAGCCGGAGCCGACGCCGGGACGGCGGCGACGGCGCGAAAGTCAGCGTGTGGGCAACCCCGAAGCGTGTTTCAACGACACGCGTCGCCACCCCATCCGACGCCGTTGAGCACGTCGAACCCGACCGCGCCCAACCCGCCACGCGTTTCGCCACGCCGGTCCCACGGCTCACGCCGTTGGGCTTCCACGGACACCAAAGCGAGCCGCCGCATGACGAGCGAGGGGTTGCCCATGCCCCTGTCTGAAAACCCAGTACCTGGCTTCGAGCGGCTCATGTGCCCTCTGGCTGCGTCCGGCTCCATCGCCATGTTTTCGAATATGGCTGCTTCGCCGTCCTTGCAAGAGACCAAAGCAGATCACTCTCGGGCCAACGGTAGCCTTTTCAGCCAGAGCCTAAACGCAGCTCCATCCAGGCTTTGGCTCCCGATGCACCACAGGCTCCGAGGCCGCCTGACCAGCGATCCGCTGCCGCGCCCCGGCGATCGCATCACCTGCCAGGTGCTCAATCGCAAGGTCAAACCGCACGCTCTGGCCGGGAGCCAGCGATACCAGTCGCCCCTGCGACTCCTCGAAAGAACGGGGATTTGGGAAGTTGGTGCCGGGCTCAAAGCCGGTGACATAGCCGTCGGCAAGTCCGCCCTGGTTTTTCCAGAGCGTGAAGCACGGCAGGGTTTCGGCTCGCCACGTGAGCGTGGCAGCATTCCGGGCATCCGGCCCCACGAGCAGGGCCGTGGCCATCCCATCCGACGCCGGACGAATTCGGGCAAAGTGCACCTGCTCGCCCCGACCGGCTTGGGGCGAGACAAAACGGTGCCACGTGTCCACGTCGCCTACGGCCGCTCCATCCCGGGGCGCGAGTTCGTCGATTGCCGCCACCACCTCGGCCCCAGGTCCGAGGAGGGGAGGGCCGAAGTTCACGTGGTAGAGCATCTGCATCGTCGAAGGCCGGTCGGAAATGTTCTTCACGCTGTCGGTCCAGGACACGCGGTGACGGTCGGCCTGCAGCGTGAGCGACGTCGTCATGCGCAGGGCGTGGCACAGGAAACGCGTCTCATCGACGGCGCCCGTGAGCGTGATGGTGCCCGCCGCCTCATCGAGCGTGACATCGAGATGGTGGGCCGGCAGATTGGCGATCCGGCCGTGAAGGCCATGCCTGAGTCGTCCGGTGGCATCGACGTCGGGAGCCCCGTTGCTCACGAGGCCGCAGCGGGCGACGAGTTCGTCGAATCCGTCCAGCCAGCCCAGGCCACTTGGCTCGCTGAGGGAAACGAAGCGTGGGTTCACCGGGCCGTGCACCGGCGACTGCCACCCCATTTCCACGCCCCCCGCCATGATCTTCCAGAGCCCAAGGCCTCGATCGGGCAAGACAAACACCTTCGTGTCGCCGGCAACGAGTTCCACCAGCAGCACGCCGTCGCGGAGGCCGCCCGAGAGCCGCCGGGTGCGGACGGCGAGTCGCCCCAGGCTCACATCGACTCGATCCGCGGCGGAAAACGACGCCCCACGATGGGCGGTGATGAGTTGCAAGGTCTGGGACGACATGGGAAGCCTCCGTGGTGGACCTCGGATGAAACCGCCTCAGGATACCGTGTTGCCGCCGAGTCACGCTTCCCGCTTGAAGCGGCACGAAGGCGCGGGCAGAGTTGTGGTGTCAGGGCCGCGGGCAACCGCAGCCCCCCCGTCGCCCCTCGAGCGATCTCATGAACGACCTGAAGATTTTTAGCGGGCCCGCCAATGCCGCGCTCACGCAGGACATCTGCCGCTACCTGAACCTGCCGATGGGCAAGATTTCGCTGGGCCGGTTTCCGGACGGCGAGATCTCCTGCAAGATCGACGAGGACGTTCGCGGACGCGACGTCTTCATCGTTCAATCGACCAGCCCGCCGGTCAACGAGCACATCATGGAGTTGCTCGTGATGATCGACAGCTTCAAACGGGCCAGTTCGTACCGCATTACGGCGGTGATTCCCTACTACGGCTACGCGCGGCAGGATCGCAAAGACTCCGGCCGCGTCCCGATCACGGCCAAGCTCGTCGCCAACCTGATCGTCCGCGCGGGGGCGGATCGGGTGCTCGCGATGGATCTCCACGCGGCCCAGATCCAGGGATTTTTCGACGTGCCGGTGGACCACCTCTACGCCGCCCCGGTGCTCAACAACCACCTGCAGTCGCTCGACATCCCCAAGGACGAGATCGTGGTGGTCAGCGCCGACGAAGGAGGGATCAAGCGGGCGGTGGGTCATGCCGCGCGGCTGGGGGTGCCGCTGGGCATCATCGACAAGCGACGGCTGTCGGCCGACACGACCAAGAGCACCAACATCATCGGGGCCAGCGTCGAGGGGAAAACGGCGTTTCTGTTCGACGACATGATCAGCACGGCTGGGTCGATCTGCGGGGCGGCGGAGGTGTTGCACAAGAATGGGGCGAAGGCGATCTACGCCGCGGCGACCCACGGGCTCCTGGTCGGCCCGGCGATCGAACGGCTCCGTCAGGCGCCGTTCAACAAGATCATCATCACCGACTCCATTCCGCTCACCCCGGGCAAGATGCTCCCCAACATCACCGTCCTCTCGGTTGCCAGCCTGCTCGGTCAGGCCATCAAGCGAATCCACCGCAACGAGTCGGTGAGCATGATGTTTCAGTAACGAAGCCCAGGCAGGGCCGATGGACCTCGGACAAGGCTCCGGGGCCCAACCCACGTCGTCCATCTCCCTTTCGCCTTGGCAGCGTCATGAAACTTTCCGCCAAGACCGAATACGCGGCGATTGCGTCCCTGGAACTGGCGCGCCGGGTTGACTCCCCGTCTCCCGTGCGGATCCGCGACATCTGCGCGGCGCAGGGCGTTCCGTCGAGGTTTTTAGTTCATATCCTCCTGCTCTTGAAAGCAGCCGGCATCGTGGTGAGCGTCCGCGGGGCGGCTGGTGGATACCGGCTTGCGAGGGATGCCGAATCGGTCAGCCTGCTTGACATCCGCAACGCGGTCGAAGGACCGGAGGGAACGGTGGCGACCGTGTCGGCCGAACTGGCCGACACATCCCGCACGGCGACTGTATTGGCGGTGGCCTGGGACACCGCATCGGCGGCGGAATCGGAGTACCTGGCGGGCATCACCCTCGCGGCATTGGCGGCTCGCTGCGGTCGTCCAAGCGACCCGATGTATTACATTTGATGGGGATTCGCCGCGGGAACGCCCTCGCCCACGGGGGTTTCATGGGCTCATCGACGGAAAATCGTCGGTTTCCCAGCAGAAAATGGGCCGCCTTGCGGAACCGGCGGCGGATGGCACACTTGTGCGTTTCGCACACGTTCCCCGAAGAGTGATTTCATGAGTGATACCGTCGAAGTGAGCCTCCGCACGGGCAAGGGCTCCCGCGAAAGCCGCCGACTCCGTCGGCAGGGCCTTGTTCCCGCCATTCTCTATGGCCATGGGGAGAAGTGCGTCGACCTCTCCGCCACGCGCGAAGCGGTGGAAGCCGCCGTCCGTCACGGCAGTCGAGTGGTCAACCTGACCGGGGCCGTCAAAACGGCCGCCCTCGTCCGGGAACTCCAATGGGACACCTACGGCATCGAGCCGCTGCACATCGACTTTCTCCGCGTGAGCGCCTCCGATCGCGTTCGCGTCAAGGTGCCCGTGCATCTCAAGGGCGAGTGCCCGGGCCAGAAGGCCGGTGGCGTCGTGAACTTCGTGCAGCACGAGGTCGAACTCGAGTGCACCGCCGACCACGTTCCCGAGTTTGTGAATGCCAACGTCGCCGTGCTCGAACTTGGCCACGCCATCAAGGCGAAGGACCTCGAGCTTCATGGTGCCCGTCCTGCCGGTGATCCCGAAGAAGTCATCGTCACCTGCGTGCTCCCGGGTAAGAAGGTCGACGAGGCTGCCGCGGGAGCTGCTGCCGAGCCCGAAGTGATTGGCCGCAAGGCCGCAGAGGACGGGGAGGCGGAAGCGGGGAAGGAGTGAGGCCTTCGTTGAGGGTTCCTGAGCAGCCCGACACCTGGCAACCTCCCCCGATCGCCGAGCAGACGTGAAGCTCATCGTCGGATTAGGGAATCCAGGCCACGCCTATCAGGACACCCGTCACAACGTTGGATTCGACGTGCTGGAGATTCTCGCGAGCCGTGCCGGGGCACCGGCCCGGCGGCAGCGGTTTCAGGGCGAGGTGGCCCAGGCCACGATCCGGGGAAACCCGGTCTTGCTCCTGTGGCCCCTGACCTGGATGAATCTCAGCGGATCCAGCGTTTTGGCGGCGAGGGACTTCTATAAGATCCCGGATTGTGACATGATCGTGGTCTGCGACGACTTCAACCTCCCCCTCGACACGCTCCGCCTCCGGCCGAGCGGATCGGCGGGCGGCCAAAATGGTCTCGCCGACGTGCTGGCTCGCCTCGGCACGACGGCAATACCTCGGCTGAGAATCGGTATCGGCCCGGTGCCGACGGGTTGGAAGTCTGCCGACTTCGTGCTGGGCAAGTTTCCGAAAACCGATCGGGAACGCGTCCTCGCGGTGTTTGAACGAGCCGCCGACGCGGCTGAGGAGTGGGCTTGCCTGGGAATCCAGGCGGCCATGAACAAATACAACTGACGGTTGCTTTCAGGTCTGGCAGCCAAACCCCCCACAGACCGACACGACGATTCGCATCAGCAGAGGAGCCCGACCATCATGGCCGTTTACGAAGGCATGTTCATCCTGGATCCCGCCAAGTTTTCCCGTGATCCGGGTGCGGCCGCCCAGCAGGTTTCCGACCTCATCACGCAGCACGGCGGCACGATGCTTGCCGCCCGCATCTGGGACGAGCGGAAACTGGCCTACCCGATCAACGGCCACAAGAAGGGCGTCTACTGGCTCACCTACTTCACGATGCCGGGTGGAAACCTTTCCGCACTCGAGCGGCAGTGCGAAATCACCGAAGAAATCATTCGGAAGCTCGTGCTGAAGGTCGATGACCGCATCGCCGACGCCCTCGTGCAGCATGCACTGGCGGGCGAGGCGGCCCCCAAGAAGGCAGCTGCCCCCGCGGCCGCAGCGCCCCAGTGAATCCAAAAGGGGTTGCAGCCCCCCGCCGGGGGCGGTATCCTCTCGGGAAGTGAACGAATGTTCATCTTCCACTCCACGAGGTGAGCCATGGCCAGTTTCAATAGAGTGATCCTGCTCGGGAACGTCACGCGTGACCCGGAGCTTCGCTACATCTCCAGCGGCACCGCCGTTACGGAAATCGGCCTGGCGGTCAACGACCGCCGGAAAACGCCCTCCGGCGAATGGGTCGAGGAGACCACCTTCGTCGATGTCACCCTCTGGGGCCGAACGGCCGAGGTCGCCGGGGAGTACGTCACGAAGGGCGCCCCGCTCCTGATTGAAGGCCGTTTGAAGCTCGACACCTGGGAAAAAGACGGGAAGAAAAACTCAAAGCTCCGCGTCGTCGGGGAAAAGATGCAACTTCTCGGATCCCGAGGCGACGGCCCTCGTGGCGGCGGCCAATCGCGTTCCTCCGGCGGCCGCCCTGCCGCCCGTGAGGAAGAATATGGCCAGAACGAGCCAGACTATACTGGCGAACCGCAGGGCGGTTCTGGCGTGGCCGCCGATGACGACATTCCATTCTGATTTCATCATTTCCCCATCCCACCCGACCGACCGCAGGAGTTGATCCATGCCCACCAAGGAAGCCCCCATCGTCCGTGCCGCTGGCCGCCGTCTGCCGAAGGGCGAGCGCGGGGGCATCGAGCTGTTGCTCATCCACAACGTCGAACACCTCGGCAAGCAGGGTGACGTCGTCGAGGTGAAGCGTGGCTACGCCTCGAACTACCTGCTTCCGCAGGGCCTGGCAACCATCGCCACCGAGCACCACAAGCGGATGGTCGAGAAGCACCGTGCCAAGCTGGAAGAGATCGCTCGCGAACGCCTGGCTGGCCTCCGTGCCGTGCTTCAGGAGCTCGTGCGGACGAGCGTCACGATCGAAGCCAACGCCAACGACGAAGGGCATCTCTACGGTTCGGTTGGCGCTACCGAGATTTCGCGGTCGCTCAAGCAACAGGATCTCATGGTCACGGCAGACCAGATCGTTCTTCAGGGGCCGCTGAAGGAAGTGGGCCTCTACACCGTGAAGGTGCGGCTCGCGGCCGAAGTGGAAGGCGATCTCAAGGTGTGGGTGGTGCCCAGCAGCGAAGGTGGCTCGAAGTAGCCACGGCGTTCCGGGGCGGCCATCGTCCGACGTGGTTGGCCGATGGCGGCTTGTGATGGATCGACGTCGGCGTGGTGCAGGTGAGGGCTGGTGCAGGGAGGCTTCAGGATGGCGTCGCTCCGCGATCCAGGAAAGAGTGGCGACACTCGGCGCCGATCTCGGCGTGATGCGGAGCCCAAAACGGCGACGCCCCTGCTCGACTCGGTGGGCCGTCCTGCCAACCTCGACGCCGAACGCGCCGTTCTCGGCAGTATTCTCCTCAAGCCCGATGTCTGCGACGACGTGGCCCTTGTCGTGCGCGAGGAGGACTTTTCCGACGAGTCCAACCAGCTTCTGTACCACCACCTGATCGAACTCCACGACGCTGGCAAGCGGATCGATGCCACGATCGTCATGGAGCGGCTCCGAAGTCAGGGCGACTTCGATCGCGTCGGCGGTGCCGCGGCGCTGGCCGACGTGGTGCAGGCGGTGCCGCACGCGGCCCACGCCACGCACTATGCCACCATCGTGCGCGACAAGGCGCTCCTCCGCTCGATGATCGACGCCGGCACCGACATCCTGCGCGAGGCCTACGACTCCACCGACGAGCCTCGCCAGCTTCTTGCCAGGGCGGAAGAGAAGATTTTTGCCATCCTCGAGCGTCGATCTTCGGCCGAGGCCAAGTCGATCCAATCGGTGCTCGAGGATGTGATGGTGCGGATGGATGCCCGCATGAAGCACGAGCATGCGATCGGCGGCGTCGAAACGGGCTTCACGGATCTCGACAGCCTGTGCGGCGGCCTCCACAACTCCGAGCTCGTCATCCTGGCAGCCCGTCCCAGCATGGGGAAAACAGCCCTCGCCATGAACATTGCGGAGCACGTGTCGATCAACCTCAAGATGCCCGTGCTGTTCGTGAGCCTCGAAATGGCGAGCCTCGAACTCGCCGACCGACTGCTCTGCTCGGCATCGCAGGTGAACGGACACCGTCTGCGCAACGGCACCATCTCGCAGGAAGACCGCCGTCGGCTCGTGCAGAAGTCGTCGGAGATCGGCTCAGCCCCTCTCTTCATCGACGACACCCCCAGCCGCACCCTCACGGAAATCGCCGCCGTCGCTCGACGGCTGAAGCGGAAGCAGGGGCTTTCACTGATCGTCATCGACTACCTCCAGCTGATCGAGCCTGACAACCCCCGAGATCCGCGACAGGAGCAGGTGGCCCGCATTGCCCGCCGGCTGAAAGCGATGTGCCGCGAGCTCGACATCCCGATCCTCTGCCTTGCGCAGCTCAACCGGCAGGCGGAGGTTTCGCGTGACAACCGGCCGCGGTTGAACCACCTCCGCGAGTCGGGTGCCATCGAGCAGGATGCCGACGTGGTGATGTTTGTGCACCGCGAGGAGTATTACCAGACAAACGACGAAGATCGTGAACGCGTGCGCGGCCAGGCGGAAATCATCATCGCCAAGCAGCGAAACGGTCCGATCGGCGACGTGAAGCTCCTGTGGCAGCACGACTTCACGCGATTCGTGAATCTCGAACACCGCCCCTACGACGAGTTTGAGCAGTTCTCGTCGACGGGCTTCTGATGCCGCATCGACGCCGCGTGTGTCTTCAGGCCGATGGGCCAAGCCCCGCCGGACGATTCGCAGCGGCCCGGTCGGTGCCGGGCCGGACATCGAGCAGCAGCCCGTCGTCGTCGCCACGTTCGAGCCGCTCCCAGGCGATGGCCCCCATCGCGGCATTATCGGTGCACAACGAAGGCGGTGGCACGAAGACCGCGACACGACGACGGCGTCCGAGAGCCTCCAGCGACTCCCTGAGGAGCCGATTGGCCGCCACACCCCCTCCCACCATCACCGCGGAGCAACCGGTGCGGTCGAGCGCGAGATCGACCTTCGCCACGATCGTGTCGATGGCCGCCTGTTGAAACGACGCGGCAAGGTCAGCGAGGTCCTGCCCCGTGGGTACCAGAGGAGGGGGCTCGATGCCCGGCGGACGAACCCGGTATCGAAGTGCGGTTTTGAGGCCGCTGAAGCTCATGTCGAGTCGGTCACGATCGTTGGCCAGCGGCCTCGGCAGTCGGTGCGCCCGAGGATTGCCTCCGGCGGCCACCCGTTCGATTTCGGGGCCTCCCGGGTAGCCGAGTCCGAGGATGCTCGCGGCCTTGTCGAAGGCCTCACCCGCGGCGTCGTCGATCGTGCCGCCGAGACGCGTGGCATCGAGGGGGCCGTGCACGTGAAAGAGCGAGGTATGTCCGCCACTGGCCACCAGGCCGACACACGGGTCTTTCACCGCCGCTCCATGGGCGAGCCGACAGGCGTAGAGGTGGGCGAGGATGTGGTCGTACCCGACGATGGGCACCCGGAGGGCGGCCGCGATCGCCTTGCCTGCTGCGAGTCCGACCAGCAGCGATCCGACGAGCCCGGGCCTGACGGCCACTCCGACCGCCTCGATGGCGTCCTTGCCGATACCGGCCCGGCTGACGGCCTCATCGATGACCGGCAGAATCCGCTCGACGTGGGCCCTGGAGGCGAGTTCGGGCACGACGCCACGCCATCGGGCGTGGAGTTTTTCCTGGGACGCCACGACGCTGGCGAGCACGTCACGCCCTCGCGAAATGACGGCAGCCGCCGTTTCGTCGCAGGTTGTCTCAATGGTCAGGAGGGGCATGCGGCCAGTGTACCGCCCGCCTGCTCAAGGACGCATGAACCACGGACGGCCTTCGCCCCACGGTGGATCACTCGCCGCCACGAAGGCGGCGGCAGCAGGCGCGGCGAACCTTGGCTTCGCCCCGCCTGCTCAAGGACGCGTGGGCCATGGATGGCCACGCGTCCGTTAAGTCAGAAATCATACCACATCCCGATGCCGGCTCGGTTCTGGTTGTAGAATACGAACTCGTACTGGGGATCGGACCCATAGAGATATTCGAATCCGATCCGAAAGAGCTTCTCACTGCGCTGCCCACGCCACGCCCATCCGGTCTGCACGCAGACGTTGCCTCCCCAGTCGAGTTCCTGCCGCGTCATGCCGTTGATCGCAAGGAACGGCGTGCCATGGATGCCCGTCGCCCGGGGCTTGATCAGTTCCGTGCCAAACTGGAACTCCCACGGCTCGGAGCCGCCCGAGTTGAAAAACGCCCATCCGACTTCCCCGTACAGGCGCATCCAATCGAGCGGGTAATACGAGTTGCCCCAGACGATGCAGTCGCGAACATAGTTCACCCGAGGGAACGTCGGGTGCTTGAGCATCGCCTCGTCACCGAGATGGGCGCTGTTGTGGTAGTAGGCGAGTTTGGTCTGCCAGCGACCGACCCCATACACGAGCGGCACCCCGAACCGGTAGTCGGCCGACCGAAGATCACGATCGTCCTGCGGGTCGAGCCGCACGAAGGCGGCGCCTTCGATCTGCACCTCGAATCCCTGCGGGTGCAACACCGGATCGGAACCATAGCGGAGGATGGATGCCCGTCCACCGAGCGTGGAATCCCACATCCATCCGTTTTGGATCGACGGGTTGAATGGATCCGGCGCGGTGTCGTCATACCACACCGTTCCCATCCGCGACTCCTTCGGTCCCGCAAGATAGCTCGTGTAGATCAGGTTGTTGGGCAGCAGATGCCAGGCCCAGGGACGTGGGGCCCACAGGTCGTCGAAGCACCCCGGATAGCCCCCGTGCGGCATCACCACGGCGTCCGCACCGTAGGCATCGTCCTCATAGGTTCCGTCGAGAATCACCGGCCCTTGCGGGCAGACGGGTGGAAGCGGCTCCGCGTCGACGACGGGCTCGTAAAAGCCACCGTCGCCGGAAACGCTCCGCACCCTGGCCGAGGCATCTCCACCGTCGGCCAGCGACGCCTGCACGTCGCTACCTTCCATCCCGATCACCATGCCGGCGCCGAGAACGAGCGCAACGACACAGATCGCGCGGAGCGACCGTCGATGGGACGCGGGAGATGGGGTTTGGGCAGGCATTGAAACCGGGTGAACGATCCGCTGACTCGACACACGACGGACAGAGGCTGCGGGTTGCAAACCCACGTCACTCGGGTGACACTCTAGAAACCTTGTCCACGGCATCCCCAGAGTGATCGGCGCGCCGACGACATTTCCGCGAGACGTGAATCTCGTAAATGCCGATCGGGTGCGTGACGCGGTAGACGAGGAAAGCCTGGCAACGCCCGGCCACGCCCAAACTCCCGGCCCTTCCTGCCTCTCCGCGACCACCCCCATGCAGCCTTCCCCCCAGCCTCTCGTCCCGAACGAATCCGAGGTCGCAGCGGCGCTCGGGCGCATCCCCAGCGGACTGTTCGTGGTCGCCTGGCGCGACGGCGACGCCGACCGTGCCATGCTGGCGAGCTGGCTGATGCAGGCGGGATTTGCCCCACCGCTTGTGAGCATCGCCATCGCCGCCTCGCGCGACCTGCTGGCCGCCTTGGACCGTGGCGCCACGGTGGCGGTGAGCATTCTCGGCGAGTCCCAGCGGCCCCTGCTCGCGCGATTCGGCAAGCCGAGTGACGCTCCCTTCGCCGATCTCGACGCGGATCGCTCCCCTGGCGGATGCGCGGTGCTTCGTGATGCGGCTGCCTGGCTCGAATGCCGGGCGGTCACACAGGCAGCCCATGGCGACCACGTCGTCGTGCTGGCCGAGGTGGTGTCGGCCCGTGGATCGACGGTCGACCCTCTCGTTCATGTTCGTAAAAACGGCCTGCGGTACTGAGCCGGCGCGGCTGTCGTCTCCGCGTGAGGTCGCGACTCTCGTGGCGTCTACGCGCCGAGAAACCGAGAGACGATCGCCCTCGCCTTTGCCTCGTCCTTCGTGCCTGACACGATCGCCCGACCATCGGCGAACACCGCGAGTTGTATGCCGTCTGCCACGTCGGCACGAACCATCCAACGGTTGGCGTGGACCTTTCCGATGGTGGACAATCGGGCGGCCAGCGACTCGAGATCGACAGCGCCACCGCGCGCGGAGACCTGCACCGCGTCGCGTCCGCACAGCGGCGTCGGCCTTCCTCCACAACGACCCTCGATCCACGGGTAGTCGGACTGCCGGCAGGTCGCACACCCCGCTTCGGCGAGCGGCGACAGGTCGACCGTGCGCCACACGCCTTCCCAGAGATCGCACACGAGGAGGGTGCCGCGGGCATGGTCTCGTCCCGTGACGATGAGCTTGATCACCTCGACGGCCTGCACGGCCCCCACCACCAAAGCCGTGGGCCCGAGGATGCCCGCTGTCTCGCAGGTCGGAAGCGCACCCGGTGCCGGAGGGTCGGGAATCAGGCACCGCAAGCAGGCTGTCGAGCCGGGAACAATCGAGAGGACACGCCCCTCGGCGCCGATCGCCCCGCCGTGAACCCAGGGCACGCCATGTCGACATGCCACCTCGTTGATCAGAAACCGTGCCTCGAAGTTGTCGGTGCCATCCACGATCACATCGACGTCGCCGAGCAGGTCTTCGGCGTTCGTGGCGGCAAGGTCGACGACGACGGGATCCACGGCAAGCCGGGAGTTGATCCGCGTCAGGTGCGCGGCCGCCGCAACGGCCTTGGGCACGCCGGCGGCGACATCGGCCTCGTCGAAAAGGACCTGCCGAGGAAGGTTCGACCATTCCGGAATGTCGCGATCGATCAGCCGAAGCGAGCCGACGCCGGCACGAGCCAGCGCCATCGCCGACACGCTCCCCAAGGCACCGCAGCCAACGATGGCGACCCGGGCCGCCGCAAGCCGCTCCTGCCCATGCACGCCCAACGGGCTGAACCGGGTCTGTCGGGAATAGCGATCGCCGTCGAAGGTCGTCATGCCGTCAGTGTAGCCCCAGCCAATGCCGAGAGCGCATCGTGGTTCTGTGGATCACCGGCTCGGGGATGGCACATGTCGCCACTTCGCGGTCCGTCGGATGGTCGCTCTGGGCCGAAGCGGCCCAAGGCTCCTCGAGCATTCGCCGATCTCCTCGCATCCCCTCTCCACACTGGCACGAAGGTGCTCTGTCTGCGTCGGATGCTCGCTACCCCACGAGATACCCCGCCCACTCCCAGCTCGACTGGTCGCCGTGGCCTTCGAGCCTCCAGGACGCAAGATCCCGCTGCAGGGCGAGACAGGCGTCACGGCCGTGAGCCTCGCCTTCGGATCGACGGCGCCATGCCACCAGGGGCACGGATGCCCCAGCCCGCCACGCCTCGTGGGGATGCTCTCCTTCCGGCAGCGTGACGGCCAGAAAATCAACCTGGTCGTCGAGACCGGAGGGTGGACTCGTCCCATCCACGGCCCGGCCAAGCTGCATCGTCCCGCTGGCGCGTCGAACCGCGGTGACCACGTCGGCATCGATGCCGGATGGTACGTCGATGATCGCGAGCAGCACGGACGGATGAGCCGACAACGACGCCACGCGGGCTGGCGATACGTCACCATGGCCCAGAATCGCCACCATCGCCACGCCAACCTCGTCCGCCTGAACCAACACTGCGTCATCCCCCGCCGGCACTGCCAGCCCCACGTCGCCCATGCGCGCGGCGACCACGTCGGTGCCGTCCACGACGGCCCGAAGCACCCAACGACGGCCGTCAAGCCAGAAGGAACGCCCCCGAACGCCGAGGCGTCGAAGGCCGATCCATGCATCGAGCCTCACGTCCTCGCCGTGCGGCGAGGAAAGGCATGCCTCCACGCGATAGCGATTCGGCAGTTCCGGCGTCCAGAAGGCCGGCTCGGTGAGGACGGCCCGAGCGAGATCGCTGACGCCGCCTTCATCGGGCACGGCCACGAGCCGAGCGGTCGCTGGCAAGGTGGTGTCACGACCGCGCCGAGGCCCTGTGATCGTTCCCGTGAGTGTCGTGCCGTGGCATCCGTTCCGGGCGAACCGCACGAACACCTCCGCCCGCATGTCGTCGCAGCGGCCGAGCGTCACGATGATGCCGTCATGTCCGATCACGCGCCGGCCGCCCCGTCGAATCGCTCACGGGCCATGTCGGCAAGCCGTCTCAGGTCGAGCTTGCCCGAGCCGAGCATGGGGAGTTCGTCGATCGTCACGAAAGCATCCGCGCCCGGGATCCAGAGGTTGGGCAGGCCGTGTTCCTGGAGCTGTCGAACCACCTCGGACGGTTCCTTGGAGGTTGGGAGGTGGAAGACCACCAGCCGCTCCCCCTTGGCTCGATCGGGGATGGCCGTCACCACGGCGAGGAGCTCGCCGTCGGAGGCGCCAAGCTCCTCGTTGATCGCCTCTTCGACGGACAGGTGAGGCACCATCTCGCCGCCAATTTTCGAAAACCGACTCTCGCGGCCCGTGATCGTGATGAAGCCGTCGGTATCCAGGCGGGCGATATCGCCCGTGCAATACCACCCATCTTTGATCACCTTGGCCGTGAGGTCGGGACGATCGAGATAGCCCTGCATCACGTTTGGCCCCGCGATCCACAGGAGGCCCTCCTGCCCGATTGGAAGTTCGGCGTGGCCCTCGCGGTCGGTAATCTTCGCCCGAGTGGCGAGAATCGGCTTGCCGACCGTTCCCTCTCGGGCATCAGCCGGCCGTCCGGGCACGTGGCGAGAGATCGGCACGTTGGCGGACACGAGCGGCGAGAGTTCGGTCGCCCCGTAGGCCTCGCTCGGCCTCACTCCGAACTTCCCCTCGAAGGCATCGCACACCTCCTTGGGCATTTTTTCGGCGGCACCAAACACGCATTCGAGCGAGGAAAAATCCTCGGCCGGTGTGCGCCGGGAATAGATCCGGAGAAAGGTTGGAGTGGCCATCAGCACGGTGGCGTGATGCTCCCGTGCCAACCGCCCGACGACCTGCGCATCCCGCGGGTCGGTGTGGTAGACGACCGACGGCTCGAGAGTGAGCGGTGTCCACAGGGTGGTCGTATAGCCGTAGGAATGAAAGAAGGGCAACACCCCGAGGGCGACGTCTCCCGCAGAGAGATGGAGCAGGTTGTCGATCCCACGGACATTCGACCCGACGTTCTCCTGGGTCAGCACCACTCCCTTGGGATCCCCCGTGGATCCCGAGGTGAAGATGATCGTCAACGGGTCGTCAGGGCCGATGCGATCGAGCCCAAGGACTCGCCGCAGGAGGCCCAGTGGCATGAGCCTCGCCTGCACGAAGGCCGTGGCCTTGTCGGCGAGCGTGGCCTGCTTCCGAATCTCACCCGCATCGACCATCAACTCGCCGAGTGTGAGCTTCACACGAGCCAGAAACACGGCACTCGAAAAGACATGACGGAGGCCGGCCCGTTCGATGCAGACATCGAGAATGGACTGGCTTGCGGTGTAGTTCAGGTTGACCGCGACGCGGCCCGACAAGGCGAGCGCCGCGTTGACGACGGTTGCTCCCACGGTGGGTGGCAGCATCACCCCCACACGACGTTCGTCGGGCGCCAGCATGCGGTCCAGTACCCGCTTGGCAACGAGCACCGCGAGGAGCAGATCCCGCCCTGAGAGCCGAGTGCCGAGCGAGTCGGCCACCTTCATGCGACCGCCGGCACTGCGGCAGGCGGCGAGGAAACGCGACTGGAGGATGGCGTCGTGGGAAGACGAGGCAGACCGTTGGCTGGCCATGGACCCTCGGTGAGGATGGGGGGCGGGATTCACCGGGGCTCGTTGCCCCTGCACGCGCCATCATTAGAATCGCAGCGTGCCGGCGTGAACAGCCAAAAGCCCCATTCCATTCCGAGGCTGAGGCGCCCCAGGACCGCGGACGCTCTGGTTTCGTCCGCGCGCCGGCCAACCCCGAACACGAGTGAATCATGCCCCGCTACCACCCGTCGAGCATCGAGCCGAAATGGCAGGAGTGGTGGGATGCCCACGGCACGTTCACGACGCCAAGGCTGCCCGCTGGCCGCAAGACGTACATCCTCGACATGTTTCCCTACCCCAGCGGCGACGGCCTGCATGTGGGCCACCCTGAGGGTTACACCGCCACCGACATCGTCGCCCGCTTCGAACGGATGCGGGGCACGACGGTCATGCACCCGATGGGCTTCGACGCCTTCGGCCTCCCAGCCGAGGAGCATGCGATCCGCACCGGTACGCCCCCGCGTGAGAGCACCGAGCGAAACATCGCCACCTTCACGCGCCAGCTGAAGATGCTTGGCTTCAGTTACGACTGGGGCCGCGTGCTCGCCACGACCGATCCCGAGTATGTCCGGTGGACCCAGTGGATCTTCCTCGTGCTGTTCGACACCTGGTTCGACCACGCCACGCAGAAGGGCCGGCCCATCGCCGAACTCCCGATTCCAGCCGAGGTGACGGCGAAGGGAGCGGGGGCCATCGCCAGCTATCGCGACGACCACCGGCTCGCCTATCAATCCGAGGCGCCCGTCAACTGGTGCCCGGCGCTCGGTACCGTGCTGGCCAACGAGGAGGTCATCGGCGGCGTGAGCGAGCGGGGCGGGCATCCCGTGATCCGTCTTCCGTTGCGGCAGTGGATGCTCCGCATCACCGCCTACGCCGAGCGGCTCGAGACGGAACTCGCCGGACTCGACTGGCCCGCGAGCATCAAAAAGCTCCAATGCGACTGGATCGGCCGGAGCACCGGCGCCGAGGTCGACTTCTTCATCCCGCCGGCATCGGGTGCTGACGAGGCCTTTGCCGCATGGATGTCGCGCCGGTCGGAGTCGGGCTATCCGTCCAAGCCCGGAGCCGACGTGCTGCGGATCTACACCACCCGCCCCGACACGCTCTACGGCGTGACGGCGATGGTCATCGCGCCGGAGCATCCGCTTCTCGATGCCCTCACCACGACGGAACAACGGCCGTCGATCGAAGCCTACCGGGAGGCCGCGTCGCGGAAGAGCGACCTCGACCGAACCGACCTCGCCCGTGAGAAAACCGGGGTATTCACCGGATCATCCGTGGTGCACCCGCTGACCGGCAGGCCCGTTCCCGTGTGGGTCGCCGACTATGTGCTGGCCAGCTACGGCACCGGCGCGATCATGGCCGTTCCGGCGCACGACGAGCGGGATTATGAGTTTGCCCGGTCCTTTGGTCTCGATGTGGTGACCGTCATCGAGCCGATGGAGGGCCAGGCGTCGGGAAACGGCCTCTTCGCCGGCGAAGGTCGGGCGATCGATTCGGGCCCGTACACGGGACTTTCGACGCGGGATTTCATCGCCAAGGTCGGCGCCGATCTCGAGGCGACCGGGCTCGGCAGACCGGCCACCAACTACAAGCTCCGTGACTGGCTCTTCAGCCGGCAGCGGTTCTGGGGCGAACCATTCCCGATCCTCCACGAACTCGACGAAGCCGGGCATCCCACGGGATCGATCCGGGCGCTCGAACCGCATGAACTGCCCGTGAGTCTCCCCGTGCTCACCGACTTCAAGCCGGGCGACACCCCCGATCCGCCGCTCTCCCGGTCTCCCGCCGACTGGCTCTTCGTGGATCGCGATGGCAAGCGGTATCGCCGGGAAACCAACACCATGCCGCAGTGGGCAGGCTCGTGCTGGTACTACCTCCGCTTTCTCGACCCGCACAACACGGAGCGGTTTCTCGATCCTGCCATCGAGAAGGCGTGGATGCCGGTCGATCTCTACATCGGCGGCGCCGAACATGCGGTGCTCCACCTCCTCTATTCGCGATTCTGGCACAAGGTGCTCTACGATCGCGGCCACGTCTCCCATCCGGAGCCGTTCGGGAAACTCGTCAACCAGGGAATGATCCTCGGCGAGATGGAGTTCACCGGCTACCGGAGCCCCGCGGGCGGCTGGGTGTCGGCCGAAAAGCACGGTGACGGCGACGTGGCGTCGAAGGTGCCGCACGATCAGGTCGAGAAGCACGGCGAGCATTTCGTGCTGCGTGATGCACCGACGACCCGTGTCGAGAGCCGGGCCTACAAGATGTCGAAGAGCCGCGGCAACGTGGTGAATCCCGACCAGGTGGTGCGTGAGTTTGGTGCCGACTCGCTCCGGCTCTACGAGATGTTCATGGGTCCCCTCGAGGCGACGAAGCCGTGGAGCACCAGTGGCGTCAGCGGCGTGCGCGGGTTCCTCGACCGCTGCTGGAGGCTCGTGGTGGACGAACGAGCCGACGAGATCGCCCTCGCCCACCAGGTGAGCGACACCCAGCCCTCCGACGACGATCTTCGGGAACTCCACCGCACGATCGACAAAGTCACCAGGGACATCGAGGGCCTGTCGTTCAACACGGCGATCGCCCGGATGATGGAGTTCGTCAACTACTGCACACCCCTCGACCGTCGCCCCCGGGCCATCCTGGAGCCGTTCGTGACGATTCTCGCCCCATTCGCCCCCCACCTCGCCGAGGAGCTCTGGCAGGTGCTCGGGAAACCAGCCCCGGTGTCGATCGCCACATGGCCCGCCGTCGACGAGCGGTGGCTCAAGGACGACTCCGTGGAGATCCCGGTTCAGGTTCAGGGCAAACTGCGTGGCCGGGTCGTGGTGCCGGCCGATGCGGACGCCGACGCGATGAAGGCGGCCGCTGTGGCCGACCCGAAAATTGCCGAACTCCTCGCCGGCAAAACGATCGTGAAGGTGGTTGCGGTGCCAGGTCGGCTGGTGAACTTCGTCATCAAGGGCTGAACCCCCGCCGCCGATGCATCCGGCGGCGTTGGGGACCGTCCCGAGTTGCCGGAAAAAACGGATTATCCCGCCCCTTCTGGGCAGGGGAGCGACGAACGGCCGAAAACCTCCGTCAGCACGACGCCTTTGGGGCCACCCGCCCGTTCCCGTAGCATGGGAGCTTCGGCAAGGCGACGCCCCCGAGGAGTGAGGCATGTCGGTCAAACGAGTCTTGGCGTTGGTGCTCGGCGGCGGTCGGGGAACCCGGCTCTTCCCGCTCACTCGTGACCGGTCGAAGCCGGCCGTGCCATTGGCCGGCAAATACCGCATCATCGACGTTCCGCTCTCCAACTGCATCAACAGCGGCGTGCAGCGGGTGTACGTGCTCACCCAGTTCAACTCGGTGAGCCTCCACCGACATATCCGCCGCACCTACACGTTCGACCCGTTCAGCGGGGGGTTCGTCGAGATCCTCGCGGCCCAGCAGACCCTCGACAACGCCGGGTGGTACCAGGGAACCGCCGACGCCGTCCGTCAAAACATCCGGTACCTGCAGCAGCCCGACATCAAGCATGTGCTCATTCTCTCGGGTGATCAGCTCTACCGAATGAACTATGCCGACATGCTCGCCACGCACATGGCGAGCAACGCCGATGTCACGATCGCCGGGATTCCGGTCAAGGACGAGGCCGCCTCGGCCTTCGGCATCATGCGGCTCGAAGCGGGTGGACGGGTGCTCGGGTTCCTCGAGAAGCCGAAGACGGCGGCGGAACTTGCCGGGTTTCGTACCGATCCGGCGTGGATCGAGGCCCAGGGCATCCCCGCGGCGGGACGATCGCTGATGGCGAGCATGGGCATCTACCTCTTCAACCGCGACTGCCTGCTCGATCTCCTCACGAAGACCGACTATCAGGACTTCGGCAAGGAGGTTTTTCCGGCGGCGATCAGGGCCCGAAAGGTTCAGTTGCATGCCTTCGATGGCTATTGGGAAGACATCGGCACGATCCGATCCTACTACCAGTGCAACATCGATCTCGGCAGCGAGGCGCCTCCGTTCAACCTTCACGACGCCGAAGCCCCCATCTACTCCCGAGCGAGGTTCCTGCCTCCCACGCGGATCGGCGGCGCGAGCATTCGCAACAGCCTGATTTCGGATGGATGCCTGATCGAGGCTGGGGCTGTCATTGAAAACAGCGTCGTCGGTCTTCGCTGCCGCATTGGTCGCAACGTCGTGATCCGAGACTCGGTGATCCTCGGCAACGATTACTACGAGACCGACCACGGTCTCGCCTCGGATGCAGCACGCGGCCTTCCGCCGATGGGCATCGGCGACAACACGATCATCGCCGGCGCCATCGTCGACAAGAATGCCCGGATCGGCAGCCGTGCGAGGATCGTCAACGAACACGGCTGGGTCGACACGGCCGACGACACGCGGTTCACCGTGCGGGACGGCGTTGCCGTCGTCCCCAAAGACGCGGTGGTGCCAGACGGATGGTCTCCCGATCCCGCATCCGTCAAGCCGGCGTGATCACCGGGTGGTGCGAGGGCGCCATCCGGGGGTTTCAGCCAGCGATGGCATCACCTCCGCGACGGGAGTTGGTCCGTCGATCTCGGGCACCGATGACTGATCCGCCTCGTCGAAGGTCTCGAAGACCGGCATCACCTCCCAGGGATCACGAAGCGGTTGCTCGAGCCCTGCCGGCTCCGTTCGTTCGTCCCCCGTACCATCTCCCTCGACGGTGAGGACGCTCGACGACACGCCATCGTGGTTCATCGCGTCGACGGACGGCTTCTGTGGAGCCTGCGCGAGCGACGCCGGCAGGACGTCACCGGGGCCCTGCCGCTTGACGATCGGCGGCCACGGTCGCGGCGTCGCGCCGATCGGCAGAATGCCATTGCTGCGGGCCCGGAACTCGTTTTGTGGAGCGGATCCGTTGGGCACGGGACCAGCGTAGTCGAAGGGATCCGGGCACATTGTGCAGCCGGCCAGCGCAAGGGCTGCCGTCACGGCGACACCGCGCCCGATCGCAACGACGACTCGATGGACCCCGTCCATGACACCCCACAATCCTCGGGAACGTGGGCCGGCCGGATCGTTCCGGCGCAGCTCCGCCCTTCATCAGCGGCTGTTCCCCTCCCCCAGACCCAACCATTTCATCGGATCGTTACCACCGGCACCTCCAGAAAAACCGGCCGGTCAGAGCTCCACGCCCATGTCGGCCATCAAAAGCTTCATGTCATCCCACACATCCCGCTTCGCCGACGGTGTTCGGAGAAGATAGGAGGGGTGATAGGTGCAGATCACCTTCGCAGAGCGATAGGCAAACCACCGCTTTCGGAGCCGGCCGATCGGCTCGGTGGACTGCAGCAGGGCATGCGCGGCCGTCGTGCCCAGGCAGCAGATGTAGTCTGGGGCGATGATGGCCAGTTGCCGTTCGAAGAAGCCACGGCAGTGATCGACCTCGTCGGGCTCGGGCGTGCGGTTCTCAGGCGGCCGGCACTTCAACACGTTGAGGATGTAGACGTCCTCCCGTCGAAGACGACAGGCCTCGATGATCTTGGTCAGCAGCTGGCCTGCTCGGCCGACGAATGGTTCCCCGGAGGCATCTTCATCGGCCCCGGGCGCCTCACCCAGAAAGCAAATCCTCGCATCAGCGCGGCCGACGCCGAACACGGTCTGGGTGCGATGTGAGGCCAGATCGGCGCATCGGGTGCACCTGGCGACCTCATGTGCGAGCACCGACAAGGATGCGACACGGTCGGCGGCATCGACCCCAGGGACCGTCGTGGACTCCACCGGGAGCGTAGAAGGGGCTGACGAAGGCCGCGCGATAGCCTTCGGAAGATGGGTCACCCCGGCCTCCGCGAGGCTCTCGAGGCGTTGCCGGATCGCACGTCGTTCATCCACAGCCACGGCGAAATCCCCGTCCACCGCCCCGAATCAGCCCGTGATCCACCTCAAGGGCTGCGCGAAGGCGAAGCAGACCGTGATCCTGCTCAAGGGCTGCGCGAAGGCGAAGCAGCCCGTAATCATAGCGCTCGCCGGTGCCGCTTTGGGCCACGCTTCCCCAGCAAACCGGCCGGACGTTTCGGAGCGTCGGTGGCTTCCGCGACCTCGGGCGCCTCGGTAGCCGCAGCAGCCGCCCGTTCGAATCCGCCGGTGGGCAACTGCTCGACGGGAGCGGGCTTCGGCCGACGGTCGAAGGCCTCGAAGCCTTCGAGTTCATCCCGCTGAAGAAGCCGCTCGATCCGCATCTCGATGCGAGTCAACTGGGGCCCTTCCTCCGGCGTCACGAACGTGAAGGCGATCCCCTCCCGACCCATGCGTCCCGTGCGGCCCACACGGTGAACGTAGTCGTCGCAGAACTCCGGAATGTCGTAGTTCACGATGTGCGACACGCTCGACACGTCGATGCCTCGCCCCACGACGTCGGTGGCCACGAGAATCCTCGTGCTCCCGTCGCGAAACTGCCGCATCACACGGTCGCGGACACTCTGGGCAAGGTCGCCGTGGATGCATGCGACCTCACCGGACGACCGCGATCGCCGACGAGCCAGCTTGTCGTGGATCTTGTCGGTGCCCCGCTTGGTGCGGCAGAAGACGATGACCTGACGCGGATTCTCGCGATCCAACAGCCGCTCGAGCAGGTCGAACTTGCGGGTGGGATCGACCGTGAAATACCGCTGTTCGATCGTCTCGACGGCGAGTTCATTCGTGGAGAAATCGAGAATCTCCGGATCTCGCATGTAGCGGGTTGCGAGCTTCTGCACCGGTGGTGGCACGGTGGCTGAAAGCAGCAGCGTCTGCCGGCTGTCGGGGCAACGGCGGAGGATCTTCTCGATGTCCGGGCGAAACCCGATGTCGAGCATCCGATCGGCCTCGTCCAGCGTCACGATGTCGAGCGCCGAAAACGAGAGCGTTCCACGGCTCATGTGGTCGAGCACCCGTCCGGGCGTGCCCACGACGACGGCCGGGTGCTTGGCCAACTTGTCGATCTGACCCTTGATCGGCTTGCCGCCATAGACGGCGACGCAGTGCACCTTCGAACCCTGCGCGAGCTTTTCAAACTCGTCCTTCACCTGCACGGCGAGTTCCCGCGTGGGAACCAGCACCAGCGCCCGAGGTCCGCCCTCGCGGCCCGGCTGCAGCACCCGCTCGAGGATCGGCAGCACGAACGACGCCGTCTTGCCCGTTCCCGTGCGGGCCTGCCCCAACACGTCGATGCCCGTGAGCGCCCGTGGGATCAACCCGGCCTGCACCGGAGTGGGGGTGGTGTACCCGGCCCGATCGACGGCGGCGAGCGTCACCGCAGAAAGGCCCAACTCGCGAAAACTGCCCGCTGCCTGCGGCGCGACCGCTGTGGTCGTCACCCCCGACTCCGCCGGGTGGTCCGACACCTTGTCCATGAACACTCGTTGCCTCGTTGCTTCCTCGAAACGTCGTCCGCATCGATTCCCGAGGCTTCCAGATGCCTCGACGGAACGCCCGGCACGGCCGGGAACGCGGCTGGCGGCGTTTGAGAAAGCCGCCCCTTCACTTGCCAAACCGTACCACGCGGCGTGAAAACCGGCAAACCGGAGGCCTTTCCGGTGCTCAAAAGACCAGGTGGTCCAACGCCGCGGAGCCCCTCTCCACGGGCCCACGACGCCCGGCACGTCCCCGCGATGGCCGGGGTGGAGGGAGGCCCGTTCCGTGGCCCAACACCCACGATGCGGCCACGAACTCAGCGGTCGAAGAGTTTCTTGATCGCCCATACCGTCGCCGCCCGGCCGGCCCGGGCGATCGATCGGGTCAATGGAATGCTCTTCGGGCACACGGCGACGCAGTTCTGGGCGTTGCCACACATCTGAATCCCACCCTGCCGCGTGAGCGCCTCCATGCGTTCATCGGCGATCATTCGTCCCGTCGGATGGGCATTGAACAGCATCGCCTGGCTCACCGCATGCGGTCCGACGAACCCGGCATTGAAGGCGGCCTTTCGTCGCTTTTCAAACTCGGCCTCGGTCTCGTCGTCGCGACGCACGACCTCCACCTTGGTGTATTGCGGACATGCTTCCACGCAGCACCCGCAGCTCATGCACGTTGAAAGAGGGTAGGCGTCCTCCTGCTCCTCGGGGGAAATGCGGGGCCCCGGGCCAAGGTCGTACGACCCCTCGACCGGAACCCAGGCCTTCACCTTCTCGAGACCGCCGAACAATCGCTTGCGATCGACGACCAGATCGCGCACGACGGGAAACTTCGACATCGGCCGAAGTTCGATCTCTTCGCCGTCTTCGGCCATGAGCCGATCGACGAGGCTCGAGCAGGCCATGCGGGTTCGGCCGTTGATCAGCATCGTGCACGATCCGCACACCTCCTCGAGGCAGCAGCAATCCCAGGCCACCGGGGCGACGCGTCGGCCGTCTTGCGATTTTGCCGACGCGGCGATCTTCTGGAGAACACTGATCACGTTCATGTTGGGCTCATACGCCACCTCATGACGCTCCCAGTAGCTCTCACCGCCGGCCACGTCCTGCCGCAGCACGCGGACACGAACCGTGCGAGTCGCGTTACCATCCCCATGGCCACCATGGGCTGCGTCGGCGTCGACAACTGTCTCGGATGCTTTGATCATGATCGAACTCCGTGTGTCTGAGACTCAGGCCCCTGCTCCGACCGCCTGCTTTCCTCCCACTGCCTTCGCGGCCCGTTCCTTCCAGACCTCCTCGATGGCATCGCCGCCCACGAGCCCATAGAGCCGAGGCCTCGGGGGAATGAGCGACGTGTCGACATCCTGGTAGGAAATGACGGGATCGCCCGATGGTCCACAGGAGGCGATCGTCGACTTGAGCCACTTGTTTGTGTTGGCCGCGAAGGCATCGCACCACTGCTCCGCCTCGCGGCGCCGCGCCTCGGGCTCCGTCGCCACAAGGCCCGGCATCGCGAAAGCGGGCTTGAAGTGGGCCCCGCGGCATTCGTCCCGAAGCAGGGCCCCCTTGAGGATCAGTTTCGCGATGGGAAACATGTCGCCGAGGGCCTTCGTGAACACGACGTTTTGGTTGGTCCAGCTGCCCGTGTCCGACACCGCGCACCGCTTCCATCGCTCTGCCATCCGGCAGACGTCGTCGTAGGCGGGAGCGAGCTGATCGTTGCGACGAACGACGGTCGCGACCCGTGTCATGAGGTTGCCCAGTTCCTGGTGAAGGGCGTAGGGATTCTCGTCGCCCGAGGTGCGGGAGAGGAGTTCCCGGTGCCGCTCCTCCTGCCGCCGAACCTCTGCTTCGAAAAGCCGGCTCGTGTCGTCGCCCACGCGGCGGCCGCAGACGTTCACCAGCGTGGGGGCCACGAACAGACCACTGAAGATGCAGGAGAGCAGCGAGTTGGCCCCCAGACGATTGGCACCGTGATACTGGTAGTCGCACTCCCCGATCGCATAGAGGCCGGGAAGGTTCGTCTGCTGGTTCCGCAGCGACCCTTCCACGAGGCCGCCCGTGGCGCTCTTCTCGTAGTCGACCCACAGGCCGCCCATCGAGTAGTGCACCGCTGGAAAGATCTTCATCGGCGTGTCACGCGGATCGACACCCTGAAACTTCTCGTAGATCTCGAGGATGCCGCCCAGCTTTCGATCGAGGGTCTCCCTCGGGATGTGCGTCAGGTCGAGGTACACGCTCAGGCGGTCTTTTTCGACCGACAGGCCTTCGTTCGTGCAGATGTCGAAGATCTCCCGCGTCGCGATGTCGCGCGGGACGAGATTGCCATATTTCGGATAACGCTCCTCGAGAAAGTAGTAGCGATCGGCTTCGGGAATCGACCGCGGGTCGCGGGGATCCTGCGGGATGCGGGGCACCCACACGCGTCCCCCCTCACCGCGGGCGCTTTCGCTCATCAGCCGCAGTTTGTCGGTGCCGGGAATGGCGGTCGGATGAACCTGGATGAACTCGCCGTTCCCATACCAGGCCCCGGCCTGATACGCCCGGCTCACGGCGCTGCCGGTGCACACCATCGACATGGTCGATCGGCCGTAGATCAGTCCGTTCCCGCCCGTCGCCAGAACCACGGCGTCGGCCGGGAAGGATCGAAACTGCATCGTGACGAGATCCTGACAGACCGCCCCGCGGCACCGACCGGACTCATCGAGGACCGGCGCGAGAAAGTCCCAGAACTCCCATTTCTTGACCAACCCCTCGACCTCGCGACGGCGAACCTGCTCATCGAGGGCATAGAGAAGCTGCTGGCCCGTGGTCGCCCCGGCGAAGGCCGTACGCTTGTAGAGGGTGCCACCGAATCGACGTTGGTCACGAAACCCCTCGGACGTGCGGTTGAACGGCACCCCAAGTCGATCCATCAGGTCGATGACCCGCGGCCCCCAGTCGGTCATCTCCTTGACCGGGGGCTGGTGCTGGAGGAAATCGCCCCCATACACCGTGTCGTCGAGGTGCTTCCACTCGTTGTCCCCCTGCTGGCGGGTCAGCGCGTTCACGCTGTTGATCCCCCCCTGGGCGCAGACGCTGTGCGACCGCTTCACCGGCACGAGGCTGACCAGATCGACGTGCACGCCGAGTTCGGCAAGCCGCATGGTGGCCGCAAGGCCGGCGAGACCACCGCCAATGACGAGAACGCTCGGTTGACTCATGACTCTCTCTGTTCCTGGTCTGTTCCTGGATGCATGAAAAATCAGTGGGGTGCCACGGGAATCGGCGTGGGCGCCACGGCCGCCCCGGGAACGGTGACCGCCCGCTTCTGCTTCTCCGACCACGTCTCGGCCTCACGGGCCTTCGACACATCGACCGATCGCATGCCACCGAGCGCCCCGAGGCCTGCGGCCGCCAGGACCAGCCCCACGACGACACTGACCGCATTGGCCCGACGCATCGCGGCGGGACTCGTCCACAATCCCCACGTGATACCGAGGGTCCACAGCCCGTTCGAGAAGTGGTAGACGGTCGAGAGAACGCCGATGGCGTAGAGAATCGCCACGAGCGTCGGCTGCAGCGCTTCGGCAGCCGTACTGGCGGCATGGTGCGGGTCGAACTGCCCGCCTCCGAAGGGTTTTCCAAGCCAATGCAGCTGGATGATGTGCCACATGATGAACGCGAAGGCGATCATCCCGCTGGCTCGCTGGAGGGTGTAGCGGACGTTGCCGACATACGGATATGAACCCACGTTGGGCATCCCGTTGGCGATGATCACGAAGCCCACCGCGGCGTGAAAGAGCATCGGAAGGAAGATGAACGCCCATTCGATCGGCACGAGCAGCGGCCCGAGCGAGTGGATCATGTCGACCCGCGACTGAAACGTCCTGCCGTCATCGCCGGCAAGAATCGACGCGTTTGTCAGCAGGTGAACCACCAGAAAGGCCCCGACCGGAATCAGCCCGGCCAGTGAAAACAGTCGGTAGATCAGGAACTGGTGTCGTTCGAGAAACGACGGGGAAGGCTCACTCACGATCGGCCTCGGGCTCGGCTGTGCCGCAGAGGGGTTTCTTCCGGTGGTCGCGGCGGCCACCGGCATGACGACCCAGGGGAGTATAGGTGGGGTGTGCCACACGACAACGTCGGATCGTGATTTGGCGGGCGGGCGCCACGGTTTTATACTTCGAAGGATTCCACGGCGGTCGAAGGACGGCCGCTTCCGGAGGATGGCTGGTGACGCAGTCTGACGACGATTCGGCCGCTTCGAGACTTGGTCGGCTTCGCGCCTCCGAAGTGGTCGACCACCTTCCGGAGGGCCTGGCCATTCTGGAACCGGGAGGCACGGTCGCGTGGGCCAACGAACGGCTCACCGATTGGTGCGGCCAAGGGGATCTGCGCGGCCAGAGTTTCCTCGCGTCCCTGACGGGCTGGTCGGTCGATCATCGGCCGGAAGAGGTTTCGGCGTTCCACGAAGCCCTCATGGCCGGAGCCCCTGCTGCCCTGATCCTCAAGACGGCGGCGACCCGTTTTTTTGCCGTTCACGCATCCCGGGCATTCCCGCCGGCGGACCTGGCGGCGAGTTCACGGACCGTGGTGACCGTGCGTGACATCACGCTCACCATCCTCAATCAGCAGAAGCGTGCGGCCATCCATGCTGCGGGCCAGTCGCTGGCCGATCTCTCTCCTTCCGAACTGGCCGACATGACGGTGTCGGAGCGGATCGAACTCCTCAAGAGCAACATTCTTCACTACTCGAAGGATCTCCTCCAGTTCGACGTCCTGGAGATTCGACTTCTCGACCGTCAGACCGGACGACTCGAGCCCCTCCTCGCCGAAGGCATGCAGCCGGAAGCCGAAGCGCGGCTGCTGTATGCCCGACCAGAACACAACGGCGTAACCGGCTACGTCGCGGCCACCGGCCGCAGCTACTGGTGCAGCGATACCACCAAGGACCCGCTCTATCTCGAGGGGTGCAAGGGAGCCAAGAGCTCGATCACCGTTCCCCTGAAACTGCACGACCAGGTGATCGGCACGTTCAATGTCGAGAGCCCGGAACCAGGGGGCTTTGATGCAACCGACCTGCAGTTCCTCGAGATTTTTTCCGGTGACGTCGCCACAGCGGTCAACACACTGGAGCTGCTGGTCGCAGAGAAGGCCACCACGGCCGCCGAAAGCATCGAGGCGATCCATGGAGCCGTCGCGCTCCCGGTCGACGACATCCTCAACGACGCCGTCAGTGTCATGGAACGGTATATCGGCCACGATGCCGATGTGGTCGAGCGGCTCCAGCGCATCCTCAAAAACGCTCGCGACATCAAGCAGGTGATCCAGCGCGTGGGTGAGCAGATGGCACCGAGTTCCGCCCACTCGCAACGGCGTCAGGGCGAACGGCGTCGAACGCTGATCGGACGGAGAATCCTGGTCGTCGATTCCGACGAGCAGGTGCGCCAGGCGGCCCACGCCCTGCTCGAGCGGTCGGGCTGCACGGTGGAAACCGCCCGCGACGGGGCGGAGGCGGCCTCGATGGTGCGAGCCTGCCGCCGGGAGTGTTATGACGCCATCATCGCCGACATCCGCCTCCCCGACATGAGCGGTCATCAGCTCCTTCTTCGGCTCCAGGAGATCATCGATCCCGTCCCTTTGATCCTCATGACGGGGTTCGGCTACGACCCGGGACACTCCATCGTGAAGGCCCGGCAGGCGGGCATCGACCTGGTGCTCTTCAAGCCCTTCCGGGTCGATCAACTGCTCGACACGGTTGAAAAAGCGGTCCACCGCCGCTCGTCGGCGGCCGTCGGCTCGACGGACTCGACGGAAACGGCCTGAGTCGCGACGCCGGCGGAGCCTGACAAAAGGCCCCATTTCCCGCGATTTTGCATCGACACGTGGCCTTGACCCGTGACGGCCGATCCGGGTACCTCTCCCGCCCCACGGATCGTTTCCCGCACAAGGAATCCGCGCATGTCACGCCCTATGCCCACCCACTCTGAGTTCGGCCGGTGCCGACCGACGGCCACGCTGGCCTGTCTGGTCGTCGCGGCAGGACTCCTGATGGCGTGGAGTGGCGCCCGTCCGGCCCATGCCGAGGACCTCCCTCCGCCCGACGGCGAGCGGTCGGCCGATGCCGCCAGCGCCCGTCGGGTGATCGACGCGGCCTTGAACCCGACACAGACGGCCCCTGAAGCTTCGGCGACCGTTCCGCTCCGCGCGGCCGAATCGACCGCCGCCGCGGAATCCCTCCAAGTGGCACGGGTCTCGGCCGAGGTTGCCGCCAAGCAACTCGAAGCCAAGCGGCTCTCGCACAAGGCACCCGCCGACGCCCTCGACCTGCTCGATTCACTCGCCGCGAGTCTCGACGACGCCCCGCTCTCCGACGACGCACGCTCCCAGTTGCTTCGCCGAATCGAGCGGACCCGTCGCGACATCGAAGAATCCACCGGGAAGCGGCGTGCCGAACTTGCCCTCGAGAAGCGGTCGGCACAGGTCGAGGCCCAGATCGATCGGGAACGTGCCCAGCGGGTCGAGGTCGACCAGCGCATCGCGATGCTGATCGAAGAGTACAACTCGCTCGTCGACGAGCGACGCTTCGCCGAAGCCGAGGCGATCGCCAAAAAGGCCGGACAACTCGCCCCCGACAACGCCGTCGTGCGACAGCTGCTCGCCCAGAGCCGGATGATCCGGCGACTCGATGCCCAGAAGTCGATCGAAGGGGAGCATCAGTCGGGCTTCCTCGACGTGGCCGAAGACATCGCCAGCTCCGCCTCCCCGTTCGCCGGCCCGATCAAGTTCCCGGAAACCAAGGACTGGGAAGATCTCACCAAGTCGCGGGCGCAGCGACTGGCCGAGGGGCGTTCCCGCATCAGCGCCGCCGAACTCGCCATCCACAAGAAGTTGGACGTGCCGGTCAAGCCGTCCTATCGCGAGCAGCCGCTGGCGGTGGTCATCGACGCACTCGCCAAGCAGGCCGACGTGGCCATTCACCTCGACATGGTGGGCCTCGAACAAGAAGCCGTTCGCAGCGACACGCCCGTCACGCTTTCGCTCGACCAGCCGATCTCGCTGAAGAGCGCCCTCAAGCTGCTCCTCGAGCCACTCCACCTGAACTACGTCGTCAAGGATGAGGTGCTCAAGGTCACGAGTCCGCGACTCGTGAAGGGCCAGGTCTACGCCGTCAGCTACCAGGTGGCCGACCTGGTGATGCCGATCCCTAACTTCTCGTCCGACGGCCTTGGCATCACGGGCGCCCTGCGCGACGGCTACTCCCAGGTGGCGCTCCGCAATAACCTGGCGGTGCAGGTCGGCCCTCCGCCGTCCGGCATCAACGCCACCCGGGCCGGCAGCGACGCCGCCGTCAACGCGGCGTCCCTCGCCCAGCTGCAACTCGGCGGAAACCCTCCCACCACGGGCTCCACACCATCGATTCCGTTCGGTCCGCCTTCGCAGGGTGGCAATCAGGCCAACTACCAGTCGCTCATCAATCTCATCGAAAGCACCGTGCAGCCGGATACCTGGGAAACGACCGGTGGCCCGGGCGCCATTCGCCAGTTCGACACGAATCTGAGTCTGGTCATCAGCCAGACCCAAGAAGTGCATGAGGAGATCGCCGACCTCCTCGAGCAGCTGCGCCGCCTGCAGGATCTCCAGGTGACGATTGAAGTCCGCTTCATCACCCTTGCCGACACGTTCTTCGAACGGATCGGCGTCGACTTCGACTTCAACATTCAATCGGGAGTCAACCAGCCGCTCAACATGACGGCGATCCCAACGTCGAGCAATGGCTCCTCGAATCCCTATGACAGCGGAATCGGCGCCGCGCCTGGGGGACGATCGCAGGTGATCGGCCTCGACAGCACCGGCAACCCTGGCGTTGCCCTCACGAACTCCGCCTCGGGCATCGCCGGAACGCTGGGAACGGGCACGGGAGGTGGCCAGGTGCCGGCGGGTCAAAACTTCTTTTCGATCCCCTTCCGCCAGAACAGCTTCGGCGGGGCCCAGGTGCCGGTGTTTCCGGGCATGCCCGACCCCACCACAAGCGCCGCCAACTTCGGCTTTGCCATCCTCTCCGATATTGAAGCCTACTTTCTCATCCAGGCGGCGCAGGGCAACACGCGATCCAACATCATGCAGGCGCCGAAAGTCACCCTGTTCAACGGCCAGCAGGCGTTCGTTTCCGACACCAAACAGCGCCCCTTCGTCACCGCGGTCGTTCCCGTCGTCGGTGACTTTTCCGCCGCCCAGCAGCCGGTCATCACCGTCCTCAACGAGGGAACCGCGGTGAACGTGCAGGCGGTCGTCTCCAATGATCGGAGATTTGTGCGGCTCACCCTCGTGCCGTTCTTCTCGCAGATCGGCCAGGTTCAGGAGTTCCAGTTCGAGGGCTCTCGTTCGACCAAGTCGAAGACGAGCGATGAAAAGAGCGGCTCCGACGTCAACCTGCCCGGAATGAACGGCATCGCAGGTCTCACCAACGGCACGGCCCAATCCGGCGAACTGGAACTCGTGTCCAACGGCACCACCATCCAGTTGCCCGAGTTCCTCTTCACGACGGTCACCACGACGGTGAGCGTGCCCGACGGTGGCACGGTGCTCCTCGGCGGCATCAAACGCCAACGGGAAGGCCGCAACGAGTTCGGCGTGCCGATTCTGTCGAAGATCCCTTACATCAACCGACTCTTCAAGAACGTCGGCCTGGGCCGGACCACCGACAGCCTGATGCTGATGGTCACGCCGCGGATCATCATCCAGGAGGAAGAGGAGGAGAAGCTCCTCGGCACCACGCGGCCATGAGCCCGACCGCCCGTGTCGCCATCGTCGGTGGAGCCGTGATCGGAGCCCTCTCCGTGGCGACCGGAGCCTTCGGAGCCCACGGGCTGAAGGCCGTTCTCGAGGCCTCGGGTCAGGCAGGCAACTGGGAGACGGCATCGCGGTATGCGATGTACCACGGGCTTGCCTTGGTTGGCACGGGCCTCTTGAGCCTCGTTCGCCCCACCGCTCCCGGACTCGCGGCTTCGACCGCGTGTTTCATCCTCGGCACGCTCATCTTCAGCGGCTGCCTGGGGACGCTCGCCCTGACGGGCGTGACCGTGCTTGGAGCCATCGTGCCGATCGGGGGCACGCTCATGATCGCGGGATGGATCCTTCTGGCCTCGGCGGCCGCCCGCACCACGGTCTGAAGGGCCCGCGAGACCGCTCAGCGGACGATGTCGCGTTCGGCCTGCGCGTCGTTCTGCTCGAACGAGTTCTCCACCTCGGCCGCCTCCCGCTCCCGGCGGGAATCGTTTTGACCAGCGGCGTTCTCGAACTCCGAGGCACGTGACTCGATCTGCTCACTGCGCTGCGACGACACCGCCGGAGCGAACGGATCGTCGCTCGCAGGGTTCACAGGCTTGTCCGCAGCCGGGTTCACCGCCGGAACGGGTTCGATGGCCTCGGGTGTTCCGCCCGAAAAGGGCCCCGTGGCATCGGGCTGCACATGCTCGACGGGACGACGGGGCCGAAGCACCTCCGGCTCAGCCCGCTCGACATCGAGATAGCGGAGCTTCCGGCGTCGGTGGTCTTCCTGAAGCCCGGCCACCCTCGCCTGCGTGCGGTGCCGCTCGAGCTGCAGCCGGTCGCTTCCCTGAACCCGCTCGAGCGACCGATTCACCGGCCACGCTCCTGCGCCGGCGATTTCATGGGCCGCACCGGCGCTGAAATCAGCCTCGGCTTCGTCAAAGCGGCCGAGTTTGAGGGCCGCCAACCCGCGAAAGTACCAGGCCCGCGGATCCTGCGAACCTCCCTCGATGGCCATCGAGAGGTCGTCGTATGCCCGCAGATAGTCGCCGGCAAAATAGGAGTGAACGCCACCACCAAACGCGGCCGCAAGAGGCAGGCTGTCGCTCGTGGCGGCCGTCGTCACGACGCTCGTCGCGGCCAGGCCCGACGCCATCACCAGCATGAATCCCCGTTTCCGCCACCGCCCGATGCGCCACGCAGCCATGTGTGTTCGATCCTCGCAGTCAGCGTTCCCACCCCATCACGGGCCCTCGTGAAGGGCTATCGGCAGGCCAGCCCCTGGTGGCCGTGGCCTGGCCGGTCGTGCCGGCACAACCGATTCCACCCCACCCCTACTGAGGCCTCAGCCTTTCGCCATCCTTGGCAAGCCCCCGAGCCGTCGCATGGCGTCGAAACACCGACTCCTCGAGCAGGGCAGCCGAACGGACCAACTGCATGAGCAGCCGCTGGCCCGGCCACCCAAAGGCAGCGATCACGCGATCAAATGCCTCCGGTGGGCAACTCCCCTTGAGATCCACCACGACGACCCGGCCGTCGCGGTCGAACGCGTTGCCGTCGATCTGCCACCAATCCCGGCCGGCCACCTCGTCACGCCGTCCACTCGCCCACACGAACGACCCGTCGGGCTCAACGTAGAGCCGCTCGATCGCGGCAAGCCGCCCGATCGCGTCGTCGAAGAGGATGACCATGGGATCGGCCAAGGTTGCCGGCGGCACGGTCACGGTGGGCCATGTTCCCCAAGCATCGGTGAGGTCGGCCCCTGGTGTCACGGTCTCCGGTCGACCATGAAGCGCGATCTCAAACGCCAACACGATGCCCCCTTCGGGATGATGTCTGTCTGCTCAGGAAACCGAGACACTGGCCCGAACCCACGCCCCGTAGGCCGGCGTGGTGGCCACCGCGGTCACAACCAGTTGCGGGGTCTCGTAATCGTGCAGGGCCGTGATCGCCGCCAGGCATTCGCCCTCGCGTTCCGGCGTCGTCTTGCAGGTGCATCGCCATTCCTCGGCGATCTCGACCGCCGACCGCCATCGGTAGACGCTCGACACGGGCCCGTCGACCTGGACACAGGCGGCAACGCGCACCTCCACGAGCCGTCGCGCACACGCATCGGCGGCGGAACGAGACGCGAAGGTCGTGCTGATCTCGATGAGCTGTTCACAGACCATCGTCCGCTCCCCATGCCCAGGCATCATGCCGCCTCGATGATCACGCCCCCGAGCGTCTCCACGGGCACACCCTTCGCCCCGTGAATCGCGATCACCGACGGGGATTCATCCTCGCCCGACAGTGGCTCCCACCGAGGCCACCCGCCATCCTCGGGGCAGATCACCACCTTCGGCGCGAGCGATCCCACGGGGGGCACGCCCAGCAGCATCGCCCCCGTGGTGTCGTCCGACGGGACAAGATGGCCCACGACGGCCCCGGCCGACTGGCGGGATGACCGTGGCAGAAGGCACTGAAGGGCGTCGGGGACCGTCGGCGCGCGATCGGACTCATCCATCGCCCGATCGAGCCATCCCCCGAGCGCGTCGATCACGTCGCACTCGACCTCGCACGACGGCACACATCGCCGGGCCTCATGACGCCAGGCCTCGACACTCCGACGCCACGCCGTGACGACCGCTCCGTGAAGCCCGTCGCGTTCGCCTCGTGACGAGGACACACCGCCCCAGCCATGAAACGCGTGGGGAAGTGTCATCGGGCCGGCCACGGCGAGCCGCCGAGCCAACGGCCCGACGACGGCGCGGGCCTGCTGTCCATCCACCATCAGGGCACGGAGAAACCGGCCGACGAGATCGATCGACACGCTCTCACCGAGCGTTGGGCGTCGGTCGCGACACCCCCACGGAGCCGGCTCATCGGCGCCACACACGGGATCGAGTTCGTGCCCGTGACGTACCGTGATCCGTCCGTCATCCCATCGATGGCCCACCGTCAGCGGAAGCGATCGGCGCCGCGGCTCCAAGCCCGCCACCATCGCGTCACGATCGCCCACGAGCAAGGTGACACACACCGGCACGTCGACCGTCTCACGACCAGGTCGCCCGCGTGCGGCGGAGGGCACCCTCAGCCCATGACGCCCCCAGCGAACGAGCGGCCCGAGCGATCGACGGGCCCGCCGAAGGCACCGGCCTGCGATGCCAGCCAGAAGCTCTCGCGACTCGCGACTCTCGTGCCACGGCCTCGCAGCCCCCCACCATGCCGACGACAGGAGGCTGTCGAACGTATCGCCCGCAAACACCACGTCGAGTCGCTCGACCGGCCGATAGGTGCCGTCGCGACGAAATCCCGCCCGGATGGCCGCGCGGTGGATTGCCGTCGGCAGCCAGCTGTGCGGACGGTGGTCCACCGGCACGATCGTGCCGTCTCCGAGGGCCCAGTTCGACGTCACGACGAGCATCCCTGCCTCCGCAGGCCACTCATCGTCCTGGTCGGAAGGACGCTTTCACCCATCCCCGCACAATCGGATCATCCTGCCTGATCGCGCGGGATCGGCCGCTGACGGCCGCTCAGGGTTCGAGAAACACGGTCTGACAGTTTCGCTCGATCGATCCGTCGAGTTCCGTGCTCGACAACACGGCAGTGGCCCGCCCCGTGCCCCCGACGGGCATCCGGTAGCTGATCTCAAAAGACTTTTGGCCGCCGGCAGGGATCGGCTGAAGCGGGTCGAACGTGATGCGGGTGTCGTCGATCCGGACCCGTGCCGCCGTTCGATCGGAATCGAGCCTGGCCTGATCAGGCAGGATCACGATGAGGTCGAGCCGACCGGTCGGCTCCGTGCCGCCGTTGGTCACGGTGCAGACGAGCGTGGTGGCATCCCCGGGGCGAACCGGATCGTCGAGATCGGCCAGCGACATCTTCAACCCAAGCTCCGAGGGTGTGCGAAGTCGTGGACGGGGCAGCGTCGCGGAGATGCCGAGACACGACTCATCGGCGAGCATGCCACCGCCCGTCAGGCCCGTCAGCACGGCCCGCACGCACGACCTCGTCGGCGGCGAATCGCGATAGGCCCCCGCAGGCGCCTTGGCCCGAAGGTTGATCTGTCGCTTCAGATGCCCACCCGCCTCGATCGCAGCCAGTTCCCATGTCACCTTGGATGCCACGAGGTGATAGCCGTCGGAGGCCTCGACTGGAGAGAGGAGCTCATCCCAGGAGAACTCCAGCGTGCACGGCGTCGATGCCGCGCCGCCCTTGTTGTGTACGGTGGCGACGTACGACACCACGCCGTCCGAGGTGGCTTCCGCCGGACCTTGAAGATCAAGCTCCACGGCCGCCGGCGAAGGAACGGGAACGGGCTGGGGGGCCGTGGCCACCATCGCCGGCGCCGCGGCAGCCAGAGGAGGCACCTGACCGCTTGCCGCGGCGAGTGGCGGCTGCGGCACTACCGGCGCCACAACCCTCGGCGCGGTGGCGTTGGCGGTCGCCTCCACCTCGACGCAATGCGTGGCGCCCCCGACGAACACGTGCGACGGATCGAGGATCTCGACGCGATGGCACTGGCGCCCCGGTTCGTCCAGCAGAAAGTCGAGTGTCAGCCGCCTCGCCGTGCCGGGCATGAGGTCGATCGTGCCTTTTTGCTCGATGGGGCTTGCGGAAGCATCGTGGTGAAATCCCTTGTCGAAGTAGTCGATGACCCGAAGCTTCTGGAGCGGACGGCCCGAGCGGTTGACGAGTTCCACCTCGAAACTCACCCGTTCGCCAACGCGTCCGACGAGCGGGCCGGTGATCGACACGAGCACGGCATCGTCGGCCAGCGCCGCCGAGGCGACGAACAGCACCGCCACGACGGCCGCCATGACGCCGTGATCATGAAGCCTGGACATCGTCATCTGACACCTCTCCCGAGTCGACTGCCGGCCTCTCCGGCGTCACGAGGGTACCACGGCGCGGCACGGAACGTGAACGCCGGCTTGCCCGCGGCCTTTCAGGCCTCGGCGCGGTGGCGGACGATGTCCCCTTCCACCATGTAGACCACGTCTTCGGCGATGTTCGTGGCCATGTCGGCGATCCGCTCGATGTGCTTCGAAACCGAGTTGATTCGAAGGAGGTTTTCCACGTTCTCGGGAGCATTCTTGATGCCCTGGAGCACCCGTCGCTGAATCCGCTGGCGGGCCTCGTCGACGATATCGTCCTCCTCCCGGACCTGCCGGGCGAGGGTGGGATCCCGCTTGACGACAGCATCGAGGCACTGCCGCACCATTTCCTGGGCCTGGGTGGCCATCGTTCGGATCTCCGGCGGCAGATCGTAGGGATCCCCACCCTCGAGCTGCGTGACCCGCTTCGCGATGTTGCGGGCGAGGTCGCCCATCCGTTCCAGGTCGTTGTTGATCTTCAGCACCGCCACCACGAAGCGGAGGTCGGCCGCAACGGGCTGATAGAGGGCGAGGATCTTGAGGCACTCCTCTTCCACCTCCACCTCCATGGCATCGATCTCGCTGTCGTTCACGATCACCCGCTGGGCGAGGGCGGTGTCGCGGTTGATCAGGGCCGTGATCGACTTTGAGATCGCCTCCTCGACGAGCGTGCCGAGCCGAAGGATCCGCTCCTTGAGCGTTTCAATCTGTCGTTCGATGTGCTTGGTCATGATGATGGCAGGATGGAAAGGGATCAGCCGAAGCGGCCAGTGACGTAGGCCTCGGTCTCTCGCAGCATCGGCTTCGTGAAGATGTCGGTCGTGGCGCCATATTCGATCAGACGCCCCAGGTACATGAACGCGGTGTAGTCGCTCGAGCGGCTTGCCTGCTGCATGTTGTGGGTGACCATCAAGACCGAATACTGGCCGCGAAGCTCCTGGATGAGATCCTCGATTTTGCCGGTGGCGATCGGATCGAGCGCCGAACAAGGTTCATCGAGCAGCAGAACCTCGGGCTCGGCGGCGATGGCGCGGGCGATGCAGAGACGCTGCTGCTGTCCGCCCGACATGCCGAGCGCACTCTCGTGCAGGCGATCCTTGACCTCATCCCAGAGGGCGGACCCACGCAGGCTCCGCTCGCATACCTCGTCGAGCACGCCTCGGTTGTTTTCGCCGTCGATCCGAAGGGAATACACGACGTTTTCGTAGATGCTCATCGGAAAGGGATTCGGCTTCTGAAAAACCATTCCCATCCGCTTGCGAAGCTCGATCACGTCCATGCGTGGATCGTAGATGGAGTCCCCGTTGAGCCGCATGTCGCCCGTGATGCGAACGCTCTGCACGAGGTCATTGAGGCGGTTGACACTCCGCAGGAGGGTCGATTTGCCGCACCCGCTTGGACCGACGAGGGCCGTCACCTTGTTGAGAGGGATCGGCATCGTGATCCGGTGAAGGGCCTGCTTGGCGCCATACCAGAGATTGAACCGGTCGATCTCCAGGACGGGAGGTTCCTGAATTACCGTGTCGTGCACTTCGGCATTGACGTCTCTGCCGGCGGCGACGGCGAGCAGTCGATCCTCGGGCATTCCGTCAACGGCGTTCATGCGGTTCCTCGGGGTCCGGTCGTCTTCATGATCGGATCGCCAAATCCTACACCACGGCGCTCAGAACTGCTGCGACACAAAGCGACGACGAAGCCGCGACCGCAGCCAGATCGCCGCCACATTGAGCAGCGCGATGATCGCCACCAGGAGGAAGGTGATCGTGTACACCATCGGGCGGGCCGCCTGGCTGTTGGGGCTTTGGAATCCGACGTCGTAGATGAGGTAGGCGAGGTGCATGAACTCCCGCTCGGGATGAATGAACGGAAACGTGCCGTCGAACGGCAGGTCCAGGGCCACCTTCTTCACCCCGACGAGCATCAACGGAGCCACCTCGCCCGCCCCTCGCGCCATGGCGAGAATCAGTCCCGTCATGATGCCCGGGAGGGCCCTCGGCAGCACGATCCGCCGGATCGTCTGCCACTTCCCGGCTCCGCACGCATACGAGCCTTCACGCATCGAGTTGGGCACGGCGGAGAGTGCCTCTTCCGTGGCGACGATCACGACCGGCAGCGTGAGCAGGGCGAGCGTCAACGACGCCCAGAGCAGACCGCCCGTCCCGAACGTCGGCTGACCGTCTGCCAGCAGGCTCGCCTTGAAGAACACGTCGTCGATTCCCGCACCGAGCACATAACAGAAAAATCCGAGCCCAAACGCCCCGTAGACGATGCTCGGAACGCCCGCGAGGTTGTTGATCGCGATCCGCACGGCCGTGGTCACCGGACCGGAACCGGCATACTCCCGCAGATAGAGGGCCGCCAACACGCCAAACGGTGCGACAAACAGCGCCATGATGAGCGTCATCACCACGGTGCCCCAGATGGCCGGAAAAACGCCTCCCGCGCTGTTGGCCTCGCGAGGATCGTCGGAGAGAAACTCGCCCCACCGCGACAGATAGAGCCCGATGCTTCCTGCCAGCGAGAGGCGATTGGGCTGCCAGCCTCGCACCACGCTCGCCAACGGAACCGCCACGATCGCCCCCGACCCCGTCTCCACCTCGATCGCCCATCCCGCATTCTCGTCCCGAAGCCGGGCCGTTGCGGCATCCAACGCCCGCTCTTTGTCACCGATGTCGTGGGCGAGGGATCGCTCACGGGCTTCGGCTTCCTCCACCTGCCTGCTGTCCCGCCCGTGCGCCAACGAAGCTTCCACCACCTCGAGACGGGCGGCCCGCAGTCTCCTCTGCAACTCCCCTCGATCGTGCTTGTCGATCCGCTGGGCCTGCCGCTCCCGACGACGAATGGCCGGGTGCTGGGCGATGAAGGCAGTCCAGACGTCGGCGGCCCCCTCGGCAACCACCTCCTCGCCATGCAGCAGCCGCTTCGGAACCCCGTGCAACCGCCCGCCCTCCGAGCGTTCGACCACGGTGGCCCACTCGGGCCGAAGGGTTTCGACGATGGCGTCGTCGTCGATCCATTCGTAGTGGTTTCCCGTCGCATCGAAGTCGCCGGTGCGGATCAACCGCCGAGCCCCGTGGCCCGAGGACCCTGTCGTTTCGGCAACCGCCGGCTCCCGCTCGGCCACTTCCCCCAGCACGCCGCGTCCATCCGCCACGCGGACCTGCTCGAGCGGCACCGGCCAAAAGGTCGTGGCCCCGCGAGCCACGATGACGGCAAGCAACCCGACGATCATGGCGATCGCCGTCACGAGCGAAGCGCCCGTGAGCCAGATCCAGGGCTCGCCATACGCCGTCAGCGTGGCGTGCCCCGACCGAACGCGACGACCCGGTCGCTCAGAGTTCATACGATCGCCTCCGGAACCGCTGCCTCACGAGTTCGGCGATCGAGTTGACGACAAAGGTGATGGCGAACAGCGCCAGCGCGGCGAGAAAGAGCACGCGATAGTGGGCGGTTCCTCTGGCGGCTTCAGGAAGTTCCGTGGCGATCGCGGCGGACAACGTCTGGAATCCATTGAACACGTTCCAGCTCATCAGGGGCGTGTTGCCCGCCGCCATCAGCACGATCATCGTCTCGCCGACGGCGCGTCCGAGCCCGATCATCACGGCGGAAAAAAGGCCGCTCGCCGCCGATGGCACGATGACGCGGATGGCGGTCTGCCACGGAGTGGCCCCGGCTCCCAGCGACGCACTCTTGAGATGAGCCGGCACGCTCGACAATGCATCGTCGGCGATCGTGAAGATCAAGGGGATGATGGCAAAGCTCATCCCGACCGCCACGACGAGCGCGTTGCGTTGGACATACGTGCCGAAAATACCTCCGCGCGTGTCGAATCGAAGGGAGTCGAACAGCACCGCCACGCCCACGGCCAACACCGCGGTCATCGCCACGCCCACGAGAAACGAGGCAAGCGACACCCACGCCGAACGACGCGGCGACCAGCCCCGGCTCACTCGACGAAGCCAGGGATTCATCACCCGGCCCGAGATGCCACACGCCGCCACGGCCGCCAGTGGCAGGGCCGCCAAGACCCACCCGCCGAATCCGCTTCCCCCACGGCCGTCGAGCCAGGCGGTGACGTTGCCATCGAAGAGCAGCCGTTCCACCGTGGGGGCGAGTGCCGACGCGAGAATGCCGCCCACGGGAATCGCCACGAACGCCACGGCCGCCAGCCGCCATCCCTGGTGCCGCGTTCGCCACCCTGACGGCAAAAGCTGCCACAGGTGGGCGGCGAGCAGGAGCACGAACGGCACCACGATCACGCCCGTGAGCAACGGCATCAGGCCCCGTTCGATGATGGGGGCGAACACCAGGCCGGCCATGAAACCCAGCACCACACTCGGCAGGCTCGCCATCATCTCGATGGTCGGCTTGACCCGGGCTTTCCAGCGAGGGTGCATGAACTGGCTGGCGTAGATCGCGGCGAGAATCGCAATCGGGGCGGCGAACAGCATGGAATAGAGCGTGGCCTTGATGGTGCCGAAGATCAGCGGCACCAGCCCAAACTTCGACTCAAAGGCCTCGTGTCCGGTGGTCTCCCACGCGTGCGATGCCGCCGGGTAGTTCTCATACCACACCGGCAGCAGGAGCGTGGCGGGGGCCACCTCGTGATACCCGGCATCGAACGACCAGGCGGCGATCGCCTCGCCACCCGCCGCGATCAATCGGTTTTCCCCCGGGGAGATGCAGAGACGCTCCGCCACGAACACGCCGGTCGCGTCTCCCTCACCATCCATCCCGGCGGTGATTACCTCACGACCGGTGGTCGATTGAAGCAGGCGAATCCTGCCCGAGGCATCCGCCACCCCGAACAGTCGTGATCGCGGAGAGGCGGCGATCGACGACACGGGAGCCGGCTCGCCTGATGGCTCGAACGTGCGTGCCCGCGCCATGCGAAGGCCGTCGGCCGGCACGATCGATTCGTCGGAAGCCTCACCCCGGGTCGCAAAGAGCACGTGAACCCGCCCCGAGGCATCACCGATGGCCAGGGCCACGCCCCCGAAGAGACGCTCCACGACCGTCACGATCGCCCCGCCGGGCGCGGCCTCAAACTGCTCGAGTTCCTCCGGATGGGCGAGATCGCGGATGAGGTATCGTCGAGCCGATCCATCCGCGGCGATCAGAAAGAGCTGGTCGCCCAAGGTCGACACGCGGATGAATCTCGCCCTGAATCCGTCGGTGGGCTCGATGGTCGTGCCTCGCGGCGTCGCGACCGTCTTTCCCGTGAGCATGTTTCGCTTGGTGGTGACCGTTTCCACACGGACATGCCCCTTGGTGTCGACCGCCGCCACCATCGGCCCTCCAGCCAGCGGCACGGCATCGACATCGACGATCGGCATGGGCAAGGCCTGTGCCGGGGGACCGCCGACCTCGGTGACGAGCGAAACCCTCGAGAAACGATCGCCCGGGAGGCGCACGACCACGGCGCCGTCCGCGAGCCGGGCGTCGCCAGCGTGCGGCGGCACGACCTCGGGGGCGAGTTCCTCCACCGGCTGGTAGGACGACTCGAGCCCAAACCGGCCCGTTCGGAAACTGCCGTCGCCGTAGCCGATGGCGGCCAGCATCCCGCCGGCGGGAACCCGCACCACGGTCGCCCCCGCCAGACCGGCGTCGTCGGCCGTGCGGTCCAAGACGACGGCACCGTCGTTGAGGCCGATCACCGTGAGCCGCTCGCGCCCCTCGCCGTCACGATGCTCCGCGGCGAGCGTCCACGCAACGCTTCCCGATTCGTCCGTCCCAAGGGCCGCCGTTCCGCCCGCCGGCAACGCCGACACGCGATCGAGTTCGCCCCTGGCCCCGATGAAGAGCGGTGCCGCCACGGCCACGAGAAAAGCCCCCACCGCCAGCACGGCGACGATCGTGCCGATGCCGCCGAGGGTGATCACCGCGCGGGCAATGGCGTCGGTGGTGCGAACCCACGATCGGGAAGTCCGCCGCCGCGAGCGTCCGGTGAAGGATGGACTGGGCTGCATGCGGCAAGCGGAGGTTATGGAGCGAAACGATGCAAACGATGCGATCAGTCGATGCCGACGTCGTGCGACGCCTGCTCGACCACGGCTGCCGGCAGGGGAAGATAGCCGTCCTTCTTCACGTCGCCCTGACCGGTCGCGCTCAGAACGTACCGCAAAAACTCACGACGGAGCGGATCGAGCGGGGTGCCTGGCTTGCGGTTGACGCTCAGGAAGAGAAACCGCGACAGCGGGTAATCACCGGAGTAGGCGTTGGCCGCCACGGGCTCCACGGCCGCGGCACCCGAATCGGGAGCCAAGGGCAGGGCCCTCACATCGGCGGTCTTGTAGCCGATGCCGCTGTAGCCGATCGCAAACTTGTCGCTGGCGATCGCTTGCACCACGGCGGAGCTGCCGGGCTGCTCCTTGACGGTCGACTTGAAGTCGCCCTTGAAGAGGGCGAACTCCTTGAAATAGCCATAGGTGCCACTCGAGGCATTTCGTCCGTACAAACTGATCGGCTTGTCCTTCCATTCGCCCTCGAGGCCGAGATCGCCCCAGGTACGAATCTCGGCGGTGGCTCCGCCGTTGCGGTTCTTTGAAAAAATCGCGTCGACCTGTTGCAGCGACAGCGATGCGAGCGGGTTGTCACGGTGCACGAACACCGCCAGCATGTCGATCGCCACGGGCACGACGGTCGGCGGGTAGCCGTGCTTGCACTTGAAGGCGTCGACTTCCGACGGCTTCCAATCGCGGCTCATCGGACCGAAGGTGCAGGTCCCTTCGGCAAGCGCCGGAGGGGCCGATGCCGATCCCTTGCCTTCCACCCCCTCACGAATGCTGGGATAGACCTTCTTGAAACCCTCCGCCCAGAGGGCGACGAGGTTGTTCATGGTGTCGGAGCCGACAAACTTAAGTGCCCCGGCCACCTCGCCGGAGGCCTTCGCGTAGGGTTTGAGCGCGGCATCGACCTCCTGAGCCATCCCGGGGATCGCGGCCATCCCACCGGCAAGCACCGCGAGCCACGCGACCACCTTCCGCGAGAGCAACCTCAGATCGACCTTCATGCAATCGGCTCCGTATCGGAGGACAGGCTGGGGGTCGCCCGGACCGCGACATGGCCCGAACGGCCGTCGGGTCTAGCCGCCGATTGTGAGGGTTTTGCGAGCGACCGCCAGCCCCCCGTGGATCAGCCTTGTTTCAACCCGTTTGTTCGGGGGCAAGGCCATGAATCGGCGCAAAACCCCTGCGCATCGTGTTTTCGGTGATCGTCCGTGAAACGACGTATGGCAGGAGGGAGTCGGGCCCACCTGACTTGCTGCCGGTCCCCGACATCCGATAGCCGCCGAATGGCTGCCGGTGAACAAGGGCTCCGGTGATCCCTCGGTTGAGATAGATGTTGCCCGCCTCGAGCTCATTTCGGGCCTGGGACAGCCGTGCGGGGCTGCGCGAAAAGACGCCGGCTGTCAGCGCAGAACGGGTTCCGTTGGCCAACTCGATCGCCTGATCGAACGTGGCGGCCCGGAACACGGCGAGAACCGGCCCGAAGATCTCCTCCTGGCCAAGCGGGCCCGCGGGATCGACGTCGGCAAAAACGTGCGGCCCGATGAACCATCCCTCGTCGGCCAGCCCTCCCACCTCGTCGACCACCACGGCCCGCGCCGTGCGATGCCCCATCTCGATGAACGACCGAACCCGCTCCAAGGCCTCCCGGTCGACCAGTGGCCCCACTCTGACCCCCGGATCCGTGGCCGGGCCCACCGCAAGACTCCGAGCCGCGCCGGCAAGCCGCGTCAGAAACGCGTCGTGCACCCGATCGAGCACGATCACCCGCGAACACGCCGAGCACTTTTGCCCCTGAAACCCGAATGCACTCTGCACGACGGCCAGCACCGCCTCGTCCATGTCGGCATCGTCATCCACGATGATGGCGTTCTTGCCGCCCATCTCGGCGATGACACGCCTGACGACCGTGGCGTCGTGCGACGCCTCGGCGGCGCGTCGTTGGATGGCCACCCCGACGTCCCGCGATCCGGTGAAGGCGACGATCGCGGTATCGGGATGGGACACGAGCACCGGCCCGATCACCTCTCCCCTCCCCGGCACCAACGCGAGAGCCTCCGGTGGTGTCCCGGCCTCCAGGAGAATCGCGTGGAGTTTCATCGCCGTCAGCGACGACTGCTCGGCCGGCTTCATGATCACGGGGTTTCCCGTGACGAGGGCCGCCGTCGTCATGCCCGCAAGGATCGCCAGCGGGAAGTTCCACGGCGCGATCACGACGGCGACGCCGCGTGGCTGATGAACCGTGGCGTTGTCCTCGCCAGGGACGTCGACACGCACCGGCGAGAAAAGCCTCATCGCCTCGCGGGCGTAATAGTCGCAGAAATCGATCGCTTCAGCGACCTCGGCATCGGCATCACGCCACGGCTTCCCCACTTCCACCATGATGGTCGCGGCGAGGTCGAATCGACGGGCCCGCATCATCGACGCCGCCGCATGAAGCACGTCGGCCCGACGCTTCACCCCGACGCGTCGCCACGCGGGAAGCGCGGCGCGGGCCACGGCCACGGCGCGATCCACATCCGCAACGCCCGCGAGCGACACATCGGCCACGGCCTGACGGATCGACGACGGATTCTCACGAAGGAGCCGCTCCGTCGAGACGATCGGCGTACCGCCGATCACGATCGGCACCGACACCGGGCCGGCCGCCAGCGCCTCGCCACATCGTTCGATCGCGTGAGCCATCGCCCGACGATTCGCCTCGACCGAGAAGTCGGCGAGAGGTTCGTTGTCGAAGCCGATTGCCACGCGGTACTCGTCGTCGTTGCGTTGTCCACGAGGCATGGATGACGGACGCGGCGGAGCCAGCAGCGTCTCCGCGGGACGGTTGGCGACGAAGCCTGCGCGCAGAAACGAGTCGTTCGACGAGTTCTCCAGCAATCGTCGAACGAGGTAGGCCATGCCCGGCACCAGTTCGCCATACGGCATGTACACCCGCATGCGCCATCCGGCTGCGGTCACCGCCTCCTTCTCGGAGTCTCCCATGCCGTAGAGCATCTGCATCTCGACCACCTTGCGATCGATCCCGAGGTGCTCGGCCACCGCCATGCCATGGGCGAGGGAGCGAAGGTTGTGGCTTGCCAGTGCGGGCCGGAGGAGGTGGGCGTGCTCCATGACGAAGGTCGTGGCCGCCTCGTAGCAGGCATCGGTCTGCCACTTCTCCCGCCACACCGGCACCGTCCATCCCGCGGCCGTCGCGTGGATGGTCTCGGAGTCCCAGTAGGCCCCCTTCACGAGTCGAACCCACACGGGCGTGCCCCGGGCCTTCGCCCACGCAGCCAGACCGACGAGATCGTGAGGCGCTTCGTGCAGATAACACTGCACCACGACACCGCAGTGACGCCAATCCCGAAACTCGTCTTCCATCGCGATCCGCTTGAAGATGTCGAGCGTGAGATCCTTCGTGGCATGGCTCTCCATATCGATGTGGATCTGGGCGCCGGCCTTCCGTGCAAGCCTCCACAATGGCCGCAGCCGTCCGAGCACGCGATCCGCGGTGCCCACGGGATCGATCGCATCGAAGCGGCAGTCGAGCGCCGACAGCTTGAGCGACACGTGAACCCGCGGGATCGCACCGACTCCGCCGTCGTCGACAGACGCGTCATCGACGAGCGGATCGTGCGGCCATCGAGCCGCCTGCGGCGGCAGGTCGGTCAGCAGTCTCGCGTAGGCCGCCGCGTAGGCGTCGGCTTCATCCTCGCTGGTCACCATCTCGCCGAGCAGGTCGAGGGTGAACGCCCGGTGCCTGCGACGCTCTGCCAGTGCCGTCCGCGCCGCCTCCACCGGCGTTGTGCCGGCGATGAACCGTTTCGCGTGCGCGCACAGGGCGACACGCACCGCGCGCGATGCAAGCGGTGAGAGCAACCCGCTCCGCGCCGCCTTCATCGCCATGCCGACCGCGGCGGGCATTCGCTCGATCGTCGCGTCGTCGATGTATTCCCGGAGATGACGGCTCACGGAGATCGGATCGTCGAGCGTCGGCATGCAATCGACGAGCCGAAAGAGCCGCACCTTCAGATCGTCGTCGCTCGTGGCCCACTCGCTGGCCTGATCGGCCCAGAAGTGAGGCGAGAGCGGCGTGGGCCTCGCCCCCCTGGAGGAGGCGAGGAGGTCGCGGCCGATTTGTTGCACGCGGCGCTCGATGCGGTCGCGATCGTTCCGTTTCAGCCGGGTCGGCAGGAGCCCTTCCGCCCCCTCATCACCCCCTTGGCCGACGGGCTGCTGCAGGATGGTTGCCATGGCCACCTCCCTTCATGCAAGTCTATCGCTCCCATGGATTTGCAGCCGGCCGGCAGGGTGCCTCGGCGGTGGAATGGGCTTTCTTCCGATCGGCACTTGGTAGAATCTGGCCCATCGAGCAGGCCACCGGCGGCCTGCCGCCCTCCGCATCACGCACCGTGTCCAACCAGTCAGGCCAGGCGGTCGACCAGCTCTCGGCATCCCTCGACGCCCACGGGCCCGTCGTGCTGCCGGCGCTGCTGCTGTGCGACTTCGGGCACCTGGCCGATGAAATTCGCCGCCTGGAGGCGGCCAAGGCCAGGGCGCTTCATCTCGACATCATGGATGGCCGGTTCGTCCCCCAGCTCACCTACGGGCCGGTCGTGGTCGAAGCCGTTCGTCGGACGGCGACGGTGCCGATCGAAGCGCACTTGATGATCGAGCAGCCCGATCGGGTTGCGGCGGACTATGCCCGACTCGGCGCCGACCTCGTGACGGTGCACATCGAGGCGCTGGAGTCCCCTCGCGCCACGCTGGAGTCGATCACCGCCCTTGGAAGCCGTGCGCATCTGGCGATCAGCCCCAACACGCCGGTCGAGGTGCTGGAGCCCTACCTCGACGCCTGCGACGGCGTGCTCGTGATGGGGGTGGAGCCAGGATACGGTGGCCAGAAGTTCATTCCGGGCTCGCTCGACAAGCTGTCCTGGCTCGCGGCAGCCCGCCGCCGGCTCGGCCTGTCGTTCCGCCTCGGCCTCGACGGCGGGGTCGCCACCGACACGATCGGACCGGTGGCCGCCGCCGGCGCCGAACTGATCGTGGCCGGCAGTGCCGTGATCCGTGCCGATGATTACGGCCGAGCCATCGCGGAACTCGAGGCCCTGGCCCGCAACGCGGCCTGATTCTTTCCTCCTGGAGAACCTTTGCCCCGTGCCCGACCACTTGATCGTGATCCGATCCGGCGCGACCGACTACGACCTTCAGGGCCGCATTCGCGGCACCCTCGGCATTCCCCTCGCCGCGGAGGGCGCCGCTGCCGCCAGCCGGGCCGGCCTGAAACTCGCCGAAGCACCACCGGCCGCCATCTATGCCTCCGAAGACGAATCGGCTGAGGAGACTGCAAGAATCATCGGCGTCGCGTGCGACAGGAAGCCGAAATCGATCTCGGGTCTCGGCAACATCGACATGGGGCTGTGGCAGGGACGGCTGATCGATGAAATTCGTGACACGCAGCCCCGGCTGCATCGCCAGTGGCAGGACCATCCCTGGTCGGTCGAGCCTCCGGAAGGCGAACTCCTCGACGACGTCTGTGGCCGAGTGGAGGAGGTGCTCGAAAAACTCTTCCTTCGTCATCCCTCGGGCATTATCGCGGTGGTCGTCCCACGGCCGCTCGACGCAGTGGTGGCGTGGCTCGTGTCGGGTCGGCCCATGGGAGATCTCTGGGACTTCGAGCGGACACTCGACCTCGCCGAGACCATCCCTGTGGCCGCCCAGTGGCATTCGCCTCCGCCAAGAATCGACGTTCTGGCCAGCGGACGGACGCCGACAGCCCCCCACCAACCGTTTCTTTCCCGCTGAAAGCGGCGCAGCATCGAAAACTTCCCCCGCGATAAACTGTCGCGTCTGACGGGCCCGCCGTCGGGCACTGAGTCGCCCGGTTCTCGAGCGCCCACCCATCACCGCCTTCGTCCGCCGGTCACGACCATGGAACGCCGCCGCCACGCCGCCGCCCCCTCAGCCGAAGCCACCGCCCAGGCTGTGGCGTCCAGCATGACCGCCGCGCCCATCCCTCCCGCACCATCCGTGGAGGGAACTGACCCGAGCGGCCGTGCCCCGCGGCCAAAGCGCGGTGTGCCCGAAGGGCTCTGGCTGAAGTGCGATGGCTGCGGAGCCACGATCTACCGCAAGGAAGCGGAGGAACTGCTCAACGTCTGTCCTCGGTGCGGGTTTCACTGGTATGTCTCGGCCGCCAAACGGATCGAACAACTTCTCGATACGGGAACATTCGAGGAGTGGGACAGCGATCTGAAGCCGGCCGATCCGCTCGGGTTTCGTGACAAGAAGCCCTACGCTGAACGAATCGTCGCCGAGCAGAAGCGCACCGGACTGAAGGACGCGGCGCTCACGGGCACCGGCATGATCCGCGCCCGACGCGTGGCCTGCGGCGTGACCGACTCCTCGTTCATCATGGGCAGCATGGGAAGCGTGGTGGGCGAGCGGCTGACGCGTCTCGTGGAACGAGCCACTGCAGGCAAACTCCCCCTCATCATCATCAGTGCGTCGGGGGGCGGGGCCCGGATGCACGAGGGCATCCTCTCCCTCATGCAGATGGCGAAGGTGTCGGCGGCGCTTGCCCGGTATTCCCAGGCAGGCGGCCTGTTCATCTCGGTGCTGACCAATCCCACGATGGGCGGCGTGGCGGCGAGCTTCGCCTCACTGGGCGACCTGTGCTTTGCCGAGCCCCGCGCCCTGATCGGGTTCGCCGGGCCTCGGACCATCAAGGCGACCATCCGCGTCGAACTCCCGAAGGGCTTCCAGACCAGCGAGTTCCTCCTCGAACACGGCTTTGTCGATCGAATCGTCCCCCGCAAGGATCTCAAGAGCGAGATTGCCCGCGCGATCGATTTCTGCGGCGGCTGACGGCGGATGTCCATGGACCCCAGACGCGTGAAGGAGTGGCGACGACTTCACTTTGATGCACCCTCGGCATGCGCGGCCGAGGTTCGCCGCATGCTCGACGCCGACCGCGACGGCCGGCTCCGCGCCCACGGCAACTGGACTCCCGGGGAGATCCTGTCGCACGTCGCCGCGTGGATCGACTACGCCTACGACGGTTTCCCCATCGCACGCCCGCCCCTTCTCATCCGCTGGATGCTCCGGCTCGGCCTGCCACGAACCCTCGCCTCGGGCATGACGCGTGGGGTGCGGATTCCGGGAATCGAAGGTGGCACCACCGGTCAGGAACGGATCGACACGCAGCTCGCGGGCGACCGCCTCCTCGCCGCGCTTCGTCGACTGGAAAGCCCGGAACCACCCCGACATGAGAGCCCGGCATTTGGCCCGCTCTCCAATGCCGATCGCGTGAGGCTCAACCTCCGGCACGCGGAACTTCATCTTGGCTATCTGACATACTGACCTGGCATGGAGCGGCGACACTGATGACCCACCTGCGATCGGTCTGCGTGTTCTGCGGATCCAGTCCCTCCGTCGACCAGAATTTTCTCGACGCAGCGAGGGAGGTCGGTCGTCTGCTCGCCCATCAAGGCAGGAGGATCGTCTACGGCGGAGGCCGCATCGGCCTCATGGGCTCGATGGCCGACGCGGCTCTGGAGGCAGGTGGCGAGGTGATCGGTGTGATTCCGACGGCCCTCGCCGAAAAGGAGGTGGCGCATCGAGGCCTCACCGACCTTCGGATGGTCGACTCCATGCACGAACGCAAGGCGCTCATGGCCGAGCTTGCCGATGGGTTCCTCGCCCTGCCGGGAGGCATCGGCACCCTCGAAGAGTTTTTCGAAGTGTGGACCTGGGGTCAGCTGGGCCTGCACCAAAAGCCGTTCGGTCTGCTGAACGCCGGCGGCTTCTTCGATCCGTTGCTGGCATTTCTCGACCAGCTCACCGCCCAGGGATTTCTGAGGCCGGAGCACCGCGGCATGCTGTCGACTCGGGCCGTCGTGGGCGACGTACTCCGCGAAATGGAGACGTTCGAGCCGATCGATGTCTGGCGATGGCTCAAACCAGCCCAGGTGTGATCATCCGACCACCCGCGTCCATCAGCCGGCCCGCGGTGTCATGGCATCGATCTTCGCCGCCAGGATGAAATCATTCTCTGAAAGGCCTCCGATGGCATGGGTGAAGATCTCCACCCACACGCGGCGGTACCCTTCCAGGTGCAGATCGGGATGATGTCGCTCCCGCTCGGCGAGCGCGGCGATGTTGTTGATCATCTTGATCGCCGAACGAAAGTCGGGAAGCGTCCAGTCGCGACGGATCCGCGTGCCGTCGTGGGTCAGGTGCCATCCGGACAGCGAGGCCGTAAGACGCTCCGCCTCGGCAGCCGAACACCGGGGCACGCCTCCCTCACACGGCACGCATGTCTTGCCGGCAAGGTCATGGGACACGGACGTTGGTTGTTCGCTCATGCCGGTCAGTATCGCCCCTCGAATCCTGCAAATCCACCATGCACGATGGTGCTCGATCCTGCCGCGATTCCCGACAAGGAATCGGGCGACGAAATCACCGGTGGCCATTGGCCGTCGGCCTGGGCGATGTTTCCGACGCCCACCACGCGGTACCCCATCGAGAGCGTCCAACGATCCGTCACGTCCCACGCCACGCCGGTGTCGACCGAGCCGAGCCACGAAAACACACCGAGCGTCGAGTGCACCTTGACGGGGCTTCCGTCGGCGACAAAGACCGCATCGGTGCCGTCAGGCTGTTCCAACGTGCTCGTGTTGGTGATCGCATTGCCGCCGATCATGAACTTCGGAACGATCGCCAGCCGCACCCGCTCGAGCACCCGCCAGTCAACCTTGGCGCCCACCTGGGCGCCGTAGATGTTGTTGTTGGTCGCCACGTCGAAGTTGAGGCCGCCGATCGTCGCATCGCCGGTGCCATTCTGGAGCGACAGCTGGTCGTTCACCTCGAAGAATCGGAAGCCCACGAGCCACATGAGGTTGACGGCGCGTTCACGAGGAAGGAACTCCGGACGATCCCACAACGAATAGACCCAGTTGATCTCCACGTCGTTGATCACGTCCGTCCGGTTGATCTGCTGGGCCTGGAGGTTCGTGAGGTAGGTCGCTGCCGGCTGCCCCGACACCGTCGCTCCGGGAGCCTGCGGGATGGCATCGATGCCGCCCGACGCTGATGCAACCCTCGCCGAGCCGCCGAGTTCGTACACGCCCCAGTAGATCAACTCGACGGCATGCTGCTGGCTCAGACCGAACCATCGCCCGAGGTGCAGATCGACACCACCTGGCCAGTTCGCCCCTGTGTCCGACGTGTTCAACGCCATCCCCGCTTCAGGCTGCATCGTGGCGGCCCCGGAAGGGAGCGTGCGGGTCATGATCAAGCCCGAGGCGCCGGCAAACCATCGTGGCCACGGCTTTTCCAGGCCGGCTCCGAGGCCGATCGGCATCGCCGCGAAGGAGTCCCCCGCCGAAGGATCGGCCACGTAGAGGGGATCTGGCGGCACGATGCCGGGCCCCGGCTCAGCAGCGAAACCGACCGACGCATCATCGGCGATCGCCAGCCCGGCGACGGACACCATCGTGATGGTGGCCAGCGCGGCGAGCCATCGTTTTCGAGCGGGTCGAGCGCGCACGGGTTGGAGTCCTGAACGATGCGGGGGCTCACCACGACCTTCGCCATGAGCCCCGGCGGCCGAGGGAGACTCAAAAAACGTCTCCCGAGCGTCAATCCCTGTTTCCCGTCCACTCGTCGAACCGGCGGACTAGACTCTCCACACATCCTCGTTCCCCCGACCCGGCACACTTCCGGGCAAGTTGCACAAGATGCGAAAGCCATCGCCGACGAGCCGCAGCGCCCCCACGCACGCCCAGGTTCTGGCGTGGCTCGACGCTCGGGTCAACTACGAACGCATCCCCGCGCCCGGCAACACCGCAAGCACCTTCAGCCTTGCACGGATGCGACGGCTCCTCGTCATGCTCGGCAACCCGCACCGTCGATTCGCGGTGGCCCATGCGGCCGGCACCAAGGGCAAGGGATCCACGGTCACCATGCTCGCGTCGATCCTCGAGCGATCAGGCCATCGGGTCGGCCGATACCTCTCGCCCCATGTGCACACCGTGGAGGAACGCATCGCGGTGAACGGCCGCTCGATTTCGCAACGCGACTTCACGGCGGCATTCGCGAAGGTGATTCCGGCCGTCGACTCTCTCGATCACGAATCGCATCGACTCGGCCGCCGTGGCCCCACGTGGTTCGAGGCCATGACGGCCGCCGCCTTCGTCCATTTCGCCGAGATGGAGGTTGAGATCGCCGTTCTTGAAACCGGCCTCGGCGGCCGCCTCGACGCCACGAATGTCTGCCACCCCCTCGTGACGATCATCACGAGCATCAGTCTCGACCACACCAAGCTCCTTGGCCGCACCGTCGCCGCGATCGCCACGGAAAAGGCGGGCATCATCAAGCGACACTGCCCCGTCATCTGCGGCGTCACCCAGCCCTCGGCCCGCAGGGCGATCGAAGCGGTCGCCTCGAGGCGACGGGCGCCGCTCATCCAGCTCGGCCGCGACTTCGTCGTCGCAAACGCAGCGATCTCGTGGGGCACGCACCCGTCTGCGTCGACGTCGTTCGATCTTTCGTTTCCGGCCGGCTCGTCGCCGCTGCGACTGACGGTCGGCCTGGCAGGACGGCACCAGGCCGTCAATGCGGCGCTCGCCGTGGTCGCCGCCCGGCACCTCCGCGCCCGAGGCTTCGCCGTGACGGACGACGCGATTGCCCGCGCCCTTGCCACGACCCGCCTGCCCGCCCGCATCGAGACGGTTCGTCAGGAGCCGACGGTCATCGTCGATGCGGCCCACAATGTGGCGTCGATGGCCTCACTGATCGAAACGGTGGCCCCGTGCCTCGCATCCCGCCACCCTCGGGCCCTCGTCTTCGCGGCCAGTCAGGACAAGCAGGCCGAACGCATGCTCCGCACCGTGGCCGGGCACTTCGACCACGTGTTCATCACGCGATACGTCCGCAACCCGAGGGCCATGGCCATGGAACGCCTGCAGGCCGCCTGCGTTGCCGCCGGCCTTCCCGCACCGGTGGCCGTCGACACGCCCGCCGAAGCCGTGGAGGCCGCAACGTCACGCGTCGGCCCCGGCGGCATCGTCGTCGTGGCCGGGAGTTTCTTCCTCGCCGCGGAGGTCGGGATCACCGCCGGCACCACGCAACGAACGAAGGCCGATCGCGAGCACCGGATCGACATCCCGGGGAAGACCCGTCGCGCCCGTGCTGGCGACGGGCACCGGGCCGATCGCATCCCGCACGCGCCGCCACGCCGCAATTCGGGAGAGTGACTCGGCGGTCGGCGTGTACTCCAGGCCGGGATCGGGCGCGACGCCCCACACCACCTGATCGCCCTCATCCACATGGCGATGGATGGGATCCCTGCTGGGGCGGAGATACTCCGACGTGGTGATCTTGAGCAGGCCGCGGTCGTCGGCCAGGGGCACGATCGACTGGACGGTTCCCTTGCCGAAGGTGCGACTTCCCGCCACCACGGCCCTGCCAGCATCCTGGAGGCAGGCGGCGACGATCTCGGCCGCGCTTGCCGTGAGACCGTCCACCAATACCACGATGGGCACCGACGTGAGCATCGCGCCCGGCGTTGCCCGCCGCGGCTCGATCGACTCGACCTCGCCCGACGACGCACGGCGTCGGCGGGTGTAGACGATGACACCCTCGTCAAGCAGAAGATCGCACGTCTCCACGGCCGCCGACAGAAGGCCGCCTGGATTCCCCCGAAGATCGAGGATGATTCCTCGAAGGTCCTCGTGAGTCTCGAGGTCGGACAACGCCCTCTTCAGCTCGTCCACGGTCCGCTCACCGAACGTCGTGATGCGGATGATCGCCACCTGCGGCTCTCCCTGGATCATCCACTCCCAATCTCCGTCGTCGAGGCGACGATCCCCGAGAACGCTCTCGGTCACGATCTCCTCCCGAACGAGCGTCACCTCACGACGATCTTCCGGCGTCGAACCTGCGACCGCCGGATCGAGCGTGCGCACCGCTCGATCACCCAGTCGCCGCGTCACACCGACCACCACCGGGTCTCCCACGGCGCCGCGGAGCCGAACGACGATCTCCCGCAACGACAGGCCCACGGTGGGCTGACCGTCGATCGTGTCGATGCGATCCCCCGCTCGGATCCCCCCCCGCCACGCCGGCGAATCCAGCACCGGGGACGCGACGATCGGGGCACTGCCAGGCTCATCCACGGCGAGTTCGAGCCCGACCCCGCCGAAGGCCTGCTCCAAGGATGCTTCGAGGTCATCCCGGTCATCGCCGCGGATGTACGCCGAGTGCTCGTCGAGTTGGGCCATCATCGCATCCACGGCGACGTCGAAGAGCGCGTCGTCGTCGACCGGATCGACGTACGACGAATCGATCACCTTCATCACTTCACCGAAACGGCGGCCGCCGGCGACCTGCTCCCGTGCCATGGAGGCAGCGAGGCAGGAAACAATGATGACGACGAGAAGAAGAACGTTGCGTTTGGGCACGTGTGGTGTGGAGCGACCTCGTGGCGATGCGACCACGTCACTATAAGACGATGATGCCGTTCCTGGCCATGTGGGGCGGACGGACCGCGGGTTTCTCGGCGGTGGCTCACCGAGGCTCCGAGTCGGCATTTCGTCGAGCGGTCGCTGGCCCACAGGGCTTTTTTTCAGTGCCGAAGCGGTCTGGCCCGGGCTCTCGCCATCTCCTACCATCCCGCCCGCGGGTCGTTCGCCCTCGCGTAGAGAAGCCCGCGATGATGACAGCACGATCCTGCTGTCGCCGGCCACTTCAAGGATGCGTTTCATGGCCAGTCGCTCGCGGCACCACAGCCGTCCCCAACGTGACTCCGACTCGCTGGAGGCGCTAAAGCCGCTCGTCGTGCTCGTCCTGTTCGGCACGATCCTCTATGGCGCGTATTCGGTCGTTCAAAAAGGGCCGGCACCGGCCGACACGGCGACCGCCTCCACCAGCGAAGCTCCTGTGTTCTCGCCACCCACGGTGGACGTCGCCAGTCAGTCGCTCCCGGCCGTGGGTCCCGCGGCAACCGCCGTCGCGACGGCTCCAAATCCCTCGGCCGCCGCCGCGGTCCCTCCTGGCCCAGCGGCCATCCCGACGCCGATGCCGCCACCGGTCAGCGCTCCGGCCACACCGATCCCCGCAAACGAACCGGCGGCCGCTGCGAGCATGCCCCTCACGACCATGCCGGAGGGCATCTCCGCCGCTCCACCGGCGATGCCGCAGACACCTCCACCTGCGGCGGTCGTCGCCGAATCAGCGATGGTCGGCGCGGCTGCCGCAGCCGCCACGGTCGCCGCGATGAATAGCCACCCGTCTCCCACCGCCTCGGTGTCGGCTGCGGCGCCGACCTATCTCACCGCCGAGTCGGCTCCCCCGCCTGCGGCTGACAGCGTCGCGACGACCGGCCCGCTGTCTCCCGGCGGCCAGCCGGCTGCCGCGGATCGCCCCGATCGCTACGCAACGCTCGGAGCCATGCCTCCGGGCGTCATGACATCCCGTGGAGCGGACGCACCGGAAACGATTCCTCCGACGTCGTCGATCGCCACGGGATCGTCCAACGCCTTCGCCACGGCATGGGCCGACGCCCACGAAAAACTCGGTGCGGGACGATACGCGGAGGCGCTGGCGGCGCTGTCCATCTGGTACGACGACCCGTCGCTCGGGCTCGAGGAAAGCCAGCGGCTCGAGGATTTGCTCGGACAGCTCGCCGGCACGGTGATCTACAGTCAGCAAGACCTGCTCCTGCCGCCCCATGTCGTCGCCAACGGCGAAACCCTTCCGGCGATCGCGGCACAGCTCGGCGTGTCATGGCAGCTGCTCGCCAAGATCAATGGCGTCGACCACCCGATGCAGCTTCTCCCAGGCGAGCATCTCAAACTCGTCCAGGGCCCGTTTGATGCCGTCGTGAGCGTGTCGAGGCGGAGACTGAGCCTGCAGATTGGCGGCAACTACGCCGGGAGTTTCCCGGTCGTGGTCGGGCGGCAGCTGCTCAGCCGCGTGGGAACGGCGATTCCCGTCGCCGAGGTTCGCCGCCTGGAGCCGTCGTCGGTGGTGACGGCCGCGCCCCAGCGCACCGCCATCGTCATGGCCGACGGCCTGCTGATCGAAGCGTCGGAGGATCCCGGCATGGCCACCGACACGGCGTCACCCACGAGCCTCGTGGTGTCGGTTCGCGATCTCGACGAACTCGTCGACATTCTCGGCCCCGGCTCCACGGTCTTGGTTCGCCAGTGACCCTCGACGCCCGACGTTCGCGTCAGGCCCAGAGATTCCGCGGGTAGTCGCCGGCCTCGACCAATCGGGCGATGCTCTGCTGCACGAGCGGCTTGTCTTCGGCGTAGGTGGCGCCAAACCAGCACGAGGTCGTGCGAAGCACCTCGCAGGTGGCGATCCCCGAGTGCACGAGTTCCCCGACGGTGGTGGGGATGTAGCACTCGCTCTTCTCCTCGCCGCCACGAGTCGCGAGAAACGACCGAAACGATTCCTCGAGTTGCGGAAAGATGTGGGGCGTGAAGCCCCACATGTTGAGCGACACCGGCTCCTTGCCCGTGAGCGCCGTCACGCCGTCGGGTCCGACGTCTTGCACCCCCGTGGCGGTGCGGCTCACGCTCATGAGCTCCTTGATGTCGGTCAGGAACCCACGCTCGTCGGTGCGGCACACGCCCCGCGCCACGGTTCCGTGCTCCGACAGCGTGTTGTCGAGGGTGAACCCGATCATGCAGTAGGCGGACGACTCGACGGCCAGCGACGCAAGCCTCCGCCCCAACACCTGGAAGGAATCACGCCCATAGAAATCGTCGGCGTTGATCATCGCGAACGGCTCGCGGATGGCGTCCCGGCTGCAGAGCACGGCATGCGTGGTGCCCCACGGCTTGGTGCGGCCCGCGGGCACGGTGTATCCGGCCGGCAGGCGATCCAGGGTTTGAAACACGCAGTCGGTTTCGATCCGGCCCGCGAAGCGGCTCATGACGCGATCCCGAAACTCCTGCTCGAAGTCGGGCCGGATCACGAACACCACCTTGCCGAACCCTGCGCGGGCGGCGTCAAACACGGAGTAGTCGAGAATCGTCTCGCCCGAGGGCCCCATCGGGTCGATTTGCTTGAGGCCGCCGTAGCGGCTGCCCATGCCGGCGGCCAGGATCAGCAGAGTCGGTTTCATACCGCGAAAGATAGCAAACCGTCACGGCTCTGCGAGACGCCCGTCGCTCGTGCCGCGATCCAGGCCGATTTCAGACGGACGGCGCCGAGGGATGCTCGGCCTGCAATGACCGCGGGCCCGCGGCATCGTGCCGCGGGCCCGCTCATGACGGATGGTGGCCCCTGTTTGGACCGGAGCATCCTGATACGCGCCGGCCGACATGAGGCACGGTCGCGGGTATTCGTTGCGGGATCGTTACCGAACAGCCTCCTGCAGCATCATCGCGTTGGGAACCGATCGGCGCGACACCAGCCCGTTCTCCCGGGTCTCGATGATGGTCGCCACGGGGCCCACCTCGCGAACGGTGCCTTCGAAGCCGGCCACGCTCACCGTGTCGCCTGCCTGCAGTCGCTGCCGAACGTAGTAGCCGGAAAGAATGCCGGCCATCACGTCGCGTCCTCCGAACCCGAACGCGAGGGCAAAGCCGGCGGCGAGCCCCGCCGACGCGATCAGAATCAGCTTTTCGAGAAGAGCGAACTGAATGCCGAGCTGATTGAACGCGGCGATGAAGGTCAGAATCGACAGCACCCAGTAGCACCCGCCGGCCAGATACTCGGCATAGGTGAGCCCCACCCGGTCGGCGCTCGTGGCGACGACACCGCGTACGAAGGTCGCCGCAAGCAATCCGACCACCACGACCACCGTCGCCACCAGCACCTTCGGGATGTAGTTGACGACCTCCCGCATCGCGAGCGACACGCTCTCGAGGCCGAGGATGCTGAATGCAGCCATCACAAACACGCTCATGAGGAGCCAGAACGTCAGCCCACCGACGATCGCGGGCACGGGGCGGCGAATGCCGACGTCGTGCATGCTCTGGGCGAGGCCGCTCTTCTCGGCCGCCGTCTGCAGCCCGATCTTCTCACTGATCACCGCGACGAGGCTGCCGATCCATCGGGCGAGCACGTAGCCCGCCACCAGCACGACGATCATCGCCACCAGCTTGGGGGCGATCATGATCACCTGCGTCCATGCCTGGGTGAAACTGTCGACGAGTGCCTGCCGCGACACGTTCACCGTCTCCCGTGCCGTCTCCGCAGCCGTCTGTCCAAATACCACGAGCTCTGTCATCGTGCCGTCCTCCCGTTGCCGAGGTGTTCCTCATGAACACCGCGCAGCCCCTGCAGGTTTTGATCGTTGGCCCGCACACCAACCTGCCGGCAGCCGTGCCGGCGTGTGTTGTGAGTCATGACGCGTCGCCGCGTCCTCCGCGTTTCTCCGACGGCCATTCGCCCACGACGGTGAACCGCACCGCCGCGAGCAAGGCCGACGCCATGTGAACCAAGGCCCATCCCGTCGCGCCGAAGGCGAACTCCACCACATGCACGGCGAGGAGTCGCGGATGAAGTTTCCGCTGCACCCCCGCGGTAAACGTGCGCCGTGCCGGCATCGGCGGCACCGCCACGGTGGCCAGTTGGTCGAGCACATCCATCGTTACGAGTCCCATCCGGTGGTGGTCGCCGAAGTCGGCGGCGCCCCCGGCTCCACCAGTGAGTTGCCGCTCCGAACCGGTGTGTCACAGATTCTTTGTCGTGACCGCTCCATCCTGGATCCGGGGCCGGGAAGCGGCCCTCAGTCACCCAGCAGCCTTCCCCCGCGTGCGGCGAGTTTTTCGCGGATTCGACTGACCCGCATCCGCAGGGCCCCTGGCGTCGATCCGAACATCTCCGCCAGGGCGTCATAATCGTGATTTTCGGCAAACCTCATGATGACCAGCGCGCGGTCTTCCTCGTCGAGGTGTTCGAGGAGCTTTTGGACGTCGTGGGCGGCATCGACCGCCGCCGCCCCCGAAGGCTGCGCATCCGCGCACGTCTCCACGACGCCCCCACTGTCATCCTGCTCCACCGATTCCCGACGGCGCCGCCGTGTGCGGGATCGCCGCAGGGTGAGGCAGGTTCGGATGGCAACGCCATGGAGCCAGGTCGTGTAGCGGCTCCGTCCGGCGAACTTGGCCCGCTCGAAGAACAGCCGGACAAAAACCTCCTGGGCGGCATCTTCGGCATCGTGCTCGGTTCCCATGAGCCGCCAGCACACCCGCCACACCCGCTCGCGATGGCGATCCATGAGCGTCATGAACGCGATGCCGTCGGCGCCTTCCCGGGCGGCTTGCGCGGCCAGCGTTTCGTCAGGAAGCGACGAGGGGTCGGGCTGTCCTTGGAAAGAACACATGGGTCGCCTGAGGAACGGTGCTCCGGGGCGTGCCCAGAATAGCCGCGTTTTGACCTGTCACGCACGATCCGACGGCGACGGCTGCCAGTTTCTCCCGTTCCAGCCCCGGTGTGCGTGCTAGAGTTGGGCTCAGGTGCTGTCATGACCGAGGAATCCCCCACGCCGTCCGCCTCCACCTCGCCGCCGATGATCCCGCGGCGAGACTTGGCACGCACACCCCAGGATGAAGACCGGTCCAGGACCGCCCTGTCCGTTGCCGCCAATCTCGCCGGAGGCGAGTCACTCCTCTGGATCGGCATGCCGTCCGAACGAGTCATCCGGAGTTACTGGGGCTTCGCCGCCATCTGCATGACCTGCCTCACACCGCTGCTCTACGCGGCGATCGAACGAGGCTGGGGCGCGTCGGCGATCATCGGCACCCTCGTTGCCATGGCGATCCCACCGGCCTGGGCGGCCTGGAAGCAGGCCTTGGTGCGTCACACCACGTATGAACTCACCACCGAGCGGCTTCGAGTGACGCACGGCATCCTGTCGCTCGAAGTTGACGACATCGAACTCTACCGCGTGAAGGACATCCACGTGCGACAGCCCATCCTGCAACGGGCGTGCGGCCTTGGGTCGATCGTCATCTGGTCGAGCGATGTCACCCTCCCTCGCTGCCGGATCCATGCCCAGCCGATCGGCGTGATCCGTGAACTGCGGGAGCAGATCCGGCTGATGTCGGAAGACCTCCGCGATCGCAAGGTCGTCCGCAACGCCACCTGACGCCTCAGGCGAGCGCGGCCGTCGCCTTGGCGATGGCCGCCTCCACGGCTGCATCACTGCCTGCTTCCGCCACGATGCGAACGATCGGCTCGGTGTTGCTCGCACGAACGAGCAGCCAGCCGCCATTCCAATCGAGCCGCAGGCCGTCAAGACGGCTGACCGTCGCGCCGTCAAAGGCCGCCTCGATCCGCTCGAGCCCGACGGCGAGGCCTGGGCCGCGAAGGGCGGGCGACAGGTCCACCTTCGACTTTTTCATGACGAGGCGCGGCAGCCCGGCCGCCATCGTGGCGACCGTCGTGCCCTCGGTCGCCAGACGTTCGAGCAGCAGCGCCATCGCGATAAAGCTGTCTCGCACGAGCACGACCCGAGGGTCGATCACGCCTCCATTGCCCTCGCCACCGATCACGGCCTTCCGGGCGAGCATCTCATCGACGACGTTCGCCTCTCCCACCTTCGACACATGACACGGCACGCCATGCCGTGCGGCGATGGCGGCGGTCATGCCGCTGGTCGAACAGTTCACGACGACGGGCCCGGGCGTGCGGGCAAGCACCGCCTCCACGGCCAGCGCCAGCGTGCATTCCTCTCCGATGTAGCGGCCGTCGGCCGTTGCGATGGCAAGCCGGTCGGCATCGGGATCCTGGAAGAAACCCACGTCGGCCCCACTGGCGGCAATGGCGGGCAACAGCCCGGCCAGGTTGGCGGCCGTCGGCTCCGGTTCGTGCTCAAACCGGCCGTCGGGCTCCCCCCCCTCGATCACCGCATCACAGCCGAGGGCCGCGAACATCAGCCTCGCCACACGACTGCCGGCACCATGGCCACTGTCGAGCCACACCTTGAGCCGACGCCGGCGGATGGCCTCGGCGTCGACGCAGCCCACGACGAGCCGGGCATGGGCGGCAGCGCCATCGTGCACCTCCACCCGACCGAGGCGGGCCTTGCCCTCGCATGGCTGGGGCATCCCGAGCGACTCGAATCCCTCGAGCACCTTCTGCCCCGCGGCGGCCGTCAGCACACGTCCCGCCGATGAAAAGAGTTTGAGCCCGTTGTAGCGGGCCGGATTGTGGCTCGCCGAAATCTGCACGCCGCCGGCGGCCTGTCGATCGCGCACCACCACGCCGATCGTTGGTGTAGCCGCCGGGCCGCAGTCGATCACGTCGCGTCCAAGCCGCGTGAGATGCGACGCGATCGCTGCCGCCAGGGCTGGACCGCTTTCCCGACCATCACGGCCGATCACCACCGGTCCCGGGGGAAGCGTGGCGGCAAAGGCGTTGACGTACCGCACGGCCACGTCATGTGTGAGCGCGGCACCGACCACGCCCCGCAGCCCCGAGACGCTCACGATCAATGGTTCGACGTGGGAGGGTGGGTGGCTCATGGCCGGAGCAGTATAAAAGGCGGCCCGGGCCCTGCAGCCCATCTCGTTTTGAGCCGGAGAATCCCATGCCCCCGACATCCGCCGACACCGCCCGACTCCTCGACGCGATCGCCGCCGCCCGGGAGGCGGGTTCGATCACCGATCACTCCGCCGCCACGATGCGGGAGTGGCTCACGCAACCGCGGTTCGCGGAGTTTGCCGACGAACTGGCGTCGCGGATCGACCAGGGGCTGTGGAAGGAACTCGACGACGCCTATTGGACGGTGATTCCCTTTGGCACGGGGGGACGACGGGGCACGATGTATCCGGTGGGCTCCAATGCCATCAACGACCGCACCATCGGAGAGAGCGCCCAAGGGCTCGCCGACTACGTGCGGAGCGCCCTGCCCTCGGGGGTGACGCCCACGTGTGCCATCGCCTACGACACCCGCCATCGTTCCGAGCATTTCGCCAAACTCTGCACCGAGGTGCTGCTCGCGGCGGGATTCAAGGTGTTCTTCCTGCGTGGCGTGCGGAGCACTCCCGAACTCTCGTTCGCGGTGCGGCACACCGGAAGTGCCTGCGGCATCATGGTCACCGCCAGCCACAACCCGCCGACCGACAATGCCGTGAAGGTCTACTGGGCCGGCGGCGTGCAGGTGCTGCCTCCCCACGACAAGGGCATCATCGATCGCGTCATGAAGGTAGACGCCGTGCATCGGGAGCCATTCGACGCGGGCGTGGCGGATGGACGTGTCGCCTTCGTCGAAGCCGAGGTTGACGCGGCCTTCGTCAAGGCGGTTCTCCTCCAGTCCGCCCCTGGTCCGAAGGACATCGCCATCCTCTACACGCCGCTCCACGGCGTGGGAGCCACCGCCGTGGTGCCCGTGCTCCAGGGCGCCGGCTTCAAACGTCTCCGGCTCTACGGTCCGCACGAGAAGCCCGACGGCGACTTCCCCAATGTGCCCGGCCACGTCGCGAACCCCGAGAACCCAGCCGTGCTCACCGCCGTCATCGAAGAAGCCAGGTCCCGCGGCGACGACCTCGTCGTGGCGAGCGATCCCGACTGCGATCGGCTCGGTGCGGCCACGCCGCTGACCCTCGCGCCGGGGTCGGCCTGGGGCACGTTCACCGGCAATCAGCTCTGCGGCCTCCTCTGCGAGCAGGCAATCGCCGCACGACGATCTCGTGGAGAATCACGCACCGACGACTATGTCGTGACGACGATCGTCACGAGCGGCCTGGTGCGCCGGGTGGCGGAATCCCGTGGCCTGAAGGTCGACGACACGCAACTCGTCGGCTTCAAGTGGATCTGCTCCGCCATCGACACGCATGGGCCTGCGGGATTCGTTTTTGGCACCGAGGAGTCCCACGGCTACCTTGCCGGCACCCATGTGCGCGACAAGGACGCGGCCGTGGCGGCCCTGCTGATGGCGGAGCAGACGGCGTCGCTCAAGGCGGCCGGACGCACCCCCCACGAGCGTCTCGATGAACTCTTCACGATTCACGGCTGCCACCTTGAACGCACGATCAACGTCATGCTTCCCGGCGCCAGCGGCATGGATCGGATGAAGGAGATCATGGCCTCCCTTCGAGCCACCCCTCCGTCGTCGTTCGGTGGACTCGCGGTGGCCCGCACGAGAGACCAGGCCAGCCTGCAGACGTGGACCCCCGGAGCCACCCCGACGGGCTATGCCGGCGTGAAAAGCGATGTCGTGCTCTTCGACCTCGCCGGTCCCGGGGCAGGTCCGCTGCTGCCCGACGGACGGTTTCCGCCGCTTGCCAACGCCGTGGCCGCCCGTCCTTCGGGAACCGAGCCCAAGATCAAGTTCTATCTCTTCGCGTTCGCCCCACCATGCAACGCCGCGGAACTTCCGAAGGTAAAGGCATCCCTCCACGAGCGGCTCGACGCCATGGAACGGGATCTGCGTGCCCTGGTGGGGGTGTAGCGTCGCCGCCCCCGAGCCGGTGATCCACGGATCGAAGATCGGTGAGGCGTCGCGGCACGTTGGCAAACCTGGTTGGGGAGGCGAGGGGGTCGGCGAACGCTCGAGGAGCCTCGGGCGTATCCTCGCCCGGGCGACGAGACTTTTGCCGCCCCCGAGCCGGCGATCCACGGATCGAACATCGGTGAGGCGTCGCGGCACGTTGGCAAACCTGGTTGGGGAGGCGAGGGGGTCGGTGAACGCTCGAGGAGCCTCGGGCGTATCTTCGCCCGGGCGACGAGACTTTTGCCGCCCCCAAGCCGGCGATACACGGATCGCGGGCGCGATCTAGAATCGGCCGGTATGGATCCCACCGACCCCATTGCCCGAACCTCTGAAACGTCGCCAGCCGACACCGATGAGGCCGCCGCGGCCAGGGATCGTTCGGCGGCGGCGAGAAAGGTGCGGACGTTTCCTCAAGGGCCCGGCGTCTACCTCATGAAGGATGCCGTGGGCCGGGTCATCTACGTCGGCAAGGCCAAGAACCTCCGATCCCGCGCCGGCAGCTACTTCCTCAAGGCCGCCGCCGAGGATCGCCGCACGGCGGAGCTCGTGCGTGAGATTCGCGACATCGACTTCCTCGAGGCCGAGAGCGAAGTCGACGCCCTACTCCTGGAGAGCCGGCTGATCAAGGATGTGCAGCCGCGGTTCAACTCCGACCTCAAAGACGACAAGACGTTTCCCTACCTCCAGATCACGACCCACGAAGACTACCCTCGCGTCGAGTTCACCCGCACGCCACGGCAGAAGGGGGTGAAACTCTACGGACCGTTCACCAGTGCTGGATCACTGCGCGGGGCGATCGTCGTGCTGCAGCGGATTTTCAAGTTTCGCACGTGCACGCTCGACATCGATGCCACCGATGAGCAATGGCGATGGTTTCGCCCCTGCCTGCTCGCCTCGATCGGCCAATGCACGGCGCCGTGCAACCTCCGCATCTCGAAGGACGACTACCGGAAAGACATCAATCGCCTGAAGACGTTTCTTGATGGCGGCAAGAAGCAGCTGCTTGCCGACATGCATCGGGAGATGCTCGAGGCATCGAAGGCGCTCGAGTTCGAGAGGGCGGCCAGGCTTCGCGACGAAATCCGGTTGCTGGAAACGCTCGACCAGCGTGGCGATCTCGAAGAACATGTGCAGCCGGAGGTTTTTCTCGTCGACCCAAAGAAGGGGCTTGCGGGACTTGAAAAAGTGCTCGGCCTTGCGAAGCCGCCCAGGGTGATCGAGGGCGTCGACATCGCCCACCTCGCCGGCAATGAAACCGTCGCCAGCCTCGTCCAGTTCATCGACGGCCTTCCGTTCAAGCCCGGCTACAAGCGGTACCGGATCAAAACGGTCGACGGCATCGACGATTTCCGAAGCATCCACGAAGTCGTGTCACGACGATTCGCACGGCTGGCGAGGGAGGGAGCCTCGCCCCCCGACATCCTCCTGATCGACGGAGGCAAGGGGCAACTGTCGGCAGCCCTCGACGCGTTGGAGAGCCTCGGCATCGAAGCGCCGTGCGTGATCTCGCTCGCCAAGCGCGAGGAGGAGGTCTTTCTGCCGGGCCGCAGCGAGCCGCTGCGGCTGTCCCGCGACTCCTACTCCCTCCGGCTCCTCGAGTACGTTCGGGACGAGGCCCACCGCTTCGCCCAGCATTACCACCATCTCCTGCGTGGCAAACGCACGCTCGACGGGTGACGACCAGGCTTGCCCAGCTTGCGCCAACCGGGTCGGCACCGACAAAACCGCCCCAGAACCCGCCCTTGAACGCCTGCGACAGGGTCACTACCCTCCCCGCCCACCTGGCGTGCCCCCGCGCTCGACGAAGTCCGCCCAGTCTGCCGACCGCCTGCAGATTGCCCGGGCCGGACAACGGCGATTTTCGATGGGATCGCACCGGGCAACCAACCGATCACCTACGGAATCACGTCGAGATTCCCACCGAGAAACCGGTTCATGCACTACTTCCTTCGGGCCCTCCGCGAGGCTGCCAAGAGCTGGCCGCTGCTCGCCGCCGCCATGCTCTGCTCCGCGGGTGTCGCCGCCTTGTGGGGCGCCAACATCGCCGCCCTGTTTCCGATCATCGAGGTCACCCTCAAGGGCGACTCGCTCCAGTCATGGAATGAGCGCCGGGTCGAGGAATCCTCGCAGCGAATCACGGCGGCCTCGACCGAGATGGCCGCACTCGAAGCGAGTCTCGCCAACGACGGCCTCCAGGGAGACGACCGCCGCCTCGCGAGGAACCGGCTCGACACGCTCACCCTCTCGAAGCGGGGCGACGAGGCGATCGTCTATTCGGCTCGTCGCCTGCAGCCCTGGATCGATCGACTCCTTCCGCGAGACCCCTTCCAGACGGTGCTCTACGTCGTGGCGCTCGTGGTGGTGAGCACGTTCCTCAAGCACGTGATGCTTCTCTGCTCGACGCTCCTCGTGAGCTGGGTGGCGATGAGCATCAGCCGCAACATTCGACTGAAGGTGTTTGACAAGGCGCTCGCGCTCGACCGGGCCCAGTTCATGCGATTGGGATCGGCCGGCTTCATGGCCCAGGTGACGAGCACCTCCGACATGCTCGCGGGCGGCATCACCGCTGTCTACGGGGGTGCGATCACGGAGCCCCTGAAGATCGCCGCCTGCCTCGGCTTCGCGTTCATGGTCTCGTGGCGACTCACGATCGCGTGCCTGCTCCTCGCCCCGATCGTTGGTTTCCTGATGGTGTGGCTCAATCGCCGGATGCGGAACGTTTCGAAGAACATTCTCGCCCGATCCAAGGGCTTTCATCACGTGCTGCTCGAGGCGCTCAACAACGTCCTCACCGTGCAGGCCTACACGATGGAGGAGTTTGAGCGGGACCGCTTCCGCACCTGCACCCGCGACATGATGCGCACCGGCATGTGGCACTCCTTCTATCACGCCCTGGCAAACCCGATCACCGAGATCCTCGGCATTGGCATGGTGGCCACCTCGATCGCCGTCGGCGCGTGGCTCGTGATCAATCAGGAAACGCACATCTTCGGCATTCCGATGACCGACCAGCCGATGACGGTGCCCGGGATCATGATCTTCTTCGGATTCCTGATCGGGGCGAGCGACCCCGTGCGGAAGCTCTCGGGCGTAATCACCGGTCTCAACATCGGCATCGTCGGCGCGCAGGGGCTCTACCCACTCCTCGACACGCCGTCGAAGCTCGTCGAGGCGGAGCATCCTCGCACGCTTCCATCCCCGCACCGGGAAATCCGCCTCGACAACGTGTCGTTTTCCTACGACGGCATCGACACGGTCCTCAAGGACGTCAGTCTTTCGATTCCGTTCGGCGAGCGTGTGGCGATCGTGGGACCCAATGGCGGTGGCAAGAGCACGCTCGTCAATATCATCTGCCGCTTCTACGACCCCACCAAGGGCCGCGTACTGATCGATGGGGTGCCGCTCACCGACCTGGCGATCCACGACCTCCGGCGACGGATCGCGATGGTCACCCAGCAGACGGAACTGTTCAACGAATCGATCCTCTACAACATCCGCTACGGACGATGGGACGCCACGGACGAGGAGATCGAGGCAGCCGCCCGCAAGGCGCACGCCCACGAGTTCATCTCCGAGTTTCCCGAGGGCTACCGCACGATGGTCGGCCCCAACGGGTTCCGGCTCTCAGGAGGTCAGCGGCAACGCATCGCCCTGGCGAGGGCTTTTCTGCGGAATGCCGAAATCCTGGTGCTCGACGAGGCCACGAGCCAAATCGACGTGGAAAGCGAACGCCTCATCCACGAGGCACTCGCCACCTACGTCGAGAATCGCACCGTGATCATGATCACGCATCGTGCCAGCACCCTGTCGTTGGCCGATGCGATCCTCGAAGTCGATCACGGCACCGTGACCAAGCGGCCGGCGCGGCAGCAGCACGCCGCCTGATTCCGCCGGCCCGTCACCGGCCGAGGCGATCATTCCAGCGGGCGGCATCCCGGGGCTCGTACCGCTCGGGCACGAAACTGTCTCGGACGATCGCCCGCACGGCCCGGAGGTCGACCGGCCCCTCGGCCCCGGCCATCTGCACGAGCAGATTGCCGATGGCCGTGGCCTCCACCGGCCCCGCAATGACAGGCCGGTCGGTCGCGTCGGCGATCATCTGGCACAGCAGCCGGTTCTGCACACCCCCCCCCACCACATGCACCCGCGACACCCGACGTCCCAGGAGGCTGTCGAGTTCGCCGAGTGTGTGACGAACCGCCGCCGCCACGCTTTCGAGCGCCGTGCGAACCACCGCCCCGGTCGACTCCGGCACCGGCTGTCCGACCCTTCCGGCGAGCGAACGAATCGCCTCCGGCATGTCGGCGGGCGCGACGAGCGACGGATCGTTGGGGTCGACGAGGGTCACGAGCGGCGGAGCCTCGGCAGCCAGCGCCGTGAGCTGATCCCAGGTCCAGCCGTGTCCGGCACGCTGCCACGCCGCGCGGCATTGCTGCACCAGCCACAACCCGCAGACATTCTTGAGCAGACGCGTGGTTCCTCCAACACCGCCTTCATTCGTGAAGTTGCGGGCGAGGCACTCGGGCGTCACCAGCGGCCGGTCGAGTTCGGCCCCCACGAGCGCCCATGTGCCAAGGCTGACGTAGGCCCAATCGGGCCGGCTGCTCGGCGGCTCGTCGGCCGGCACGGCGGCCACGGCGCTGGCCGTGTCGTGCGTGCCTGGCAGGATCACCTTCACGCCGTCGAGCCCGGTCTCGGCAGCGACGTCGCTGCGGAGGCTGCCAAGCGTGGTGCCGGGTTCCGTGATCGGTGCGAAGATCCGACGCGGCAGACCGAACCGGTCGAGCATCGGAAAAGCCCAGTCGTTGCGCTGGGGATCGTAGCATTGCGTGGTTGACGCGTTCGTCCGCTCGTTCGATCGCTCGCCGGAGAGGAGCCAGTGAAACAGGTCGGGGATCATCATCATCCGATCCGCCGCGGCGAGAATGCTGGAGGTGGCCTGCTTCAAGGCGAGCAGTTGGTAGAGCGAGTTGATCTCCATGAACTGCAGGCCGGTCGACGCAAAGATCTCCGACCGAGGCACGATCCGCTCCGCTGCCGCGAGCACGCCGCGCGTGCGCGCGTCCCGATAACAGACCGGGTTGCCGAGCAGTTCACCGTCTGCCGCGAGGAAGGCGAAATCAACGCCCCAGGTATCGACGCCCACAGTGGAAATGGCGCGACCATGCCGGCCGGCCGCGAGCCGCAAGCCAGCCATCACCTCCGCCCAGAGCCGAGGCAGGTCCCAGACCAGCTGCCCCGCCATCGCCACAGGACCGTTTTCGAAACGATGGAGTTCGGCCAGTTCCAGCATCCGACCATCGAAGGTGCCAGACACGACTCGGCCGCCCGAGGCCCCGAGATCGACCGCCAACGCCACCGTGTGAGCCATGCCCGGATCCTCCCCTCGAAAACAACGAATCGACGCGGGTCGAGATTGTGCCGTTTTCGGCAGGCTTGGGGAGGCCCCTGCCGCGAGGCAGGGAAAGGCAGAAAAACCCTGCCGGTCGTAGAGACTCCCACGCGGGTCGAGGACCACTTTTGGTCGATGCACACCCCAGGGAACGCAAATACTTGCGTAAGTTGATCGCAATGGTAAGGATTAATCCATGACCGCTGGTTCGGACACCGCAGCGTCCACCGTCCGTGAGGCCACCGCGGCCGAACGGGAGGAGCTTGCGCGGGCCAGCCGGAGCCTCGAATCGGCCTCCCCGGAGGAGATCATCCGCTGGGCGGTCGACCGGTATGGCCAAGGCTTGACGATGGCCACGGCGTTCGGCCCCGAAGGCTGCCTCATCATCCACTGGCTCGCGTCGATCGCCCCGACGACCTACGTGTTCAATCTCGACACGGGGTACCAGTTTCAGGAAACGCTCGACCTCCGTGATCGCATCGCCCGCCGCTATGGCATCGAGGTGGCCTATGCGCGGCCCGGCACCTCCGTGGAGGAGTATGAACGACTCAACGGGGGCCCGATCTATCGTACCGAGCCTGATCGGTGCTGCGGCGAACGGAAGCTGGCGGTGGTGACGCGGGTGCTCGCCGGCTACACCGCGTGGATGAGCGGCATCCGTCGCGATCAGAGCCCCGACCGGGCCGCGTCACCGATCGTCGGCTGGGACCACAAGTTTGGCGTCGTCAAGGTGTCGCCCTTGGCCAACTGGACGAAGGCGAAAGTGTGGGACGCGATCGTGCGCGACAACGTTCCCTACAACCCGCTTCACGACAAGGGATATGTCAGCATCGGCTGCGCCCCATGCACGCGAGCCGTCAGCTCGGGTGAAGACGAACGTGCCGGGCGATGGAGCGGATCGGCGAAGACGGAATGCGGCCTGCATTCCCGGTGAACGTCGCCGTCCGCCCATAGCGGCGTACCCCTCCACCGTCGACATGGCCATGGCGGGTGATCGACGGTCACTTCTCGACCGGCACGATCAGCACGCTGGCGGTGGCATGAGCGAGGATGGCCTCGGATGTGCTTCCCAGGAGCCATCGCGACAGGGAATCGGTCGGTGTGCGGCCCAGCACGATCAGATCGACACTCGCCTCCTTGGCCCGATGCATGATCTGCTCCCCCGGGTTGCCCTGCGCCACGACCGGTTCGGCCGCCCGAAACGGCGCAGGAAGCGATTCGGCGAAGGCTGCGAGATCGCCTGCCAGTGCCGTCACCTCGGCATCGTGCTCCTGCTGCCAGGCGCTGGCGATCGCAGCGGTGTCGGGATCGCGAACCCGCTTCTCGAGCCATGCCGGCAGCGGCCCGGCAAGCAGCGACTCGGCGACTCCCATCACGCGTCCCTCGGTCGCCGCGGGCCAATGGGCATGGCCAATCGCCTTCGCCACCGACGCCGCACTCAGCGGACGATGGCAGACCAGCACTCTCAGCCCACGATCGGAGGGGGGTGCCGAACGCACCACGAGCACCGGCAGGTGGGCGCCGTGGACGACCGCCCGCGACACGCTCCCCAGCATGAGATTCTGGAGCCCTCCATGACCGCGGGCACCGACGACGACCATGTCGGCCTGCCACGATGCCGCGGAGGCGAGGATTCCCACCGCGGCGGCGGCATCGCTCTGAATGAACTCGACGCGGTGTCTCGCCGCCTCAGGAAGAGCGTCTCGGGCGTCGTCGAAAACGGCGGCGGCAGCCCCGCCGATGATCGAACGGGATGCCTGTGGCACCCGCTTCTCGAGGTCACGGGGAGAATAATAGAACGCCACCAGATCGACGGCGGGATCGATCAGCCCGCCAGCCAGGCGCACGGCGTCGAGCGAGGGACGCGAGCCGTCCACGGCGATCAAAACTCTCATGGCTGATTCTCCACGCGGGATGGGTTGATGACGACGAGGATCACGCGATCCACACCTTCGAACGCTCGCCAGGAACCTCCCGCACGAGCCGAGGAACAAGATAACCGGGAAGCGTCTCTCGAAGACGACGGTGGATTTCGACGGCCCGCTGCTCCGGCACCTCGAAGTGCGCGGCGCCACGAACCCGGTCGAGGAGGTGGAGATAGTACGGCACCACGCCTGCGGCGACGAGGCGCTCCGACAACGCCGCGAGGACCTCCGCGGAATCGTTCACCCCGGCCAAGAGGACGGTCTGGTTCAGCACGATCGCCGGAGACGCGGCCAGCCGCCCGATCACCTCGACGACGGCATCGTCGATCTCTGCGGCATGGTTGATGTGCAGCACCACCGTCCGGGCAAGTCGGCTCCCCCCGAGCACGCCACGCAGGCTTGGCGTGACCCTGGACGGCAAGACCACCGGCACACGCGTGTGGAGCCGAAGGCGACGCAGATGGGGAATCGCATCGAGGCGGGCCACGAGGTCGGCCAGGGCGTCGTCGTCGAGCAGGAGCGGGTCGCCTCCTGAAAGAATGACCTCGGTGATCGACTGGTCTTCGGCGATCGCGGCGATTCCCTCGGAGATGCCGCGACGCGTCGCGCCACTCTCCGCATAGGGAAACTCGCGTCGGAAGCAGTAGCGGCAGTTCACCGCACAGCCTCCGGTCACAAGGAGGAGCGCCCGGCCGTGATACTTCCGGATGAGCCCCGGCGCCACCAGCGACTCGGACTCCCCAAGGGGATCACCGGTCCAGCACGCCGGGCTCGCCGCCTCCTGCCCCTGAGGCAACACCTGCAGCAGCAGCGGATCTTGGGCGTCGCCCCTGGCCATCCTCGCGACGAAGCTCCTCGGCACGAGCAGTGGAAACCCTGCCGCCGTCGTCACGTCCGCCATGATGCCACCATCGAGCCCGAGTGCCTGACACAGGTCCTCAGGGTCACGAATCGCCTCGGCGAGTTCCCGCTGCCACCGCCCCATCGAAGGCGACTCACGGTGAACGGGTGCAATGGACATCGGGAAAGGACCGCAGAAGTTGACAGGTTTCGCCCTGGCGGCGACGCTGAACGGCTCGTTAAGGATACGGGTGCCGATCCCGGAAGAAAAAGCCGCCTATCTCAGGAGCGTCGAGCAGCAGTGCCAGCCTACAACACGAGCGAGTTCAAGAAGGGTCTTAAGGTCCAGATCGACGGCGACCCCTACATCATGATCGAGTGCAACTTCGTGAAGCCCGGAAAGGGCCAGGCGCTCTACAAGTGCAAGCTCCGCAACCTGCTCCGTAACACGGTGCTCGACCGCACCTACAAGAGCGGCGACTCCCTCGATGCCGCCGACATCACCACGATCGACGCCCAGTTCCTCTACAAGCAGGGGGAGGCGTTCGTCTTCATGGACAACGCCAGCTATGAGCAGTATGAGCTCTCGAAGGAGCAGGTCGACGATGCCTGGAAGTGGATCAAGGAGGGCACCGTCTGCTCGATGCTGCTCTACAACGGCAATCCGATCTCGATGGAGCCACCCAACCACATGGTGCTCAAGATCGAATACGCCGAGCCCGCCGTGCGGGGCAACACCGCCACGAATCTGACGAAGCCGGTCAAGCTCGAGACGGGCGCTGAGGTCATCGTGCCGGCGTTCATCGAACAAGGCGACACGATCAAGGTCGACACCCGCACCGGTGAATACCTCGAGCGCGTGAAGGCCTGAGCCCGATCAATCCCAATACCAGCCTTCGGCCGGAAGGGCCTTGGCGGCGGTGCGTGCCCTGCTCACGGTGCCCTTCTCGTCCATGATCAGGTTGGTCGGATCGAGGGCCCGTCGGGGATTGGCCGTCACTCCCCCGCCGATCGGCGTGAGGAGCCGCGTGCCGCTCCACACCGCGTGAATCGCCGTCTCAGCCTTCGCGGGGATGGGATGCCGCTCCACGGCGTAGGCCGTCTCATCCCGAAGCGTCTCGGCCGTCCACCCTGCCTTGCCGTAGGCGTCGTGCTCCTGGAGATACGCGGCCGCCACGGACAGATCGATCATGTTGCGAAGCTGGGCATAGACGGGGTTCTTCCCGGAGATCGCGTCGTAGTTGCGGGTGAAGGCCTTCGTGAAGGCGATGCTCGCCCGGTCAGGCCGATTGGCCGAAAGCCGCGTGCCATCCGGCTGCACCACCTCGTCGGCACCGCACAACTTCACCCCTCGACCCACGAGTTCGATCGCAAGATCGTCTTCGGCGATCCTCACGCACTCATAGTCGGGCACGAAGTACCACCGCTGAAGGCCATTGGCCGCCACCGCTCCGGAACTCGCAAGCTCGATCCACGTCTGCATCTTCACCGGGGGCTTTTCCATGCCGATCCCGATGAGTTTCATGCGATAGTCGGCCTCGACGAGCACCGCCGCAAAATGGGTCGATGAGGGCACACCCTGCACTGTGATGACCTGGTCGCCGAGGGCTTCTTTCATGCCGGCCACGAGGGCATCGACATTCCCCTGGGGATTGACGCGGCCTGTCTTGCGGAGAAAGGCCTGCATCGCCGCCAGGCCTTCCTTGGTCGGGTCGATCGAGCATCCAATGAAGCGATCGGCGGGCTGGCCCGGCGAGAAGGCACGGAGCGCTGTTGCAAGATCCTCCAGAAGAATCGTGGGGCTTCCGGTTTCGGCACCGACCACGCGGCCGCTGGCGTCTGTGACCCAGGGCTCCGCCGGACCAGCGATCACCACTTCGCCAGGTTCGGAGTCGGTGCGTGGATACACGAACACATACTGAATGCGAGTGAGGCCACCGAGCATCGCGCATTCCTCGGGAACGGCGGCGCCCGTCGCGATGGCCTTTGCCACCTCCGCTTCGAGCCTCGACAACGCGATCATCCGAAGCTTGGACGACGGCCCCTGACTCGTGCCAGCCTGTGCCCTGGCACGGTCTCGGTGGGCGGAGAGATCGGTATCCACCACGGTCTGCGTTCGGAGCACACCATCCGCATCAATGCGAACACCGCCCGGCGCACTGCCGCCGCCCCCGCCGCCCATGCCACCCATGCCGCCGCCGCCCATACCGCCGCCACCCATGCCACCCATGCCACCGCCCATGCCACCGCCCATGCCGCCACCCATGCCGCCACCCATGCCACCCATCCCGCCGCCGAACTGGGCGAGGGACGAGGAGGCGGCGATGGCAAGCACCACGACGGCCAGGCTGATGAAGGCACCGAGGCAACAGCGAGTCTTCATGGGATGTCTCAAGAGCGACCCAGGGGAGAGTTCCTACGTTCGATGTCTCATCGTCTCCCCAGACCTCCGATCTCCACCGACAAACCCGGTCGCCCGTCAGGCCGACTGGTAACTGTTCCGGCTGGAAGGGCCACGCCGGGCGGGAGCCTCCCGACGACCTTGCCCAACCGTCACAACCGCTCGAATCGCGTCAGGCCCAAGGATCGCGGTGATCTCGGTGAAGAGCTGTTCCGACCACGTCACCTGATGGCGATCCGCCTCCAGGCTCACGCGTGTGCCATCGGCAAGATCGAGCACCAGACGCAGTGGCGTTTTCCCGGTGTGCCGTCGCACCGCCTCGGCAAGACGATCGATCGTCGCACGATCGTGCAGCGCCTCGGTCACCTTCACCGTGACGCCGCGCGGCTGCAGACGCCATGCCTCCGCGATGGGCACGATCTCATTGACGATCAGATTCGTCTCCTCACTGCCGGCCCGACGGTCGATCGATCCTCCGACGATCACCACGGCGTCGGGCTGAAGGTGATCGCCGAGTCGGGCATATTCCTCCGGCCAGCAGATGCTTCGCACGAGGCCGTTCATATCCTCGAGATCGAACATGCCATACCTCGTATGGGTCGATCCGGGACGGGCCTGCTTCGTGTTCGAGAGCTTGAGCGCCGCCACGAGTCCGCCGATCACGACGGAGTCCTTGGCCTTCGTCGAGCCGAGATCGCCGGTGCCATGGGTGCAGATCGCGCTCATGAGCCCCTCGAACTCGGCGAGCGGATGGCTGTGGATGTAGTACCCCAAGACCTCCTTCTCGTTCGAGCGCATTTCGAGATCGGACAGCGGCGGCACATCGGGCAGGCCTACCGGGGCATCGGCCGTCGGCTCCGGCGCCGGCTCGTCGAACGCGGCAAAAAGATTCTTCTGCCCGCTCTTGCGATCGGCCAACTGCGACGCGCCCGCCGCCATGGCCCGTTCGATCCCGGCGAGTATCGCGCCGCGATGGCCGCCCAGCGAATCGAGGGCACCCGCCTTCGTCAGGTTCTCGATCGCGGTCTTGTTGACCACCGAGGAGTCGAGCCGACCGCAGAAGTCGTGGAGATCGCGAAAGGCTCCCTTCGCACGACGCTCCGCCTGGATGGCTTCGGCAGCCTGCTGGCCGCACCCCTTCACGGCCGACAGGCCGAAGAGGATTCGCCCATCCGCCACGCTGAAATCCGGCGCCGACGCATTGACGTCGGGAGGGGCCACGTCGATCCCCATCCGGCGGCAATCCTCGACGTGCTCGACGAGTGAATCCTTTTTCTTGAAGTTGCGGCCCGTAATGTCGCCTGACAACAAGGCCGCCATGAACTCCGTCGGGTAGTGCGTCTTGAGATAGGCGGTTTGAAAGGCAAGCAGGGCATACGCGGTGGAGTGGCTCTTGTTAAAGCCGTAGCCGGCGAACTTCTCGATCAGCGCGAAGACCTCCTCGGCCTGCTGCTTGGAAAGCCCCTGTTCCTGAGACCCCTTCACGAACTGCTCACGGAACGCAGCGATGGTCTCGAGCTTCTTCTTGCTGATCGCCTTGATGCACGTGTATGCACTCGAGAGCTCGATGCCGCCGAGCCGCTCCAGGATTCGCATCACCTGTTCCTGGTAGACCATCACGCCGTGCGTCTCTTCCAACACGTCCTTCATGACGGGATGGAGAAACTCCGCCCGCTTGCGGCCGTGCTTCACGTTCACGTATTCGTCCACCATCCCGCCCTCGAGCGGACCTGGGCGGTAGAGCGCGTTGACGGCCACGATGTCGAGGAAGTGGTCGGGCTTCATCCGCTGCAGAAGATCGCGAATGCCGCCGCTCTCGAGCTGGAAGATGCCTTTCGTCTCCCCTCGGCACAACGTGGCAAAAGCGGCCTTGTCGTCGAGCGGAAAGGCGAACGGGTCAGGACGAACGCCCTTGGATTGCTCGATGATATCGAGGGTCTTCGCGACCACCGTGAGGTAGCGGAGGCCGAGGAAGTCCATCTTCATCAGGCCTGCCCGCTCGACGTCGCCCATCGCCCACTGGGTGATCACTTCCTCCTTGCCTGTCACCCGCTGCAACGGCACGTATTCGACCAGCGGGCGGTCGGCGATCACGACCGCCGCAGCGTGCGTGCCCACATTGCGTGCCAGACCCTCGATCTGCTTGGCAAGGTGCACCAGCTCCCGCACCTCGGGATCGGCATCGCAGGCGGCGGCCAGCTGCGACCCTTCCGCCGACGCCTCGTCGAGCGAGATGCCGAGCTGATCGGGCACGAGCGACACGATCTGGTCGACCCGAGGCACGGGCATGCCCAGCGCCCTCCCGACGTCACGAATGGCCGCCCGAGCGGCGAGCGTGCCAAACGTGCCGATCTGCGCGACGTTCGCATCACCATACTTCTTCTTGACGTAGTCGATGACCTCGCTGCGACGCTCCTTGCAGAAGTCGATGTCGATATCGGGCGCCTCCCGACGGTTGATGTCGAGGAACCGCTCGAAGAGAAGGTCGTATTCCAGCGGACAGACGTGCGAGAGATAGAGCGAATAGGCCACAAGCGCGCCCACGCCCGATCCACGAGCGGCGGCCGGGATGCCCTTTTCCCTCGCATGCCGCACGAAGTCCCACACGATGAGGAAGTAGCTGGCAAAACCGAGGGTGTCGATCACCGAAAGCTCGCGATCGAGCCGCTCAAGCACCAGCGTGTGCAGTTCGGCGGTCGTCGGGTCATCCGGCACCGCCTCCGCCGCCCATCGCTTGGCGGTCGTCGCGTAGCGTTCCCGCAGGCCTTGCAGGCAGAGCCGACGCAGTTCCTGCGATGCCGTGAGACCACCCGGCACGTCGAAGCCCGGGAAATGCCGTTTGCCGAGATCGAGGTCGATGCCGACCGAGTCGGCGATTTCCTGGCTTCGATTCACGGCCCCCGTGACGAGATCACGATCGATTCCCGTGAAGGCAGCATGCATCTCCTGCGGGCTCTTGAGATAGAACTCGCTCGAATCCATGCGCATCCGCGAGGCGTCGTTTCGGAAGCGGCCGGTATTGACGCACAGCAAAATATCCTGTGCCTCCGCATCCTCACGATTGACATAGTGGCAGTCGCAGGTGGCGACCGGCGCGATGCCGAGTTCACGGGAAATCTCGAGGGCCACATCGGTCACCTGCCGCTGCACGTCGAGGCCGTTGTCCTGGATCTCGATGAAGTAGCGGTCGCCGAAAACCTTTTGAAACCACCGGGCGACGTCCTTCGCGTGGTTCAGTGACTCGCGCTGCGCCCTCGACGATCCAACGAGTGACCGGCTGAACTCCCCCGACAGGCACCCCGAGAGACAGATCAGCCCCTCGCCATGCTGTTCGAGGAGGTCGCGGTCGATTCGGGGCTTGAAGTAGAAGCCCTCGAGGTAGGCCTTCGTGGCGAGCTGGAGGAGGTTGTTGAAGCCGGTGCGATCACGGGCCAGCAGCGTGAGGTGGTAGCTGGAATCGCGTTGGCTCCCGGCATCTTTCTGGAACCGGCTTCCGGGGGCGATGTAGGCCTCATAGCCGATGATCGGGTTGATGCCGGCCGCCTTGGCCGCCTGATAAAACTCGAGCGCCCCGTGGAGATTGCCGTGGTCCGTGATCGCCAGGGCATTCATGCCCAGTTCAACGGTGCGATCCACCAGGCGATCGATCGCACTGGCCCCATCGAGGAGGCTGTAGTGGCTGTGACAATGGAGGTGGGCAAACGACGGCGTGCTCATCCGTGGGCCTCGCGCAGGAAACCCGGAGTTTAGCAGACGCGAAAAGCCCCCTGGGACCGGCCACGATCAGCCGGCGTGGGGCTCACCGATGCGCCGGAGCAGTTCGGCCAAACGGGCCTGCAGCTCGAGAATCGCCTGCCACCCAGGAAACTCGATCTCGACCTTTTCGTTGCCAGGCCGCATCACGGCATTTTCCGTCGCCTCGCGCAGCACCCCTTGAACATGCTCGAGCAGTTCGGTGAGTTCAGCCGACTGGGCGGGGCTGAGCCGTTCAGGGAGAGGCGGAGGACCATCCGGCAGGAGCGGCGATCGAACCGCTGCAAAGTCTTCGACGACGTCCGACTCGTGGCTCGCGACCCTGTTCATCCGCTCCTTCAACTGCTTGGCTCGCCCGGCCGCCGCCTGCTGATGCCGCGAAGCCAGGTCGGCGATCCGGCGGTCGATCTCGCTGTGCGATCCGACGAGCAGCAACGATCGCCCGACCGAGATCATGTCGCCGTGTCGAACGATCCGAACCTGGATGTCCTCGCCGTTCACCTTCGTGCCGTTGGTGCTTTCGAGGTCCGTGGCGACGATCTTGTCGTTGTCCTCCTGAAGCTTGAGGTGGTAGCGACTCACCCGCTCGTCGTTGAGCTGGATGGAGTTGCCCTCCTCACGGCCGATCGTGACCGGCGTGGCAAGGTCGTGGAACACGCGGCCGCGGTCGGCCCCGTGCAGAACGCGGAGAGTGATGAGTGCCATATGACAAGTGCTCGCGGTCGACCCCGCCTCGGCGGGTTGCCCTGATGCCGACCGGTTCAGCCATGCTCTGTCGCAAGAATACACGACGACCGCCCTGCATGCCGGGGCGATCGAAGGCGTCTGGCGCAGCCCGGCGGGCGCAGGCCGTTGACCCGGCCGCAAAACCGGTAGGATTGAGCCCAGGCACCCGTAGCTCAATGGATAGAGCATCGGTCTTCGGAACCGAGGGTTGCAGGTTCGAGTCCTGCCGGGTGTATTGCGAAGCCCTTGTTTTTCAGTGCTTTTGGTCGT
>Ga0208783_10000036_pt1 | contig 79281 bp, 67 predicted proteins | sample DEB19_08_DNA_2_FD_184529 | JGI IMG/M metagenome (GOLD analysis project Ga0208783, IMG submission 184529) | Aqueous microbial communities from the Delaware River and Bay under freshwater to marine salinity gradient to study organic matter... | ecosystem: Environmental > Aquatic > Marine >... | reverse complement strand
GTTGACGGCAGTCGGCCTGGATGGCCGACGTCGCGAGGCGAGGTGCCCCTTGGCTGCACCTCCGCCGAGCCGAGGCTTCGCGGGCCATGGATGGCCGCGAAGCCGGTAAAGTCAGAACACCACCGTTCCCCGCATCATCCAGAGGTCCGTGTCGGTGTTGCCCGCCGCGACGGCCGAGAGCGGATTCCAGATATGTTGGTAACTGGGGATGATCCGGAAGGCTGGCGTCAGGGCGTAGTCGTAAAAAACCTCCAGTCCCTGCTCGTTCTGGACGTTGATCGCACCGCGGGTGTATGTGCGAACTTGGTTCTGGAGGTCGGGGCTGATGCCGTTCATGTACCAGCCCACTCCCACGCTGTCGTAGGCCCGTGAATCTGCCAGTCCGCGGGCGAAGATCGCCACGCTGCCGTCACCTGTGATCGTGTTCGTCTCCTGCGGCGCCCAGCCGACGCGGCCAAACACACCGATACCCCGGAGCGGCACGCCGGCCTTGAGCTTCTGCTTCGCCTCGCTGGGCCGGTCCGCTACATAGAGATATTGCGACGCGTTGGCGATCAGGAAGCAGCTGTTCGTCGAGTTGTTGATTGGCAGCCCACGCGTGTTCGGGCTGCCCAGAAGCACGCCCACGGCTTGCGGGATCTGCGCCGGTGTGAGGGCACCGAACGGGTTTTCGAGGTCGATCTGGTACTGGTTCGACCAGTTGAAGGCGGGTGAGAACTGCCCTGGCAGCCCGCCGATGTCGTAGGAGGCAACCGCCGTGAAGTAGAGGTTTACTTTGTCGAAGGCGTTGGTGGCCAGGTTTGACGACTGGCTGTTGGGGTCGAGCACACCGCCCGCGAAGGCGAGCTGCTTACTTGGCGCCCACACGCCGAGGGCCGCCCATGCCGTGGGGTTGTAGAAGTTGGTCGTGATCGGATTCTTGTTGAACGCAAAGTTGGCGAAATAGAACTTGTAGCTGTCGCCGAAGAGCGTCTGGTCGGGGATGTAGATGTCGCTGATCTTGCCCACGACGACGCTCGTGTGCTCGCTGAGCCCCTGCACGAGGAAGTACTCCGACGGCAGCGTCGTGGTGTAGTTGAGCGGACCCGGTTCGAGCAGGCCCGTGTAGATCGGCACCGACGCGCCGGAGTTGAACGTCTGCTCGGGATTGGCTCCGTAGCGGGCCTGCGTGGTGAAGTGGATCAGGCCGCCGTCCCACAGGCCGGCACGGCCTGTGTCGACGTTGACGCACATCTGCGTGTTTTGCACGAACCAGCCACCCGGGGCGAGTCCGCCCGACGTCAGATCCTGGTAGGCGCTCGTCGTGTACACGTCGAAGAACAGGCCGCGGCGGGCGAGGTCGGTGCGACGGCCGCCCCAGTCGCCGGTGAACTGAGTCCGCTCCCAGAAGTCACCGAGCACGGTGCCATACAGACCGTAGACGGGGCCGTTGTTGAAGAACGGCAGCAGCACCGGAGCCGCATTGGCAAGCGAGAGGTGATCGGTCTTCACGGGGCCCCACGGATCGGCGGTGTGACCGCGCGAACGCGACGGCGCGGCCCTGGTGGGCGACGTGGTCTGGGCATCGATGAGATTGCCGAAGCCGTCGAAATTGCCCCCCTGACCGAAGGCGATGGAGGCGGTGGTGAGCATGGCCAGTGCGGCAAGGGCACATGTGGCAGCCGGGTGACGCCGCGCGGTCAGAAGCATGATTTCCCTCACGATTGATCGAATCCGAATCCATTCCGTGGTCTGTTCGATCGGCATGGTCGGTTCGGCCGAGTGAGAAATCCTGCGGGAAATGCCGGTCATGGGGGCAAGGGTGGCAAGGTTTGCGGGCATCACGATGCGAGGTGTGTGAAGCCGTGCCGGTGACGGAAAGCCTGGCGGGGGCGGTACCGTCACGGAGGGCGGGGCTCCGAGGGCTTTTCTCTGCGTGCGCGGTGCACCTTGGCAAACCCCGCGTTGGCGGAGTATCACAGCGGCCTTGCCCGATCATCACCGTCCAAGGGATTGAACACCATGCTCGCCAACGCCAAACAGCAAAAGGCGTTCGACACCGTCGCCGCTGCCCTGCCCTTCGCGCTCGACGCCTCCAAGATCAAGGTCACACCCGGCGTGTCGTATGTGAAGAGTGCCGTGAAGGCGCACGACTACGCCGCCGGCGTGATGGCCGCCTTTGGTTCGGTCGTGGAGCACCTTGGAACGATTCGTGGCCTGCCCGCACAGACGATGAAACTCGACCGCCGTCGCTGTGGCCTTCTGCTCAACAGCCTGCAACTCCTTTTCCAAAACGGCTACAGCACGATTATGGACAAGTGGGGCGTGAACCCCGACAACGGCACGTATCGCGCGAAGGATGGTCGTTTCGTGACGATGATCGGTCTGCATCCTCACCTCCGCGATCGGCTGCTCGTGCACCTCAACTGCGTGAACACGGCCCAGGGGATCCAGGCCGCCGTCGAGAAGAAGACGGCCCAGCAGCTCGAAGACGAGGCGGTCGCGAACAAGCTGCCGCTCGGTATCGTGCGGACGCCGGAGGAATGGGCCTCGCATCCGGTCGGGGCTGAGGTGCTCACGCGGCCGATCATCGACTTCGACGGGTCAGGTGCCGAGAAGAAGCGGCTCCTGGGGCAGGCGAAGCACCGTCCGCTCGAGGGCGTGCGGGTGGTGGAGCTCACGCACGTGGTGGCCGGCCCCAACTGCGGTCGGTTCCTCGCCGAGCAGGGGGCTGATGTCATCAAGGTGCAGCCGCCGATCGGCGACTGGGTGCTGCCCATCTGGATGGACGCCAGCTGGGGCAAGAAGAACATTCTTCTCGACATCGGTGGCCGCCGCGGCAAGGCACGGTTCCACGAGTTGCTCGCCTCGGCAGACGTGCTGATTGATGGCCAGCGGCCGGGTGTGCTCAACCGCATGGGGCTCGACGACGCGGGGCTCAAGGTGATCAATCCTAACCTCGTGCGGGCCTCGCTCTCGTGCTTCCCACTCGGCACCACCTGGGGCGAGCGGCCGGGCTTCGAGCAGATTGCGCAGGCTGTGAGCGGCACGATGCACGTCCACTCGGTAGGCATGGCGGCACCGACCGTCGTTCCAGCGCTGATCAACGACTACATCACCGGGTATCTCGTGGCGATCGGCGTGGTGGCGGCCCTGGCCGAACGCGAGGAGAAGGGTGGCTACTACCACGTGGCCTCGTCCCTCTCCCGCTGCTCATCGCTGGCGCCGAGCTTCGTTGATCCGCTCGATGCGGAGCCCTACGAGCCGGTGCGAATGAAGGATTTGGTGGCGTTTGGCATCGACCAGCCGTCGCCGGCCGGCATCTTCACGCGGATCGCGCCAGCGGTGGAGTTCAGCCATACGCCTTCACATACGCACCGGCACCCCACGCTGATGAACTCCATGCCCGACACCACCGGCTGGGACGAGGTGCCCTCGACGCCTCCGCAGGTGCCTCACTCTCCGTCGAAGCTGGCCCAGGAGCATGCGATTTACGGCCTCGTGGAATGCTTCGGCATCGAGGATCGCAGCGACGGTGGCGGCATCATGAGCCTGGCTTCCAAGTCGCTGATCGACGAGGTTCTCGCGCACCGAAACGACTGACGTCGGCGCGATGTGGAGCGGGCGCGGGCCGACTTCGCCGCTGCCTTGGAGAAGGATCCCGACAATGCACTGGCGCTTGCTCTCCACGCCAATTGATGCTTCAGGAGGGCAGGTTCCAGGAGCCCATGCCGCTCTCCACCCGCTCGATCGATCATCGATCCTATGGTGGCCGCCTCCTTCGACCGCGCGTTCTGTCATCAGGAGGTCGGCGATTACCAGGCGGCGGTGGCCGACGACCCTGCCGCCTCCCAGTTGGATCAGTCGAACAGTGGCGCCATCTGCGAACGCGGTCAGGCGCATCAGTTGGGCGGTGCGTATCGTCTTGCGGTGCGTATCGTCTTGCGGTGCGCGACTACGAGGACTGCCGCGCGAAGGCTCCCGGGAACGTGCAGGCGGCACTGCAACTGGCGTGGCTGCTGGCAACCTTGCCCTGAAGCCGGTATCCGCAATGGGGAGCGAGCACTCAAACTCGCCGCCGAGATCTGCGACCCGGTGACCTGCCGCAGCCCCGAGCCGCTCAACGTGCTCGCGGCGGCCTACGCGGAGATCGGTGACTTTCCCGCCGACGTCCTCGGCTTCGAGATGCTCGACGTGGAACTGCTACTCGAGAGTTGCGTTCTCGCCCGGGCTGGGGCCACGATCCAAGCCACCCTCGGCGGGCTGCCTCTCGCCGTGACCGCAGACACCGTGAATGCCGTGGAGCCGCAGTTGCGGCAACGCCGAGAGGTCCCCGAGAAGGCCATTCGACGACGGGGGGTTGCCGCACTGCCCGAGGTCTACACCGCCACCCGGAAAGGCGATTGCGACAGCTGGTTGATCGGCGATGCTCGTGTGCTCGTCGAACAGGACGGATACCACGCCAGATTCTCACAGGGAGGCGTGCGGCACCGAGCCATCGTGGTTGAGTCGGCCGTGGTGCTGATGCACGATTCGAATACGGATCTGCGCATCCCTGGCGAGATCGCAGACGGCACGCTGACGTTCGTGACGCCCACCACCGGAGGCGTCAGTGGCATGGCAACTGGCCCTGTTCGAGGCGGGGCGGCCGTATCACGAGCCGGCCGAACGCTGACAAAGCGGCGGTGCCGCTGGGGCCGGCAGGCCGCCGGGGGTTGGTGAAAGTGGGGGCGGGACATTGATTCTGCGGAGAGTTGACGCCTGCAGCCGAAAGAGATAGTGTACGGACGTACATTCCGTGCGAGTCAGCGTGGCTGGAGTCGGCGATGGCGACCCTCACAACCTCGAACAAAAGGCTGGAAATCGGCCCTTCGGCGGCCGTGCTGAACGGTGGCGACCTGCTCGTGCGGGAGCGGGAGCGGCCGGTGGTGCCGACTGGCTTTCGGTCGCTCGACACCCTGCTGCCAGCCGGTGGTATACGCCCCGGAAGCCTCGTCGAGTGGCTTGTGGAGGGCGAGACCTGTCCCGGTGCCGGAGGAGCGGCATCGCTGGCGTTCGCGGTGGCCTGCCGGCTAGCGGTGGCCAACGGCGCAGCGAACGAGCCTTCCAGGCCGCAGACGATTCTTGTGGTCGATCGCACCGGCTGGTTTCATCCGCCGGCCGTGCTTCCGTGGCTGAAGGGCGAACAGAAACTGATCGTGGCGAGGCCCTCGCGCGACGATGATGAAATCTGGACGATCGATCAGGCCCTTCGCTGCACGGGCGTGGCGGCGGTGCTGGCGTGGCCGCGGATGCGAGGAGGGCGAGGCACCTCACGGCTCGGGGCGGCCGCGCCATGGTCCACGGCCATGCGGCGCTGGCAGCTGGCGGCCGCCGGCAGCGGTGCCACCGGCCTGTTTGTGAGGCCGCTTTCATCACGCAACGAGCCGTCGTGGGCAGAGGCAAGGGTCGTCGTGTCGCCGCGGTCAGGTGGCACGCTTTCAGAACGGCGGCTCCAGGTATCGCTGGCGGGGGGCAACTGGGCGGCGATTGCCGCCGCCGGTCGGCAGCCGTCGGAGGTGGTGCTTGATCTGGCGCGAGGATGTGCCGGGCTGTTGCGGCCGTCGGTCGAGGTGCCGAGCCATGCGTCGCAGGGGTCGGCGGTTGCAAGCCAGGGAGCAGCCAGGGCACGCGATGGAAGGGGGGGTGTGGCATGCCGCGCTTCCTGACGATCTGGCTGCCGCGCTGGCCAGTGCAGCGGCGACTGCTCGAGAGGCCCGAACTCCGCAAAGTGCCGGTGTTTGTCTGTCGCCGTGAGCGGCGGGGCGCGATGACGGTTGCTTCGTGGGCATGGGCCGATCCGCCGCCGACGGAGCGCCGCGGATCCACGGAGCCTGGTCGTGGTCGCCGTGCCGTCATTCCAGAGGGCATGTCGCTGGCCGAGGCGATGGCGGTGCTCGCGATCGCCCATGGCTCACGGGCATGCCACGTTGTCGAGGTGCAGCCCGACGATCCCGCCGCCGATCGCGAGGCCATCGAACGGCTGGCGAGGTGGTGCCGGCGATTTTCACCGACGGTGGGTATCGAAGAGGTGGTCGTCGGCTTTCCGGAATGCCTGCACCTCGACGTCACGGGCACGGCCAGTTTTTTTGGTGGCGAGGAGAAGCTCGCCCGCACGGTGGTGTGGACGCTTGCTGCTCGTGGTTTGCATGCGCGGGTTGCCGTCGCCGACACGCCCGCTGCAGCCTGGGCGGCTGCCCATCACACGGAGCGTCTGGCGTCGTGTGGCGGAGCCACCGCGCCGCTGATCGTGCGGCAGGTGCGCCGACCGAAGGCCAGGGCGGAAGGGTCTTCGGGCGGTGGCACTCGGCAGGCGATGCGTCGTCGACGTCGCTGGATCGTGGTGCCTCGGGGCGAGGGGGCGAGGCGGCTGGCGGAGCTGCCGGTGTCGGCGCTCCGCATCGACGAGGCCACCGCTGCGGTGATCGCCGAGGTGGGGATCGACACGATCAGTGGCGTGATCGCGCTCCCGCCCAGGAGTCTGGCATCGCGGTTCCCTCCCCTGCTCCGCCGTCGGCTTGCGGAGTTTCGCGGGCTGGTGGCCGAGCCGATCATGCCGCCTGGCGGTGAGGCATTGCCACAGATCTCCGAGGCATTCGATTTTCCCGTGCGGACGGTCGACCTCGATGAACAGCAGCTCATCGGGCTGATCGAGACGCTCGTCGAGACATGCCTCACGCCGCTCATCGCTCGCGGCGAGGGCGTGCGTGCCCTGCAGGTGAGGCTGGAGCATGGATCACGGCTGGCGATGCCGCCGACGGTGATCGACGTGGGGGTTTTTCGACCGACGGCGTCACGGTCGCATCTCGCCGAGCTTGTGCGGCTGCGGCTGGCCCGGCTGCGGCTTCCGGCCGAGATCGGTGGCGTGGCCGTGGAGGTGATCGCGGCGGGGGCGGTGTCGTGCCGGCAAAGGCTTCTGTTTGGAGGCGGGGTTGGCGGCCTTGAGTCGGCTGATGCCGATGCAGAGGTGGCGATGCTGCTCGATCGACTCGCCGGCAGACTCGGCCGAACGGCGGTGTGCGAGCCGCAGCTCGTGGGTGATGCACAGCCTGAGCACGCGTGGATCGCCGCGCCGCCTCGAGGTCGTTCGTCACAGGGGGAAAAGCGAGCGGCAATCGCTCGTCAGCAGGATGGTCATGCCAACCGAGCCCGCGTCCGCGGGCATGCCATGCCCCGCGCTCTGCCGCTCGGTCGGCGGCCAATCTGGATGCCGCCCAAGCCGGTGCCGCTCGACGACCTCGAGGGGGAAGTGATGGCCATCGCCCCGGAAGGGCCGCCGGTGAGGTTTCGCCTTGGGGATGTGCCGCATCGGGTCGTGCACGCCCACGGCCCTGAACGGATCGAAACGGCATGGTGGCGAGGGCCGACCGTTCGTCGTGACTACTACGTGGTGGAGACGGATTCGGGATCGCGGTTCTGGCTGTTTCGGCGGCTTCGCGACGGCGGCTGGTTTCTGCACGGCATGTTCGCCTGAAGTGGAGGATTGGCATGGAGACGATGGAGCGGGCGGTTGACCACGGGCCGCAGTATGCGGAACTGCACGTCACGAGCAACTTTTCATTTCTCGAGGGAGCCTCGCATCCGGAGGAGCTCGTGCGTCGCGCACATGCCCTCGGCTACCACGCCGTTGCGATCACCGACAAAGGCACGCTCGCCGGCATCGTGCGGGCTCATGCCGCCGCCAAAGACGTGGGCCTGAAGCTGATCGTGGGAGCGGCCCTCACGCCGCTCGACGCACCGCCGATCGTGCTCTGGGCTGCCGATCGCACCGGCTACGCCAACCTCTGCCGGCTCCTCACCCGCGGCCACATGCGACGGGGCGACGACGCTGCCTCGGCGAAGGATCCGCGAATCGCCGAGGCGGCCGCCCGCTCGGGTGGCTGCGTCGTGATGCTCGAGGATGTTGCGGCCCACGCGGCGGGGCTGCTCGCGGGGGCGGCGATGCCGGCGGTGCGTTCGGCGCATGGCGAGGACGATGATGCGACCGTGCGCGGGCTGGTGGCGTGGAAAGAGGTGTTTGGGGATCGGCTTTGGGCGCTGGCGGAGGTGGCACTCGAGGGTGACGATGCCGATCGGCTCGTGTGGCTCGAGCGACTGGCCGAGCGGGCGGGCCTGCCGCTCGTGGCGTCGGGCGATGTGCGCTACCACGAACGCTCTCGACTGCCGCTCTTCGACGCCCTCGCGGCGGTACGGCAGGGGCGGGCAGTCGAGGAGATCCGCGAGTCGCTTCTGGTGAATGGCGAACGGCATCTCCAGGAGCGCTGGCGGATTGCCGAACGGTTTTCCTCGCTCCCCACCGGCCGTGGCACGGTCGACTCGTCCGGGCGGCGTTTTCTCTGGCCGGCGGCCGTGGAAGCGTCGGCTGAGATCGCGAGCCGCTGCACGTTTTCGCTCGACGAACTGCAATACGAATACCCCGACGCGATCGTTCCGGCCGGCTGCACGGCGACCGATCACCTTGCCGATCTGGCCTGGCGCGGCGCACGGAAGCGATATCCCGACGGCGTGCCGGAGAAGGTGCAGGATCTCCTGCGGCACGAGCTAGCGCTGATCGGCGAGCTCGGCTACGAGGCCTACTTCCTCACGGTGTTCGACATCGTGCGGTTTGCCCGTCGCCGCGGCATCCTCTGTCAGGGACGGGGCTCGGCCGCCAACTCGTGCGTCTGTTATTGCCTGGGGATCACGTCGGTCGATCCGGCGAGGATGAACGTGCTCTTCGAACGATTCGTGAGCCGTGAGCGGTGCGAGGCCCCCGACATCGACGTCGACTTCGAGCACCACCGCCGCGAGGAGGTGCTGCAATACATCTACGACACCTACGGCCGCTCGCGGGCGGCGATGACGGCCGAGGTGATCTCCTATCGCCTGCGATCGGCCGTGCGGGATCTCGCCAAGGCGCTCGGCTTCTCGCTCGATCGCGTGGAGGCGATCGCCGGCGTGATCGACGTGGGCGATTCATGTGAGGATCTGCCGACGCGGCTGGCCGAAGCAGGGCTCGACCCTGCGAGCGACGCATGCACGAGGCTTGCGACGCTCGTCGGCCAGCTCGTCGGCTTTCCACGCCACCTCGGCCAGCACGTGGGGGGCATGGTGATGATGCGGGGCGAACTGCAGGAACTGGTGCCGATCCAGCCGGCCACGATGGAGGGGCGGTCGATCGTGCAGTGGAACAAGGACGATCTCGACGAACTCGGCATCCTGAAGGTCGATTGCCTCGCCCTCGGGATGCTCACGGCGATCCATCGGGCCTTCGACCTCGTGAGGGACGCCGGAGGGCCCGATCTCACGCTCGCCACCGTGCCTGCCGAGGATCCGGCCGTGTACGAGATGATCTCCCAGGCCGATACGGTGGGTGTGTTTCAGATCGAAAGCCGGGCCCAGATGAGCATGCTGCCGAGGCTGAGGCCGGCCTGCTTCTACGATCTCGTGATCGAGGTGGCGATCGTGCGTCCGGGTCCGATTCAGGGCGACATGGTGCATCCCTATCTGCGACGGCGGGCAGGCGAGGAAGCGATCAGCTATCCCAACGATGCGATTCGTGAGGTGCTGGAGAAGACGCTCGGCGTGCCGCTCTTTCAGGAACAGGCGATGCGACTGGCGGTGGTGGCGGCGGGCTTCACGCCCGGTGAGGCTGACCAGTTGCGTCGGGCCATGGGGGCTTGGCGACGGCCGGGGGTGATCGACGAGTTTCACAAGCGGCTCGTCGACGGCATGCTGGCCCGTGGACTGTCGAGACAGTTTGCCGAGCAGGTTTTCAACCAGCTTCGTGGCTTCGGCGAATATGGGTTTCCCGAGTCGCACGCCGCGAGCTTCGCCCTGTTGGTCTACGTGTCGTCATGGCTGAAGTGCCATCATCCGGCAGCCTTTACGGCCGCGCTCCTCGGCAGTCAGCCGATGGGTTTTTATGCCCCGGCGCAGCTCGTCCGCGACGCCCGGGCCCATGGGGTGACCGTGCTGCCGGCGGATGTCAATGCGAGCGGCTGGCATGCGTCGCTCGACACCTCGAGGCGAACATCCCGTGGGCGGCCCGCTCGTCGCGACGGCTGCATGACGCGTGGTGGGTGGCCAGCGATTCGCCTGGGACTCGAGCAGGTGCATGGGCTCGGTGAAGAGGCGGGGCGACGGATCGAGGAGGCTCGCCGTGGCGGCCCGTTTCGTTTGCCGCGGGATCTCGTGCGACGGGCGGCGATCGATCGTGAATCGCTGCTGCATCTCGCGCGGGCGGGGGCGCTCGCCTCGCTCGGCCTCGATCGCCGACGCGCCGTCTGGGAGGCGCTCGCACCGCAGGAGCGTGTTGGGCGACGGCCGTTGCTCGACGGGCTCGATGACGATGCCGATGATGATGCCCTTCTCCTCCCGCCGACGACGCGGCAGGAGGAGGTGATCGCCGACTACCGAACAGGCGGCCTTTCGCTCGACGCCCATCCCCTCGAGTTTGAACGGGGCTGGCTCGAATCGATCGGCGTGGCGCCGATCGCCGAGGCGGCTGCGGCGCCGGAGGGACGCCGCGTGAAGATCGCCGGCATCGTGCTTACGCGACAGCGGCCGGCAACGGCGAAAGGCCTGTTCTTTCTCACGCTCGAAGATGAAACGGGCTCGGCCAACGTGGTGGTCTATCCCGATGCCTGGGAAGCCTCGTCCCAGGCGGCCCGTCGCGCGGCGGTGCTCGTGGTGAGCGGCCGGGTTCAGCGGCGCGGCGCGGTGGTGCATGTGCTGGCGATGCAACTGGAAGCGGCGGTGCCCGGGCGGGAGAGCCTGCGCGGTGAGCCGCCATGCGGCCCTTCGTCGTCGCTGGCGGCGATCCCGAGAATGTCGCGGGATTTTTGTTAGAACACCCGCCATGCCACACGCCTCCGCCCCCGTCGTTCGCACCGATCTACCGCTTGGGCCGCCGATTCGCGGCAAGGTTCGCGACTGCTACCGCGTTTCCGGACGGCATGGCGATGCCATGCTGATCGTGAGCACGGATCGCCTCAGTGCGTTTGATTGGATCCTGCCGACGCCGATTCCCGACAAGGGGCGGGTGCTCACGGCCATCTCGTCCTTCTGGTTCGACCTGCTCTCGTGCGGGCCCGATCCGATCGCCCACCACCTCATCACGACCGACGTCAATGCGATGGACCTTCCGGCGGGCATCGATCGCGAGCCTCTTCGCGGGCGAACGATGCTCGTCAAACGGGCCGAGGTGATTCCCTTCGAGTGCGTGGTACGCGGATGGCTCGCCGGATCGGGGCTCGCGGAATACCGATCGAGCGGCACGGTGTGTGGCGAGCGGCTCCCCTCGGGGCTGGTCGCCGGGGGGCGGCTCCCCGAACCGATCTTCACGCCGGCCACGAAGGCGGAGACCGGCCACGATGAGAATGTCTCGTTCGCGGTGATGGCGGCGGGGATCGGCCTCGACCTTGCGGCGACGCTTCGCGACCGCAGTGTCGAGGTGTATGCACGTGGTGCCGCGCATGCCGCCACGCGCGGCATCGTGGTGGCCGACACCAAGTTGGAGTGGGGTCGACTGTGCGATGGCACCCTGATCCTCGTCGACGAGGTGCTCACCCCCGACAGTTCTCGATTCTGGCCGGCGGAGGCGGCCGGTTCGGGGCGGGTGCCCGACTCCTTCGACAAGCAGTTCATTCGCGATTGGCTCGAATCGAGCGGCTGGGACAAATCGAGCGATCCCCCGGCCCTGCCTCCCGAGGTGGTCGCGAAGACCCGGGAGAAATATCTCGAGGCCTGTCGCCTGCTCACTGGGAAGCTCCCTGACGGCGTCGGCTGACCGTCGATTCGGTTGGGAAACACGGGTTTGAACCGGTCTAGGGATGCCCCGCACGGGCAACTAGAATCGATCGCTCGTCCGCCCGCTCAGACCCGCCTTTCCGGATGCTCTCGATGCTTCGTTACTGCACCGCTGGTGAATCCCATGGCCCCGCCCTGGTTGCGCTCGTCGACGGATTTCCCGCGGGGCTCACCGTTGACAAGTCCCTGATCGATCACGAACTGCAGCGGCGTCAGGGGGGCTATGGCCGTGGCGGCCGGCAGCGTATCGAGACCGATACCGTCACGTTTCTCTCCGGCCTCTGGAAGGGCGTCACCCTCGGCAGCCCGCTGGCGCTCGAGGTGATCAACAAAGACGCCAAGCTCGAGCGGCTCGAGGAAGTGGAGCGGCCACGGCCCGGCCATGCCGACCTGCCGGGATCGATCAAGCATCTTGGCGGTGTTCGGGCGGTGCTCGAGCGCGCAAGCGCCCGTGAGACGGCGGCCCGCGTGGCGGCAGGCGGCCTGGCGAAGCAGCTGCTGTCGGTGTGTGGGATCGAGGTTGCCGGATGGGTGACGGAGCTCGGTCCTGTGGTGCTCGGAGGCCGAGCAGGATCGCTGCCGGAGCTTCGGACCATTCGCGACACGAGCCAAATCTACTCGCTCCATCCCGAACGCGATCCCGAGGTGACCGAGCTGATTGATCGCGTTGGGAAGGAAGGCGATACGCTCGGCGGGATCGTCGAGGTTCGTGTCGACGGACTCCCCGTGGGCCTTGGCACCCATGCCCAATGGGATCGCAAGCTCGACGGCCGGCTTGCCCAGGCCGTGATGGCCGTGCAGGCGATCAAGGGAGTGGAGATCGGGATGGGGTTCGAGGCCGCCCGTCGCCGCGGCTCGGAGGTGCACGACCCGATCGGATTCGACCCAGGCTCGCGCGGCACGCACACGCTCGGGTTCACCCGGGCCACCAACAATGCCGGAGGCCTCGAGGCCGGCATGACCAATGGACAGCCCCTGGTTGTGAAGGCGGCCATGAAACCGATCAGCACGCTTCGAAAGCCGCTCGGCTCCGTCAACCTGCGCACCAAGGAGGCGGAAGACGCGGCGTATGAACGCAGCGACGTGTGCGCCGTGAGTGCGGCGAGCGTGATCGTGGAGGCGGTGGTGGCGTTTGAAGTGGCGGCGGCGCTGGTCGACAAGTTTGGTGGTGACAGCGTGGAAGAGATGAGGGCCCGTTGGGACCTCTACCACCAGCTGGCCTCGAGCCGCTGAGCGGCGTTCGCTGATTTCCGGGAGGAACAGGGATGTTCATCGAACGGTCGGCCGGACGGATCCGGCTGGCACGGACACTGTTTCTGGCCGGAGGGCTGCTCCCCTGTGCGCTGTTGGCGTTGTGGGCCGTTCAGCGGTCGTCGTCGGCCCATCGCGCCTCGATCCAGGCCGAGTGGCAGCGGTCGGTGGGGCTGTCGCTCGATCTCGGGAGCGTCGAGCATTCCCGCCCGGGAACCGTGACGGCACGGCGGTGCGTGGTGCGCACGCCCGCGGGCCAGGCGGTGATGGAAGTGCCCACGGTGGAGGTTGAGTCGGCTGCCACGGAAGAGCGATTGCGGCTCGATGTCGTGCGGCTCGATGCCTCGGCGGCGGCAGTCTTGGCGGATGTGGCCCGAGAATGGCTCCGCAGCGACGCCCGCCATCCCCGCAACTGCGTGATCGAGGTGGCCGACTGTGCCTGGTCGGATGCAGGCGTCGAGGCGAAGTCTTCGGACGAGCCGATGCAACGCCCCGATGCGGTTCCGATTCGCGTGGAGTGCGTGGCGCAGGGAGTATCGCGAGCGATTCGCATCGTGCGGCGGTCGGAAGCCGACGACGAACTACGGGAAGACGAACTGCGGATGGTTCGCACCGTGACGTCGGATCATGGCGCGATGGGCGAGGAGTTTTCCGTCGAACTGCGGTGCAACGACCCGGTGCCGCTCGCGATCCTCGCAGCCTGTGCCGGAGTGCCCATGGAGTCGGCGGCCGTGGCCGGGCGAGCGGCCCTTGTGAGCGGCACCATGACGGCTCGTTGCGATGCCTCCGGGTGGGCTGGTGAGGGACGTGGGAGGATCACGGGCATCGACCTGGGGGCCTGCTTCGCCGCGCTTCAGGCACGAGGGTCCGGCGGCGCGACCGTTGACATCGAGCGGTGCGAATGGCGGAGCGGTCGGCTGGTGTCGGCGGTGGTGCGATGCCTCGCCGGGCGTGGGTGGGTCGATGCAGCCCTTGTTGACCGTGTGGTGATGGCCCTTGGAGGCCGGTCGGGGCCGGCGGTACGAGTTCCGGGTGACCCTGTTCGCTCCTTCGACGCCGCGGGCTGTGCCCTCGCCGTCGATGCCTCCGGCGTGCGAGTGACGGCCCTCGACGGACTCCATGACGGGCTCGCCGTTGCCGGGGGCGAGGTGGTGCTCTATCCGCCGCCGACGCCCGTGGCGTTCGACCGGATGGCGTGGATGCTCGCGCCTCCTTCCGCCACGTTCGTGCCGGCGGGCGGCGGGGGCGCCTGGCTGATGTCGGTCGCTCCCCAGAGCGCCCGCGGAGGCGACGCCGTTCCGAGGTAGGCCCAAGACCCCCTCGTCGCAGGGGGGTGGCGTGGTGGTTGACCGAATTTTGACGAAAGTTCGACCGGCTTCTGACCGTTCCCCGCTGCCCAAACAGCCCGCCATCTGTCAGACTTTTCCCCGTCGGCGACCGTTCGATCGTCCCGCCGCTTCCCTTCCCGAACCATGAGGATCGCATGCCCCCACAGTCGTCGACGCTCGATGCCCAGGCTCCCGAACTCGATCGAGACCCAGCCTGCGACAACGGTTCGGATGAGTTCGGCCGATCGTCGATTCACGGGCCTTCGTGCGTCGATGTGGCCGAGGTGAAGGATGCGCACGAGCCCCGGCGCGAGGGTGGGAGCGGACGCTGGAGCGATCTCGACTGGCCGGTGGCGATCTGGATTGGCGGGGTGCACCTTGCCGCGCTCGCCGCGCCGTTTTTCTTCACGTGGTCGGGCCTGGCGATCTGCCTGACGCTCTACTGGATCACCGGCGGTCTCGGGGTGTGCCTTGGCTATCACCGCCTGCTCACGCACGGCAGTTTCAAGACGTCGAAGCCGATGCGGTTTTTGTTTGCGTTCCTCGGTGGCATTTCCGGCGAGGGGTCGGCGGTGACATGGGTGGCCAATCATCGAAAGCATCATGTTTTCAGCGATCATGACGGCGATCCTCACTCGCCTCGCGACGGCGGCATGTGGGCCCACATGCTCTGGCTCTTTCCGCGGCATTCGGCGGAGGAGTTGGACGCCCACGCCAAGCGATGGGCCCCCGACCTCGTGAAGGACAAGGGCGTGCAGTTCCTGCACCAGACCTTCCTGCTGTGGCATGTGATCATCGGCGCGATCCTGCTGGCGTCCGGCTGGATGCTCTACGACCGTTTCACCGGGATTTCCTGGCTGGTGTGGGGGCTCGCGGTGCGCATGGTGATCGTGTTTCACATCACATGGTTCGTGAACTCGGCCACGCACATGTGGGGCTATCGCAACTACGAAACGACCGACGATTCCACCAATCTGTGGTGGGTGGGCCTGCTGGCCTTCGGCGAGGGGTGGCACAACAACCACCACGCCTACCAGCGGATGGCGGCCCACGGGCACAAGTGGTGGGAACTCGATCCGACCTATTGGGTGATCCGGGGCATGGAAAGCCTCGGTCTCGCGTGGGACGTCGTTCACACCCCCAACGGCGTCGGCCGTAGGCCTGGCCGCGGTGAAACGGCCGCCCGTGCCTAAAACGAAACCGCGGTTGCTTTTTTTTGAGGCTGGGATAGACTCTGGCCTCCAACCCATTTCAAACAATCAATGCCGCCCGTGTCGGGTGGTTCTCGGCTGATGTCGCTGACGAAAGAACGCAAAAAAGAGTTGATCGGTGCCAACCGGCGCGAAGCCGCCGACACCGGATCGGCTGAGGTCCAAATCGCCCTCCTGACAGGGCGGATCTCGCATTTGACGGACCACTTCAAGAAGCACAGCAAGGACTATGCCAGCCGGCGTGGTCTGCTGATGATGGTGAGCCGTCGCCGCCGCCTTCTCGACTACCTCAAGCGGATCGCTCCGCAGCGGTATCTGGACATCATCCGCCGCCTCGAAATCCGCAAGTAGCGGAGAGGTCCCGTGTTCGGGGCCCCTGATTCGAACGGCGTTGATTGGCGTGAAGTGCCCCGCGTGCCCATTGTCTGGCGCGAGGGTCGCTCCCGTGGATGGGTCTGTCCGGTGGCCTCGTGGTCGCCGGCGTAACGGGAGTTCGTAGCTCAGTCGTCTGCGGGTGGCCGTTGGGTCGCCAAGCGGGCGCGAAGGGAAGGATGGGACGAAGAAGTGAAGCAGCGTGTTGAACGAAAGATCGGCGACAATGTTCTCGCGATCGAGACTGGTTTTCTGGCCAAGCAGGCCGCGGGCAGCGTGCTCGTGAGCTATGGCGACACGGTTGTGCTCGTGGCCTCCGCCACTGGAGCCCCGCGTCCGGGCATCGACTTTTTCCCGCTGACGTGCGACTACCGTGAGCGGGTCGCTTCCGCCGGCAAGTTTCCGGGTGGGTTTCTGAAGCGCGAAGGGCGTCCCACGCTCAAGGAGACGCTCACGGCGAGGCTCATGGACCGCCCCATTCGTCCGCTGTTTCCTGACGGATTCTTCGACGAGGTGCAGGTTCAGGCCAACGTGCTGGCCAGCGACCGTCAGAATGATCCCGATGTGCTCGCGATGAACGGCGCCTCGGCGGCGCTGTGCATCTCCCCGCTGCCCTTCCATGGTCCCTTGGGCAGCGTGCGGCTCGCGCAGATCGACGGGAAGTTCGTTCCGTTTCCGACGATCGACCAGCTCGAAGAGAGCGACCTCGACCTCGTCGTGTCGGGCAGTGCGTCGGCCATCCTCATGATCGAGGGCTTTGCCCGCGAAATGCCGGAAGACCGCATGCTTCAGGCGCTCGAAGAGGCCCACCGCATCATTCGCGTGATCTGCGAGATGCAGGAGGAGCTCGTTCGCATCGCCGGAAAGCCAAAGAAGGAATATGTTCTCGCCGACTACTCGGCGCTCCGTGAGCGGCTCACCACCGGCTACCTGGGCGAGCTCAAGGCTGCCAAGTCTCTCCTCGGCAAGCAGGATCGCGGCCAGGCGGTCAAGGCGCTCCGCGAGCGGGCCAAGGCCGAAGTCTGCCCGACGGAGCCGGCCTTCCAGTTCAAGCCGGGCGAGGCGGGGGGCATCAGCGATGCCGACTTCGCACACGTCTGGCACGGGCTCGAGGAGCGGGCCGTTCGCGACCTGATTCTCGAAGGCAAGCGTCCCGATGGTCGCGATTCCAAGTCGCTTCGGGCACTGCACTGCGACGTCGATCTGCTCCCGCGGGTTCACGGCTCGGCGCTCTTTCAGCGCGGCGAGACGCAGGCCCTGGTCACCATCACGCTCGGCACCGGCAAGGACGAGCAGCGTGTCGACGGCCTGATCGACGAATACTCCAAGAAGTTCATGCTCGACTACTACTTCCCCTCCTTCTCGGTGGGCGAGGTGCGGCCGATTCGTGGCCCCGGTCGTCGTGAGCTCGGGCACGGGGCTCTGGCGGAGCGGAGCGTGAAGCCCGTGCTTCCAGATCCGGATGTGTTCCCCTACACGATCCGCGTGATCTCCGACATCCTCGAGTCGAACGGCTCGAGCTCGATGGCGAGCGTCTGCGGTGCCACCCTCGGCCTGATGGCTGCCGGCGTCCCGATTTCGCACCCGGTGGCGGGCATCTCGGTGGGCCTTGTGAAGCAGAGCGAGGATCAGTGGGTGCTCCTCACCGACATCATCGGTGACGAGGACCACTACGGCGACATGGATTTCAAGATCGCCGGCTCGCAAAACGGCATCACGGGCATCCAGCTCGACCTCAAGATCAACGGCATCTCGCAGGCGATCATCGAGGCGACGCTCCGGCAGTCGCGAGAGGCTCGCCTGGAGATCCTGCGGACGATGCTGTCGGCCATCAACCGGCCTCGCCGGGAGATCTCCCCGTGGGCACCGCGTCTCCTGCGGACCCGCATCAACCCCGAGAAGATCGGCCTCCTGATCGGCCCGGGCGGCAAGACCATCCGTGCCATCCAGGAAAACACCGGGGCGAGCATCGAGGTGGAGGACGACGGCACGGTCACCGTGGCGAGCCACGACGCCGAAGGGGCGATGGCTGCCATGGCCCAGGTCGAAGCCCTCACCGCCTCGATCCAGGTTGGTCGCATCTATGAAGGTCGGGTGACGAGCGTCAAGGACTTCGGTGCCTTCGTGGAGCTCGTTCCCGGCAAGGACGGCCTGTGCCACGTCAGCGAACTCTCGGAAGAGTTCGTCAAGAACGTTGCCGATGTCTGCCGAGTGGGCGATGTGCTGCGGGTGAAGGTGATCGCGGTCGACGACCAGGATCGCGTGAAGCTCAGCCGCAAGGCCGTGATGCGGGAGGAGGCCGAAGCGGCCGCAGCTCCCGCCCCCGAGGCGGAGTAGCGTCGGGCGTCGAGATCCTCGAAGACGGAGACGGTGATGTCGTCAGATGACGAACAGGACCGTTCCCGAGCGGAAACGTATGCGGAGTTTGCGGCTCTCGTGGGCGGTCTCGCCCACGAGATCCGCAACCCGCTGTCGACCATCCGGCTCAACATGGAGCTTCTCGCCGAAGATTTCGAGAAGACCGATCCCGATTCCCCCACGAAACAGCGGGATCGTCGGGCGAAGGCGAAGATCGATCTCGTGCGGCAGGAGTGCGACCGCCTTCAGAAGCTGCTCGGCGATTTTCTCGATTTTGCCCGCCAGGAGTCGATGACCCTGGAGCCGGGCAGCCTCAACACCGAGATCGACCAGCTCCTCGATTTCTTTTCGATCCGCGCCAAAGAGGCCGGCGTTGAGATCGTTCGCTACCTCGATCCGGAGCTGCCGGCGGTTCGGCTCGATCGCGAGACGTTCCGGTCGGCGGTGCTCAATCTCCTGATCAACGCCGTGCAGGCGATGGAGGGCGCCGGCGGGCAGCTCGTGGTGCGGACTCGGCCTGCGGGGCTGGGGGTGCTCCTCGAACTCATCGACACTGGCCCCGGCATGGACGCGGAGACGCTCGGGAAGGTTTTTGGGGCGTTCTACACCACGAAGCAGGGCGGCTCCGGGCTCGGCCTGCCAACGGCCCGCAAGATCATCGAGGCCCATGGGGGCACGATCGACGTCGAGAGTGCCCCGGGACGCGGCACGAAGGTCGCCATCTGGCTTCCGGCGCCGCCACGGCTTCCCACCACGCATCCGGCCCCGGTCTCTCCCACTCGTTGACCTCGCGGAAAAACTGGACGGCGGGCCCCGGCCCTTCGTACCATCCCTTTCATGTCCTCATCTTCCGGAACGCGACCCGCCGAAACCAAGACCGACGCCGTGGAGCCCGAAGTCGGTCCAGGCTCGATGCGGGTGCTCGTCGTTGACAACGACATCGTCCACGCCCGAACGATGGGAGAGGTGCTCAGCCGGCTTGGCCACGCGGTCACCGTGGCCGGCAGCGGCGCCGAGGGGAGCCGCCGGCTCGAATCGGATGTGTTCGACATCGTGGTCACCGACCTGATGATGAACGACATCGGCGGCCTCGAGATCCTGGCCCGTGCGAAGGCCGCATCCGCCGAAACCGAAGTGATCGTCGTGACCGGCCACGGAACCATTCCCTCGGCCGTGGCCGCGATGCAACAGGGCGCCTTCACCTACCTGCAGAAGCCACTCGACATGACCCACCTTCGGGCGGCGGTGGAGAAGGCGGCCGAGGGGGTTCGGCTGCGACGGCAGAACCAGGACCTGCACCGCCGGCTCGACGAGAAGTTTGGTTTCGAGGGGGTGGTTGGACAGAGCCCCCAGATGCTCGGGCTGATCGAGCGGCTCAAGCGGATCGCGCCGACCGACGCCACGGTGCTGATTCAGGGTGAGACGGGAACGGGGAAGGAACTGGTGGCCCAGGCGATCCACCAGAACAGCCCCCGCAAGAACAAGCCGTTCGTGGCCCTCAACTGCGCGGCCCTCAGCGAGAACATCCTCGAGAGCGAACTCTTCGGCCACGTTCGCGGTGCATTCACGGATGCGTCGAGCGACCGTGTGGGGAAGTTTGAATACGCCAACGGTGGCACGCTCTTCCTCGACGAGGTCGGCGACATGCCGATGGCCACGCAGATCAAGCTGCTGCGGGTGCTCGAATCGGCCGAGATCACGCGGGTCGGCTCCAACACGCCCGTCCGGGTGAATGTCCGCATCCTGTCGGCCACCAATCGCAACCTCGAGGAGGCCGTGGAGCGAGGGGCATTTCGCAGCGACCTCTACCACCGTCTCAAGGTCGTGACGATCGCGATCCCCCCGCTGCGCGACCGAACGGGCGACATTCCGCTGCTCATCGAGCACTTCGTGAAGCAGTTTGCCCGTCGCCACGGCAAGACGATCAAGGGAATGTCGCTTGCCGCTCGCGTGAAACTCGGTGCCTACCCATGGCCGGGCAACGTGCGTCAGCTCCGAAACGTGATCGAGAGCATGATCGTCGTCGACTGCGACGAGACGCTCGACGTCGACGACCTTCCCATGGAACTCGAGCCCGACCGTCCGGCCCCGGAGGCTTCGGCGGAGGCCTTCGACATGCAGTCGGGTCTGTCGGCGCTCGTGGGGAGGCCGCTGGAGGAGATCGAACGGGTCTTCATCATCGAAACCCTCAAACTGACCGGAGGGAATCGCGAGCAGGCGGCTGATCTCCTCGGGATCGGCGAGCGCACGCTCTACCGGAAGATCAAGGAATATCACCTCAGCTGAGCCGACGCCCGCATGGGACGCATCCACCAACTCCCGATGTCGGTCGTGAACCGCATCGCCGCCGGCGAGGTGGTGGAGCGGCCCGCCAGCGTCGTGAAGGAACTCCTGGAAAACGCCCTCGATGCGGGCCCGCGCCGCATCGACGTGGCGGTCGATCAGGGGGGCGTCGCCCTGGTGCGGGTGGTGGATGACGGTGGCGGCATCGTGTCCGACGACCTGCCGCTGGCCGTGATGCCGCACGCGACGAGCAAGCTCCGCGTGGCGGAAGATCTCGAACGGATCGGCACGCTGGGCTTTCGCGGCGAGGCGCTTGCGAGCATCGGCGAGGTGTCGCGGCTGGTGATCCGGTCGCGAACCGCCGAGGGCACGGGAGCCACCCTCACCGTCGACGGTGGGGTGATGGGCGAGGTGCTGCCCGACGGGTGTGCCGTGGGCACGACCGTGGAGGTGCACCAGCTCTTCGGCAACGTCCCCGCCCGCCGATCGTTTCTTCGCGCGGCGCAAACGGAATGGTCGCACGTGTCGGAGGCGTTCGTCCGGACGGCGCTGGCCCATCCCGGCGTGGCATTCAGCCTCACCCACAACGGGCGGAGGATCCACGATCTGCCGGCGGTGGAGTCGTGGCGATCCCGGATCGCGGGCTTGTTTGGCGCGGAGCTCGCCGATCGGCTCATCGAGATCGAGTCCGACGAAGGTGAGGTGTCGGTGCACGGGTTTGTGGGCCGGCCGGAGCACGACGTCGCGAGCACCCGGCTGCAATACCTGTTCGTTGGAGGACGCCCGTTTCGCGACCGATCCATCCTTCATGCCGTGCAGGAGGCATACCGCGGGCTTTTGCTCACGGGCCGGCAGCCGGTCGCGTTCCTGGCGTTTGACCTCCCGCCCGACGCGGTCGATGTGAATGTCCATCCGGCCAAGATGGAGGTGCGGTTTCGCGAGCCGTCGAGGCTCTATCGGCTGGTGCTCTCGGCGCTCCGCTCGCGGTTTTTGGCCGACAACGTCACGACCCGGCTGACGCCCCCGGGCGGCGGCCTGCCCGCGAGCCGCGTGCCGGAGTTCGAGGCGTTTGCCCCGACCGGTCCCGCCATTCCTCGGGCCGCCACGCTCTGGCCGGCCGACGTCGTGGCACCGGCGGGCGTGGTGACGGCCGCCCCGGCGCCGGTTCCCGCCTGGGAGGTGGATGACGCGGCCCGTTCATCGCCGACGGCGGAGATGGCCGTGCAGATGCACGACCGCTACATCGTCGTCGAGACGGCCGACGGGATCGAGGTGATCGACCAGCACGCCCTTCACGAACGGCTCCTGTATGAGAAGCTCAAGGCCTCGGTCGAAGCCGGCGGGCTCGAGGTGCAGCCGCTGCTGGTTCCGGAGAAGGTCGACCTCGGCCCGGCCGAACTGGAACTCGTGAGCGAGCATGCCGACACCCTCGCCCGAGCCGGGATGCGGGTCGAGCCTTTTGGCGGCGCGAGCGTGATCGTCACCACGAAGCCGGCACTGGCCGGCGATGCTCCGGCGGCGTCGATCGTGAGGGAGGTGCTCGATCGCCTCGCGGCGACGGCGGCTGCCGGCGGCGGGGCGAGCATGCTCGTCGATGAGGTCTTGCACGGGATGGCCTGTCGGGCGGCCATCAAGGCTGGAGATCGCCTGTCGCCGGCGGAGGTGGCGTCGCTCGTGCGGGAGCGGCGGATCGTCCGTGAGTCGCACCATTGCCCGCACGGCCGCCCCACATCACTTACCCTCTCCCGTCACGAACTCGATCGACAGTTCCGTCGCACGTGACCGGACGGCATGAACGACCCCTGGAAGGAGTTTCGATGATCTGTGTAGGGATTGGCCGAGGACGGCATCGGCACATGTTGGCGGAACACAAGCACCTCGTCGACAACGGCGTCGAGCTCGTCGAACTGCGGCTCGATTACATCCAGGGCGAGGTGCAGGTGAAGCGGCTGCTCAAGGATCGCCCCGGTCCCGTGATCGTGACCTGCCGACGGAAATCCGACGGCGGCCGGTGGGAGCACTCGGAAGACGCGAGGCTCCGGCTGCTGCGCACGGCGATCGTCGAAGGGGCCGACTATGTGGACCTGGAAGACGACGTGGCCGCCGGAGTGCCGCGGTATGGAACGACCAAGCGGATCGTGAGCCACCACGACTTCCAGAAGACCCCTGCCGACCTGACCATCCTCCACAACAAGCTCGCCGCGATGGATGCCGACATCGTCAAGGTGGCGGCGATGGCCAACCATCCAACCGACAACCTTCGGATGCTCCAGATGATCGTGGCGAGCAAGGTTCCCACGATCGGCCTCTGCATGGGCGATATCGGCGTGCCCACACGCATCCTTGCCGGCCGCTGCGGGGCGCCGCTGACCTATGCCACGTTCAACGACGACCGGGTGCTTGCGCCTGGTCAGATCGGCTGGCGTCAGATGCGCGACATGTATCGCTATGACTCCATCACACCGGCCACCCGCATCTACGGTGTCGTGGCTGATCCTGTCGGCCACAGCCTCAGCCCCATGGTGCACAACGCGGCGCTCGCTGCCGCCGGCATCGACGCCGTCTACATCCCCTTCCGCGTGCCGGCCGAGCAGATCGATGAGTTTTTGACGAACGCATCGCGGTGGCCGCTCTCCGGCCTGAGCGTGACCCTGCCTCACAAGGAGGCTGTGCTTCGGCATGCGACCGTCACCGATCCCTTGGTGACGTCGATCGGTGCCGCCAATACGCTGACATTCACGGGTGACCAGGTGGCGGCGGCCAACACCGATGCCACGGCCGCGATCGAGAGCCTTGCCGCGGCCCTTCGGAGCGATGACGCCGCGCAGAACGAAGAAGGCCTCGGTGTGAAGACGGCCCTCGTGCTCGGAGCGGGAGGGGCGGCACGGGCCGTGGCCTTCGGGCTCAAAAAGCGGGGCGTTGAGGTGACCGTCACCTCCCGCACGCTCGATCGGGCGAAGGCCATCGCCGCCGAGGTTGGCTGCAAGAGCGTGGAATGGGCCTCTCGTCATCGCATGCCCTACGACTGCATCGTGAATGCCACGCCGGTCGGCATGCACCCCAATGTCGATGAAAGCCCCTACGACAAGGAGCACCTGCGGCCCTACATGGTCGTGTTCGACACGGTCTACAATCCGGAGAACACGCTCCTCATCAAGGAGGCTCGTGGTGTCGGGTGTCGGACCGTCACGGGGGTCGACATGTTCGTGCGGCAGGCTGCGATCCAGTTTCGTATCTGGCACGGCCAGGAGCCGCCGCTGGACGTGATGCGGGATGCCCTGAAACGGGCGACGGCGTCTGCCAAGCAGCCGTCGTGAGTCGTTCCGGCAATGGAGGCCTTCGCGGCATGGTGCGACTCACGCTGATCGGATATCGCGGCTGCGGCAAATCGACCGTCGCCGCGATGCTGTCGGAACGGACCGGCGTGCCATGGCTCGACGCCGATGCGGTGGTGGAAGAACGGGCCGGGCGCTCCATCGCAGCGCTGATCGCCGCCGAGGGGGAGCCTGCCTTTCGTGACCTCGAGGCGTACGTGCTCGCCGATGTGCTCGCCGGGCCGCCAGTGATTCTCGCGACCGGTGGCGGTGTGGTGCTTCGCGAATCGAATCGGCACCTGCTTCGGTCTGCGGGGCGTCCGGTGGTGTGGCTCCAGGCACCGGCCGATGTCGTTCGGCAGAGGATCGCGGCGGATCCCGCCTCGGCCACGAGGCGGCCCGGTTTGACGTCGGCTGACCCGCTGGCGGAGGTGGACGCTGCCTTGGCCGCACGAGAGCCCTTCTATCGGGAGTGTGCCGACGCGGCGTTTGACACGGCGATCGATGCCGCCGACGTTGTGGCCGAGCGGATTCTCACCTGGATCCATGAATGGCGGGGGGCAGGCGCATGACGCTCCTGGAGGGCATCAGCCTCACCGATCTGCAGTCGCCCGCCGGATGGATCGTGCCGCTGGGCGTGGCCGCGTGCCTGGCGTGGCTGCTGCCCACGGCCGTCGGTCGCCTCGTCGATCCCCTGCCCCGCCACGACGCGGTCGTCATGCGCGGCGTGGCGATCGCCACGCTGGTCGCCGTGATCGGCCTGTGGTGGTGGGAGGTGCATGCCGTGGCGACGGATGCGTCGGTGGCATCGGGGGAGTCGACGCTTGCGCGGTGGCTGGGCCATGCGGTGCTCTTCGCCCTGCTCGCCGCGGCCACCTGGGTGGATCTTCGGTATCGTGTGATCCCCGATGCGATCACGGTGCCGGGCGTGCTCGGCGGCATGACGTTTCTTTCGCTGTTTCCCGCGGCGCTCAGCCCCGTCGTCCGAGCGGTACCACGGTCGTTTGCCGTGGCCCTTCGTGAGCCGGATGTCCTCGGGTTGTTTGGTCCCTTGCACGGCGACTGGGCCACATGGATGACGGCCTCTCCTGGGGTGGCTGGGCTCGGGATCGCGATCCTCATCTTCGCCGGCTGGGTGATGGTGGGAACCGATCCGGTCTCGTCGATTCGTCCGGGCGGCCGACAGGGCTCGACTCGCCGTGTCGTGGCATGCCTCGGGGCGATCGTCATCGGTGGCAGCTGGCTGGTTGGAGGCGACCATTGGCGAGGCACTATGTCGTCGCTGGGCGGACTGGCTGTGGCGGCGGGCATCATCTGGCTCACCCGCGCCGGGGCCTCCCGTGCCCTGGGGCGCGAAGCCATGGGGCTCGGGGATGTCACGCTTATGGCCATGGTGGGCAGTTGGCTCGGATGGCAGCCGTGCATCCTCGCCTGCTTCCTGGCCGTGTTCATCGGGCTGACGCACGGGATCCTGCAGCTCGTGCTGCACGCCGAAGCAGAACTGCCTTTCGGGCCGAGCCTCTGCCTCGGGGCCGCCGTCGTGGTGGTCGCCTGGGGGTGGTTGTGGGACCGCACCGAGGCATTCTTCGAGCGTCCCCTGGAGATGGCTGCGGTGGTCGGGGCGGTGATCATCCTGACCGCGGTGACCCTCTGGGGGTGGCATGCGATCCGGGGCGGAACGCCGGATGAGGGCTGATTTTCAGGGGGTGACGGCCTTGCCCCACCCTGCCCTCCCCTCCTACCATCCGGCCCCCTTTGGAGCATCGCTGGTGGTGACGTTGCGCGGCGCCCGCACCGTGTCGGTTGTGACAGCCGTCCTCGGCTTCGCCATGGCCGGCTGCGCGACCAACCCCTTTAAGAAGCAGGCGTCGGTCGCGCCGCTGAGCCTCGAGCCACCGCCTGGGGTGGCGGCCCCCGCGCACACGCTTCCCGTGGCATCTTCGTCGTCCCTGCCACCGTCGTATGCCGATCTCGATGGAAGGCAGCTCGAGTCGGCCCTTGTTCGGAGCCGGCAGGAATCGCAGGTGATGCAGGAGGAGATCTCGGCGCTGCGCGACCAGCTCGCGAGCACCTCGTCGCAGCTCGCCGAGGTTCGTTCTGCCCGTATGCCCGCCGGACGCGACGTGCCGCCACGGGCGAGTGGCGATGGCGGTGTCGCCGCCACGCCCGTCGTCATGCACTCGGCCATGACGCAGATGAAGCTGCCCGATCTCCAGCCCAGGTTTGACGGGGCCGTGGTGCGGATCGACATCCCCGCCGACCGACTCTTCGACCACGGCACGGCCAACCTGCTGCCGGAGGGCACCGCGATTCTCACGCAGGTGTCGAGCGAACTCGAACGGGTCTACCCCGGCCACTTCGTGGGCATCGAAGGACACACCGACACGGAGCCGCTTCAAAACGCCTCGTGGACATCGCCTCACCAGCTCACCGCCGCCCGTTCTGCCGCCGTGTTCGACTTCATGACCACCCGCACCTCGCTTCACGAGAAGCAGCTCTTCCTCGTCGCGCACGGTGCCAACCATCCGCTCGTGTCGAATGCCACGGCCGCTGGCCGCAGCCGCAACCGCCGCGTGGAACTGGTGATCTACCCTGATCGAGCCTCGGCCGATGTCGCGGCGAAGTGACCGTCTGGCGATCGCCTGCTACACTCCGCCGCATGGTCACGATCGTCGATTACGGCAGCGGCAACCTGCGAAGCGTTCAGAAGGCGTTTGAGAAACTCGGCGCGCAGGCCACCATCACCGACGACCCCACCCAGGTCGCTGAGGCCGACCGCCTCGTGCTTCCCGGGGTTGGCGCCTTTGGGGATGCCATGCGAGCCCTGCGTGATCGCGGGCTCGTCGAGCCGATCGTGTCGCATGTGAAGGCCGAGAAGCCGTTTTTCGGAATCTGCATGGGGCTTCAGCTCCTCTTTGAAACAGGTCTCGAGGGGGGGCGGCACGAGGGCCTCGGCCTGCTTCCGGGCGAGGTGGTGCGATTCGAGCGGCCCGTTGGCACGAAGGTGCCCCACATGGGGTGGAACACGGTGCGGTGGCGCGATGCCAGTTTGGGAGGCGCCGACGAATGGTATTACTTCGTCCACTCCTACCACGCGCGTCCAAGGCACGAGCATGATGTGGCGGCGACCACCGACTACGCCGGCGAGTTCTGCTCAGCGGTAGCCCAGGGACGCCTCTTCGCCACGCAGTTTCATCCTGAGAAGAGCCAGGCCGTGGGCCTCCGGCTGATGGCCTCGTTTTTGGAACGTATCTGACCACCCCTCGGAAACCCTGACGACATGGAACTCTGGCCAGCCATCGATCTCCGCGGCGGCAACTGCGTTCGCCTGCTCCAGGGCGACTACGGCAAGGAGACCGTGTTTGGCCACGACCCGGTTCAGATGGTGGCGAGGTTTCGTGCCGGTGGCGCACGGCGGCTCCACATCGTCGATCTCGATGGGGCGAAGGACGGTCGTCCATCCCAGTCGGACCTCGTCGTGCGCATGGCTCGGGCGGCCGGTGTGCCCTGTCAGATCGGCGGTGGTGTTCGCAGCGCCGAGACGGCTGCGGCCTACCTCGAAGCCGGCTTGGAGCGGGTGATCCTCGGCAGCGTCGCCGTGGACGACCCCGACCTGCTCGTGAGCATTGCCACCACCTACCCCAACCGGGTCGTGCTGGGACTCGATGCCCGCGACGGCATGGTGGCGGTGCGCGGCTGGATCGACACGAGCCGTCTTGCAGCCGTCGACGTGGCGAAACGTCACGCCGCGGTTCCCTTGGCCGCCATCGTCTACACCGACATCGCCACCGACGGCACCCTGGCCGGCCCCAACCTCACCGCCCTTCGGGAGATGCTGGCCGTCGCCTCGCATCCGGTGATCGCCTCCGGGGGCATCGCAACCCTCAACGACATCCGGCAGGTATCGGCGATCGGGTGTCGTGGCTGCATCGTCGGACGAGCCCTCTATGACGAGGCCTTCACGCTCCCGGATGCGATTGCCGCCGCCGGCGACGCATGAGCGGGAAGCTCCGCTGACGCCCCTCCGTGGAAGCCCAACGGCGTGAGCCGTGGGACCGGCGCGGTGAAACGCACGGCGTGTTTGGCGTGGTCGGCGTCAGTTTCGGCTTGGGGTGCGTGCGTGGTGGCACGCTTCGGGGATGCCCACACCTCGTCGCCGGACGCTCGCGTCGGGCATCCTGCCCTTTGGCTCGCTCGGCATTGGCTTCGCTTCGCCATCCTCGCTCTGCTCGCCACTGACGCCGTCTCCCGAGGCGTGGGCAACCACTCGCTGGTCACACGGCGGGTGCTTGTGGTTGCTCCGTGGAAGCCCAACGGCGTGAGCCGTGGGACCGGCGTGGTGGTGCGTGCAGCGGTTTTGGCTCGATGAGCCGAGAGTGCTCAACGGCGTCTGGAGCGATGGCGGGCGTGTCCCAGGCCTTACGGCCTTGGGCTTGGACGAGACAGCGTGGCGATTGCGAGGTGCCCGTGGAAGCCCAACGGCGTGAGCCGTGGGACCGGCGTGGTGAACCCGTTTGTCCAGGGCGGCACAACGTGAATCCAATGCCACGCCGGCGGCAGAGTCTGCCCGGGTTTCCCGGACCCTTGGGAAATGGCGGTTTTTCGGCGGAATGCCGCGGGAACCTTCAACTCGACGGCCCGAATCCGCCGACCGTACGGGTGAATTGTTTGCGGCTCCCCGCCACCACCCCTACGATCGACGTTCATGGCCACCGATGTGCGGATCAAGGAACAGTTGCCCGAGTTGACCCGACGGATCGTCGACACGTATCAGGACGTGCCGACCATCCACTACCTCGGCCACTGCCCCCTGCCCAACTACGAGTCGATCATCTCGGCCTCCGAGGATCTCAAGGAGATTCTCTACCCGGGCTATCGGCGGCGTGAGAATCTCCACCTGGGCAACGTCACCTACCACGTCGGTGACCTCATCGACGGCCTGCACGACAAGCTCACGACGCAGATCGGTCGGGCGCTGCGGCACAGTGTCTCCGCCCAGCGAACGGCACTCGAGCAGGGAGTGGAGGCGCCGGCTGTGTCGGAGGCGGTGCAGCACTGCACCGAGGATGCCGACTTCGAGGCGCTTGGCCAGGCCAAGGCCGTCGAGTTTCTAGAACAAATCCCTGACCTGCGCAAGGTGCTCGCGACCGACGTGCAGGCCGCCTACGACGGCGACCCGGCCGTGCGGACACTCGACGAGATCATCTTCTGCTACCCGGGGCTCGAAGCCGTCACCATCCATCGGCTGGCACACCTCCTCCATCGGCTCGACGTGCCCCTGATTCCCAGGATGATGACGGAGTGGGCCCACGCCCGCACCGGCATCGACATTCACCCAGGCGCGACGATCGGCGACCACTTCTTCATCGATCACGGCACCGGTGTCGTCATTGGCGAGACGTGCGAAATCGGCAGCCACGTGAAGATCTATCAGGGTGTCACGCTGGGCGCGCTGTCGTTCCAGACCGACGCGGAAGGGCACCTGGTGCGGGGCACGAAGCGGCATCCGACGATCGAAGACCGCGTCGTGATCTATGCCAACGCCACCGTGCTCGGCGGTGCGACCCGCATCGGCCACGATTCGGTGATCGGATCGAACGTGTGGCTCACGCGTTCCGTCGATCCGCACACCACGGTCGTGCTGGAGAAGCCCAAACTTCGCATTCGAGGCGAGGCCCCCGAAACCGGGGCGGATTGGCAGATCTAGTTTTTACGCCGGCACGGCCATCCATGGCCCGTGCCGGCTTGGCCCGGCGATGGTGAAGCCAGAGGTTCACCATGCCGGGCGGCTCGCCGTCGTGGCTCGCACGATCGCCAGCGTGGCATCCATGGCCCGTGCCGGCTTGGCCCGGCGATGGTGAAGCCAGAGGTTCACCATGCCGGGCGGCTCGCCGTCGTGGCTCGCACGATCGCCAGCGTGGCATCCCTGGTTCGTGCCGGCTTGGCCCGGCGATGGTGAAGCCAGAGGTTCACCATGCCGGGCGGCTCGCCGTCGTGGCTCGCACGATCGCCACCGTGGCATCCATGGTTCGTGCCCTGGCGGGTGAAATCGTGCGGATTCACGGGGAATCCGGCATGGGCGGGGCTGCCTCCGCTCCGGTACCCTCAAGGAGCCCCCCGGAGGTGAATCCATGCGTTCGCTCGTGCTGTCGTTTCTCGCCCTCGCCATGTCCGCTGGAGCCTGTCTGGCTCAGGTGGCCGCGCCCGCCAAGGTGCCCGTCGTCTTCGCCGCCTACGCCACGCCCCTCGAAGAACCATGGAACCAGGTGATTCACCAGTCACTCGTCGATCTGGAGAAACTCGGACGGATCACCTACGCCTGGCAGGACAAGCTCACCACGCCGGCCGCCATGACGTCTGGACTCCAGTCGGCGCTCATCCGTCGCCCGGATCTCGTCGTCGCCGATGGCGTGGAAGCCCTCGACGCCATCAAGGCCGTGGCAGCCGCCAATCCGGGGCTGACATTTCTCGTGGGTACCTCGCAGCCGCCGGTCGCCCCCAACCTGTCCGTGTTTGACAGCAACCTTTCAGAGCCGGCCTATCTCTGCGGCATCGCCGCCGGAAAGCTCACGAAGTCGGGCGTTGTCGGTGTCGTCGCCGGCAAGAGCGACACACAGGTGCATCGGGCGATCAACGCCTACATGCAGGGCGCGCGTGAGGCCAACCCGTCGGTCAAGGTGAAGGTGACGTTCATCGACTCATGGTATGACCCGCCCAAGGCCAAGCAGGCCGCCTTCGACCAGATCGCCGCCGGTGCCGATCTGATCTGGGCCGAACGTGAGGGGGCCATCGCCGCCGCCCGCGAGAAGGGCGTCATGGCGTTTGGCAACCTCGTCGACCAGAGCGGCGAAGGCCCTGAGCATGTTCTCACCGGCCCGGTCTGGAGCATGGCCCCCCTCGTGGACCACGTCACCAAGCTGGCGGCCGCGGGAATGGTGCGTTCGGAAAACTACATCGACTTTTCATCCCTCGCCCGCGGTGGGGCCGTGCTCGCGCCGTGGCACGGCTGGAACGACCGGCTTCCTGCCGATGTGCTCCAACTCGTTCGCGACAAGCAAAACGCCATCAAAACCGGGGCCATCGTGATCGCCCCGAGCGCCGATCGACCCGTCGGCGAATGATCTTCATGCCGGAACCACGCCGGATCAGTCGAGGAATCGGCGCATGGTGTCGAGGTAGGCCGGATCCGACGAGACGTCGTTGTGCCCGGCCGTCGGGAACAACGCCTCCACCGCGATGCCCTCGTCGAACGCCGCCAGGAGCCGATGGGTGTGTGACGCCGGCACCACCTCGTCCTGGCCGGCAGTGATCACAAGCGTTGGGCAGGTGACGCGGGGAGCGTCGAGCACCGTCTCAAACCGGTCGGCCAAAAGCAGTCGCACCGGGAGAAAGGGAAAGAGCCTCGCTCCGATGGCCACGATGCTGTCGAAGGGCGCCACGAGCACGAGCCGACGAACGGGCCTGGTCACGGCCAGACGGGTGGCGATCGACGATCCGAGGCTCCGGCCGATCACGTCGATGTCCGGATGCATCGCCTGCACATGATCGAAGACCGCCGCCGCATCCTGCCGCAGCGACTGCTCCGACGGCGAACCCGTGCTCCCACCGTAGCCGCGATAGTGCGGAGCGTAGATGGCCCGGTCCGGAAAGGCATGGGCCAGTTCGGGAACGGTCTGCGACACATCCTCGGCGTTGCCCCCGAAAAAAAGGATCGCCCGCGATCCCTCGCGCGGACACGTGGCAACCCTGATCGTGGCCCCGGGCACGTCGAGGGAGAGCGTCGGCACGTGGCCAAGGGCAGGTGTGGGGTGAAACAGTAGCGAGCGTTGCGTGGCGAAGACCACGCCGCAGAGCGTCGCGTAGACCGCCACCAGCACTCGCGCGGCGACGATCGCGGCACGTTTCATGGCACCCGTTCTGCCAGTCGAAGGAGATGGCCGGAAAGACGAGTGGAGACAACCCTACCGTCCACGGCCCGCCGTGCGAACCAAGGCCCGGGCCGCGTCTTCGGCTCGGAGTTTGGCATCGATCGCCTCGTCGCCCGTGGCTCGGCTGCCGGTCACCCGCTCCAGTTCGGCGCGGGCTTCGGCGGCGTCGATCTTTTCCGCGGGAACGGCCCGCTGCGTGATCACGGTCACCTCGTTGTGCCCGACTTCCACAAACCCACCCTCGACGAAGAGACGGCGGACCGAATCGGCCGAACTTCCCGTCTCGCCCACGATCCGAACCTCACCGGCGCCAAGGCGGCCGATGAAGGGGGAATGCCCCTGGCCGACACCTCGCTGCCCGTCAAACAACGGCAGCGTCACCGAACGGGCGCGGGTGTCGAGGCTCGTCTGCTCGGGGGTGACGATCACGCACCGCACCGATCCGGACTGTCTGGGTTCTGCCATGGTCGTGGTTTCCGTCTGGCGGGTCGTGGGGATCAGGCCTTGGCGGCCATCTTCTTGGCCTGCTCTTCGGCCTGCTCGATCGGGCCGACGTACATGAACGCCTGCTCGGGGAGATGATCCCACTTGCCGTCGGCGATCTCCTCGAACGAACGGATGGTGTCGTCGAGGCTCGTGATCTCGCCCGGCTTGCCGGTGAAGACCTCGGCCACGAGGAACGGCTGCGACAGGAACCGCTCCATGCGGCGGGCCCGATGCACCACGAGCTTGTCGTCTTCGGAGAGCTCGTCGACGCCGAGGATCGCGATGATGTCCTGCAGTTCGCGATACCGCTGAAGGGTTCGCTGCACCCGACGGGCAATCTTGTAGTGCCGCTCACCGACGTACTGCGGGTCGAGGATTCGGCTCGAGGAGGCGAGCGGATCGACGGCGGGGTAGATGCCCTTTTCCGAGATCGAACGCTCCAGATAGAGGAAGGCGTCGAGATTGCCGAAGGCCGTGGCCGGGGCGGGGTCGGTCGGGTCGTCGGCCGGAACGTACACGGCCTGCACCGACGTGATGGCTCCCTTCGATGTCGACGTGATCCGCTCCTGCAGCGCACCCATTTCCGTGGCCAGCGTCGGCTGGTAGCCCACGGCGCTCGGCATGCGGCCCAGGAGGGCGCTCACCTCGCTGCCCGCCTGCGAGAAGCGGAAGATGTTGTCGACGAACAGGAGCGTGTCGGCCCCGGTTGTGTCGCGGAAGTATTCGGCCATGGTGAGGGCCGACAGGGCGACACGCAGACGAGCTCCCGGCGGCTCGTTCATCTGGCCGAAGACCATGCAGGTCTGCTCGATCACGCTGCGGCCGGTGTCGCCGATCTTCGCCTCCTGCATTTCGAGCCAGAGGTCGGTGCCTTCACGGGTCCGCTCACCGACGCCCGCGAAGACCGAATAGCCGCCGTGGGCACTGGCGATTCGGGCGATGAGCTCCGTCAGGATGACCGTCTTGCCAAGGCCGGCACCGCCGAAGAGGCCGGCCTTGCCGCCTCGAACGAACGGCGTGAGGAGGTCGATCACCTTGATGCCGGTTTCGAAGAGCTCGGTCTTGGTGGTGAGTTCCTTCACCGGGGGCGGATCACGGTGAATCGGCCACCGCTCCTGCGTCTCCACCGGGCCGCGGCTGTCGATCGGCTCACCGAGCAGGTTGAACACGCGGCCGAGGGTGGCCTTCCCGACCGGAACGGAGACCGGGGCGCCGGTGTCGACCACTTGGGCGCCGCGCGTCAGGCCGTCGGTCGAGCCGAGGGCCACGCAACGAACCTTCCCGCCACCGAGATGCTGCTGCACCTCGCCGACGAGATGGAGGTCGATGCCCTTGTTCGCCGTGTCGATGCGCACGGCGTTGTAGATCGCCGGAATGGAGTTTTCGGGAAACTCGACGTCGAACGTGGAGCCGATGACCTGCGTGATGCTGCCGTGAGCCATGTCAGTCTCTGCCTTTGCTGGAGGTGATTTGTGGGTGGGGTTTGGTGTGATCGGTGACGTGCGGCCGCCGCGAGGAGGCCGGATGTTACTTTTTGAGCGCCTCGACGCCTCCGAGGATCTCCATGATTTCGCCGGTGATCTGTGACTGGCGAGCCCGGTTGTATTGTCGCGACAGGCTCTTGATGAGTCCGCCGGCGTTCTCGGTGGCGGCCTTCATGGCCACCATGCGGGCCACCTGCTCGCTGACGGCCGCATCGAGGAAGCACTTGAACAGCCTCGAGAGAAAACTCGCCGGAAGAATCTCCTCGAGGATGCTCGAGGCCGACGGGTAGAAGTCGTATTCGTCCGACGCCAGTTTGGCGGCGGTCGTCGAACCGGCGGCCTGGGGCGGCGCGAGCGGGAGGAGCGTTTCGGTCACGGCCTCCTGCTTGGCAATCGAGTGAAACTTCGTGTAGACGACATCGAGCCGATCGATCTCGCGTGCGGCATAGGCCTCGAGGTAGGCGCGGCCAAGCGGGGCAACCGCTGCAAACTCGGGCTTGTCTTCAAACTGCGTGTAGCGGTCGGCGATCTCCACGCCGCGGAACCGCAGGGCCGAGATGCCCCGCTTGCCCGACACGGCCACGTGGGCCGGAATCTGTTCGCTCTTCCACTGGCCCAGGAGCGCCACCGATTGCCGCACGATGTTGGAGTTGTAACCGCCGCAGAGTCCGCGGTTGCCCGTGAGCACGAGCACCGCCGTCCGCTGGGTCGGCCGGATCTCCAGCAGCGGATGCGCCACGTCGGCCCCCACGCTCGCGATGTTCTCCAGGATCTTCGCGAGATGCTTGGAGTAGTCCCGCGCGGCGATCGAGCGGTCCATCGCCTTCTTGAATCGCGCGGTGGCGATGAGTTCCATCGTCCGCGTGATCTTGCGGATGTTTTTTACCGACTTGCGACGGCGATCAAGGGCGCGGGCTTTTGCCATGGTGTTCGACCTTCAGCGTTGTGGCTGCCTTTGTTGACTCCTGCCTCACCGCGCTCCGGCGAGTTGCTTCGACTCGCCCGACTTGGCAGCCCGCTGCCGCTTGAACTCGGCGATCGCCGCCTCGAGCTGACGCTCGCTCTCGGCATCGAGCTCCTTCGATTCATCGATCCGCTTGCGAAGCTCGGGGATCTGGTCGCGAACGAACGTCAGGAAGCCCTTCTCCCAGTCGGCCACTTCGTCGCGCTTCACCTCGTCGAGGTGGCCACGCGTGCCGGCATAAATGCTGAGCACCTGATCGACCACGTCCATCGGGGCGAACTGCCCCTGCTTCAGAAGCTCCACCATGCGATAGCCGCGATCCAGACGCTGCTGGGTCGCCGCGTCGAGGTCGGTGCCGAGCTGGGCGAAGGCCTCGAGTTCGCGGAACGATGCGAGGTCGAGACGGAGGCCGCCGGCCACCTTCTTCATCGCCTTCGTCTGGGCGGCACCGCCCACGCGCGACACCGAGATGCCGGCGTTCATGGCGGGTCGCTGGCCGGCGAAGAAGAGGTCGGGCTGCAGGTAGATCTGGCCGTCGGTGATCGAGATGACGTTGGTGGGGATGTAGGCCGACACCTCGCCTTCGAGCGTTTCGATGATCGGAAGCGACGTCAGCGAACCGCCGCCGAGTTCCTTGGAAAGCTTGGCCGACCGTTCGAGGAGACGGCTGTGGGCGTAGAACACGTCGCCGGGGTAGGCCTCACGTCCGGGAGGACGCCGCATCAGAAGCGAAAGCTGACGGTAGGCGGTGGCCTGCTTCGAGAGATCGTCGTACACGATCAACGCGTGCTGGCCGTTGTACATGAAATGCTCGGCCATCGCCGTGCCCGAGTAGGGGGCGATGTATTGCAGCGGAGCGGCGGTGCTCGCACCGGCGACGATCACGGTGGTGTAGTCCATCGCGCCGTACTTCCGCAGCGTGTCGATGGCCACGGCCACCGACGAGTCCTTCTGGCCCACGGCCACGTAGAAGCACTTCACGCCGCTGTTCTTCTGGTTGATGATCGCATCGATGCCGATCGCGGTCTTGCCGGTCTTCCGGTCGCCGATGATGAGCTCTCGCTGGCCGCGTCCAATCGGCGTCATGGCGTCCACCGCCTTGATGCCGGTTTGCAGCGGCTCGCGCACCGGGGATCGCTCGGCCACGCCTGGGGCGAGCGTTTCGACCGGACGGCGGAGTTCGGTGACGACCGGTCCCTTGCCGTCGAGCGGGTTGCCCAGCGGGTCGAGCACGCGGCCGATCACGGCATCGCCGACGGGCACCGAGAGCAGGCGGCCAGTGCTCTTCACCTCGTCGCCTTCGGTGACCTTGAGGTAATCGCCGAGGATGATCACGCCGACCGAGTTCTCCTCGAGGTTGAACGCCAGGCCGGTGATGCCGTTGGGGAACTCGACCATTTCGCCGGCCATGACGCCGGAAAGGCCCCACACGCGGGCGATCCCGTCGCCCACTTCGAGCACACGGCCCACTTCGCGGACGTCGATGCCCGACTGGTAGCGGGAAATCTCCTCGCGGAGAACAGATGCGATTTCGTCGGTCAGGTGTGCCATGAGTACTCCCCGGTTTGAATGGCGTGAATATTTCGTTGCTGGAGACGGCCGCCGATATGGGACAGGCCCGTGGCGACCGACTGGTCGTAGATGGTGTCGCCAACCCGAACGATGAGGCCGCCAATGATGGCGGGGTCGACGACGAACCGTGGCTTCAGCGAGGCGGCGAGAGCCTTCTCCGTCTCGCCGACGATGCGGGCCTGCTCCTCCGACGCGAGCGGCACGGCGGTGGTGAAGGTGGCCTGCTGACGCCCCTCGCGCTCGTCGGCGAGTCGCTCCGCCGCGTCAACGACCGAGCCAAGCAGGCCCAGGCGGCCGTGGCGGGCGAGCACGTGCAGCGAGTTGACCGTCGTGTCGCGCATCCGTCCCTTGGCGAGCCGATCGATGATGCGGGCCTTGTCGTCGGTCGAGACCTTGGGAGATGCGAACACCACCGTGGCGTCAGGTACCTTCGGCAGCACCTCGCGGGCGAGCAGGCCAAGCTCGTCGATCACTTCGCGACGGCATCCGGCCGCCTCGGCGGCCTCGACGATCGCCTGCGCGTAGATCTTCGCCACCCGGTCGGCGGCGATGTCGACATGCTTGGTTTCGCGTGCGTTCGTGGTCATGCGATCGGAGTTCCGTGGACGGTCAGGCTGCGGTCAGTTCACGCTCGGACGGCTCGACAGGCCGGCGATCGAGTCTCGGACGAGCCGGGCCTGCTCGTCGGGGCCGAGGCGGTCGCGAAGGAACTTTCCAGCGACTTCCACGGCGAGGTGCCCTGCCTTCTCGGCGATCTGGGAGAGGGCGTCGTCTTTGGCAAGATGGATCTCGTGCTTCGCACGGGTCTTCTCGTCGTCGGCGGCCTTCCGAGCCTCCGCCACGATGGCCTGCTTGGTCGCCTCGGCATCACGTCGGGCTTCCTCGAGCATGCCGCGGACCTCGTCGGCCGCCTCGGCGAGCCGTCGTTCGTAGGAAGCCAGCATCCGCTTGGCTTCTTCGTTGGAGGCCTTCGTTTCGGCGATCTGGCGGGCAATGCCCTCCTCGCGCTTCTCGAGCCCCTGCATGATCGGCTTCCAGGCGAACTTCGTCAGCAGAAACAGGAGCGCCAGAAAGACGGCGAACGACCAGACGGCCAGGTCGGTCTGGAACCAGGCGGGGCTTTCAAAATCCTTGAGGGGAACGCCGTCGGGCGCGTTGTGGCCGATGGCAGGACCGCCATGATGGGCATCACTGGCGACCGCGATCGCGGTGAAGAGGCCTGCGGGCAGCAGGGAGACGGCGCCCACGGCGACGAGCGTCAGCGCGACCGCGATGGTTGTCTTGCGAGTGAGGAGGGTGATCACGGGGTATGACTCCAATGAACTGGGCACGTGGATGATGCCGGAGGCGTGAAACGCTGCCGTCGGGAAGCGTCCTGAGCCGCGGTCGCCCAGGACGACGGGATGAGGGCCATGCCTCCCATCCCGTCTCCTGGACAAACACTCGGCTGACCGGCCGGTTTTCCGGGCGGCGATCACTTCCCCGAGCAGATGAACAACGCGTAGAAGGTGAAGCCTTCGATGAGGGCCGCGGCAATGATCATCGCGGTCTGGATGCTGCCGGCCACTTCGGGCTGACGCGACATGCCTTCATAGGCGGCCGCGGCGAGACGGCTGATACCGAGGGCGGCACCGATCACGACGAGGCCGACGCCAAAGGACGCCGTCAGGTCGATGAGCGAACGGCTGGCAGCGGCTTCCTGGGCACTGGCAACGTCGGCACAGATGAAGGTGACAGCGACGGCGGCGACGGCGACGAGCGTACGGGCCGAGAACAGCGAGCGAATCATCAAACAAACTCCTTGGAAAGAGGGACCGAGCGGGCGCCCGGATACGGGGAAAGCGAGAACGAACAGGTTGGGTTTGCGGGTCGGGAAAACGGTGCCGGTGGCAAGGGCCCTAGTTGTAGGGATTTGTCGACGATTGTGGAGGCCGGCTTCTCCATGTCGCGGTTTTTTCTGTGGAGGGAGCCTTAGTGCTGGTGGACCGAGGCCCCGATGAACAGGGCCGACAGGAAGGTGAAGATGTAGGCCTGCAGGAACGCCACAAAGAGCTCGAGCACGCTGAAGAGCGTGCAGCTCACCACGCTGATGCCGGTGACGGTGGCCCACATCCCCATCGAATAGGAGGCGGCGGCCGTGATCAGGCCCATGATGCCAAGCAGCACGAGATGGCCGGCCACCATGTTGGCCAGCAGTCGCACCGCCAGGATGAGGTGCTTGATGAGAAGGCCGAGCATCTCGATGGCGAAGATCATCGGCTTCAGCAGGATCGCGAGAGGAAGCGGCAGATCCATGGAGGGGATCTGGTTTTTGAAGAAGCCGAGCGGTCCAAACTTCACCATGCCGGCCACCACAACCGTGAGAAACGTCACGCCGGCCAGGGCGAGCGTCACGGAGAACGATGCCGTCGGCGAGCCGGTCCACGGCACCATCCCGAGCAGGTTGCAGCCAAGGACGAAGAAAAACAGCGTGAGCAGCAGGGGCACGAAGCGATCGCCGTCGTGAACTTCGTGGTGCACCGCCACCGTCGGACCGCCGGCACCGGCGACCATCGGCTCACCGTGATGGTGGTCATGGCCGTGGTCCGCATGCCCGTGGCCGGCGTCGCCGTGGTCGTCATGACCGTGGTCGTGGCTGTCGATCGCGGGGCGGGCAATCTGATCACGAACAAAGAGAATCATCGCCTCGAACAGGTTGGCGAAGATGCCCTTCGCCGGCGCTCCGTCGCGAAGCCGCTTCGACAGTCGCGTGAACACGAAGAACAGGATGGCCGCCAGCAGCACCTCGAGGATCATGTACTTCGAGATGCAAAAGCCGGTCTTTTTCTCGTAGAGGCTGTCGAGCGTGCCGAAGGGCTGGGGGATGAGAATCTTCCCATCCATGGCACGGTTGAACTCCTCAACCGTCGGCATCGTCGCGCCGTCGTGGCTGAAGGGCGCCCGGAGAAATTCAGGGACGTCGTCGAGGGTTTTCCAATCCTGCTTCCAGAGCGGCTTGGGAACCTCGAAAAAAAAGGCGTCCTTGAGGTGGTAGATCGGATTGTGGTCGGACATCGAAACCTGGATTCCTGCCTTCGGGGCAAGCCGGTTGAGGTGGGACTGATCGGCTGGGGCCGGAGAGTGTGCTGCATCCCGCCCCGCGGCGTCAAATGGTATTCGTGCCGCCGGGCGGTCGCAGCGTTCCTCGGCCACTCATCATGGTTCGGGCGATCTCGGCTGCAAGCATGGCCAGATAAAAAACCACGAGCCACTCCCCCGCTCCGGCAGCCCGGAGCTCGTTCCCCCGGGTTTGCAGCCAGCCCAGGGCGGCGAGGGCCGGAAACAGCCGAAGCGCCGTCGCCACAAGGGGGCCGACCACCAGCCCGGCCGCGGAACCCGCCCGTGGCCGCATCGCCATCCACGACGCGACCGTGCCCAGGAGGCAGACCGCCGCCGCGAACGCCACGGCACGGGCTTCTTCCGGGCGGCCATGAACCCGCACCCAGGCGGCGGCCGACACGGCGAGCACCGCGCCGCTGGGGAGCCAGATGCCACCGACGGCACGCGGTCGGTCGGGAAGGTCTGTCATCCCCGCCTCCCCTGCGCACGTCCACGCAGCCCCACGATGGCCGCCATCCCGAGCAGAAAGCCCAGCACGAAACCCGACGGGCCGAGAAAACGCGTGCCCAGCCGGTCATCCAGCCACCCGCCGCCCACCCCGGGCAGGAACATGGTGAGCCCGATGGCCGTGATGCGGGAAACCCACACCAGCGCCTCCCCCACCGGTGAACCTTTAGGATCGTCGCGAACCATGGGGGGAGGATAGCCTGTCGGGGTCGCCCGTGCGCGGCTCCATCGACGAAGCAGGCGGAGGACTGGTCATGAAGCGCCGAAAAACCCGTCGCCGAAACGCCGTTCATCGCGGTCGCCCGCCGGAGACCGGCGGGCCGGTCGTCAACCACACGACCGTGCTCCGGCTGATGGGGTGCGATGGAACGGACGTGCACGAATCCACGGCGGTCTCGCCTCAGGATCTCATGATCGCCCGCGAAAAGTGGCCGGTGGTGTGGCTCGATGTTGGCGGTGTTGGCGACCCGACGGCGATCCAGTCGGTGGGCACGGTCTTCTCGATCGGCGATCTCGCCCTCGAGGATGCCGTCACCCCGGACGAACGTCCGAAGCTCGAGGTGTTTGGCCACCAGTTGCTCATCGCCGTGCGGATGGCACGGCTCGAGCACGAGGCGATCGTGACCGATCCGATGGCCATCTTTCTCGGCGAACGCTACGTGATCACGTTTCACGACCACAGCGTGCCGGATGGATTCCGGAGCGTGCGGGAGCGGATCCGTCTTGGGCGCACGCGACTTGGCACCGGCGGCCTCGGGGCCGATCATCTCTGCGCACTCCTCCTCGACGCGGTGATCGACGGGTATTTTCCCGTGCTGGAAGCCTTCGGCGACCGGCTCGAAACGATCGAAGAGGAGGCGCTCGACAACCCCAACCGCAACCTGCTTGGCCGCATCCACGACGTGCGTGGCGATCTGATGACGCTCCGACGGGCGCTCTGGCCCACGCGGGACGTGCTCCACGCCCTTGGCCGGGAATCGACGGCGTTTGTCGGCGACAACGCCCGGATGCATTTCCGGGACAGCTACGACCACACCATGGAACTCCTCGACATCACCGAGGGCTATCGCGAGATCGGCAGCGATCTCCGCGACATCTACCTGGCGAGCATCAACAACCGGATGAACGATGTGATGAAGGTGTTGACGGTGATCGCCACGCTCTTCATGCCGCTGACGTTCATCACCGGCTACTACGGGATGAACTTCAACACCGACTCGCCCTGGAACATGCCCCTGCTCACCTACCGCTACGGCTCGCTCGTGGCCGTGGGGATGATGCTTGCCACGACCGCGAGCCTGGTGGTGTTTTTCTGGCGGCGCGGCTGGCTCAGGCGCTGGCAGTGAGATCACGGCCGCGGGGCGTGTCGAGCACGGCGTCAGGCACGTCCCAGCAGGAAGCTCGTGTGGAGGGTTCCACGGCCCTTCACATTCACCTCGCCCCGATCGGCGAATCGGAAGGCGTCGCCGAGCAAGGCCCGCGTGGCAGGTGACACGTGGATGCGCGATGGCTCCCCGTGCGACTCCATGCGGCTGGCGAGATTGACGGTGTCGCCCCAGAGGTCGTAGGTGAACTTCTGTCGGCCGATCACGCCGGCCGCCACCGGCCCAGAGTGCATGCCGATGCGAAGTTCGAGGCTGAGGCCCCGGCTGCGCATGAGGCTTCGGAACGCCTCCATCATGCCGATCGCCATCACCGCCATCGCCTCGGCGTGGTCGCGTCGCGGCATTGGAAGTCCAGACACCGCCATGTAGGCATCGCCGATCGTCTTGATCTTCTCCACGCCATGGGCGTGGGCGAGATGGTCGAAGGTGGAAAAGATCTCGTCGAGGAGGCCGACCACGTGCTGCGGATCGACGTGTTCTGAAAACTCCGTAAACCCGCTGAGGTCGGCAAACAGCACCGTCACTTCAGGAAAGCTTTCAGCGATGGTCGATTCGCCGTTTTTCAGTCGCTCGGCGATCGACTCCGGGAGGATGCTGCGAAGCAATCGTTCCGACTTCTCCCGCTCGCGGCCGAGTTCAGCAAGCGACTGCTCGAGCTGGGTGAACGCGGCGTTGCGTTCGAGCAGCCGCCGGTACCCATCAGAGTGGACGCGGATGCGGGCAATGAGCTCGACCTGGTCCGGGAGTTTCACGAGATAGTCGCTGGCCCCTGAATCGAGCAGTTTGGCCTTCACGACCGGCTCTTCACGAGCCGAGAGGACGATGATCGGCACCTGGGCCGTCGCCTCATTTCGTCGGAAGTGCCCCACCATCTCGAGCCCGTTGATGCCGGGCATGATCAGGTCCTGGAGGATCACGGTCGGCTGGAAGGCGGTGGCAGCCTCGACAGCCTGCGTCCAGTCGCGGCAGAAGTCGAAGACGATGTCGGGCTGGCCTGCGAGCAACCGGCGCACGGCCTCGCCGATCATGGCCTGGTCGTCGATGAGAAGAACGCGATGAAGGGGCGCCGTCATGGGGTTCAGGATAACGGTAAGCCCCTCGCTGGGCGTCGCTTCCCGCAAGGCAAGCCCCTCGCTGGGCGTCGCTTCCCGCAAGGTAAGCCCCTCGCTGGGCGTCGCTTCCCGCAAGGTAAGCCCCTCGCTGGGCGTCGCTTCCCGCAAGGTAAGCCCCTCGCTGGGCGTCGCTTCCCGCAAGGCAAGCCCACCGGCGCGTGAGGTTTAAAGCTGGGGAACTAGGATTCGAACCTAGACTAACTGGTTCAGAGCCAGTCGTGCTACCGTTACACCATTCCCCAGTGCGACGGAAAACGTCAGAGTACCTGCGTCGGCCGGGACGGGCAATCTCGGTCCGGCCGAGCACGGGAAAGCGACGGTTCGTCGTGCCGTCGCTGCCCAAACACGCCACCCCCTTTCCCTCGACCCGTGCCCTCCCTTGACCTTTCTTCCGGCGGCCGTCGTCTCGCCAGGTTTCCACTGGCCGAGGGGCGAAACGTGATCGGCAGACATCCCGGCTGCGACATCGTGCTCGATTCGGCATCGGTCAGCCGCCAGCATGCCGTCGTGACGCTCTCGACAGACGGTGCGTTCGTCGAAGACCTCAAAAGTCGCAACGGCACGTTCGTGAACGGGCAGATGATCGCCACGCGGCACCGGCTCGATGATGGTGACGAGATCAGCATCTGCGGGCAGCGATTCGAGTTTCTCGCCACGGGGCGTCGCCGTCAGCGAAGCGGTTCGACGAACGCCGGCGCGGTCTCGGCCACGGGGCACGTGGTGCTCGACGAGGAGTCGGCGGCCGGAATCATCATGTCGCAGCTCGATCTCCCGGCGAGCGGGGAGGCCCTCGGCGAGCATGCCGAAGCGAAGCTGCGGGCGGTGCTCGGCCTGCATCGGGCCATCGGGGCGTCGGTGTCGCTCGACGACGTCTTGCCGCGACTCCTCGACGGCCTGCTCGAGGTGTTTCCGCAGGCCGAGCGGGGCTTCGTGCTTCTCGTCGATCCGCACTCGGGCCGGCTCGTGGTGCGGGCGCAGCGGGCCAAGGCGGGCGCCGACACCGGCCCGCAGCGCATCAGCCTCTCCCTTGTCACGATGGTGTCGGAAACACGACGGGCGATCCTCTCGGCCGACGCATCGGTCGACAGCCGGTTTCGTGACAACGAAAGCGTGCTCGACTGCCGGATCCGGTCGGTCATGTGCGTGCCGGTCGTTCGGGGCGACGGCGGCCTCCTGGGGGTGGTGCAGGTCGATTCCCGAGACGTGCTCAACGGCTTCGAGGCGGCCGACCTCGATGTTCTGGCCGGGGTGGCCGGTCAGGCGGCGCAGGCGATCGAACAGGCGCTCGCCCAAGATGAGCGGGTGGCGCGGGAGCAGCTCAACCGTGATCTCGAACTCGCCCACCGCGTGCAGCAGGGCCTGCTGCCCGCGCGACCGCCGGAGGTGACGGGCTACGAGGTCTTCGACTACTACGAAGCGGCGAGGCATGTCGGCGGGGATTTCTTCGCCTACGTTCCCCTCGCCGACGAACGTCTCGCGATCGTGCTGGCCGACGTCTCCGGCAAGGGCGTGGCGGCGGCGCTCTTGATGGCGGCCCTGTCGGCCGACGTGCGGTATTGCCTGGCGAGCGAGCGAGATCTCGGGGTGGCGGTCGCCCGGATCAACGAGAGCTTTCTCCGAGGCGGCTGGGATGATCGATTCGCCACGCTGGTGGTGATGGTGCTCGACACCACGCGGCATGTCGCCACGGTCTGCAATGCGGGACATCTTCCCGTGTTTCTTCGGGATGCGCGAGGCGTGCGGGCCGTGGCGGGCGACCTGGGGGGGCTGCCTCTCGGCATGGCCGCCGGAGGCGAGTTTCGCACCTGCGAGGTTCCCCTCGAACCCGGCACGACGCTCGTGCTCTGCACGGATGGCATCAGCGAGGCGCTCGATGCCGGTCAGGAGTGCTACGGGTTCACGAGGCTCGAGACCGCGTTGGCTGGTGCCGCTTCGGGAGCCCAAGCGGCGGGGCGTGCGATCCTCGACGACGTGGCCGCCCACACCGCCGGCCAGCCGCAGAGCGACGACATCTGCCTGGTCTGCATCACGCGGTCTGCCAAGCCCCCGAAGCCCGCAGAGCCTTCCTAGAGTGCCATGGTGTCACGCCGGCCTGGCGGGTGCAGCCGTCGCGTTCGGCCGCCGATACGACAAGCATGGGGCCCGCGACACGTTCGGGGCCGGGCTCGAGGCGGCCGTTTCGGAGACGATGACCATGAGTTTCTTTCAGTGGGTGCGGGAAGGCGTTCGTCATGCGGTCGTGCTCGGCGTGGCCGATGCGTTCGAAGACATCGGCACCCGCAGCCGTGACGAGGATCTCGGTGCCCAACTCGCCCAGACGCTTCGTGATCGCCTCGGTGTGACCAAGCAGCCCACCGTGCTCGAGAGCTCCACCGTTCCGGTGGCCGGCGGCACGTCGACCGGCGGGCGCCGTCGGCTCGGTCGGTCGATCGAAGGCCTGAGGAAGTCGGCGGCCTGACGCGAGGTCAGCCTGTCGAGGCGTCGACGGGCAGAAGCACCTCGACGGTGGTGCCCTTGCGGGGGGCGGAGGTGATCGTCGGCTCGATGCCGAGAAGACGGCAGCGCTGGCGGATGCCCTCGAGCCCGAACCGCGTCGTGGGGACCTGGCTCGGATCGAAGCCGCGGCCGTTGTCGTGCACCCGCACACGGATGCCCTCGGGCTGCCAGATCATCTGCACCTCCGCCTTCCGCGCGGCAGCGTGCTTGCGGACGTTCGAGAGCGACTCTTGAACGATCCGAAAGATCGTCGTTTCAACGTCGGGCGGCAGTCGATCGTCCGGGAGGCGATGCTCGAAGGTGATGCTCGGAACCTCGAGTCGGGCGTCGGCGACGAGCGATTCGATGGCATCCACGATCCCGAGTTCATCGAGGGCCGGCGGTCGCAGGCCGCCGATGAGCCGACGAGCCTCTTCGGCGGCGGCCCTCACCAGCCGGATGCCGTCGGTCAGTTCGCGGCTGTCGGGGTGGGCGTGGGCGGCGGCCTCGAGATGCATGATGGCGCTGGCCACATACTGGGCCAGGCCGTCGTGAATCTCATACGAAATGAGCTGTCGCTCCTTCTCCTGGATCTCGAGGAGGCGACGCAGCACCCACTGGTCGCGTTGGAGCTGTGATTCGGAGCGTTTGAGGTCGGTGATGTCTTCGCCGGTGATCACGACGGCGGTCCTGGTGCCGTTGGCGACGATTGCCGCCGCATGCACCCGGAAATCGTGCACGCCCCCCTGCAGGTCTCGGGCCCGAGCCTCCAAGGTCTGGCGCTCTCCCGTGCGGAACACCGCGTCGATCGCGGTCTTGAGGCGATCGGACGAGTCGCCGAGCGTGAAGGTGAAGATGCTCTGGCCGATCACGGAGGCGGCCGCTTCGGCTGCGTCGCTCGTGCGGTTCACGAACTGCACGCGGTAGTCGCGGTCTACCACGACGATCAGGTCTTCCGAAGCCTGCAGCATCGCCTCCAGCATGGCCGCAGGATCGGCCGGCGCCGAAAGAGCGGGTGGAGGAGCGCGGTGGTTGGCGTTCATGGCATCACTTCAAAAGCATGTCAGATCGATTTTGGTTTCGGGATTCGGCCGCCGCCCCCTCCCCTGCCCTTTCGGCCGCGCGGGCCGCCGGCCCGGCCCCGTGAGGGCTTTCCGTCGCGGAGCGATGCGATTTCGTCACGAATCCTCGCCGCCCGTTCAAAGTCGAGTTCCGCGGCCGCCTGCATCATGTCGGACTCCAGCTGCTCGAGCACCTCGGCCGTGCGCCGCCGTGTGTCGTCGCTCACTGCCACGGCCTCGAAGGCCACGGCCCGAGACGTCGCCTCGGCCTCGATCCCGGCTCGGATCTCCTTGCGGATGGTTTCGGGGGTGATGCCATGCTCGCGGTTGTAGGCCTCCTGCAAGGCCCTTCGTCGCCGCGTTTCGTCGATGGCCTGCTGCATCGATTCGGTCACGGTGTCGGCATAGAGGATCACGCGGGCGTCGACGTTGCGAGCGGAACGCCCGATCGTCTGCATGAGCGACGTCTCGCTCCGCAAGAAGCCCTCCTTATCGGCGTCGAGGATCGCCACGAGCGACACCTCGGGGAGGTCGAGCCCTTCCCGGAGCAGGTTCACGCCCACGAGCACGTCGAAGGCGCCCTGGCGAAGGTCCCGCAGGAGTTCCACCCGCTCGAAGGCGTCGAGTTCGCTGTGGAGCCAGCGGCACCGCACCTTCCGCTCCTGGAAGTAGGCGGAAAGATCTTCGGCCAGCTTTTTGGTGAGCGTCGTCACGAGCACCCGCTGCCCGGCTGCCACCACCGTGTCGATCTCGCCGGAGAGATGCACCACCTGCTGCTTGGCGGGCACGATCTCGATCACCGGGTCGAGCAGGCCGGTGGGACGGATCACCTGCTCCACCACCTCGCCGCCGGTGCGGTCGAGTTCCCAGAGCCCTGGCGTCGCCGACACGTAGACCGTCTGGTGCAGCCGCTTCTCCCATTCATCGAACATGAGCGGCCGGTTGTCGAGCGCGCTGGGAAGTCGGAAACCATGATCGACGAGCGTCATCTTCCGACTTCGGTCGCCGGCATACATGCCGCGAACCTGCGGCACCGTCACGTGCGACTCGTCGACGAAGAAGAGGAAGTCGTCGGGAAAGTAGTTGAAGAGGGTCGTCGGGGTGCTCCCAGGGGCGCGGCCCGACAGCGGTCGGGAATAGTTTTCGATGCCCGGGCAGAACCCCGCCTCCATGAGCATCTCGATGTCGAATCGGGTGCGGGCGTTGAGCCGCTGGGCCTCCAGGAGCTTGCCCTGGCTTCGGAGTTCCTCGAGCCGCTGGTCCAGTTCATTCTTGATCGAGGAGACCGCCGCCTTGATGCGGTCCTCGGGCATCACGAAGTGGCGGGCGGGATAGAAATACATCTCGTCCTTCCTTGCGGCGACCTCGCCGCTCGTGGGATGGATGATCGCGATGCTCTCGATCGTGTCGCCCCAAAACTCCACGCGGCAGGCCAGCTCGTCGTAGGGGGGCCAGATGTCGACGGAATCGCCCCGCACGCGGAACTTCCCGCGGTCGAGGGCCACGTCGGTGCGCTCGTAGTGCACGGCCACGAGCTGTTCGAGCAACTGGTCGCGGGAGAGCGTCGTGCCGCTTGCGAGCCGCACCACCATCGCCCGGTAGTCGTCGGGCGAACCGAGGCCGTAGATGCACGACACGCTCGCCACCACGACCACGTCGCGGCGGCTGACGAGGGCGCTCGTTGCGGCGAGTCGGAGCCGGTCGATCTCCTTGTTGATCGCGGCATCCTTCTCGATGTAGATGTCGCGCTGCGGGATGTAGGCTTCCGGCTGGTAGTAGTCGTAGTAGCTGACGAAGTAATGGACGGCGTTGTGAGGAAAGAAGTCGCGAAACTCGGCATAGAGCTGCGCGGCGAGCGTTTTGTTGTGCGACAGCACGAGCGTGGGGCGTCCGACGCGGGCGATGACGTTGGCCATCGTGAACGTCTTGCCCGATCCGGTGACGCCCATCAGCACCTGAGACGCCCGTCCCTCCGACACGCCCTTCACGAGCGCGTCGATGGCGGCAGGCTGGTCGCCCGCCGGCTCGTACGGAGCCACGAGGTCGAACACGCCGGGACGGAAGTCGGAGGGAGTGCTCATGGGGCCGGGGGCCGTTGACGGATCGGGCGGATGTGGGGTCGGATGCGTTCGAGCGTCGACGGCCCGATGCCGGGCACATCGAGGAGGTCGTCGACCGTGGCAAACGGGCCGTGGGCGCGACGATGGTCCACGATGCTCTGCGCCGTCGCGGGGCCGAGGCCCGGCAGGATCGCCAGTTCGTCGAGGCCCGCCTCGTTGACATTCACGGTGAACCCCGTGGTCGAGGCGGAGGCGTCATCGTGTCGGACGACCCGGCCCGAAAACCCTCCGAGGCTGGCATACCACGCCGCCATCGCCGCCAGGGCCACGGCAACACCGAGGGCGATCACGGGCTGAGTGGCGCGGGGCATCACTCCCGTGGTGTCCGTCGGCATCGGATGATTCCCTGAAGGGGCTGGCACCCTGTTAGGATACGCGAAACCATCCCGTTTCCGTTTCCCGACAGGCTGCGATGAGCGATTCCAAGGCGCCCCTTCTCGACACCCACACTGGCCGCGGTTTTCGGCAGCTGGTGTGGGATGACCACCTGGCCGACCACGTGGCCCGCCTCGCACGGGACTGGTTTTTCGAGGATCTCGGGCACGAGTGCGACTGGACGAGCGTGGGCCTGATCGGCCCGGATGCCCGGAGCGAGCTGGCCGTGGTGGCTCGGAGGTCGGGGATCGTGGCGGGGCTTCCCGCGGCGGCCGTGGTGGCTCGCGTGGCGGATCCGGGGCTGGTCTTCCGGCCGGCCGTGGCCGATGGGGATCAGGTCGAGGCTGGGCAGACGGTGGCGTCCATCGCCGGATCGACGCGGAGCGTTCTCGCGGCCGAGCGAACCGTGCTCAACCTTCTCGGGCGGCTCTCGGGGATCGCCACGGCGACCCGGCGGCTTGTCGACGCGGTGGCGGGAACGTCCTGCCGTGTCTACGACACCCGCAAGACCGTGCCCGGCTGGCGGCTTCTCGACAAGTATGCCCACCGCATGGGTGGCGGCTGGAACCACCGTCTCGGCCTCTACGACGCCATCCTGATCAAAGACAACCATCTCGCGGCGCTGGCTGCAGCCGACGGGGGCTCGCCCGCCGATGCGGTGCGCACCGGCCGGGCTTTTCTCACGAAGACGTTTCCCGCGGAGCGTGCGGAGGCGATGGTGGTCGAGGTGGAAATCGATTCTGGCAGCGACCTTGAATCGGTGCTCGCCTGCAGCCCCGACATCGTGCTGCTCGACAACATGGAGGCCTCGGAACTCCGCCGTTGTGTCGAAGCGAGAAACAGGCTGGCCCCGTCGGTGATCCTCGAGGCATCGGGGGGCATTCGCCCCGACACGGTGGCCGCCATCGCCGCGACGGGCGTGGATCGGGTCAGCACCGGCTGGCCCACGCACGATGCCCCGTGGCTCGACGTGGCGCTCGACTGGACGCATGTCCGGGAGCCGATCGGGGCGCATGACGGATCGTCGGCGCCATGAGCATCGCCCGAAGGAACGGCTTACACGCCGAGGAGGCGATTCCGCTTCGTGCGGCGTTCGGCGCGGAGGCGGGCGCGACGGCGGGTTTCGCTTGGCTTCTCGAAGAACTCGCGGCGGCGCATCTCCTTCTTGATGCCGCTCCGCTCCACCAACTTCCGGAAGCGGCGAACCGCTTCTTGGATGCTCTCACGCTCGCGAACCGTCAGCTTGACCATGCCTGCTCCGAACCTGATCGATCACCGGCGAGACGCCCATCGCCTGCCGGCAAGCCCCGAAGAATAGCCGATCAGGCCCAGCCCGTCTATCCGGGGTTCCCCGGGCCCGGGAGAGACGGCGGGTTTGTCGAGACGGCGGCGGCCCGGCACAATCGCCCGGCCAGACCCGAAACCTGCCCCCAGGTGCCCCCCACGCCATGATGCTCCTGCCCATCTCGGCCCTCCTTGCGGCGGCCTTCTGGCCTGCCGGGGAGGATCTCCAGCGGAAGGCGATCGTGGCCATCGCAGCCTGGCTCGTGGCGGCGGTCACGATGCCCCGATCACACCGCCGGATGGCCGTGTGGCCGTTGGTCCTTCTGGTGCTGGCCCCGGTTCCGTTCGCCTTCACGCTGCTGTTTCCCGAATCATCCGACGCGCCCGATGTGGCGCTCCAGGCGAGCCACTTCTTTCTCCTGGCGTCGCTGCTGCAGTCGGTCGTGCTGATCATCGCGGTGTCGTTGTGGGAACGGTTCGCGGTGGCCTGGCCGAAGATCTTTCTCGACGTGTTCCGATGGATCATGCTGGCAGCCGCCCTCGTGGCGGTGCTGTATGAGTCGGGCGTCAATGCCGGCAATCTCGTCACGGGCTCGGCACTCGTCACCGCCGCCCTCGGATTTGCCCTCAAAGACACGCTCGGCAACGTGTTCTCGGGGCTCGCGATCCATGCCGAGCACCCCTTCGAGGTGGGCGACTGGATTCAATACGACCAGAATCCCGCGCACATCGGCCGGGTGGTGGAGATCAACTGGCGGGCCACGAAGGTGATCACGCTCGACGAGGCGTATGTGATCATCCCCAATGGCCAGCTCGCCCAGGCCTCGATTCGCAACTTCACCAAGCCCGACCCCTGGTCGCGTCGGTCGCTCTACGTGATCACGCCCTATGCGGTTCCTCCCCAGCGGGTGCAGTCGATCATTCTCGAGGCGATCAAGGGGAGCTTCGGCGTGTTGGAACACCCTGCGCCGTCGGTGGTCACCAACGCCTTCACCGAGCGGGGTGTGGAGCACTGGGTTCGGCTGTTCACCAACGACTTCGACAAGCGCGATCGTGTCGATGGCATGGCCCGCGATCGGATCTGGTATGCCCTGTCCCGCCATGGCATCGACCTCCCTGTGGCGACGCATGCCGTGCGGCTCACCGAACCGGCCGCCGTGGAATCCCTCGAAGCCGCCGTCGAACGGCGCACCGCATGCCTCGAGCAGGTCGGCCTTTTGGAGCCGCTGGGAGCCTCGCACGTGGCCCGGCTGGCCGCGGAAAACATCGATCGAATCTACGCGGCGGGCGAACAGGTCATTCGGCAGGGAGACCCCGGCGACAGCCTGTTTGTGATCATGTCGGGCCGCGTCGAAGTGACGGCGCGGGAGGGCGACGGGGCTCCGGTGAGGCTTGCCGTGCTCTCGGCCGGCGACTACTTCGGCGAGATGTCGCTGATGACGGGGGCGCCGCGAATCGCCACGGTCACAACGCTCTCGGAAACCCGCCTGCTGGAGGTCAACAAGGCCTCGTTTCGGTCGCTTCTCGAGTCGCAGCCCGACCTTGTCGAGGCGATGGGGCAGGCGTTGCGGCTTCGTCTGGCCGAACGCACCCAGGCCATCGCCGGGGTCGAACGGGCCACGCCCGAGGTGCAGGATATTTTCCGGAAGATTCGCGAGTTTTTCGCTGTCTAGCGACGGGCGACTGAGGAGGCGTGGAATCCATGAAGGTCGAACTTCTTCCGTCGTGTCTGCCGGCCGGAGAGGCACAGTTTCTCGTCACGTTCCTCGTGAACGACCACGTGGCAATCGACGCGGGATCCCTCGGGCTGCTGGCAGACCTGGAGCGGCAGCGGCGGGTGCGGCACGTGTTTCTCACCCACGAGCACATCGATCACATCGCCACGCTTCCGATCTTTCTGGAAAACGTCTACGACCCCGGGCCCGACAGTGTCGAACTGCTCGCGTCGCCCGACGTGCTCGACTTCATCCATCGCGACATCTTCAATGGCCGCGTGTGGCCCGACTTCTTCGAACTCTCCACGGCATCCGACTCGTTTGTGCGCGGCACGCCTGTGGTCGCCGGCGAGCCGATCACGCGGGCTGGGCTCACGATCATGCCGGTCACGGTGTCGCACTGCGTCGATACGCTGGGCTACGTAGTGGACGACGGCCGCGTGGCCGTGGCCTTTCCGTCCGACACCGGTCCCACCGAACAGTTCTGGGAGCGGCTCGACGCCCTGCCTCGGCTCGACGTCGTCTTTCTGGAGGTGAGCTTTCCCAACCGGCTCGCCTCGCTCGCGACGGCGACGGGGCATCACTGTTCCGCCAGTTTCATCGAGGAGATTCGCAGGCTCCGTCGTGACGTCCGCTGGATCGTGGTGCACCGCAAGGCCCGGTACGCGGCGGAGATTGCCGCGGAAATTGCCGCCGCAGGCCCGCGAAACGTCGAGTTTGTGGCCCCCGGCCGCGTGTACGAGGTGTGATCGAAGGCGGACCTGGCGGACCGGCGGGAGAGGTGGCGGACCCGTTCCGTGGAAGCCCAACGGCGTAAGCCGTGGGACCGGCGTGGTGCATCGCGTGGCGTGTTTGGCTTTCCCCGCCGTGACAACGGGCAAGCGAAACCGTGCAACACAAAGCCCAATGGCTTCAAGCGGCGTGGCGTGGCGTGTCCCAGGCCTGACGGCCTTGGGCTTGGACGGGACCGGATTTGGACCGGACCTGCCCGGATTCGGACCGGCGGCGGACGAGACCGGATTTGGACCGGACTGGACCGGCGGCGGACCCGTTCCGTGGAAGCCCAACGGCGTAAGCCGTGGGACCGGCGTGGTGCATCGCGTGGCGTGTTTGGCTTTCCCCGCCGTGACAACGGGCAAGCGAAACCGTGCAAAACAAAGCCCAATGGCTTCAAGCGACATGGCGTGGCGTGTCCCAGGCCTCACGGCCTTGGGCTTGGACGGGACCGGAGTTGGACCGGCGGACGAGGTGGCGGACCCGTTCCGTGGAAGCCCAACGGCGTAAGCCGTGGGACCGGCGTGGTGTACCGCGTGGTGTGTTTGGCTTTCCACGCCGCGTCAACGGGCAAGCGAAACCGTGCAACACAAAGCCCAATGGCTTCGAGCGACATGGCACGGAGTGTCCCAGGCCTCACGGCCTTGGGCTTGGACGGGACCGGATTTGGACCGGACCTGCCCGGATTCGGACCGGCGGACGAGGTGGCGGACCCGTTCCGTGGAAGCCCAACGGCGTAAGCCGTGGGACCGGCGTGGTGCATCGCGTGGCGCGTTTGGCTCTCCCCGCCGCGTCAACGGGCAAGCGAAACCGTGCAAAGCCAAGCCCAATGGCTTCAAGCGACATGGCGTGGCGTGTCCCAGGCCTGACGGCCTTGGGCTTGGACGGGACCGGAGTTGGACCGGATCGCCGAACCGGGAATGCACCGCTGCGCGGATTACGCCTTGGATCGCGCCAGCTTCCGTCGCTCGTGTTCCGAGAGCAGGATCTTGCGGAGCCGGATCACGGCGGGCGTCACCTCGACGAGTTCGTCATCTTCGATGTATTCGAGCGCCTCTTCGAGCGACATCCGGCGGGGCGGCTTCAGCAGGATGTTGCGGTCGCTGCCGCTGGCCCGCATGTTGGTGAGCTTCTTTTCCTTGGTCGGATTCACCGTCATGTCGTCGCTGCGAGCGTTCTCGCCGCAGATCATGCCCTCGTAGACCTCGTCGCCGGGTTCGATGAAGAGGTCGGCACGCTCCTGAAGGCCGTCGAGGCCGAACGCCACCGCCTTGCCAGGCACCATCGACACGAGCACACCGTTGGCACGGCCCCCCACGTCGCCCTCCACCGGCGCCCACTTCTCGAAGCGGTGGTGCATGATGGCGGTGCCCTGGGTGGCGTTGAGCACCCTCGTGCGCAGGCCGATCAGGCCGCGGGCCGGAATCGAAAACGTCGTGTGGGCAAACTCGCCCCGCGAGCCCATGTGCTTGAGCTGTCCGCGGCGAGCGCCGGTGAGTTCCATCACCGGGCCGAGCTTGTCGTGGGGCACTTCAACGACGAGCGTTTCGAATGGCTCATACACCGTGTCGCCTTCCTTGCGGAGGATGACCTTCGGCTTTCCCACGGAGATCTCGAAGCCCTCTCGGCGCATCGTTTCGATGAGCACCGACAGGTGGAGAAGCCCACGGCCCGACACGGCGAACTGTTCGGTGCCCTCGATCGGCTGCACGCGGAGGGCGACGTTTTTTTCGAGTTCCTTCTCGAGCCGGTCCCGTAGGTGTCGCGTGGTCAAAAACTTGCCCGAACGGCCCACGAGGGGCGATGTGTTGATGCCAAACACCATCGAGAGCGTCGGCTCGTCGACGGTCAGCCGCGGCAGCGGCCTGGGGTCCGCGGCGTCGCAGATCGTGTCGCCGATTTCGACGTCCTCGATGCCGCTGACGGCGGCGATGTCGCCGGCGCCCACTTCCTCAACGTCGATTCGGCCGAGCTTGTCGAACGACTGCACGCCCACGAGCTTGGCGGGCACGAGGCTGCCGGAGGCGGTGGAGCGGACGATCGGCGAGGCCTTCGAGAGCGTGCCCGATTCGACCCGGCCGATGGCGATCCGGCCGACGTAGTCGGACCAGTCGAGGGTGGTGACGAGCATGCGGAGCGGCGCAGATTCATCGACGAGCGGCCCCGGGATCTTCTCCAGCACGAGGTCGAGGAGCGGCTCCATCGTGCCCTCGCGAACGGCGGGGTCGTGCGAGGCGTAGCCGCCCCGGCTGGAGGCGTAGACATAAGGAAAGTCGGCCAGGTCGTCGTCGGCGCCGAGTTCGAGAAACAGCCCGAGAATCTCGTCGAGCACTTCCAGCGGTCGGGCGTCGGGCCGGTCGATCTTGTTCACCACAACCACCGGCCGGAGCCTGCACTCGAGGGCCTTGGAGAGCACGAACCGGGTCTGGGGCATCGGCCCTTCGGCGGCATCGACGAGCACGAGCGCCCCGTCGGCCATGCGCAGCACCCGCTCGACCTCGCCGCCGAAGTCGGCGTGGCCGGGGGTATCCATGATGTTGATCTTCGTCCCTTTCCAATCGACTGCGATGTTCTTGGCGAGGATCGTGATGCCCCGCTCCTTCTCGAGGTCGTTGGAGTCGAGCATTCGCTCGGAGAGTTGGCTGGCGCGAAACTGGCCGCTCTGCTGGAGCAGGCAGTCGACGAGCGTGGTTTTTCCGTGGTCGACGTGCGCGATGATCGCGATGTTGCGAAGGTCGCTGCGGCGGGTGCCGGCGGGAGTCTGGACGAGGGGCGCGGGTGTCATGGGTGGGCGGCTGGCGGCGGGGCGGGATGGGAATCGACGATTATTCAAAACGCCCGCGAAACCGACCAGCGAGCGGCGGGGAGGGAATGGAGACGATGGGAGTCGAACCCACAACCCCCGCCTTGCAAAGGCGGTGCTCTCCCAATTGAGCTACGTCCCCGACACGATCCGGGGCGGGCCCCCGACCTTATAACCATCGTCGGGGCGGGACCCCGACCTCATAATAGCGACCGTCGGGGCGGGACCCCGACCTGAACTGCGCGCGCCAAGATTCGAACTTGGGACCTCTACCTTATCAGGGTAGCGCTCTAACCAACTGAGCTACGCGCGCGAGGTGCGTCAGCGGAAGCCGCTCACGTTGGGGAAAGTGTAGATCGTGCTCCGGCAAGTTCAAAGGGGCTGCCTCGTGGCCCCGGAGAGGCGGGGATGGGCGAAAAAGTGGCGCTGGCGCGACGGCGGGGTTCCGGCTAGGTTGATCGTGTTCGTTCAACCGAGTCAGGAGTTTCCGTCATGTCGATCGTCCGCCGCGCGGCCCTCGCGGCCGCCCTCCCCGTGCTCGTGGCCTCGTTCGCCCTGGCCGCCCCGCCGTCGGCTGAAGACGCCCTCGCGCTCAAGCCACGCCAGAAGGGGGTTGAGTTTGACCAGCCGTCCGCCGAGGCCGCCAAGCAGGCGACGATCAAGCAGGAGAAGGAGGGGGGCGTGAGTGCCCTCGTGGTGAGGGGGCCAGGCGGCGAGGTGCTGCGGGCGTTTGCCGACACCGATGGCAATCGGGTGGTGGACCGCTGGAGCTACTACAAGGACGGCATGGAGGTGTATCGGGAGATCGATGCCGACAACGACACAAAAGCCGAGGAGTTTCGCTGGGTGGGGGCGTCCGGCAGCCGTTGGGGGACCGACACCAATGCCGATGGCCTGATCGACGAGTGGAAGGTGCTGTCGGCCGAAGAGGCGACGGCCGAGATCGTGTCGGCCATTCGTGATCGCGATGCGGCGGCGTTTGCCAGGCTTCTTCCCACGAAGGCCGACCTTCAGGCCGCCGGCGTGGAAGGAGACCTTCTCGAGGAGGTGCTCACGCGCGTGAAGGCGGCCCCGAGTGCCTTCGCGAAGATGGCGGCGGCGCAGAAAGACATCGGGCCCGATTCACGTTGGACGAGCATGTTCGTGGCGCAGCCCCCCGGCACGCTGCCATCGGGCAGCCTCGGCACCACCAAAGACGTCACCGCCTACGACAACGTCGTAGCGCTCGTGGAGGGGGGCAAGGGAGGCGGCCAGTTGTTTGTCGGATCGCTCCTGCGATGCGGCAACGTGTGGCGGCCGATCGACGCCCCGCAGGTGGCGGGCGTGGATGGCACGGGCGAGCTCTACAGTTTCTTCGCACCACGGCTGGGGGATCGCGGTGCCGGGGCCATGCCCGGCGACATGTCCGACGCGCTCAAGCCCGTCATGGCGAAGCTCCGCGACATCGAAACCAAGATGGCCGGGGCCGCCCCCGCTGCGCGTGGCGAGCTTGCGACGGCTTACGTGACGGCGCTCGAGGAGGCGGTGGCCGCGGCGTCCGATGCCGAGAAGCCGTTCTGGACCAATCAGCTCGTCGAAACGGTGGCGGCATATGTGCAGGAAGGGCTGCTGCCCGACGGTATCGCCAGGCTCGAGGCCTTGGCGGACGCGTCGAAGGGCGACGACCGGGCCGCCGCGTTCGCGGAGTTTCGGCTGATTCAGGCGAGGTATTCGGCCGGCATGGAGCAGCCGGGGGCCGATCATGAAGCGCTTCAGAAAAAGTGGTTCGAGGATCTGGCGTCGTTTGCCGAGGCCCATCCCAAGGCGGCCGAATCGGCCGAGGCGTTGCTGCAGCTGGCGTTTCGCGACGAGTTCGAGGGACGCGACAAGGAGGCGGTGGAGCGGTATGCAACGGTGGCCGCCAACTTCCCCGACTCCACGCAGTCGCGGAAGGCTGCCGGTGCCGCCCGTCGGCTGTCGAGCGTCGGCAAGCCGATGTCGCTCTCGGGCGCGGGGGTCGATGGCAAGCAGGTGTCGCTCGCGTCGTTCCAGGGAGTGCCCGTGCTGATCCACTATTGGTCGACCGACTGCGAGCCGTGCAAGGTGGACATCGCGCAGATTCGTGAGCTCCAGTCGAAGTTTGGGGCCAAGAAGTTTGCCGTCATCGGCGTGGCTCTCGACACCGACAAGGCGAAGCTCGTGAAGTTTCTGCAGGCCCGTCCCCTGCCCTGGCCCCAGCTCCATGAGCCGGGCGGTCTCGACAGCAGGCTCGCCGAGGAGTTTGGGGTGCTGGCGCTGCCGACGATGGTGTTGGTGGGGGCCGACGGCGCGGTCGTTGACCGCAACGTGTCGATCGCGGGGCTTGAAAAGCAGCTCGACGAACTCATCGGAGGCGGCAAGTAGACCGATCATCCCGGGCTTGTCGCCGGGGCGTGGGGCCTGCTAGCGTTCCGCCCCGTCTCCGGAGAGGTTTCGTATGTCGTTGTTCTGCCCGTTGGTTGGCCTGGCCCTCAGCCCTGTGCTGTGCACGCTCGGTGCCGTGCAGCTTTTGTGCGTGGTGGCGGCTGGTTTTTCACGGCTTGCCGTGGGCACCCGCTACGAGCAGGGCGGGCAGTGGCTGTGTCTTGTCGCGCTGGCGGTGATCGGCTGCGTGTGCGGCGTGGCCATCCAGATGGGGCCCGACTTGGCGGCCGCCTGTGCGGGCACGCTCGCCCTGATGACGATGATCTCCGTGGCTGACTTCTCGGCTGCCTAGCCTGCCGACCCTTCCCCGCTTGCCGTCCTGCGCCGTTTTCCCGGACGGACCGGAAAAAAACTCCCCTTCGGTGCGACCGGAAGCCGAAGAACAGACGGCAAGGAGTGCTCGATCCGCCGTCGCCCGTGGCGATGCGCTTCGAGCCCTCGGCCGGATTCGAAGCCAAGGGAGTGACTCATGTCGATTTCCAAAACCACGTTTCTGCTCGCCGTCCTCGTGTCGGCGTGCCTGACGGCGGCGGGGCGTGCCGAGGATCTGGCGACGACCGTCGCCGGTCGGCTCCGCGATTCCGGCGCGCTTACCGGCTACCGCGTCAATGTGAAGAGCAAGTCGGGAACGGTCTGGCTCGATGGCCATGTGACCGACGACAAGCAGCTTGCGACGGCCGTTGGTCTCGCTGAATCGACGCCGGGCGTCGAGCGGGTGGTCAACCGCCTCGTCATCGAGACGAGCGGCGCCGACCAGGCCCCGGCGGGTGCCTTCGCGATGCCGTTCTCCGTGCAAAACGACGCCGGCGTGGCCGCGACCACGGCTCCTCAGCCGGTGCCGGAGGGAGAGGCGACCCCCGCCCCGGCACCCAAGAAGAGCGCGTTCTCGGCTCTTACGGGGCTCGTGTTTGCGGGCGGATCTGCCGCCGAAACCCAGGAAGGCCAGGTTGAACTCGTGCAAAACACGGTGCCGGTGGCCCAGCCCAGGGCCCGTCGGCCCATGCCGATCGGCACGCCGACGGCCCGTCCGATGGCGGCCGCACCGCAGCAGCCGATGGCGATGCGAACGAGCATGCAGGAGCCGATGACGCTGCCCGGCCCCGGTGGGTATCCCGCCGATGGCCAGGTCGTTCCCGGTTCCGTGAAGTACAGCGAGGGCTATCCCGCCCAGGCGATGCCTCCCCAGGGCATGCCGCCGCAAGGCATGGCCGGTGGTCCGATGCCGATGCCGAACGCGGGCGTGGGTATGCCACCTGTTCCGATGCGGGGCGGCGGTCCCAACATGCCCAACTACGCCTGGCCAAGCTACGCCGCCTACCCCAACTACGCGGCCCTGCAGTATCCCACGCAGTATTCGCCGACAGCCTGGCCCTACATCGGCCCGTTCTATCCCTACCCGCAGGTGCCGCTCGGATGGCGGCGGGTGTCGCTCGAATGGGACGACGGCTGGTGGTGGCTCGACTTCGACGAGCGTCACTACCACAGCCACCACAAATAGTCGGCTGCGAAAGCGACAGACGAGTCAATCACACCGCTCTCCCGGGTTGCCCGGGGGAGCGGTGTCGTTTTGTCGGTGGGGGCGGGCGCCGCAGCCGCCGGCATCATCGGAAAAATCCGCAAGTTCCCCGCCTGCCGCGTCGATACATCCTGCAGAACCCGTATCGCCGACCGAATCGCCGCAGGAGCGACCCCCCATGACATCTCGGACACGCTTTGTGATGACGGCCCTGATCCTGGCCATCGGGGGTTCCTCGCAGACCGGCTGCTTCTGGCTCGCGGCCCAGGGCCCCAACATCGGCCCCCTCGCGATTCCCATCCCCGTGCCCGTGGGCGTTCAGAAGGCCAAGGAAGATCAGTTCTGGAACTACGAACGCTACGAGCGTGCTCCGGTGCTCGGTCCCATCCAGCCGGGCGGCCCGTGCGAAGCCCTCGACGAGCCGAGCGATGACGAAGTGATGCGGGCCCTGGAAAAGGCGAGGCCGGTGCAGGGCAACTGGCCCTTCCTCTTCGAGATCCAGCGCAACCACGTGCGGATCGCGAAGTGCAAGATCTCCGACTACATCGATCCACCGCGGCATCTGCCGCTCGTGGGCCCGGTGCAGGTGCACCATGCCCACTACAAGTGCACGGTCTACTTCCAGGAGGTGAAGCGGGTGGGATGGCCGGTGCCACACACGCTCGTCGACGAAGACTGCCAGGAAGTGCTGTACATCGACCACGACCACATGCACATGGTGGGCGATGTCGACGGCGGCTGCGACGCCAACTTCTGATCGCGGCGTCGATCGCCGCGTCTGGGTTTGCCGACGCCCCGATGGCGGCTCACGGGGCCGGCTGCATCCGTGAAAGCCCAACGGCGCCGTTCTGCATGGCGTGGCGTGTCCCAGGCCTTACGGCCTAGGGCATTGACGGTCCAAGCCCAACGGCGTGAGCCGTGGGACCGGCGTGGTGGATCGCGTGGCGTGTTTGGCTTGCCCAACGGCATGAAAGGCGGCTGCGGGTCGTGACGGTCGTGCCGATGGCACACCGGACCGTTGCATCATCGGCGTCGGGCTGCCGAACTGGTCGATGATCACGGTGGAGCCCCGAGGGACCGGGGCCGGGAGTGCCCCGCTTTCCGGGGCAGCCGGCATGAGGCCGCCGATGCCACGCACCGTCGCACGCCTGCGCTGGGGCGCGGCGTTGCTCGCTGGGGTCATGGTGTGTGCGATGGCCTCGCAGGCCAGCGCCCAGCCTCCCCGTGCGTGGGCCGGTGGCGCCGAACCAGCCCGCGAGCCCCTGCGGGTGGCCGCCACCCCCGCCGCCTCCGACACATCGGCGATGCAAGAGCCGCCTGCCGCGGCCGCCGCGATCCCCACCGGCAGCCTCCTCACCACGATCCAGCATGGCGGCATCCTCATGGTGCCGCTGCTCGGCTGCTCCTTCCTGCTGGCGGTGTTTGGGATCGAGCGGGCGGTCAGCCTGCGGGCCGGCCGCGTGGTGCCGAAGATCTTCGTCGATCGCTTCGTGGGGCAGGTGCAATCGGGCGCGGTCGGCCGAGGGGCGGCCCTCGATGTGTGCGACGACAACGGCAGTCCGGCGGCGAGGGTGTTTGCCGCCGTGGTTCGGCGGTGGGGGCGGCCGGCGGTGGAACTCGAACAGGCGGCGATCGATGCCTGTGAGCGGGAGCTCACGCAGCTGCGTCGCTATCGCCGCGTGTTCAACAGCGTGGCCACGATCGGCCCCATGCTCGGCCTGCTGGGCACCGTGTTTGGCCTGATTCGCTCGTTCAACGACGTGGCGGCAGCCGGCGCCATGGGGAGGCCCGATCTGCTCGCCCGCGGGTTTGGCGAGGCGCTCATCACCACGGCGATGGGGTTGCTCGTGGCCATTCCGGCGATGATCATGCAGTCGTTCTTCACCGGTCGGATCGACCGGCTCGCGATCCGGCTCGACGATGCCTGCCAAAAGGTGATCGACGCCATCTCCGAGGAATCCCTCGCCGAATCGCGGGCCGCCGGCGACACCAAGCGACGGGCGGGGTGACGCATGCCGCTGGTGCGTCTCGATGCCGACGAGGATCCGTCGCCCAATCTCGCGCCGATGATCGACGTGATCCTGGTGATCACCATCTTCTTCATGTGCGTGTCGAGGTTCTCGGGCGACGACAGGCAATTTGATCTCGACTTGCCCCGCGCCGGTGGTGCGGCCGCCGCGAGTGATCGCCCCGAGATCGTGGAGGTGGAGGCATCGGGAAGTGTTCGACTGGGGGGTGAATCGATCGAGCCGGCGGCCTTGGCCACACGGCTCACCGCCGCCCGGGCGGAGCGACCCGACCTGGCCGTGACGATCCGCGGTGAGCAGGCAGTGCCGCACGGACGCATGGCGGAGGTCTACGAGGCCTGCCGCGCGGCGGGCGTGTCGCGGGTGGCGATCGCGGTGCGTTCACGGCCCGACACCACGCGCCGATGATGAGGCGTTGATGAGCACCACCGCGATCCTCGTGGCCGTCGCGGCAGCCGTGGTGGCGGCGGTGCTCGTGGCGGTGATCCGTACCCGCTGGCTGCAGTCGCGCACCCTGGAGAAGTGCGTGGCATTGTCGGTGGTGCTCCACGCGATCCTGGCGATCGTGTGCGCGTGTGTCGGTGGCTGGCAGCCGGCCTCCCATGGCACGCTCGACGAAGGCCGCATCACCCTCGTCATGACCGCAGGCGACGAGCCGGCCGAGAGCCCGACCGCGTCGGACCAGGCGTTCGCTGACGCAGGCGAGGCCGAGTCGCCTGCCGACATGCCGCCGCCGCTCGTGCCGCTGGCCTCGGCGGACCAGGCGGCGCCGGAGCCGCCATCCGATCACGTTTCCCTGCTCGACGCCCCCGATGACGCGGCCGCCAGCCCTGACGTGGCCGTGGGGCCGCCGGAAGACGCGTCGAAGACGCCGCGGGATTCAGCCGCCCCGCCGGCCCCTGCTCCGCGTGCGGCAAGAATGCCAGATGCCTATGCCGATCGACAGCCCGGCAGGCGCGAGGCGGTGGCGCTCGCTCGCGGTGGATCGGAGGCCACCGAGCAGGCTGTTGCCTCGGCGCTCGGGTGGCTCGTGGCCGCGCAGTCAGCGGATGGACGGTGGGATGCGGCGAGGCATGGTGCCGGCATCGAGCGCACGGCGGAGGGACGGCACCGGCCCGGTCCCAACGCCCGGGTCGATCATGGGGTCACGGGCCTCGCGATGCTCGCCCTCTTGGGCGCGGGCAGCACGCATCGTGAGGGCCCTCATGCCGTCGCGGTGGCGCGCGGTGTCGGCTTCCTCACGGGGCGGCAGCAAGCGGATGGCTCGCTGGCGGGTGAGGCGGAGTTTTTTGCGAGGCTCTACTGCCATGGCATGGCGACGATCGCGCTGGCGGAGTGCCTGGCGATGTCGGGCGACGCCACCCTGCGCCCCGTGGTGGAGCGGGCGGTGACCCACACGCTCTCGATGCAGCATCCCCATACCGGCGGCTGGCGGTATGCCGCCGGGGATCGCGGCGACACGAGCCAGTGCGGATGGCAGGTGATGGTATTGGCGTCGGCTCGTGCCGCTGGGCTTGGCGGCTTCGAGGCGGCCGAGACGAAAGCGCGGCGGTATCTGCAGAGCGTGGCGGGCGGCCATGCGGGCGGCATGGCGTCGTATCGTCCTGGCGAGCGGCCGAGCATGGCGATGACCGCCGAGGCGCTCTACTGCCGGCTGCTGCTCGGGGCGAGCGTGGCCGAGCCGTCCACCGCCGAGGCCTTGCAGGTGATCGCCGCCGCCCCGCCGGTGGCGTCTTCGTGCAATGCGTATGCGTGGTACTACGCGACTCTCGCGTTGTTTCATGCAGGCGGTCCTCAGTGGGATCGTTGGAACGGACGCATGCAGCAAACGCTGGTGTCGCTGCAGCGGCGCGAGCCCGGGCCGCTGGAGGGGAGCTGGGATCCTGATCCCGTGTGGGGCGCGCATGGTGGCCGGGTGTATGCCACGGCGCTCTCGGCGCTCACGCTCGAGGTGTATTACCGCTATGCCCCCCTGCATCAGCGAAACCGGATGGCGGCGGCACCAGGACGGGTAGCACCCTGACGCGAGCCGTCGGAATGCCCTGCAACGCAGGCCTGCGGTTTGACCGGCTGTGGGGCGGGATTAGACTTCAAATGTCGACGAAAACGCCTTCGACCGCCCGATGTCCGCCCTCGTGGAGCCCACCCCAGTGATGATGCCGCTTGTTGCCATGTTTGGTCTCGGCACCACGGAACTGCTGATCATTGCAGTGATCGTGCTCCTGCTCTTCGGCACACGGCTGCCGAAGGTGATGCGGTCGCTTGGCGAGGGCATCGTGGAGTTTAAGAAGGGCGTGCAGGGGATCGATGATTCCGGCACCAAGTCGCGCGACTCCGGCGAATCCGACAACCGCTAGACCGCCAGGATCTCGTGACATGTTTGGCCTCGGCCCTCTCGAGATCGTCTTGATCGGTGCCATCGCGGTGATGATCTACGGCAAGCGATTGCCGGAGGTTGGCCGCACGGTCGGCAAAACGGTTGGCGACCTGCGTCGGCAGTGGCAGACGCTGTCGCGGGAGCTGGAGGCGGCTGCACGGGCCGATGAGCAGGCCGAGCGAGCCCCTCGGGCCCTGCCTCGGGGTGACGAGCCAAGGGGCCAGCGGGTGGTGGAGTCGCCCCGATTCGACCCGCCGTCGGCCGGCTGAAACGGTCTTTGCGGCGAGTCCTTTCAACCGGGTCGTGCGGACGGTATGGTGAGGTCGCGGGAGGCAGGATTCCCTGAGGGAAACCGCCGATCGCAGAAGTGCCGGGCAGCTAGCTCAGTTGGTTAGAGCGCTACGTTCACACCGTAGAGGTCACAGGTTCGAATCCTGTGCTGCCCACTCTGTGTCTCTTCAAACTCTCGGGATGCACGTCGTTCCCGAGAGTTTCAAGGGCGGCACCTTTCGCGGTGACCAGCCCTGAACCCTCCTGACTGTCGCTGACTGCGCCGGTTTTTGCGACTGGTTTCTCGTGGGCAGCTTGGATCGCGTGGCGGCAGGGTTAGCAGCAACCCGTGTCGCCGACCTTGCACTTTTCAGGCGCAAGGCATGCCGTGTGCTTCGTGCCGAGAGAGAAGAGCAACCCCGACGGCGTGATTTCCATGCCTCCAATCGGGTACTGGGAAATCACTCCCTCCTCGTACTCGACTTCCACGGGTAGTTCATCTGACTGGAGCAGCGGCCCGGCAATCCGCATGATCGACGCCAGTTTCGTCGTCTCCAGCCGATGGTCGACATCGTTGGCCACCCAGACCTGCAGCACACACGTCTTTGAAGACCGGACCGTGCCGCCGCAGTCGATGAAGTCCTTCTGAACCTTGCCGACCTCCGTGATGTGGTAGTGGGCTGGAACGAAGGATTTATCTGGCAGCATCCAGTGCATCCTGGCATCGGGGTTGCTGTCGAGCGCACGGCAGAACTCTTTCACGTTCATTGGCAGGTCCTCAGTGAATGGCGTCAAGGTCAGCGAGGAGGTTTTTCACCTTCTGCTCGATCAGGTCACGAACGCCCCTGAACTCCTCTGGGGTCATGTCACGCGGGTCAGGAATCTTCCAGTCCACTCGCTGGTGTGCTTGAACAAGCGGGCATTCGTCGCCGCAGCCCATCGTCACGGCGACGTCCACGTTGTGCCCATTGAACTCGTCCAGTCCCTTCGAGGTGTGCGAGGTCAGGTCGTAGCCACGTTCCCTCATGGCCTCCACGGCTTTCGGATTCACCCGTCCGGACGGCTTCGATCCGGCGCTCGCGGCCTCGACCCGGCCAGCACCGTGCATGTGGGCGAACGCCTCTGCCATCTGGCTTCGATTGGAGTTTTCGACGCACACAAAAAGAACACGCTTCATTCTCGGCTCCAAACGGCAGATGGACCTTCACCTCATCTTACCGACCTCGCTGGCTGAATGGTTCGCTCACCTGTCACGAAAACCCTCCGTCACAGGTTCACTCGCCATGACCTTCGCCAGCGTCACGAAAGCCTAGGGCAGCAAGCAGGGCGCGAGGTGCGCCGGACGCTGCGCCGGGCCCCAGCCATGGGATCACGAGACGAGCCAGCCGCGTGGCAGCGATTCGAGCAACCGTCTGGCCTCTCCGCGATGGGCCGCCGGGGATGGGGGCGGTCACGTGGCGATGGCCAACGCCTTGCCCGTGCCCGTGCTGGTTCGTGAGCTCATGCACGGCGCTCGGGTCTTCACCTCCCTGTTGCCGCTGACTCGTCCAAGCGATCCACACATTCGACCCTCAATCTGCCCGATTCGCCACGTTGCGGGTTTCCCCGATTGCACAACCAGGGACGCCGCGGTAGGAAGGGACGCTCGGAGAAGCATTCTCTGCGCAAATCCACCCAGCCACGCGGAGATATGACATGACAGGCCAGCCGTTTCACGTTGGGATGCCGCGGTCCCGAGAAAGGGTGCTGCAAGCGGATCGACACGGACTTGGGCTGAACCTGATCGTCGCCGGCCTTGCCATCGCGCTTCACGCCTGGCTGCCCGCCGCCCACGCCCAAGCTGTCTACAACGACCACAATCTCTCGGCACTGATCGATCAACTCCCCATTCCCGCACCTGGTTCCAACGGGCAACGCTTCACCGTCCCCACGAACGCCACCGCGACGATGGCCTTGGCCGGGCACAACACGCTCACTTGGCTCCAGAGCCCGCCGAGCGACATCGACTGGCAGGGTGCTGACCTCGTCGGAAATACCTTTCAGTATCTCGCATTTCAGTCGGCAGACACGACCGTCCGCAACGCCTTCATCAGCGCAAGCGACGGCAACGGCAATCTCACCAATGCCTTCTCGGCCAGGATCGCTGTCGAGCAGTTCAGGCTCGACAACGTGAATCTCGATCCGCGGAACAACGTGATAGCCCTCACCGGAGCCCAGCACGTCTGGACCATGAACAACTCGTCCTACAACGGCGCTTCGGCGAAGCCGCAGTTCACGGAGACTTTCCCGCTCACCTTCACGGCAACGGGCACCTCGACGCTCGACGGCTGGTCAGGCAATATTCCATCCCGCACCGACCTTTTCGTTTCCGGCGGAAGCACGTTGAGGATGAGCCAATGCGGCGACGACAAAAGCCAAAACCCCGTTGATTCCCTGCGATGGGATAGCACCGATGGCAATACTGCCGACATCAATGGCAGCACACTCTCCATCGAGCACTCCTTCGTGACGTTTGCCACCAGCGAAACACCAGCAGTCACAGGGGATGTCGTGACGGCTGGGATGGTCGTCCGCAACAACGGCGTCCTCAATATCGGCGGCTCTGACGGCACCCAGCACCAGCCCCGCCTCCGCATCGAAGGGGGCATGCTCATCGATGGATCCACGCTCCAGGTGGCCCAGCGCGGGCATCTCACCGTGACCACCGGCAAGTTGGTGCTCAAGAACGCCACCGTGAACTTTCTCGACAGCGTCCCACTCGCGGCGATCACGGCGGACTTTGCAGAGTTTCAAGGAACGACCACGATCAATGCGAACAACCCCGATGCGTACACTGCTGCCGGGTTCGCGGCGGGCTTCGGCCTTGCCGACAGCTCAGCCGTGGTCAACATCGCCGGAACGGGCCCCACGTTTGCGGACGACCTCTTCGTGCTGAATGGTGGCACGGTGAATGTCGCCGCCGGGGCCTCGCTCGAGCTTCGTTCGACGACTGGATTGGGCGCTGCCGAACCCGTCGGCACTGTCAACGTCGCCTCCACCGGCCAACTGGCCATTGGTCCGAACTTCTTCCTCTACACCGACAAAATGAGTCTTCACAACGAAGGCGTGGTTTCGGTCATCGGTGACCTCCTGGGAGGAGGCACGCTTTCGGGGCCAGGCGAGGTTGTGGTGGATGGAACGAACGCGCTGTTGGGAGTAGCGTCGAACAGGTCCTCATTCACGATCGACGGCAATCTTTCGTTCTTGACCGGCAGCACGCTCTCGCTGACCGTTGACCCCTCGGCAGGAACGTCGCAGCACGTGAGTGTGAGCGACCTCTCCATCAGCACGCCGTTCAACATCCCGACCACGAACCTGTTGCTCACGCTCAAAAACGACACCGTGCTCGCCGACGGCACCACGTTTCTTCTCGTCGACTACGACACGCTGACACCCGGCGAGTACTTCGATGGATTCGCCGACGGATCGATCTTCACGCAGGGCCTCAACAGCTACCAGATTCGCTACTCCGACGCGGCCTACAACGCCCTGAACCCATCGGTCATCACCCTCACGGTCGTGCCCGAGCCCACCACCTGCATCACCCTTGCGGCTGGCCTCGCCTGCGGCGGCTGCGCAATGTTTCGCCGTCGCAAGCGGGCCTGACGCGCACCGGCCAACGTGATTCCGACGCGAGGGGAGGAGGACTCCGAAAGGGCCTGCGCACCCCGATGGTTTCATGGCGTCGCGGACTGTTGGCATGGTTGGAAAAATCACGTGGCTGGTGCCGCTTTTCGGCCGCCGTGCGCGAGCAAGGCCGCTGGCTTCCTCAATCCGCCCGAAAGACAGGACTGCTCATGAATCCGCTCTGCCGTATCTCGACCACCGCCCTTGTCGCGTTGATGCTCGCATCTCTTGTCGTACCGCATGCCCGCGCCGTAAGGATCGACATGGCGGCGGGCTAATTCGCGACGCTTGACGCCACCTCCGGCTCTACCAGTGCCGTACCCGTGCCGTCTTCTCCACGGCGTGAACGCCCCGGCGAGCGTGCAGTTTTCGGGCGTGCGCGCCCGATTCGTCCCTGCCCGTGCCCGATTCGTCACTTTGTGGGCCAATACGACTCGTTGGTCCGCCGGGGAACCCGTTACGATCCCGATGTCGAGCTGTTGGCGCAGTTTGTGATCCAGGTTGCGGGACATCTCGACAGCCTGAACGTAAGGGAATGAATCATGGCGTTCACGAGATCTGTTTTTGCATGCACCATCGGGCTGGCGCTGACGTTCTGCGGCACGGCCCAATCGGCAACCATCTTCGACAACCCGGCCAACCAGTTGGCGGATCCGGCGATTACCGCGAGCCAGACGCCCCACAGTGCCGCCTACGTCGCATCGAACGTATTTGACGGGATATTCGGAACGGGCAGCGGCGAGTACGCGACCACCAATGCGGTTTCTGGTGATGCATTCATCGATTTTGACTTCGGTGTGCCGCAAGCGATCGGTGGATTCGTTTTCTATCAGCGCCTCGGCGGCGCGGATGGGGTCACCAGCTTTCAACTCGTATTCGACGACAATAACGACTTTTCATCCCCCCTGGCGACGAAGTCTTTTGCTACCAGCGGGGTTCGTGACTTCACGCTTCTGAACGACACCGCTGGTAGCCGTCAGCAGTTCGAGTTTCCATCCGGTGTGAACGCCCGATACGTCCGCTGGGACGTCATTTCCGCCGTCGGTAACGGATATGACGGCGCCGCCGAAATGGAGTTTTGGACGGGCGTTGCTGTTCCCGAACCTGCCACCTTCGCCATGGCCCTCGCGGGAATAGCATGCGGCGGCTTCTCGGTGTGGCGGCGGCGGAAGCGGGCCTGACGCGCACCGGCCAACGTGATTCCGACGCGAGGGGAGGAGGACGCCATGACGTACCACTCTCCTGACCAGCCCGCCACACAGCACTTCTGTCTGCGAAGACGGGCAAGCCCCATCAGCCGACCCCCACCAACCACACGCACCGTGGCGAAGGGCCTCGAATGTGTCGCCCGCAGTGACAGCCACGGGTAACACGCTCGGCATGGCCTGAATCAGCGACCGTCGACCAACGCTCGCCGCCGATTCGTCCCACACTTTGGCGGAATCGTCCCTCGATGAGCCCGATTCGTTCCTGCCCGTGCCCGATTCGTCACTTTGTGGGCGAACGCGATTGCCGGTGGCACTTCCTACGGATATGCCATCGATCAGTTGGAGAGGCCAACGATCGGCACCGAACGCCAAGGCCGTCTCGAATCGTCAAGCTGTTTATGGTTCGGAGGAGGGTCAACCTGATGGCAATCACACGGTGGTGGACAAGCCTTGGGCATGCGTCGTTGATGGTTCTGGCGATTCTCGCCAACTCGGCATTATCAGCGACGATTGTTTCGCTCCAAACGGTCAACCCCGGCACGGAAACCGTCACGCTCGTTCCGAACGGCAGTTTTGAGTCGCCGAATTCGGCGACGGCGTTTCCGACCGGTTGGACCCGTCTGGGGGATGCTTTTTGCGCGACGCCCATCAATGGTTATGCCGCTGATGGATCATGGGCGGCCATAGCGAACATTGATGCCGGTGCCCCGAATGGGGGTTATGAACAAAACGTGACCGTCACCGCAGGCCAAACGTACGTCTTGAGCGGCTATCTGTGGAACTTCGGCGATGCGACCCACCACGCCCTCGTCAACCTCGATTTGGGCGACATTCCTGGCGAAGCACAGCTGAGCATCGCCTGGAACACCCTTCCCAACGTGGTCAATGGCGTGTTCGCCTATGAGTCGTTTGTTGCGCCGGCCGGTGGACAGGTCACAGTACGAGCGTTTTACGACGCCCCCGTTGGTGGGACCACTGGCTGGCCCGTTCAGCCAAACGTTGGCCAATGGGACAACATTGCCATTACTCCCATCGGCACGTTTGTCGCGCCCGTGCCCGAACCCGCCACCTTCGCCATGGCCGTCATAGGGGCAGCAGGCGGTGCCTGCTTGATCCTGCGTCGTCACAGGCAGCTCTGACACCTTCAGGCCGGCGGTGATTCCCACGCGATGCAGGATGCGCTGAGGGACGATCCAAGGGCGGCAGGTCTGAAGCCGCCCTCACTCGTTCGGCGTGCAGGCGATGGTGACCACGGGCTTTCCGAGATCCCCCGGGGGAACGAGGTTCGCTCCCCAGGCAGCCTGCGGCTGCGGGCCGATGGGGAATCGGTTGCTCGCCACGGTGAGCCGCTTGGTGGACGTGCAGAGGATGCAGGGAAATGGCACGTCTTCGAAGCAGTTGCCCTCGATCTGAATGCCGGTGTGGCACCCCGCGGGAGCGACCCGGCCGTCCCTCGCCATGGACGTGACCACGATTCCCGGAGCCCTCACGTGGCGGATGACGTTGTTCGTGATCGATACCTCGCTGGCTGAACCCGCTTCGAGCCACCAACGATCAGGGGATACGAGAATGCCGGCCTGCCAGCATCCCTCCAGCACGCAGTCGCTGATGATGCCGTGACTCGCCTTGATGATGATGCCCCTCGATCGCGTGAAGCCGAAGGTGCACTGTCGTATCTCGAAGCCCCGTCCCATGTGGCGAGTGGAAGCCACGAGTGAACCCCTGGGCAGGGTGGCGGTGCGGTCCAGGGTCACCTCGAAGCCGCTGACGAGGGCTTTGCCGGAGTTTGTTCGTAAGTCGTGGTCCATCCGTTGCTGGCGAAGCCAATGCCGTTCCTCGGATGTGATAGGCACATCTGCGCGGAGCTTCTCCACCCGCGCATCCGGCAGACGATCGCCGTCAGAGGTGACCAGCTCGACCACATCACCCACCGCGAGATTCATCGCCCTCTTCGCGAGCACCCTCAGGGTCGCTCCCGAAGATTTCATGACGAGATGGTAATCGCCGCAGATGTTGATGCCGTCGTCACCCATCGATCGGCCCACGCAGGCGAGATACCGCGGGCCAATGGTCGCCGATGTGCTGTGGAACGCGTCGGCATTCCCCGATCGGAGCCGAGGGTCGCGAGGCTCGAACTCGGTCTCCGGCGTTCGGCGGTCGTACCGGCATCGGCGATACGTCGTGGCCGCGCAGTTCGTCTCGAAAAAACCAAAGCAGTTCGAGGAATAGAGATCGATGTCTTCAAGAACGACGTTTTCCGATTCGGCGCATACGACGGCGTGGGGCAGCACGCCGCCCGGGGCATGCTCCGCCGCGATCGCGACGAGGTCTCCGATCGTCTCGTGGTGATCGCTGCGATGCGAAGACTTCGTGACGCGAAAACGGTCGTCATCGACCACCTCCAGCCGTGTCATCACCGGTGAGAGGCAGCGCAGCCGACGGGTTTCGGGGTCAAACACCTCATATTTCAAAAGCCGTGCAGTCGCGGCACGGGGATAGCCGTCGAGGATCGCGATCTCGTGGGTGAGGCTGTCTGGAGAAATGCGAGTGATGCGGCCCTGGGTGAACGGAAGCGGATCGTAGTCGATCACGAGGCCTCGGAGCGTCAGATCCTTGCATTTGGCGATGGTGATGGCCCGTGTGGTCTCCGAGCAAATCATTTCGACGCCGGTGCAGTCGATCACGACATGCTCCAGCCCGCGCAGCACCAGGTGCTGCGCGTTGTGCGGATGCACGCGGTATCGCCCCGGTGGAACGCGAACCTCCTGGCTGCCGCTGGCGAGGGCATCGTCGAGAAAGCCCTGCAGATCGAACACGTCGGCAGCACCGATGGCAAACGCATCCGCGGCAGCGTCATGGCGATGGCACACCGCAGGCAGCAGGACCGCCACCACCAGCGCCCACGGCGGCGCGGCACTTCGTGATCGGCTGCGGCAGCCACTCGTCATCCGCATGAGGATTCGCCTACCGAAGCGTTGGAGTCGTCCATGTCGGCCAACCCGTGGCACGACGGCAGGCCTCGGGCGGTGACTCCTTCCGCTGGGTTACGCAACACGGCCGCGCGATGTCCTTTGCCTCGCCACTCGGAGGCAGACGAGCCACGCGACCGGGGCGACCATCAGGGCGAGCGTCGACGGTTCCGGCACGGCGGCCAGGCCTCCGGCGGTGCCGGCGGGTGGGTTGTAAGGGCCGACGTCGAAGAGCCCTGTGCCGAGGTAGAGGGCGACGTCCGTGATGTCGACGAGACCGTCATACGTGTAGTCGCCCTCGGCCCACGTCGACGGTTCGCCGGTGTCATATTTGCCGGCGGCGAGGTAGGTGCCGATGTCGAGCAGATCGATCGTCCAGTCGAGATTGGTGTCGCCCGGGGCGGCGTAGGCGAAGGTGAGCGTGCCGTCCCCGTTGTCGAGCCAGCCCACGGCTCGGGAGGTGCCGAGAGCGGCGTCGGCTGCGGCCACACTCGAGGTGATGCCGGTGGTGCCGTTCCACGAACCGTCGCCCAGGCCGCTCACGATCGCCGTGACGAGATCGGTCGACGAGAGACCGCTTGCCACGGTCACGAGGCCGTTGCCCACATCCACGAGGCCGCCCGCGTTGGGATCGAGCCCGCCGATGACGGTCGTCTGATACGGCGCGAGCGTCATCGTGCCGCCCGCGACAGGAATCACCCGGCTGAACTGCAGGGCCTGGAGATTGGCCACCTGGAGCGCGCCTCCCTGCACGGTGGTGCTGCCCGAAAGGGTGTTGGCCTGATCGACCACCAGCGTGCCGTTTCCGGTCTTGAGCACGGGAATCGAGCCCGAAAGCACCGGGAACCCAGCTCCCGTCTGCGTCTGGGTGCCACTGGCCACGGTGATCGTGATCACGGCGGGTGGGCCGCCGGCAGCCGTGAAAACGAGATTGAGGTCGTTGCCGCTCTGGGCGATCGAAAACGTGCCCCCGGCCAGGCCGTTGGCAAATCCGCCCGTCCCGTTGGTGGCAGTGGTGGTGATCACGAACTTGTCGGCCGAGAAGCCCGTGATCCCTCCCGAAGCCCGCACGATCGTCCAGGCGGCGTCGGTGTTCGGGTCAAAGTTGGCAGCCGATCCGCTCACGATCGGTGACACGCCCGACAGCGTCCAGAGATCGATGGCAAATGGGTCGGCGGAGGTCGCGTCGATCGACACTGCGCCATTCACCGCCAGGAGATCCCACGCATCACTGGCGCCCGCCGTGCCGGTGGCCGAAAGCATCTGCCAGGCATACCTTCCGCCGGCCGGCATGGAGAGCGATGAGGAGAGCGTAAGACTTCCAACGCCCCATCCCGGCTGGAGCGTCGCCGCGGCCGCCAGCGAGACGGCCCCGCCGATCGTGCCCGAACCGCCCAGGGTCGTTCCGGCGGCGACCATCACCGGGCCGGTGGCAGCCGACTGATCGCCATTCACGTAGAGCGAGCCGGTCTGCACGCTCGTCGTGCCGGTGTAGGTGTTGGCCCCGGCGAGGATCAGCCTTCCCGACGCGCCGGTGCCGGTCTTCACAAGCCCCCCTGCCCCAACGAACGCGCCCGAGAGCGTCACATCGGCCACGGCACTCACGCCGGATGGCGACGTATCGACGGCAAGGTCGCCCGTGAGCGTTCCACCGGAAGATATGGTGAGGCTTGCCGTGACCTGGTCGTCCCTGTTGAGAACGATTGAACCAGACGACGGGAAGATGACGTTGCTGAATGTCACCGCACCGGCTCGCGCTGAAATACCGCCTCCGCTGTCGACGGTGATCGCATTGCCAACCGTCCCAGTGGCTGATCCGGTGCTCGTCAGTCGCACGAGGTTGCGAACGCGCACGTTGCCGGTGCCGAGCGCATCCGTGCTGTTGAAAAAGAGACGGGTGTTGACGCCGGTGATGTCCCAGTCGACGTCCGTCGGGATGCCGGTGTTGTTCGTGAGGGTCAGTCCCGCATTGCCGCTCGTCGTGACGGTTTGGCCTGCACCGCTGAAGCGGCCGAGATAGCTCATGGCGCCCCCGTTGAGGTTGAGCTTCCCGCCCCCGGTGCCGATGGTGACGCCGCGGTTGCGATCGAGCGCCAGGCCGCTGGTCGTCTTGAGCGTCGCCCCGTTTGAAATCGTCAGTTGATCGGCGGTGAAAGAACCGGGCGGTTGTCCGAGTTGCCCCGCGGTGCTGATCTGGAGCGTGCCGTCGATGATCGAGAACTTGCTCGGCATCGAGTTGGTTGCCGCGGTGTGCGACAAAACGAGCGTTCCGACGCCGTTCTTGACGATGGTCGGGGCGTTGATGGTGCTCGAGATGATGCGCGAGGCGATGGTTGCCGTGGCATTGGTGCCGAGATTGCCCACCGTGATCGTGGCGTTGTTGGTCAGATTGTTCAGGGTCATCGTGTTGGTGCCGCTGAGGATCCAACTGGCCGCGGTCGACGGGTCGGCATCACCAAAGACCAGCGTTCCCAGCGCACGGTTCGCGGTGCCGATGTCGACGGTGAGGTCGGACGTGATGTCGCCGGCGAAGGTGGCCGTCTCGCCGCTTCCATTGGCGACCGTGTTTCCCACCCAGTTTGACGCCGTGCTCCAGGTGCCGCTGGAGGTGGCAGCCCAGGTGCCGCTGGCAGCCAACGACTGCCTGCCGAAGCCCAGCAGCAAGGAGGTGATCACGACGCCCACGGCCGTGGCCAGCCGAGGCCCCAAACGCCCACCAGGCATCCGATGAAAGTGACTCAACGTGTTCATGCATCAGCCTCGAGGAGAAGTTTTCGTCGAGAACCCCCGTGCGACCTGTCCAGCGGAGAGGCCTTGCGCCCCCCTTCCCAGGGGTCATTGTGACACCCGGGAACCCAAACGGACGGCTTCATCGGTATACCTTAGTTTCCCCCGTCGCGCATGGTGTGCCAGGGATTTTCGAGGGAGGCTGTTCGTATGTGTGGCTTGAAGTCGGCGTGTGTGATGCTGGCCGTTCCGGCCGTTTGGTTCGGGATCATGACCGCCACGGGTGTCGGGGCCGAGGGCACCGCGGCCGGCGTGGTGCCCGAAACTCCGAACGCGACACCATTTGGAGACGACTTCCGTCAGCTCGATCACTGGGCGACGGGCGCGTGGTGGCGCGGTGATCAGGCCGCCTTCGGCACGGCTCAATCTCCGAATGGCAAGCGACCGCCGGGCGGACGGCCATTTCGGCTGAATGTTCCGAGAAGCGACGTCATTGCCTTCGCGGTCTATACCGTGAGCCTTGACCCGGGAGCAACCACGGGAGTGCTCAAACTCACGGCGCAGCTCTTTCCGCTTCTGGCGGGCGAGCCCATGGAGGCGCGACTCGAGGTGGATCGCGGTGCGGGCTGGACGGAGATTGGCCGGGCGCCGGTGCTCTACCCAGGCTGGGACGCACACTTCCGGATCGAGGCGTGGGATGCATCGCACGATGTGGCCTACCGTGTTCGTCATGGCGAGAAGGCCGAGTTCACGGGCGTCATCCGTCGTGATCCGCACGCGAAAGAGCGGGTGAGTGTCGCCGTCTTGTCGTGCAACTCGTCGAACACGACGGGGCCTCGCGACGAAATGGTCGCGAACCTCAAGGCGATGGATCCCGATCTTCTGTTCTTCGCCGGCGACCAGACCTATCGCCACACGCAGCATACGGTCGGGTGGATCGAGTTCGGGCTTCAGTTTCGCGACGTGCTCCGCGATCGGCCCACCATCACGATTCCCGACGACCACGATGTCGGACACCCGAATCTCTGGGGCGCGAATGGGAAGCGAGCTCTCGACAAGGAAGGAGCCGATGGAGGCTACTACTACCCCGCGGCCTATGTGAACATGGTTCAGCGGCAGCAAACCTGGCACCTGCCCGACCCGGTGGATCCTGCGCCGGTCGAGCAGGGTATCTCGGTCTACTTCACGCGACTCGTGCTGGGAGGCCTCGACTTTGCGATCCTCGAGGATCGCAAGTTCAAGACGGGACCCAAGGGCACGATCCCGCAACTCGGCCCTCGCCCGGATCACATCACCGATCCTGCATACGACCGGGAAGCGATCGACCTTCCGGGCCTCGAGCTGCTCGGCAGCCGACAACTCGCCTGGCTGGATCGCTGGTCTCGAGACACCGTGGGCGTGCGGGCCAAGGTTGTGCTCTCGCAGACCGCGTTTTGTGGAGCGGTTCATATGCACGGGGGCATCGACGATCGACTGCTCGCGGATCTCGACTGCAATGGCTGGCCGCAGTCGGGCAGGAACGCCGCGCTTCGGCTCATCAGGCAGGCGTCGGCGATCCACCTCTGCGGCGACCAACACCTCGCCGTCGTCGTCCAGCACGGCATCGATGAGTATCGGGATGGCCCATGGGCGTTCACGGCCCCCGCGATCGTGAACACCATCTACGGCCGCTGGTGGCACCCGGCCGATGAACAGCCGGGCGCCCGTCCGATCGAAGGCTCGCCGCTGCCGTGGACCGGCGACTATCAAGACGGCCTTGGCAATCGACTCACGATGGTCGCCTATGCCAATCCCGAAGATGTCTCCGACGAGCGCACGCGAGGCGATGGTTTTGGCACGGCCGTCTGGGACTTTCCGGCAAAGACGATCGAGTTTCACTGCGTTCCACGATTTGCCACCTCCGACCACGGGACGCTCGAGGAGTATCCCGGGTGGCCGGTCACGATTCCGTTGGCAAAGCCCTAGCTGACGCAGGCAGACGCTGAACAACGGCCTCTCGCACCTCCAGCTGCGGACCGTGGCGTGGACTCACTCGTTTCGAGGATCAGGTGCCTCTCCGGGATGGTCCATGTGGGGCTCCTCCACCGTCACCCGATCGGAATCGGTGATCTCGAAGAGTTGTGCGAGGCGACCCGCGGGTGCGGGATAGTCCGTCGTGCGTTCGAGATGATTGCCAACGAAGGTCAAGCCGTCGACGGAGAAGATGGAGAGCAGCGGAAGCGGGCTGAAGACCCGGAAGCGATTGTTCTCGATCCGGATGTTTCTTTTGTAGCGGCTGGTCTTTCGAAACTCCTCGGCGATGCCCGAGCCGGGTTCCGGGCTTGATGAAGTCGATCCCCGCCTGCTGCGGATGAACCATCGTGATCTCAAACTGATCGGGAGCGAGGATTCTGGTGATCTTCGCAGAGAGGCCGTGGATGTTTGTCGCGTCGTCCTTCTGCTGTTCGAACAGGCAGTTCACGATCTCGATCGTGCCTGTGCAGTTCACGAAATGGGTTGCATCGGCGGTCGTGCTGACGATCCGTCGGCCCCCGGGAGGCGGCGAGACCATGATCGATCGGAGCGAGAGGTTTCGGCTCCGCTGGGCAATCACCCCCATGCCGCCACAATGGTGAATCGTCAGGTCAGACAGGCCGTTTCGCGTCGCGTGGGATCAAACTCCAGAAGACTCCCGTAGGGGTACAGCAACTCACCGCCGCCGGCCGAGGCTGACGCCCCGGCCGGCTTCTGGCCGTTCGTGAAAACGAGCACGCCATTGCGAACGTCCCAGGGAAACTCTCCCGAAAACTCGACATCGACCGAATCCTTGGAGGCATCGATCACCTGCCCCTCCGAGTGGAACGGCCGATCAAAGTCGACCGAAAACCCTCTCGCCGTCACGCGGTGCGAGTCCTTGATCAGAAACGGATCAGAAACGGCACCATGGGGCCATGAAAGACGAAGGTCGCGCCGCCGCCGTCGATCTCCAGATCGGTCATGTCATCCAGGAGAAAGGCGATCCGCTTGAGCCCTTCGTCGTTGTTGCTGACGAAGAGATAGCGCTCGGCGGCGGAGTCGGGCCAGAAGTCGTATCGCCCCGGGCCAAAGGTCAGCGTCACCGACCCGCGGTCCCGGAGTGACTCGGTGCCGTCCGTGATGTCCGCAAATCGCGCACCATATTCAACGAAGAACGGCGCCTTGCATTTCTGGGTCCAGTAGTTGGAGTGGCCCCAGTTCAGGCCGTAGTTGCCCTTGCGTTCACCACCAGGTCCTTCGGAGCTGTCCATGGTTCTCGTGGTGTCGCTGGCGCACTGAAAGGCAGGGATCGCTTGGCCGATGACGTCAACCTGCGACTGCCAGTTTTGGTTGAAGTCGTAGAGGTCGGCCTGGCTTCGCTCCTCGAGATACGGAAGCAGAAAAGCCACGGTCGGCGACTCGCGTACAGGCGTGGGGGCCACGCCCGTCTTTGGATCGCGACCCACGGATCCCGGGGGAAGCCGGTTTTTGGCCGTGTGGTAGGTGTGCAGGGAAAGGCCGAGTTGTTTGAGGTTGTTGCTGCACGAACTGCGACGGGCGGCCTCGCGCGCGCTCTGAACGGCCGGGAGGAGAAGGCCGATGAGGGTGGCGATGATCGCGATCACCACGAGCAGTTCGACGAGTGTGAAACCATGACGAAACGACCGCTCTCCGCGACGCCGCGCGGAGCGTCTGGTACCGCGGTGCATCAACCCCACCCAATGCATGTGAAGAAGACAGCAGGCGGATTCCGCAGCAATACCCCATCTCTGGGTGGGAGCCGATCCCGCAGTGCTCGAGTCCGACAGAGTCTATCTCCCGCGCGCGGCGTGGCATGCCAGCCCGCCATCGGCATCCGAACTCAATCATGCGTTCCTTACGAATCGCTCATGCACCGCACCGCCGGGAAACACCACGAATGAGGGATGGCTGCCAATGGCGTGAGTGCGATAAACGCCACGAAAAATCACAATTCAAATAATTTGAGTCGGTTGTGGCACGTTTTTGGGCACAGAGGGAAATATTCATGAGTGGGGAATCTTGTGCCGAAGGGCCACTCCTCACCGATGGACGTGGACTGATGGGTGATTCGACGAAGGGGGGCTGACAATGCACGGTAGGACAATGCAACTCCGAGCGAACCAGCGGGTTTTCGTTCGATGCGTGTGTGCGGCGGTCCTCCTCTTGGTGTGTGCCCTGTCGGGCCGGTCGGCCTTGGCGGTGAGCGGCAGTTGGAACGTCGATGCCGATGGAAACTGGAGTAGCACCTCCAACTGGCTGGGAAACGTGATGGCCTCTGGCTCGAGCTTCACGGCAACCTTTTCCAATGACATCACCGCCAACCGAACGGTCACCCTCGACGGTGGCCGCACGCTTTCGGCGATCGTGTTTGGCGATGCCAATCCCTCCTCAGCAGCAAGTTGGATTCTCACGGGTTCAAGCGTCACTCTGCAGGGGCCAACGACGGGAAATGCCACGATCACCGTCGGTAATCTCGGTACCAACGCAACGGCAACCCTGTCGGGAACGCTTGTGGTCACGAACAACGGCGCTGTTTTCGTCAAAGATGGCCCGGGAACCCTGATTCTCGGCGGCGGGCCTGCGGGCACCAACACGATAGCCGGCAAGACGTCCGTTCTCGCCGGCACACTGCAGATCAGTGCGAATGGCCAGTTGGGAGCAACCCCCGGTACGTTCACGGCCGACCAACTCACGCTGAACGGTGGCACGCTGCGAACATCTGCTTCGGTCACCATGGGCACCAATCGCGGCATCACCATTGGCTCGAGCGGCGGCACGCTCAACCTCAACGGCGGGGCGATGTCCTACGCCGGCCGGTTTACCGGGCTGGGCAACACGGTGACCACCGCTGGAGCTTCCGGCTTGACGTTGACCAACTCCACCGGCACGGCATCGGACGTCAACTGGGATGTCACCGGCCCCGCCACTCGTCTGTTCTTCACGAACCAAGATGCACTTGGCTCCGGCACGGTGACGATCCGCAACAGCGTGCGG
>Ga0208783_10000035_pt1 | contig 79545 bp, 74 predicted proteins | sample DEB19_08_DNA_2_FD_184529 | JGI IMG/M metagenome (GOLD analysis project Ga0208783, IMG submission 184529) | Aqueous microbial communities from the Delaware River and Bay under freshwater to marine salinity gradient to study organic matter... | ecosystem: Environmental > Aquatic > Marine >... | reverse complement strand
AAGAAGGCCGCCCAGTCCAACGGCTGATCCGCTCTTGATGGTTGATGGATCCCTGACGATCAGAAACGAACGAAACGACCCGAGGCCCTCGCGAAAGCGAGGGCCTCGGTGTTTTCATGCGCTGCCAGCCCGGTCGCCCTGGCAACCAGGGGGACGCGGCGGCTGTGTTTGACCGGGTGTCGACGGCGGTGGTACCGTCGATTTCCATGCCCGACGACGATGTTTCTTCGATGCACGATGCCTCGAACCGCGGGGTTCCGGAACCCGCGGGGGTGAAGCCGTCGGAAGACGCCACCGTAATCTCGCGGGGCGATGCCGCGGCGCTGTCGTGGAGCGGGCCAGGCCCCATGGGGCGGGCGACGACCGCCGAGATCGGCCGTGTGCTCGAGGGCACCATGCTCGGCCCGTATCGCCTCGACCATTTCATCGGCGGCGGCGGCATGGGGGCTGTGTTCCGGGCGCTCGACACCACACTCGACCGGGTGGTGGCGGTCAAGGTGCTCGCCGCCGGACAGGCCGACGACGAGGAGATGCTCAAGCGTTTTCGCAACGAGGCCCAGTCGGCTGCACGACTCGACCACGAGAATATCGGCCGCGTTCATGCCGTTGGCAGCGACGAGGGGTGGCATTACATCGTCTTCGAGTTCATCGAAGGCACGAACCTGCGCGACCTCGTTCGAGACGAGGGCGCCTTTGATCTTGCGCGGACGGTGGACGTGGCCATCCAAGTGGCCGATGCCCTCGAGCATGCGTCCGAGCGGGAGGTGGTGCACCGCGACATCAAGCCATCCAACATCGTGATCACCCCGGCGGGCAAGGCAAGGCTCGTCGACATGGGACTGGCCAGGCTCCATCAGGTGGCGGACGATCGCGACCTCACGATGAGCGGCATGACGCTTGGCACGTTCGACTACATCTCGCCAGAGCAGGCGCGAGACCCCCGCGCCGCGGATGTTCGAAGCGATCTCTACTCCCTCGGCTGCACGATTTTCTTCATGCTCGCCGGCCGCCCGCCGTTTGCCGAGGGGACGCTCGTGCAGAAACTGCTGCAGCACCAGCAGGCGGCGCCTCCGGCGATCGACGAGATCAGGCCCGATGTTCCCCATGCCTTCGAGGAGATTCTTCATCGACTGATGGAGAAGGATCCCGCCGATCGATACCAGCGGCCGGCGGTGCTGGTGGCGGATCTGGTGGCGTTTGCCGAGGAGCACCAGCTGTCGGTTTCGACGCCCCGGCTTGCCGGGCCGGTGGTGGACGAATCGTCGGGATCGCTCCTGCAGCGAGTGCCCTGGCTCGTGCCCGTGGCGGCCTTGCTCGCAATCGTGGCAGGGCTCTGGATCAAGACGGCGGCCGAGCGTCGCGCCACGTCCCCATCGGCCCCGTGGCGGGGTGCGTCGTCGTCGGTTCGCTCGCTCGTGACCGTCGTCGCGGCAAATCCGGGTGACGGTGAGGCGGTGTCGCTGTTCGAGGCGATCGGCATGGTGGCCGATGGCGGTGTCGTCGAACTCGCCTACGACGGCGTCAGAAACGAGTCGCCGCTGGTGTTGGATGGACGCACCATCGTGGTTCGCGCGGCGCCGGGATCCCATCCCATCATCGAGTTTGCCGGCGCGCTCCCGTCGTTGACGAGCGGCCGGATGGTCGCGTGCGACATCGGCAACGGTGAGCTCGACCTTCGCGGCGTCGGCCTGCGACTGGCGGCAGCTGCCTCGCCGGGAGACGGCGCAGCCCTGTTTGGGATTCGGTCGGGACGGCTTTCGTGTCATGACGTGACGCTTCGGATGCCTGGCGACCCCGCCGGTCGGCTGCCCTTGGCCGTCATCGGGCGGCCTGCGTTCGTCGCGGTGTCATCCACCAACGTCGACTGCGTCATCGTGATGGATCAGGTCCGGGCCGCGGGTGACGCCGCGTTTCTCGACGCCTCGTCGGCAGGGGCTGGCCGGATTGCCATGTCGTGGTCGGGCGGGGCGTTTGTGTCGCCACGTCGCCTGATGGTGGCCGAGGGAACGACCACCGGGGAACTCGAGGTGGATGGTGAACTGGAAGGGGTGGCGGTCGCCTGTGGGGCGGGCATCGTGCTCCTCAGGGATTCATCATCGCGACCCGTGCCCACCCGTGTGCGGCTCAAGGCGATCGACAGCCGGTTTGTCGTCGGTGACCGGGCCAAGGTGTTTGTGGAACAGGTCGGCCGCGCCGACACCGAGGCCTATCGGTCGGCGGTGGAGTGGAGCGACGACCAGAGCCGGTACGAGGGCGGCGCGATGTTTCGCCGAATCGACGCCGCCACGGAACGTCTGGACGAGGCGTTTCGCGACCTCGTGCCGCCGTTGTCCTACGAGTCGATCCCGGGGGCGGTGCCCGACCCAACCGTCTGGCCCGGCTGGGGCGGTTAGAGCGCGTCTGAGATACGTGTATCGCCGGCTCGGGGGCGGCAAAAGTCTCGTCGCCGGGGCGAGGATACGCCCAAGGCTCCTCGAGCGTTCGCCGACCCCCTCCCCTACCCGCTCAGGATTATCAACTCGTCGCTACACGTAGCGGAGATGCGCTCTAGGTCGGCCACGACCACCGACGGCCCTCGCCATGCGACCGAATGCCGGGAAACGTCTGCTTGACGCTGGCGATGCTGATCGGTCTAGTTGAGGAACGCGTCGGACGGGCCTGCGGACGGTCACGGCGTCGCGATCCTCATGCGGAGTCGAACGATGAAGCGTTGGTGCCGTGGTGTTGGCCTGGTGGCTCTCGGTCTTGGAATGGTCGCCGTCAACGGCGGCGAGGCGTTTGCCCGAAAGCAATACGACGAGGCCTTCAAGGCCGCGTACGTGAAGGAAGGCACACCCCTGGCGGCCGCTGTCGCGGAGGCCAAGTGCAACGTCTGCCACGTCGGCAAGAGCAAGAAGGATCGCAACGTCTACGGCCAGGCGATCGGCGGCAAGCTCGAAAAGAACACCAAAGACGCCGACACGATCCGCAAGGCGCTCGACGCCGTCGCGGCGATGTCGAGCGATCCGGCAAACCCCGGGGCTCCGACGTTTGGCGACCTCATCGCCGAAGGGAAGCTGCCGGGCGGCGCCGCCAACTGACCTCGGCTGGCTCGTGAAGCGGGCTCCGGCATCCGGGTGTTCGGCCCGGTCAGCCGGTTGCCGCCGCGAGGAGGAGCTGGTCGAGATCGGGGCACCCGGCGATCACGGCGGCGGTCTCGTCGGGAGCGAACACGCGCACCCGCTTGACGAGGTCGTCGAACTGTTCGTGGGCCAGGCTGCGGACGACCGGCGAGACATCTTCAAGCCGCCGCCAGGCTGCTCGGCCGTCGGCCTGCGAAGCCCGCTCGCGAACCTGGAGCCGAAACTCCACCTCCCGCTCCATGGGTGGTGCATCGACGATCAGATGATCGGGATCGATCGGATGGCCGATCCGGGCGGTGAGGCGGGAGGCGAGCCTCGCCGAAATGGCCGTCATGTCGGGATAGGACCGTCCTGCGACGGCGGCATGGACGGCCGGGGACGTCACGGCGTCGAAGTTCGCCACGCGCTTGAACAGCATGCGTCGCTCACCGAAGAGGCCCTGCACGAGCCTCTGTGCCGGTGTGCCCGCGGCCGTGTCGAGCAGCCAGGCGATGAAGGCGTGGTCGTCCATCCTCACGAGCACGGAGGGCTCGATGGCCGACCGGACAATCCACATGGCCCGTTGCAGCATCGCTGTGGCCGATCTCACGGCGTGATGCCAATACACCTCGCTGAACATGACGTAGCGTGCGAACACCATCAGCTCGGCAGCCGTGCGGCCCTTGTCGGTGATCGCCAGCGACTCGCCCCTTTCGTCGAGGCAGAGGTTGGCGAGCAAACGCGGCTGATCAAAGTTCCGACCGTAGGGCACGCCGGCGTGGAGGCTGTCGCGGGCCAGGTAGTCCATCTTGTCGACGTCGATCGGACCCGACAGGAGGGAGTGGAGGATGCGGCCGGCCGGATCGTCGGCCGTGCCCATGATCAGCGCGGCGATCCGCTCAGGGCTCACGCCCCAGTGCTGCATGAGCACGGATGAGAGCTTGGGCTCCGAGAGAACGCCCGCGACCAACGATTCATGACGAGGGATCTCGGGCAGCCCCATGTCTTCGATGGGATGGCAGTAGGGCCAGTGGCCGACGTCGTGCACGAGTGCCGCGGCCAGAAAGGCCGAGGCGTCGTCAACGCCCACGTGGGCGGTGAATCGAGGGTCGATCTGGAGACGACGGAGAAACTCGATGGCCAGCCGATACACGCCGAGCGAATGCTCAAACCTCGAATGCACGGCGCCGGGATAGACGAGGGAGACGAGTCCCAGTTGCGACACCCGCGCGAGGCGTCGCATCGCGGGAGCGTCGAGCAGGGCCCTCACACGGGCGGTGAGCGGGGCGGTGTCGCCCGGCGGAATCCGAATGCCTCCGGTCGACTCGGGGGCGGCAAGTTCCGGAAGGCTGGCGAGTGACATGAGTACCCCGTGCGGAGCCTCTCAGAGAGGCAGGAAACCCATCAGCCACCGCAGGAGCGCCGTGAACATCGCATAGAGCGAAAAGTGGGCGATGGCGGTGCCCCACTCCAGCTCGAATGAGACGAGGGCTGCGATGCCGCCGGAGATCAGGAACATCGGCCCCAGATAGACCCATTGCCACATCTCCTGGGTGGCCTCTTCGGGGAGCATCCCGCGAATGCCCCAGAGCCCCGCGTACACCGCGGCACATGCCAGCGAGCGGAGCAGAAACGGCGTGCCGCTGAACGGCTCGAGTTCCCGATTCCGAACCGCCGCATAGCCGAGCATGACGCACGGGATCGCCACGAGAAAGCCGCCGAGAAGGAGCAGCCATTGGGGAATCGAATCCTTGGGAACGGTAACGCCGATGAACCACGCGGCCGCCAGCAGCGCCACGGCCCCGGCACCGATGGCTGCAAAGGTGGTGACGGGGATCGGCTTCTCGACCCGGCGAATGGGGGCGGTCGGGGCCCGGCCTGTCCCCGCCGACGTGGTCGTCGGGGCGTCGGGTTCGTGGATCACCACCGACTGCGGAGCATTCTTCGGAATGGTGATCGGCTTCTTGCACTTCGGGCAGGGGCCCGTGAGGCCGGCGAACTTGTCGCTCACCGTGAAGTTCGAGTTGCAGCTCGGGCAGATGACGGCGATGGGCATGGCGCGGTTCCGTCGCCGGCGGAGACGCTCCGGCTGTGTTCGCAGTGTCAGACGGGGCTGGTGGAACGTCAAGGGAGGGGCACGCGGTACACTGGGCGGTGGCCTCACGTGGCAGATCCCTCCGCTCTGAGTCGGGAGAATTCAAGCATGGCCGACGACGAAAAAACCCGAGTCATCCCGCGCAAGGCCGCCAAGGCCCCGGGTGCCTCCGCCTCCACGGCGGACGCCGACACCGATCACCGCATCGTGTTTCACTGTCCGGCCGGCCATCGACTGGTAGTGCCGGTGGCTCTCGCGGGCAAACGTGGCACCTGCAGCAAGTGCGGCGTGGCGCTCACGATTCCCCAACCCGGCCCGGCCGCCTCCTCGCGGCCGGAAGCGGTGGCCCCGCCTCCCCCTCCGATCGAGCCGACGGTTCCGGTGGCTGATCCGCCGGCGGTGGAGGCCGCCCCCTCCCCTCCGGCCTCTGGCGACCTCGGGTGGAACTTCATCGAGGAGGGGCCTGCGTCGGAAGCCGTCGCGCCATTCGAGGCTGTCAGCTGGGCGTCGCCGTCAGACATCGATCTCTCCGCCAATCCAATGGCCGCGCTCTTGGCGCGGCTCTGGTATGAGCGAGACCATGGAGGCGTGGTTGAAATCCACCTCACCGGTGGCGCGGTGCTGTTGCCGGAGGAGTTCTCGCCACGGTGGTCTGGGGGCACCCACGGCCTGTTCGCGAGCCAGGCAGCCGACGGCAGCGTAACCCTCACGGCCGTGGCCTGGGACACCGTGCAGCGGATCGTCGTGCGACAACTGACGGCGGTTCCGGATGATCTCTTTGACTGAGGCACGGTGGTGATCGAGGCCGCTCAGTCGGTCTCGTCGAGGTCACCCTCCGTGATCATGGTGAACCCCTTGGCCGCGAGGGTTTCCATGCCCATCTCCGTGTTGTCCACCATCAGGGCCACTGCAGGGCGGCCGCGGGGCCGTACGAGGATGGGGTATGCCTGGATGATGTTCACCTCGGCCTGAAGAAGGGCCGTGCAGATTCGCAAGAGCGGCTGGTGGTCGTCGGGAAGTTCGACGCCGATCAGGTCGCTCTCGATGATCGCCAGGCCGGCGCGTTCGAGCACTTCACGGCCCTGCTCGGGATGGCTGAGCAGGAATCGGGCGAACGCACATTCGCCGGAATCATTGATCGAAAGGGCCACGATGCGTACCCGTGAGCCCTCGAAGCGGCGAACCACCTCGAGCAGCTGACCCACGCGGTTTTCGAGGAACACCGTGAACTGTCGGAGCGTGGGCCAGTTCCGGCCACGCGCCGTGGCAAACCCGATTCCGCCGTCGCTCGCCTCGCCTCGACTCACGCTGGAGCGCCTCCGAAAGGGAACCTGATCGTTGCCGTCTTGGCCGTGCCGGGCGGACCGACCGAGTCGGCCGCGTCCCGCCGTTTTGCCGCCGTGCGTTCCGGCAGGATAGAGTCTGGCGGACCGTCCGGTCAACGAAATCCCGGACACGACACAGCCCCAGGGAGCGGACGATGGCGGCGGCCCACGAAATGGAGATTCGCGTTCGGTATCAGGAAACCGACGGCCAGCGTCGAGTGCACCACTCCAACTTCCTCACGTATTTCGAGATGGGCCGCACCGAAATGCTCCGTTCCTACGGCCACAGCTACCGCGATTTCGAGGATGCCGGGCTGTTCATGGTCGTCTCGGACGTCCAGATCTCCTACCGAGCCCCGGCCGAGTACGACGACCTTCTGCTGCTCCGAACCCGGGTCGACAAGGTGGGAGCGGCCCACATCAAGCACGCCTACGAGGTGATTCGGGGAACCCAGATTCTCGTGACCGGCTCGACGACCGTGGTCTGTGTCGACGCCGAAGGAAAGATCCGCCGGCTTCCCGAATGGATGCTGGGCTGACGGGCGGCCGACGGGGCGGGCCATCGCGGTGGCGGTGCATGGCGGGTCGGCGACGAGTGTGCTATTTTCCGAGCCCGTCGGACGGCCTCATGCGGCCACGCGGAGCCGCCATCGACGCTGCACGGAAGGGGACACGATGACCAAGATCGGCCAACTCACGGTGGGCACACTCCTCGAGCGGTTTACGGGCGCCCGCGGCCGCCCGTCGTCTGAGTCGGCGGTCGCCGGGCTCGAGCCTCTTACCGAACGACTCTCGCGGCACAAGGTGACTCGCGTGGCACTGGCGTTTCTCGATGCCAATGCCGGACTCCATCTGAAGGATCTTCTGTTCGACGCCACCACCGACGACCGCCGTGTGGTCATCGACGGCCAGACGGTGTGGAACTTCGGATCGGACAGCTTTCTGGGTTTTGATCGCGACCCCCGCGTGTATCGGGCGATTACCGAAGCTCTGCCCGAGTGGGGCGCCCACAACGGTGCCTCACGCGCGTTTTCGAGTCCGGTGCTCGTCGATGAGGCCGAGTCGAAACTGGCGGCGTGGCTCGGTGTGCCCGACACCTTCATCTTCCCGAGCGTGACCCTCGCCAACGTCGGCCTCCTGCCGGCCATCACGCAGCCTGGCGACCTGCTCGTGGTGGATCGCGAGTCGCACGACAGCGTTCATCAGGGGGCGAGGCTGGCCGCGGCGGCGGGAGCGAAGGTGGTCGAGCTCTCCTCACCCGACCCGAAGCAGCTCGAGCGGGTCGTGGCTGATGCCGGACGACATCAGGGGCTCGTTCTGGCGATCGACGGTGTCTACAGCATGTCGGGCCGCACGCCTCCGCTCGTGGAACTCGACGCCACGGTGCGTCGACTCGGAGGCATCATGTATGTCGACGATGCGCACGGCACCGGCGTGGTCGGGCCACGAGGCCGTGGGGCGGCCGCCGCCGCCCTCGGCACGCTCGACAACGTGCTGATGGTCGGGTCGCTCTCCAAGGCGTTTTCCTGCCTGGGCGGCTTCGTGACCTGCACGCCGGAACTCAAGACGATCCTCAAGATCCGTTCGAGCACCTTCATCTTCGGCGGACCGGTGCCGCCCCCCTACCTTGCCGCGATCAGTGCCGTGTGCGACATCTTCATGTCGCCGGAATACGACACCCTGCTCGCCGGGCTTCACGAACGGATCCAGCGGTTCACCGACGGGCTCGACGCCCTCGGAATCGAGTATCACGGCGGCGGGTCGGCCATCGTGTCGCTGTGTGTGGGCGACCTCGAGAAAACCTTCGAGGCCGGGAGGCAGCTCTTCGACCTCGGCTACTACGCGCAGTCGGCGACCTATCCTGCCGTGCCGATCCACGGCGGGCTCCTGCGGGTGCAGATCAACGCCAATCACCCGATGCAGGCCATCGACGGGCTGCTCGATGCGGTGGCGACGGTGTGGCGGGAGCGTCGATTGCCTGTCCGTCGTCGCCCCGCGCCCGTATCCTGAACTCAGCCACCGTCCGCCTCGTCGAGCCGTGGCTGGCGGCGCAGAAACCAGTCGCGCACCAGTGGCGGAAGGCTACGGGCCGCCCGTGCCGCGATGGCCGTTCGCGTCGGAAACCATGCCTCGGCCCGACCTCGTTCGATCGACCGGAGGATGATTCGGGCGGCCTCGGTCGCCGACACCAGCCCGCCGGCATCACGCTCGGCCTGGGTGACCATGGGGGTGTCGACAACCCCCGGGAAGACCGTCGTGACCTGGATGCCGGAGTCGCCGGCATCGAGCCGCACGCCCTCGAGGAAGGCGATGATCGCCGCCTTGCTGGCGCAGTAGACCGCGTTGCCCGGGAGGCCCACCACGCCCGCGATGCTCGCGATGCCGCAGAGATGGCCTCGGCGTCGGTGGAGCATGGCGGGCAGCACCGCCGCCGCGAGGTGCACGCAGCCCTTCACGTTGACGTCGATCACCTCGGTCGCCGTGACGGGATCGAGTGGCCACGAGATGCGATGAATGCCGGCGCACGCGATGGCCACGTCGCAGCTGCCGAGGCTGCGCTCGAAGGCCGACACGGCCCGAGCCATGTCGTCCATCTCGGCGACGTCGGCGATCTCACCAGCCGCCGTGCCACCGGCCGCTCGAATTGCCTCGACGGTGTCTCGCTGCCTCTCCGCATGCCGCGACACGATGCCCACGCGGCCGCCGGAAGCCGCCACGGCGATGGCGACGGCCCGGCCGATGCCGCTCGAACCGCCCGTGACGATCACCGATTTGCCATCCCAAAAGCGATGCGGAATCATGTGGCTTCCTGCGTGCGTGCGTGGGCCATCAGACGGAGTCCTTGGTGGAAATGCAAATGGCATCATCCCGCGTGCGTGTCGCGGTGGACGGGCACATGGTCGTCGCCGAAACGCACGGCGGCGAAGGGCAGCAGCCCCCCGTGGTCTTCCTCCATGGGATTCTGGCGTCGGTCGGACTCGTCCGGCAGATGGTTGTCGAACCTGCGTCGGAGACATGGATCTCGATCAGCCTGCCGGGCCATGCGCCGGGCAGGCTGGCCCCCGGCACCACGGCAGCCGACATCGATACGGAACTCTTTGTCCGACTCACGGAGGCGGCCATCGATGCCGTCGTGGGCGACCGACCGGTGGTGATGTCTGGATGGTCCTTGGGAGGCTTTGCCGCGTTGGCATTCGCGGCGCATCGTCCGCAGCGGGTGGTGGGGGTGGCGAGCCTCGCGGGGTTTACCACACCGCGGGTGAGGGGCACCATCGGAGCGATGGAGCGTCTGTCGCGGAGCGGGCTCGGCACCGCGGTGCGGGCAGGGCTCTGGCTGGGGGCGAGGTTCGATGCCCTTCACGACCTCATCGCGCGGTCGTGTGCGGCCGATTGGCGGGCAGCCACAGCGGTGCCCGAGGAGGTGCTGGCGGGCATGCGGGCCGACTTCGCGGCGCACGACCCTGCATCGCTCTTGAAGGTGCTGGCCGCGATTCATGCGCTCGACATCACCGCCGTGCTTCCACGAATCACCGCCCCGGCCTGGATCGTCGCCGGTGGACGCGACCCTCTCATTCGTGCCGACGAGGCACGGCGGATCGCGTCGTTGATCCCGCAGTCCACGCTCACGATCTACCCCTCCGGCGGCCACCTGTTTTTCTGTGAGTGGCCTGGCCTCCGCGACGACTTCGCCGCATGGCGAGCCTCGCTTCCCCACGTGGTGCCCCGGACGGCCGGCGACGACACGGTACATTGATCCAATCCTCGGCAGCCTGTGGGCACGATTGGTCGTCCATGAACACCCCCGATCCCAACGACATCGCCGACGCCTGTGTGATCGGGGCGGGGGGGAGCGGCCTCACGGCCGCGAAGGCCCTCGCCGACCGTGGACTGTCGTTCGAGTGCTTTGAGCGGGGAAGCGGCGTCGGTGGCCTGTGGCGATACGACAACGACAACGGGCTTTCGTCCATCTATCGGTCGCTCCAGATCAACACGTCTCGCGACATGACGGCCTTCGCCGACTATCCCATGCCGCGAAGCTATCCCGACTTTCCAGGCCACGAGCAGATTCGTGACTACCTCGACGCCTACGTCGATGCCTTTCACCTGCGGGATCGAATTCGCTTCCGCACCAGCGTGGACCGCGTGGAGGTCCGGCCAGATGGCACGTTTTCAGTGGCCTTCACCCCACCCGACGGCCTCTCCCAGACGCGGCTGTTTCGCAACGTGCTGGTGGCCAGCGGCCACCATTGGCTGCCCCGAATGCCGGTGTTCACCGGCACGTTCACGGGAAGCATGCTGCACTCGCACGACTATCGCACCCCCGAATCATTTGCGGGGAAGCGGGTGCTGGTGGTCGGCATGGGCAACTCGGGCTGCGACATCGCCTGCGATCTTTCGCGGGTGGCCGAGCGGACGATGCTTTCGACCCGCCGCGGTGCCCATCTCTTGCCCAAGTATCTGTTCGGAATTCCGCTCGATACGGTCTGTCCGGAGTTCGTCTGGCGGTTCGCGCCGATGTGGCTTTTTCGTCCCGCGTTCAGCCTGGTCGTCTGGGCCAATCGGGGAACACTCGGTCTCTACGGCTTGCCGCGGCCCGGCCACAAAGTGCTCCAGGAGCACCCGACGATCTCGAGCGATCTGCCGAGCCTCGTGCGGGAGCGTCGGGTGATCATGAGGCCCAACGTCGACCGGTTCGACGGCGACGTCGTGCGGTTCGTCGACGGCACCAGAGAGCGCGTCGATGCCGTGATCTCCGCCACCGGCTACCACATCGCGTTTCCCTTCCTCGATCCATCGGTGATGGCGCCCGATGGCAATCAGGTGCGGCTCTATCGGCACGTGGTGCATCCCGCGGTGCCGGGGCTCTTCTTCATCGGACTCGTACAACCGTGGGGCGCGATCTTTCCGCTCGCCGAGGCGCAGGCGGAGTGGGTGGGCGATCTGATCGCCGGACGCTGCGGCCTCCCCGATGCGGCCGCGATGGATCGCGAGATCGATCGGGATCTGGCCCGCATGCGTCGCCGCTACGTGACGTCGCCAAGGCACACGATCCAGGTCGATTTCCATTCGTATCGGGCCCTGGTGCGACGCGAGCGCCGACGACGGCCGACGACGGCATCATGACGTCGGGCATGGCACCACCCGTGCGGATCGCCATCACCGGGAGTTCTGGGCTCTACGGCCGCACGCTCATCCGAGAGATTCGCCGCAGCCTCCCCCATGCCGTCGTGCTCGGCGTGGACCGTGAGGCGTCCACCACCGATCCCCCCGATCACATGTGGCAGGGAGACATCCTGTCGGGTGAAGTCTGCGACGCCGTCGTGCGGTTTGCTCCGGACACGCTCGTGCATCTCGCGTATGCGGTGCAACCCGGGCGTGACCTGGCGGCGATGCGACGGGTGAACGTGGAAGGCACGCGTGCGATGCTCGAGACGGCACGGGCCGTGCCGGTGTCGCGGCTGCTCGTTGCCAGCAGTGCCACGGTCTACGGCGCCTGGCCCGACAATCCGCCGCGCTGCGACGAAACCACGCCGGTGCGGCCGCTTTCCGACTACTACTATTCGGCCCACAAGGGCATCGTGGAGCGTCTGCTGCGGGAGTTCACCGAGGCTCATCCCGAGATGGCGGTGTGCTGGACCCGCCCCGCCATCATCTGCGGGCCCGGTGTCACGAATTTTCTGTCGGAGTATTTCCGCAGTATGCCGTTCCTTGGCCTTCCCGACGGCCGGGACACGCCGCTCCAGTTCGTGCACCATGACGATGTGGCGAGGGCCACGCTCGCGATGCTGATGGCCGGGGCCACCGGGCCGTTCAACGTGGCCCCCGACGACGCGCTCACGCATCGTGAGATCGCCCGCATCCTGCGGGTGCCGGCGGTGCCGCTGCCCTACGCCGTGATGGCATTCCTTGGATCGCTCTGGTGGACGCTTCGGCTGCCCTGGCTGGCCACGCCGCCGGGGCTCGTCGGCTACGTGCGGCATCCGTGGGTGGTCACGTCAGCACGTCTGAGCCGCGAACTCGGTTTTGAGTTTGAATTCTCCGCCGTCGAGGCTTTCGCCAGTCTGCTGGAGCGGCCTGAGACGGATGCTCCATGATGCTCGGGCAACACCCCATCGCTCCACCGTCGTTTCTTCCGGATGCGAGCACCGAATCCGTGTGCCGAGGTCGTCGGCAGATCGCGTGATGCCCGACACGTCGTGCGGCCGAGGATCATGTCGGCCGCGTCTCACGTGTCTGACTCGGGCAGGCGCACCCAGACGCGGTTCACCAAGAACTTCTTGCCGCCGAAGGTGAGCCGGAAGTCTGCGTCCCCGCTCTGACGTCCGCCGAACGAGGCGTCGGTGATCTCGAATCGCACGGTCCGCCAGGTGTTGCTGCCGTTGGTGGTGATCCTATGCGAAGGGAGCGACGTGAAGGCTCCGCCGGTCCCGTCATACTGGAGGCCAAGCACGGCCCCAGCGGTTGCGTCGAAATACTCGACCTCGATCGTCACGTCACCGTTGGCGAGCCGGTAGGCGAAGGAGTCCGACACGTCGAAGTACATGTAGCGATCGGTCGCCGGATCAAGATTCCCGCGGCATTCCCGCCCGGCCACCGTTTCCACGATCGTGTCGCCATCGGACACTGAAACCCGCGCAAGGGAGACGGCTGCATCGGTCGCGCCGAGATCGATCGAGGCTTCCGGGCCGATGTTGGATCGATTGCTGAGCGAGGCGACCGTGGGAAGCGTGCTCGTGTTGACACGCTGTTCCCACATCATGCGTTTGAGCTCGTCGGTCAGCATCATCCACCAATCAGCGGGCTTGCCCTGGTTGTCGAGGAAGCGGCCATAGTTCGCGGAAGGGTCTGGGGGATCGTCGGTCATGGGCATGATCGCGGTGCCCTCGTCGAATTCGTCAAACATTCCGATGAAGAGACGATCCGCGCCGGCGTTGATCCAGGAGCGTCCTTTCGTCCAGTAAAACTGCCCACCGGAGCGATCGGTGTATTCGGTGGGAGGGGTTGCGGGCTGCTGCTTGAGGTTTGCCCACGAGAAGCCGGGCCATACATGCGGGTAGTAATCCTGCCCGCGGCGGTCAAACGTCGCGACCTCGGCCGTCGCGTTGCTCTGCCACACGAGCACCCCGTCGTATCGGGCGATGTGCGCCTGCCACTCGGCACTCAGGGAACCCCAGGAACTCGGGATTCCACCGATGACATACGCGCCTTGAGCATGGAAATAGTCGACAACCGCGTTGGCATTGGCGGGCGTGAATCCCCGGTCAGGGACCGAGAGGCCCCATATGGCCACCACCGGCTTACCCCCTTCGTGCGCGTAGCGGGGATCCTGCAGCAGGCCGAACTGGGTTGTGAGCCACTGCCAGTCGGCCTGGAGCTGCGGCGCCACCGTCGCATCGCTCATGCCCGACACGTCATACTCCACGGCCCAGATCAGTCCCTGTTCCGCGGCTGCCCGGCTGACGTTGTGCAGCACCCATTCCGGTGCGGTGCCGGCCTTTGGCTTGAATCGCTGGACGAACGCGCCATCGATGTTGTGCTTCTTCATCCAGCGAAAATGCTGCTGAACGACGGAGTAGAAGGTGGACGAGAAGAGGAAGGCCGGATCGCCCCCACGCGTCATCACGCTGCCGGCGCGGGCCAGGGTCGCTGGATCGTACGCCGTGACATCCGGCCACATGTCGACCGCGAAATTCTCGGCGGTCATCGTGTTGTTCTTCACCCAATGCGACCATCCGCCGTCGTCGAGGTCGTTCGGCGTGCGGAACCATCCCTGATAGCCGACCATCACCGTGCCATCCAGGGTGGTGGCGTCGACGTAGTCGACGGCAGGGCCGGTGTAGCGAGTCTGCCAGGGGCGCGAAACCACGAACTGGAATGTTGGGTCGGCAAACGGCTTGTCTGAAAGCGTGATGCGACGGACCGAGACAGGCACCCCTCCCGGCTTTCCTCCGACGATGCGCATGTCGGTCTGGCCGTTCTCTCGCTTGCCGAAAAGCACGTTCTCCAGTTCGAAGTAGCCGTCCGCGAACTCTCCGGAGCCCACGCGTGAGGTGCGCGAATGCACGACCGGCTTCGTGTACGCGCCGTCTTGCGCATCGTAGTTCAAGCCAATCGTGCCCCCGCCCTGATCGTCGTAGTAGGTGACCCTCGCGTAGAGATTTTGCCCCGGAGTGAATGCGAAGGAGGTGGGCCTGCGGCAGTAGAGATAGCTCGAAGAGCCCGTGTTCTGCCACGCGGTCAGCCCTGCCACGGCGATCGTTGCGAATGCGCCGTCGGCTGTCGATATCGGCGTGAGGTCTGTGGATTGCGGGCGGTATGAGCCGGCGTTGAACTGTGCGGAGGCAAGAAACTCCGAGATGTCGAGCACGTCGAGGATGCCGTCGTAGTTGAAGTCACCATCGGACCATGAGGCGGTTTCCGCCGTGTTGAACTTCGCCGAGGCGAGCATGCCGGCGATGTCGGGGGAGTCTACGGACCCGTCCAGATTGATGTCGCCCGCCACGGCGAAGCCGAGAGTCAGGCTGCCGTCATCATTCTCGACATACCCCACTCGCCCGCCTGGAACCTGCACGGCGGAGAGGCTCGTGATTCCGTTCGTGCCGGACCAGTTGGCAGAAAAGCTGGTCTGAAGAATCGACTGGATCCCTGGCACCGAGGAGCTGCCAACCGCAATAGTCATGGTGGCGGAATCCAGCTCGAGTCGCCCGTTGGGGTCAAGGAACAGATCGGCGACTCCCCAACCGCCGCCTGGCATGTCCAGAATCGCGGTTGCCCCCGAGGAGATCGTGAGAGGGCCCGCGCCGAGGCCGCGTTCGTTTCGGACGACGACCGTTCCCGCCGCGACTGCCGTGCCGCCCGTGTGGGAGGCAGGATCATCCAGGACCAGATTTCCGGCGCCGGTCTTGACCAGCTGCATGGCACCCGTCAGCGACTGCGGATTGATCGCGCGCTTCCCGGTGTCGGTCTCCATCACGACGCGTGATACGGGAGACACAGTGATCGCGACCGTGTCGGCATCGGACTTCGCCCCGCCGGTTCCGACGTTTCCAAGGTCATTGGTCGTCACCGTGAGCACCGCCGTGACCGTCGCGCTGGCGAAGGGATACGTGACGTACTCAACAACGTAGGGCAGCGTGCTGGTTCCCTGAACGTCGAACCACCGACCCACTCCCTGCAAGGGCCGAAGCATCAGATAGTTTTCGTGAACACCGCCGTTGCCGTCGTTTGGCTCGCCTGATGCCGCATCCCAAGCCGCGTAGTCCCATGGCTCGCCCGTGACCCATGTCCAGCCCCCACCGGGCTCGCTGAATGAAAGGCCGGCGGTATCCTGAGAGCCTCCAAGCCACGGTGAGGAGGTGCTGGGAACGAGCGACGCGAGAAACGAGTTTTCACCCGCTGAGGTGACCGTGGCGAGAGTTCCCCCACGAGCCATCGCGTCGGCGCGAGCTGACGACCAGGTCACCGGTGATGAAACGTATTCATACCAGTGATTGTTGCCGCCAACCGCGGAAGTCCACTGAAAGAGCTTCTGCGTGGGCGGCTCGTAGGAAAGACCTTGAAGGGCACTGTTGATGACAGCGATCGGCCCGGTGATGGTCATGGCCTTCTCTGCCATGCCGTCTCCTGCGGCGAACTGCAGCCCGGAACGGGATGGTGAAGGGGGAATCGTCAGCGTTCCTTGATCGACGGCCAGGGTGACAGTGATCGGCTTGTTGGCGGCATCAGGGTCGGTGACCGTGATCGAGTTGCCTTGCACGGATGAAAAGATCAGACGGGAACCGGCCGACACCACCTGCGAGCCCGGCACACGGTTTTGTGGCGGCTGGTTGGCTGCGAATGCCTCCGCTGACGTCTCCGCAAAGGGATCCGTCGGCAGGACGCCCGACCCAGTGGTGACGTTGGGGAGAGGATCCTGATCTCCCGCCAGCATGCGCCGAGATTCAAGCCGCTCCGGTGGAGCGGTCCACGGGCGACGGCCGACCGCTCGATGACGGAAACGGGGACGGTCTGGGCGGCGGAAGCCAAACATCGAGGAGGCGTCTCATGGTCTGCTAGGAGGTGAGTGCTCGTCCCGCAAACACCGAATTGTAGGACGCTCGATGACGCTTCTGCAAGCAATCGGTGCGTGCGGTGGCAACGCCCTGCACGACGCGTGTTTTCGTCACACGGAGGTCCGCGATGGGTATCCATAGCGGCTGAGGATGGTGCCTGCCTCGGCGGCGATGCGGCGACAGAGCCGCGCGTCGCAGATGTGCCCATTGTGGCGGTAGCCGCGAATCGATTCGGCATGGGACCGCCACGCGGACTCGGCAGCTTCGCGGCCGGGCCAGCCGAAGTGATCGTAGATCGCTCGCAACACGCCGAGCGGATCGGTCACGAGATCCTCGTAGCGGGTTTGGAAGCGGTGGTGTGCGGGGACCGTCTCCCAGGTGTCGGCGAGCCGCTGCTCCATGCGAACGAGCGAGGCGAAGACACGGTCTTCGAGATCGGCCTGGCGCACCCGCTGCAGTCCATGGTCCTCCGCGATCCGTCGCCAGAAGTGGAGGCAGGAGGGGACGAGATCGTGAGGATCGCGGGCGATGTGAACAAAGTCAGCCCCGGGAAAGACCTCGCGGATGAGCGGGATGCGTGAGGTGTGGAGCGGGTTTTTCAGCAAGAGGCGGCCGTGGTGCTCGAACTGGATCGTTCGAAGGAAGGTCGTCCACGCGGCGATCCAACGATCGCGTTCGGCCGCAGACAGGTCGTCGAGTGTTTCGTAGGCCTGGTCTGGCGGAGGATCGGCGGGGAAGGCGACGGTCCACCACGGGCTCGGAAACCCGAGATTGCACATCGCGAGTTCGTCCTCCTGTGGCCGGTCGAAGCCGAGCGGCATGGCATCCATCGGCCTTCGGCGTGCCAGGAGGAAGCCGAGCTGTTCGCGGGCAAACTGCTCGGAGAGAACGAAATGGCTCGGCATCGCACACTGGGCCGTCGTCGGGGCGACGAGCCCGGGGTCGCCGGCGAGAAACTCGTGAAGGAGCGTCGTTCCGCTCCGCCAATGGCCGAGGATGACGATCGGGTCGTGCTCGATCTGCGCCCGCCGAATCCCGCGCCCCCAGATGGCTTGCTGGATGACGGTCAGCACCTCGTTGCCAAGGCTGGCCGCGGTGATGCCGAGGAGGCGATGCAGACGGGCCGGCGACACGCGGAAGCCGTGACGGGCCAGCACCCGCATCCAAGGCAGGAACCGGATGCCCGTCCACATCGACAGCGTGAAACGCGGGCGATGGGTGGTGGGAGAAGGCTTCGGCGGCGAGCCGTCGGCGTGCGGCATCACCGCCCTCTCAACGTGGCTCGTTGCTCACCACGCGTCCGTCGATCACGACGGCGGTGCAGTGGGTGGAGTATTCGAACGGGTCGCCATCGAACACGGCCACGTCGCCATCCAGACCAGCACGCAGCGCCCCCACGCGATCGGCGATCCCGAGAATGGCCGCCGCGTCAGAGGTGATCGTGGCGAGCGCCTGGTCGGTGGTGAGCCCGTTTGCCGCCGCCACGGCCGCCTCGAAGAGGGCGACGCGGGTTTTGGGCACGTAGCCCTCGTAGCCACTTTGCAGGGCGATCGGAATCCCCTTGCCGCGGAGCATCGCGGCCGTCTCGAAGCTGATGTTTTCGGTGTCGCCCTGGCCGCCACGCCGCATGGAGGGATGGAGGATCACGGGCACTCCGGCGGCTTTGATCCGGTCGGCACAGAGGTAGGCCTCGGCCGCCGAATCGAGCACGATCGTCAGGTGAAACTCCTCGGCAATCCGCAGGGCGGCGTCGATGTCGGTGGCACGGTTGGCGGTCACGAGAAGCGGAATCGTGCCGCGGAGCACCTCGGCGAAGGTTTCACGTCGCAGGTCGCGATCGGGCCGCTTGTCGGCGTCGGCGGCGTCACGCTTGCGGAGGTAGTCCTGTGTTTTGACGAGTTCGCCCCGCAGCATGGCAACCGCCTTGCTGCGTGTGCCGGGCGATTTCTTCTCATCGCCGGGACGTGCCTCGTCGCCGAGGGTCACCGCCACCATCGCCACGGGCTTCACGACCGCGTCATCGACGGTGTCGCCCACCGTTTTCGCCACCATCGTCTGGCCCGACACCAGGGCGCCCGGTGCATGGCCGGTGTGGATCGTGGTGATCCCGAAGCCGCGCACCCATTCCACGAGTCGCTCCCGGGGATTGTAGGAGTCGATCGCCCGAAGTTCGGGCTGGATCGGCTCGGCGGGATCGAGCTGATCCTGGTCCTGGGGCTGGTTGAGGTAGCCGGTGAGGCCGACCGCCGAGTGGGCGTCGATGAGGCCGGGCGTCACGACCCGGCCGCGGAGCACCGTTGCCGCGGGGGGCACGGGAATGTCGAGGGCGGATCCCACGAGCGTCACCTTGCCGCCGTCGATCACGACCACGCCCTTCTCGATGGGCGGGCCTGCCATGGTGTGGACGACATCGCCATACACCGCGACGAGACCGGGAGCCGGTGATTCAGCCGCCACGACGGGCGCGGCGACGGCCATGATCACGGCGGTGAGGAGGAGTCGATGGGCCACCACGTCATTTCGTCTCCGAGAGTCGTTCGTCGGTGCAGCAGGCGTGTGCCCGCTGGTCGCGACCGGCGCCGTAACCGCCAACCGCGAAGAGACGATCATCGGGGTCGTCGCGATCAAACACCTTCGTGCCCTCGACCCAGGTCTGGAGCACCTTGGTGTGCACGCTGAGCGGGTCGCCGGACAGCACGATCAGATCGGCATCCTTGCCCACGTCGAGCGAGCCGGTGCGGCCGTCAAGTTCGAGCATTCGTGCACCGGCGAGCGTGAGGGCTTCGAGCGCCTTGTCGCGGCTCATGCCGGCCCGAACGGCCAGGCCCGCCGAGCGGAGAAACAGCCGAGAGTCGGTGACAGGATCATCCGTGTGGATGGCTACGGCCGCTCCAGCCCGTTCCAGCACCGCTCCCGTGGCGAGCGACAGGTCCATCGCCTCGATCTTGCCTCCCGGGCTGTCCACGACGATCACCGAGCAGGGAGCCTTCGCAGCCGCGAGTTGGTCAGCCACCTTCCAGGCCTCGCTCACATGGTGAAGCACCACCTTGAACCCAAACTCCTCCCGCAGCCGAAGCACCGTCATGATGTCGTCGGCACGATGGCAGTGGTGGTGCACCACGGTGCGGCCATCGAGCACGTCGAGGAGCCCCTCCATCTCCAGATCGCGATCGGGAACTTTGGCCGCGTCACCCTTTGCCTCATCCACCTTGCGACGGTAGTCGAGTGCCTTCAGAAACTTCTGCCGGACGAGCGCCGCCGACTTCGATCGCGTGCCGGGAAACGGAGGATCCCTCTGCGAGTTGGTGCCGTTGGCCATCTTCATGCCACCGAGGGGCCGGCCGGCGGCGTCACGGATGTAGAAGTCGTCGATCGTCGACGCCTTGCGGAGTTTGGCGTAGAGCGTCTGGCCAGAGAGGAGGTGCCCTGAGCCAGGCATGATGTTGAGCGTGGTGAGCCCGCCCGCCCTCGCCTTGCGGAAGCCGGAGTCACGGACATTGATCGAGTCGAGAATTCGGACGTCGGCCTGGAGCGGACTGCTCGCGTCGCCGCCCCAGCCGCCGCCCACGTGGCTGTGGGTGTCGATCAGGCCCGGCATGATCACCCTGCCGGTGCCGTCGACCACGTCCGCGTCCGAGGGGACGTTCGTCGTCTCGGACGGTCCGACGGCCGAGATGGTGCCGCCGGTCACCACGACCGTGCCCGGCGCGATCGGCGGCCCCGACACCGGGAGCACCGTGGCGTTGGTAAAGACGACGGACCGTTCGGCGGCCTTGGCCGAGGACAGCGCGAGGCCGGCGATGGCGAGAAGGACGGCGGCGACAGGGTGGGATGGGCGAGTCATGCGGGGAGTCTACCACCGGCCGTCGGGCCGCCCTATCCTGACGCCCACCATGAAGTCATTCCACCAACGCCTGGTCCGCGGCGCGCAGGGAGCGCTGCTCGCCGTCGTCATGGCGCCGACGCTTGCCGTGATCGCCGCTCCCCCGCCGGCCACGGTCGTGGGTCGGGCCCGACTCATCGACACGGCCTCGACGCCGGTTCGCCGCGCCACATTCCCCGACGGCCGCGTTTTTTTCGACTTCGGCGTCGATGCCTTCGGGTGGCTGAAGCTCCGGTGGGAGCATCCGCTGGCGGCAGAAGCTCGATTCGACGTCGGTCTGGGGGAAAAGGACGACGGCGGCGAGCGCGTCGATGCCAATCCCGGTGGCAGCGTGCGGTTTCAAACCGTGCACGTGATCGCCCCTGCCGGGGCCACCGAGGCCGACGTGGTGCCGACGTGGAGTCCGAAGTATGGCAACTGGATCACCACGCCGCGTGGCATGCCCGAGGTGGCACCCTTTCGCTACGTGGAACTCGTCGGGCTTCCGAACGACGCCGTGCCGACGGCGACACGCATGACGCGGCAGGTGCCGTTCGACGACGAAGCCTCGTCCTTCACCTGCTCCGACCCGGATCTGGTCGAGGTGTGGAACCTCTGCAAGCACAGCATCAAGGCGACGAGTTTTCTCGGCCTCTACGTCGACGGCGATCGAGAGCGAATTCCCTACGAGGCCGATGCCTACATCAACCAGCTGTGTCACTATGGCGTGGATGCCCACTATGAGACCGGCCGTTTCACACACGAGCATTTTTTGAAGCACCCCACCTGGCCGATGGAGTGGCGTCAGCACACGCCGCTGATGGCCTGGGCCGACTGGCTCTACTCCGGCGACGACGCGTCGCTGCGACGGCACGTCGATGGAGTCGCCGGTCGGGTGATGCTCGATCGTCGGCGGGACGACGGCCTTTTTCTCGGGCAGAACGACGGGACGCCTCGCGACATCATCGACTGGCCCGAGGGGGAACGCGACGGGTATGACATGCGGCATGCGGTGAAGACCGTGACGTCGGCGTTTCACGCCCGGTCGCTCGAGGCGATGGCCGAGGTGTCGCGGGCGATCGGCCGTGACACCGATGCCGCGCGGTACGCCGAGCTCCATGCCCGCACGGTCGACGCGATCAACGAAAAACTCTTCGACCCCGCCCGGGGTGTGTATGTCGACGGGCTCGATCCCGTGTCCGGCGAGCGGAGCGATCACGCCTCGCTTCATGCAAACATGCTTCCGCTGGCGTTCGGCATCGTGCCGGAAGACCGCGTGGCGAGGGTCGCCGATTTCATCGAGAGCCGTGGCATGGCCTGCTCGGTGTATGGCGCGCAGTACCTGCTCGATGCGCTCTATGCCGCGGGCCGCGACCACCACGCGCTCGCGCTCATGACCGCCACGCACGATCGCGGGTGGCTCCACATGCGCCGGGAGGTAGGGTCGACGATCACGCTCGAGGCGTGGGACGCGAAGTACAAGCCCAACCTCGACTGGAATCATGCCTGGGGGGCTGTGCCGGCCAACGTGATTCCGCGCAAGCTCATGGGGATCGAGCCGATCGCCCCGGGATTTCGTCGTCTTCGCGTGAGGCCGCAGACCGCGTCGCTGGCCCGGGCGGCGATTCGGTATCCCTCCCCCCGCGGGCCGATCGACCTCGAGGTGGTGCAGTCGGATGGTGTCTGGCAGGCCGAACTCTCGCTGCCGGAAGGAGTGACGGCCGAGGTGCATCTGCCCGGCGTCGATGAAAGCCGCATGACGATCCGTCGTGACGGACGCGAGGAAGCCGTGCGGTTTCTCCGCGTGGAGGGGGAGCGTGGCGTCGTCGAGGCCGGCGCCGGCGCGACGGCATTCAGGGTGGGCCGCTGACCGGCTCACCCATCGGCCGGCGTCAGGCCGAGCACGATGTCGAATCGGGCGGTGAGTTCGCCGATCCGTGAGCCTTCCAGCGGCGCGAATTCGGCGAGGAGGCTCTGCCGTTGCCGTTCATCGCGGATCGACCGGAGGATGCCGTCGCGGTCATTCTGCGGTGCGCCCCGGACGAAGCACTGGGTGGTGAGCAGGTGGGTGCCACCTCGGCTCACCTTCACGTGGATGTGGGGAGTGCGGCCGGGATACGGCACCGGCTTGATGGTGCGAAAGCCGTAGCCGCCGTCGGTGCCGGTGATGAACCGGCCGTAGCCCTGGAATCGGCGGTCACGATTCTCGGCGTTGCCCGTCTGGGAGTGGAGGTAGGCACCATGGGCATCCACCTGCCAGATCTCGACGAGCGCGTTGCGAAGGGGAGAACCCGAGGTGTCGAGCACCCGTCCCGACAGCCAGGTGATTTCGCCATCGGCCTGCTCGATGGCATCGGTGATCATGAGGAGATCGTTGTCGGTGTCGAGCGGCAGCCGGTCGGGGAAGAAGGGACCTTCTGTCATCGACGGCGTTCGGGTGAGTTCCTCGGCGTAGGCGCCGGCCCGAGTCGCGAAGAGCGATCCGAGGGCGAGCAGCCGAAGGGCTCGGCGCCGCGTCTGGTCGGGCCGTTCAAACGTACGGGCGTTGATCAGGTTCATGGCGGAGCCTCACGGAGGAGAAGCCTGGCGGATGGCGGAGCCGGCCCGTTCCAAGATCCGAACAGCAACCTCAAAGTTTACGCGTGCGGTGAGCCGCCGGGAACCGCGGCCGTTCCAGCCGGTTCGACTGTCAGGCCGTGCCCGAGGCCTGCCTGCATCATGGCCCGATCAGGAGAGTGCGAGGCAGGAACCCACGCCATCCAGAGTCCGTTTCAGATGGGGCCGTCATTCATGGTGGCGACTTCCATCGCACGTGATCGTGCGAACGGATGCGAATCGCTGCGAGCCCAGGAAAACAGGAATAGTGGGCGGCGAGGGACTCGAACCCCCAACCCCCTCGGTGTAAGCGAGGTGCTCTGACCAATTGAGCTAGCCGCCCTGTTTTTACGCGGCACAAGCCATCCTGGCCTTGTGCCGCTTGGTTGGCGGAGGGCAACGTCAAGGGTTGCCCTCGCCAAAGGCGTCGCATCGTGCGACGCCAGATTCTACCTCCACCTAAGCCATCCTGGCCTTGTGCCGCTTGGTTGGCGGAGGGCAACGCCAAGGGTTGCCCTCGCCAAAGGCGTCGCATCGTGCGACGCCAGATTCTACCTCCACCTGAGCCATCCTGGCCTTGTGCCGCTTGTTTGGCGGAGGACAACGCCAAGGGTTGCCCTCGCCAAAGGCGTCGCATCGTGCGACGCCAGATTCTACCTCCACCTGAGCCATCCTGGCCTTGTGCCGCTTGGTTGGCGGAGGGCAACGCCAGCGGTTGCCCTCGCCAAAGGCGTCGCATCGTGCGACGCCCGTTACTCTACCGCAGAACTCCGCTCGTGCCAGCCTGTGAGCATGCTGGCAGTGGTGCACGTGGTGCTGTTCGTGTCATTCAGGAAGTCGACCAGTCTCGGCCACGTGGCAATCTTCTCATCGCCCGTGTTGCCTTGCGACACCGTTTAGGCCTTCGGCGTAGCCGCGGGCTTCGGAGGCACCACGACCCGGACGCCGAGTTCCACGAGCTGCTTCGTCTCCACCGACGACGGCGCGCCCGTCATCAGGTCGCTCGCCTTTTGCGTCTTCGGGAAGGCGATCACGTCGCGGATGCTGTCGAGCTTGCCGAACAGCATCACCCAACGATCGATGCCGAGGGCGATGCCACCGTGCGGCGGCGCCCCGCTTCGAAGGGCATCGAGGAGAAAGCCAAAGCGTTCCCGCGCCACCTCCGGCGTGATTCCCAGCAGCTTGAACACCTTCTCCTGCGTGGCGCCGTCGTGGATCCGGATCGTCCCACCACCCGCCTCCGAGCCGTTGATCACGAGGTCGTAGGCCACGGCCCGACAGGCGGCCGGATCGCTCTCGAGGAGATCGAGGTCCGAGGGGCGTGGCGCCGTGAACGGATGGTGCATCGAGGCCCAGCCGCCGCTCTCCGTGTCTTTTGCAAACATCGGAAAGTCGACGATCCACGAGAAGTGCATCGCGTTCGGATCGTAGAGTCCAAGCGTGGCGCCGAGGCGCTTCCGCAGCATGTGGAGCGCCTTGCAGGTCACGTCGAAGGAATCGGCCACGATCAGGGCGAGGTCGCCCGGCTCGCAGCCAAGCTTCGCCTTCAGGGCATCGGCGATGGTCGTGATGTTCTTGGCAACAGGGCCGGCCAGGGAGCCATCGGCCTCCACCTTCAGCCACACGAGGCCCTTGGCCCCGCCTTCGATCGCGACGGAGGTGAGCTCGTCGAGGTCCTTGCGGGAGAAGCGAGACGCCGCCCCCGGCACACGGATTCCTCGAACCCGTCCGGCGCTCTCGACCGCGGCCCGGAACACACGAAACTCACTCTCCCCGGCGATCGCCGTGAGATCGACCAGTTCGAGGCCGTACCGGAGGTCAGGGGCGTCGTGGCCGAATCGCTCCATCGCCTCGTCCCATGAGAGCCGCGGCAGCGGCAGCGGCACGTCGAGCCCGAGGATCTCGCGGGCGGTCCGCTGCACGAGCCCTTCGATCACCCCCATCACGTCATCGGCCTCGACGAATGACATCTCGACGTCGAGCTGGGTGAACTCGGGCTGCCGGTCGGCACGGAGATCCTCGTCACGAAAACACTTCGCGACCTGCACATAGCGATCGAAGCCGGCCATCATCAGCAGCTGCTTGTAGAGCTGCGGCGACTGCGGCAGGGCGAAGAACGCTCCATGGTCGAGCCGGCTCGGCACGAGGTAGTCGCGAGCCCCCTCCGGCGTGCTTCGGCCAAGCATCGGTGTTTCCACGTCGATGAAGCCGAGGGCGTCGAAGTGGTCTCGCATGATCTTCACCATGCGGCTTCGGAGAAACATGTTTTCCTGCATCGCGGGGCGGCGCAGGTCGAGCCAGCGGTGCTGCAGCCGCACCTCCTCGCCCGGGAGTTCGGTCGCACCCGGCTGGAAGACCGGCGTCTCGGCCTCGTTGAGCACCACGATGGCATCGCACACCACCTCGATCTCGCCGGTGCTGAGCTTGGGGTTCGTGGTGCCTTCGGGCCGCGCGCCCACCGTGCCACGGGCGTTGATCACCCATTCCGGGCGCACGGCCCGGGCGGCGGCCAGTGTGGCCGCAGGGCTCTCAGGGCCGATCACCACCTGCGTCTTGCCCCATCGGTCGCGGAGGTCGATGAAGATCACGCCCTTGTGGTCGCGAACGCGGTCGACCCATCCGCACAGCGAAACCCCCTTGCCGAGTTCGCTTCGTCGCAGTTCACCGCAGGAATGGGATCGCAGCACGGATGCACCTTTTCGGAGGGGCCGGCACCGCCGGCTTCCGCGGCCGGTGCAGGCGGGACAGGTCAGGAATCAGACGCCAACGCCGCCATCACGAGCAGCGCGACCGCCAGCAGGATCGACACCGCGAGGAGCGGCACCGCACCGTAGAACACGAGGGCGGGAGCCACGTCGCCGAGTGACGCCCACCCAAACAGGGCGGTGAGCGTCAGGATGACGAACAGGAGGGCGGAGCCCAGTGACGACCAGACGAGCACTTTCTGGAGCATGCCGGCAATCTACCTCGCCGCCCTCAGGCCCGCCAGCGCGGCGGCATCGCGTTCGAACTGCAGCTGCATCTGCTGGGGGGCATCCTCGCCGGTGAGTTCCTGATAGAGGAGGCTCGGCTGGATGTCGCGGTTGTGCTGGTATTTCTCGCTCGAGTACTCCGTGATGTCGCCGACGATTTCGTGGAAGAAGATCTGGCAGATCGGAACGCCCGGGTAGATCTTGACCGGCTGCACGGCAAACATTTCGAGAGTCCAGTAGCCGCAGAAGCCCACGTCGCCAAAGCCGGCCGTGACATGGACGAACAACCCCAGCCGTCCCACCGAACTCCGGCCCTCGATCATCGGCACGAAGTTGTGGGTTTCCGTCCGCTCGATCGTGCGGCCCAGGTAGAGCTGGTTGGGCGTCAGCACGAGGCCCTCTTCAGGGATCGTGATCCGCTCGACCCGGTTGCTCTTCCGCATGTCGAGCACCACCTCCTCGTAGACGAGGAGTTCGTTGTGGAGCGACAGATTGTAGCTGTTGGGGTTGAGCCGGCTCTCATCGAACGGGTCGATGAGGATGTTGCGACCGAGCTGCTGCCTGATCTCGTTGCCGGAGAGGATCATGTCGGACTCCCGTTCGGTAGCGGAGGCGGTCAGCTCGAGCGGAGGCGGTCACTTCGCTCGGCGTGGGGTCGAGTGTAAGCGGTGCGCCGCGATTCTGACCATGGGCCCGGGTGTGGAACCGTGAAAACGCCTAGCGGCGCCGTGACGGAGCCACCCCGATCCTCGGGCAGAGATCGGCCAGCAGACACGCGTCGCACCGAGGAGCCCTGGCGGTGCAGACGCCGCGGCCGTGGTCGATGAGCCGGTGGCTCCAGGAAATCCAGTGCTCCCGCGGCACCACGCGATTGAGATCGCGCTCGGCGCGGACGGCGTCGTTCTGTCGGGTCATGCCGAGCCGGCGGGAAATCCGTCCGACGTGCGTATCGACCACCACGCCCGATGCGAGCCCGAAGGCGGTGCCCATCACGACGTTGGCGGTCTTGCGGCCGACGCCCGGCAGTCGCACGAGGGCGTCGAGTGTGGCGGGAACCTCGCCCCCGTGGCGTTCCACGATCGCCCGGGCACACCCCTGGATGCTTTTTGTCTTCGCCCGATAGAAGCCGGTGCTCCGGATCACGGCCTCGACCTCGGCGGTGTCGGCATGCGCGAGCGCGTCAGGGCTGGGCCACCGGCGAAACAGGTCGGGCGTGACCATGTTCACCCGTTTGTCGGTGCACTGGGCCGACAGAATCGTGGCGATCACCAGTTCGAAGGGAGAGCGGAAGTCGAGCGAGCAGGCCGAGTCGGGATAGACCTCTCCGAGACGTTCGGCGATCGTGGCCGCCCGGTCGGAGCGGGCGGTCGCCGATTCCCTGCCAACCCGCATCGGGGCGGCCGGCCCGGGAGGATGCCCTCGAGGGGGGATGGTGTTACGATGCATGGCACGTGCCCGGCCCGGCGGCCGAGCGCCCTTGTTCGACATGCGTTTGGAACCGCGGCTGCCCATGGCATTGGAATCCGAAGACTACGATCCGCGGTATCTCGAGGGCATCGAGAAGTTCAACGCCTGCGAGTATTACGACAGCCACGAGGTCTGGGAGGACCTGTGGACGGAGTATCGCGGCCCTTCCCGGAAGTTTTACCAGGGTCTGATCCAGGCGGCGGTGGCTCTATACCATTTCGGCAACGAAAACATCCGCGGAGCCCGCAAGCTGCACGGAAGCGTTCATGGGTATCTCGAACCGTATGCACCGCGACATCTCGGGCTCGATGTGACCGGTTTCCTCGCCGACTTCGACCGCTGCCTCGCTGAGGTGGCGTCGAGCACCGAGGCATTTCCCGACATCCAACTCGACCCCGATCTTCTCCCCGAGATTCACCTCGACCCGCCGGCTCCCGCCGCTTCCTGATCACCCTGCAGAGCGCCATGTCCGACGAGCCGCTTTCCTTCTCGCCAGACCAGTTTTCCGGGCACGCGCGGGTTTTTCCCCTGCCGAATCTGGTGATGTTTCCGCACGTGATGCAGGCGCTCCATGTGTTTGAGCCGCGATACCGGGCGATGTTTGAAGAGGCTCTCGAGGGCGATCGGCTCGTGGCGCTCGGAACACTGGCGCCGGGATGGGAACAGGATTTCACCCCGCGTCCCCCGCTTCGGCCCTATGCCTGCCTCTGCCGGATCGCCACCCACCAGCGCACCGACGAGGGCACCTACAACGTGCTCGTGCTGGGCGTTCGACGCATTCGCCTGATTCGCGAACTGCAGCCCAAGAAGCTCTTCCGCGTGGTCGAGGCGGAACTGGTCGACGACCTCGAGCCAACCGTGGCTCAGGAGGCGGCTGTTCTCCAGCGTCGCCTTCTCGACGCCTTCAAGCAGACCATGCCCGACATGCCTCAGGCCTACGCCCAGCTCGATCAGCTCTTGGGAAGCCAGATCACGCTCGGCATGCTCACCGACATCGTGGCCTACACGATCGACCTCGACTTTGACCTCAAGCTGCGGCTGCTCGCGGAGAGCGACGTGTGCGAGCGGGCCAGGCTGCTTCTCGAAGCGGTCACGGTGCGAGGCAACGGTCCCCGACGCACCTTTCCGCCCGATTTCAGCCACAACTGACCGCACCGAGCAGGCGGGTGGCTGCCGGACGGGGCGTGTCCGAGGCTTCCCGCAGCGGGCTTTCGCGGGGGGAGGGGCTTGGTACAGTGGGGCCGTATGAGCGATTCCCACCCTGTCGACCAGGCCCGGATCGAGCGGGCCGTCCGAGAGATCCTCGCCGCCGTCGGTGAAGATCCCGACCGCGAAGGACTTCTGGAAACACCGGCCCGCGTCGCCCGGATGTATGCCGAGATGTTCAGCGGGCTCCGCCAGGATCCGCGGGTCCATCTTCGCAAGGCGTTTCAGGAGAAATACGACGAGATCGTGCTCGTCCGCGACATCGCCTTCAACAGCGTGTGCGAGCACCATCTCCTGCCGTTCATGGGCCACGCCCACATCGGCTACCTTCCCGACGGACGCGTGCTCGGCCTCTCCAAGCTCGCCCGCGTCGTCGAGGCGGTGTCGCACCGGCCGCAGGTTCAGGAACGAATGACGGAGCAGATCGCCCACCTGCTCGAGCATGATCTCGGGGCCAAGGGCGTCGCCGTGGTGGTCGAGGCCACCCACACCTGCATGACGATTCGCGGCGTGCGCAAGCCCGGCAGCCTCTGTGTGACCTCCGCGATGAAGGGCGTGTTCCGGTCGAATGTGTCGAGCCGGGCGGAGGTGATGTCGCTCATCTACGGCAGCCGCCGTCAGTGAACGGCGCGATTCCTCCGGGGCGGATGACCGCATGAGACTGCTGGTCGATTTTCTGTGCCGTTTCGGCTGGGGCATGGCCGCCGCCCTCGCGGTCACCCCTGCGACGCTCGTGCCCGCGGGATTCTTCCGGGTGAATCTCCTCGTCGTGCTCGGCCTGGCGAGCGTGGCGGCGTTTCTCGCGCAGCGCGAGGTGCCGAACCCGGCGTGGCTCCTGGCGGCCAGTGCGGCGGTGACCGCATGGATCGGCAGCATCGCGTGGTTTGCGGAGCGCACGCGCGGCGGCATGATGGCCTGCCGCATGACGGCCCTCGCCCTCGCGATCGCCACCGTGCTCGTGCAGCCGCACCCAGGATGGGCGGCCGCCGGACAGGCGCTCGTGTCGGGGCTGGTCGTGGGGCTCACGGTGCACGCGATGCTCCTCGGCCATTGGTACCTCAACGCCCCGGGCATGAGCGTCGACGCCCTTCGCAGGATGATCGACTGGGCCATGGCCGCGTGGGGCGTGCAGCTCGTGCTTGCCATCGCGGCCATGGTTGCCAGCCCCGCCGGCGTGCCCATGGGCGGATCGACGGCCACCTCGCTGCTGGCCCTTCGGTGGCTCGCCGGCCTCGCCGGCCTGCCCGTGTTACTCGTGATGAGCCGGAAGACACTCGATATTCCCAACACGCAGAGCGCCACGGGTATCCTGTATGTCGCCTGCCTTGCCGCCATCCTCGGCGAACTCACCGCCCAGCTCCTCGCCGCCGCCTGAACCATGCGCATCACCTATGCCTGCCCGTCGTGCGGGGCCACCGTGGCCAACTCATCCATCGAGTCGGCGGCCGCCATCACCTGTTCGAGGTGTGCCGCCACGATCGAGCTTCCGAAGGACGCCGTGGCCTGGGCCGGGCCTGGTGGGGAAGCCATGCCGGCGGGCACCGGGGAGCCTCGGCTTCGTCGCTGCCTCGTCTGCCCCTGCACCGAGTTGTTTGGCCGCAAGGATTTTCCGCAGCGGCTCGGCGTCGGGATCGTGGTGGCTGGATTGATCGCCAGTTGCATCACCTGGGCCCAGCGGCTGCTCGTGCCGACCTTCGCGATCCTCTTCGGCACGGCGCTCGTCGACGTCGTGCTCTATCTCGTGATGCCCGAATGCCTGACGTGCTATCGGTGCGGGGCCCGCTACCGGGGCGCCGGAGGCCACTTCGAGGGATTCGATCTCGAGACCCATGAGAAGCATCGACAGCAGAAGATTCGACTCGCCGAGCGGGCGTCGTCACCCCGGCCGCCGGCGGCACCAGCCTCCTGATCGCGAGAGGCGGAGGGCTGCATGAATCTCGATCGCCACCGCATAGAAGAAGATCTTCGTGGCATCGTTGCCGGCGACGTGATCTGCGACGACGTGGGCCGCAGCCTCTACGCCACCGACGGAAGCCTCTTCGAGGTGTGGCCCATCGCCGCGGTACGGCCGCGTTCGGTCGAGGATGTGGCGGCGGCGGTGCGCTGGGCCGCCGAGCAGGGCGTGCCGGTGCACGTCCGCGGGGCTGGGTCGAGCGTGTCGGGCGGTCCGCTTGGGCAGGGGCTCGTCATCGACTGCGGCCGGTTCATGCGTCGCGTGATCAGCACCGGGACCGACACGGTGCGGGTGCAGCCCGGGGTGGTGGCCTCGACGCTCGATGACCACCTCGCCACGACAGGCCGGACGATCGGTATCGACCCTTCCAATGCCGTGGCCACCACGATCGGCGGCATGATCGGTCGCAATGCCAGCGGGAGCCGGTTTCTGCGGCACGGCTCGATGCGAGGTCGGCTCGTGTCGGCCGAGGTGGTGCTGGCCGACGGAGAGGTTGTCGAGCTGACGGAGGCGGGGGGTGGTGCCGCCACGGCGTCGTCGTCTCGGTGCGAGGCGTTGGGGACGGCCGTGAGCGGCATCCTGGAGCGGGCGCGTGGTGTGATCGGGCGCGATCAGCCGTCGGGTCGTCCAAGCCATGGCGGGTACCGGCTTCACGACATCGCGCGGGACGGCGTGGTGAACCTGCCGCGGCTCATGTGCGGCGCCGAGGGAACGCTCGGGATCGTCACGGCCGCCACGCTGCGAACGTCGCCCAGTGACCCGGTGGGTGCGGTAGGTCTGCTCCTGTTTGAGTCGCTCGAGGCCGCGGCGGAGGCGGCGGTGCGGCTCCTGCCGCTGGGGCCGAGCGCCTGCGATCTCTTCGACCGGCGTCATCTGGCTCTGGCCCGCGGGGTGAAGCCCGCCTTCGACCTGCTCATTCCGCCGGTGGCGGAGGCAGGCCTTCTGGTGGAGTTTCTCGACGACGATCCGCAGGTCGCGGGGCAGCGGCTCGACCATGCCCTCGGCACGGTGTCGCGAGGCCGATCCGGCTGCATCGACGTGCGCCGCGCCGAGGATGCCTTCGACGCGGAGTTTTTCTGGGCGCTGTCCCGCAACAACGTCTCCACGCTCCACGGCGTGCGCGCCGATGTGCGGCCGGTGCCCTTCGTGGAAGACATCGTGGTGCCGCCCCCCGCGTTGCCCGATTTCGTGCGACGGCTTCAGGAGGTGCTGAAGCAGCACCAGACGACCGCCATGCTTTTTGGCCATGCCGGTCAGGGGCAGCTCCACCTTCGGCCCCATGCCGACCCCCGTCGCCCGGGAGAACGTGATCGGCTCGAGGCGCTCGCCGACGCCCTCTATGCCGAGGTCGTGGCCGTCGATGGGACCATCGGGGGCGAGCTTGGGCTCGGCCTCTCCCGAACCCCCTTTTTTCGTCGGCTGTTTCCAGACCTGTCGGCGGTGTTCGACGACGTGAAGCGCGTGTTCGATCCGGAGGGCCTGCTGAATCCAGGGCGGATCGCCGGACGGGAGTGCGGCGATGGCGAGGCTGCGTGGGCGACGTTCCGTCCCCCGCTCGATCCGCCGGCTCCGGTGGAGGACTCGGCCGACGCCGTGGCGGCGCCGGTGGTGTCGCTCCCCGTGCTGTCGTGGAATCGCGAGCGACTCACGTCGGAGGTCGATGCGTGCAATGGCTGCGGCACATGCCGGAGTCTGGCGCCCGCCACCCGCACCTGCCCTCGCTATCGGGAGAGCCCCCGCGAAGAGGCCTCGCCACGGGCCAAGGCGAATGCCATGGCCGCCGTGCTGGATGGCACGGTCGACGCCCAGACGCTAGCGTCCGACGCGATGCGGGCCGTCGCCGACACCTGCTTCAACTGCCACCAGTGCCGAATCGACTGCGCCGCCGGCATCGACATTCCCGCGTTGGCGATGGAGTTGAAGTCGGCGCACCACGCCCACCACAGCATCGATGTTGGGCGATGGCTCATGTCGCGTGTCGACACGCTTTCGGCGCTGGCCGGCCGTGTGAAGCCTCTTGCCAACTGGGCGATCGCCAATCCTCAGACCCGCTGGTTTCTCGAGAAAACGCTGGGGCTCGCCAGTGGCCGCAAGCTTCCGCCGTTTGCGGGCCGGCAGTTTTTGAAGTGGGCAACGCGGCGGGGTGTCACCCGCCCGAGCCGACGGAGCGGTCCGCGGGTGCTCTATTTCCTCGACACCTACGCCCGCTGGCACGATCCGCTCCTCGCCCAGGCCTTCGTCGCGGTGCTGGAGCGCAACGGCATCGGCGTGTTTGTCGATCCGCGACAGGTTTCGTCGGGCATGCCGCTTGTGTCGGAAGGGGATCTCGATGGCGCCAGGCGGCTCGCCCGGCGCAACGTGCGGGTGCTCGCCGAGGCGGTAAGGCTCGGCTACCGGATCGTGTGCACCGAACCGTCGGCCGTCACCTGCCTCACGCACGACTATCCGCTCCTGCTCGATGACGAGGAGCTGCCGAAGATCACGGCGGCGACCTGCGACGCGATGACGTTTCTGTGGGAGCTTCATCGCGACGGAAAACTTCGCCTCGACTTTCGTCCGGTGCCCTCACGGCTCCTCTACCATGCCCCGTGCCATTCGCGGATCGCGTCCGGCGGCGGCACCCCGGCGGAGAACCTGCTCCGGCTGATTCCCGGGCTCTCGCTGGAGGTGGCCGATCGGGGCTGTTCGGGCATGGCTGGAACGTTCGGGCTCTCCCGCGACAACTACCGCACCAGCCTCCGCATCGGCCGCGGCCTCATGTCGGCGATGCGCGGCGATCGGATCGAGGCGGGCGCTACCGAGTGCAGCGCCTGCCGGCTACAAATGGAGCAGGGCACCCCCAAGCCCTCGATCCATCCCATCAAACTGCTCGCCAAGGCCTATGGGCTTCTCGAGGGGCCGTCACCGCACGGCCTCGACGACCTGCTCACGGGGGCGAGCGGCCTGCTGACCACCTCCTGACGCGTGCCATGTGCCCTCGTGACGACGCCATCGACGCCCGGCCCGATCGCTCCACGCTACGCGTGGCGGTGTTCGCCGGCATGGCTGATCGCCTGGCCACCCGCCACCTCGACATCCCGTGGCACGGTGGAACGGTCGCCGATCTGCGGCGGCACGTGGGCGAGCGGCATCCCGAGGTGGGCGACCTGCTCGCCCGGAGCGCCTTCGCCCTGGGAGACCGGTATGTCGGCGACGCGCAGCCGATCGTCGCCGGGGATGACGTCGCGATCATCCCTCCGGTGAGCGGAGGATGAGATGATGTCCGGGAGTGCACCTCGATCGAAACGGCTCGGCGACGGCCATGCCGCGCTTACGACGGATCGCCTCGACGTTCAGGCCCTCTCGGAGTGCGAGGGTGACGAGCGGGTCGGGGCCACCGTGGTGTTCGTGGGTACGGTGCGGGGCGTGACGGATGGCGTCGAAACCTCGGCGCTCTCCTACGAGGCGCATGGGCCGCTTGCCACGGCGATGCTCGAATCGCTCAGGGCGCAGGCCATCGGCCGGTTTGGGCTCATGGCATGCACTGTCGTGCATCGCCTTGGAATCGTGCGGCCCGGTGAGGCGAGCGTGGTGATCGCCGCGGCGTCACCCCACCGTCGCGACGCGTTTGCCGCAGCCGAGTGGCTGATGGAGGCGATCAAGCGCGAGGTCCCGATCTGGAAGGGCGATGAACGGCCCGATGGTGGCTGGGCGTGGTCGCATCCCGAGGCGATTCCCTCGCCGGGAGGTGGCGCATGACGTTCCGTCCGCTCGTCGACGCCTTTGGCCGGGTGCACACCGATCTCCGCATCAGCGTGACCGATCGCTGCAACCTCCGATGCAGCTACTGCATGCCGCTGGAAACGACATTCAAGCCCCGCGAGGAACTGCTGACCTTCGAGGAGATCGCCCGCGTCGTGGCGGTGGCGGCAGGCCGTGGCATCCGCACGATCCGGCTCACGGGCGGCGAGCCCTTGGTGCGACGCGACCTGTCGGCGCTCGTGCGGCTGGTGACGTCGATCGACGGCATCACCGAAGTCGCCCTGACCACCAACGGGCTGCTTCTTGCGGAGCAGGCCGGCGACCTGCGGGCGGCCGGGCTCTCGCGGATCAACTGCAGTCTCGACAGCCTTCATGAGGAGGGCTTCACCCGCATCGCCCGGCGTCCAGGACTCGCGAACGTGCTGGCGGGGCTCGAGGCGGCGAAGCGAGTCGGCTTCGAATCCATCCGCATCAACGCCGTGTCGATGCGCGGCCTTACCGAGGCGGAGATCGTGCCGCTGGCCCGCTTCTGCCGTCAGGAAGGGTTTCACCTTCGGTTCATCGAGTTCATGCCCCTCGACGCGGAGGAGTCGTGGAGCGCTGATCGTGTGCTCTCGGGCGCCGAGGTGCGACGGATCCTCGAGCGGGAGATCGGTCCGTTGGTCGCGGAGAAGCCGGTAGACCCCGGTCAGCCGGCGGTGGACTACCGATGGGTCGATGGCGGCCGCGTCGGCTTCATCAATCCCGTCACGCGGCCCTTCTGCGATCGCTGTGACCGGCTGCGGCTCACCGCCGACGGCCAGTTTCGAAACTGTCTGTTTTCAACCACGGAGTGGGACGTGCGCGGGTTGTTGCGGCATGGCGGCAGCGACGCCAGCCTCGCTGCCATGATGGATCAGTGCGTTGCGGCCAAGCATGCCGCACACGGGATCGAATCGCCGACGTTTGCGCGTCCTGCCCGGGCGATGTACCAGATCGGAGGCTGACATGACGGCTGGGCACCAGCGTCGCCGCTACCTCGACGCCGCCGCCACGTCGTGGCCCAAGCCCGACACCGTGCTCGACGCGTGGAACGACGCGACCCGTCGCATCGGAGCGACGGCCGGCAGGGCCGCCTATCGCGAGGCGCTCGAGGCCGATGCGGTTCGCGAGCGGGCCCGACGGGCCGTGGCCGGACTGCTCGGCGGTGTCGATCCTCGACGGGTGGCGATGCCGCTGGGATGCACCCTCGCGCTCAATCAGGCGATCCACGGCCTCCTTCGCGCGGGCGATCATGTCGTGGCCACCGCGGCCGACCACAACGCGACCCTCCGCCCGCTGCACCACATGGCTCGGCACGGGATGATCACCCTGTCGATCGTGCCGTGCGATGGCGCCGGACGCGTCGATCCCGACGACGTGGCTCGGGCCTGGACTCCCGCGACCCGATGGCTCGTCTTCAGCCATGCCTCGAACGTGACCGGGGCGGTTCACGACGTCGCAACGCTGGCGGCCATCGCCCACGCCCGTGGCGGGTTGGTGGTCCTCGACGCGGCTCAGACGCTCGGGGTGGTGCAGTGCTCGGCGCCTGGCTTCGGTGCCGACGTCGTGGTGGCGCCGGCGCACAAGTGGCTCCAGGGCACGGCCGGGGTGGCGGTGCTGTGGGCTCGGGACGGCGTGGACATCGCGCCGATGATCCAGGGGGGCACGGGGTCGACGAGCGAGTCGCTCGACATGCCCGACATAATGGTCGAGCGCCTCGAGGCGGGAACGCCCGACGTGCCCGCGCTGGCCGCCCTCCAGGCGGCCGCTGACTGGGTTGCGTCACGGGGGCTCATCGGGACGGGCGGCGGGCTTGCCGCCGACGCGGCCGAGCGGCTCGCCGCGGTGAAGGGCGTTCGGGTGATGGCCGCCCCCGGGGTGCCGATCGTGAGTTTTGTCGTCGAGGGCTATGCACCTGCCGACGTGGCGGCGATCATGGAGCTGTCGGCCGGCGCCCAGGTGCGGGCCGGCTATCACTGTGCCGCCTGCGTGCACGAGCATCTTGGCACGCGGGACGCCGGCACGGTGCGGGCGAGTTTTGGACCGTTCACGACCAGCGACGATGTCGATGCGGTCGTCGGGGCGGTGGAAGCGATCGCGTAACAGAGAACCCACACAAGGAAGAGCATGGCCGGGATCCCGCGAGACGTCTGGTACGCCGATGGACTTCGTTTCCAGTGCACCCAGTGTGGCGATTGCTGCTCGGGCGCCGAGGGCTACGTCTGGGTGAACCAGGCGGAGATCGATGCGATGGCGGCCCGCGTCGACATGACACCAGCGGCCTTTGAGAAGGCTTTTGTGAAAAAGGTGGGCGTGCGGCGATCGCTCAAGGAACGCCCCGGCGGCGACTGCGTGCTCCTCGATGAAACCACCCGCAAGTGCCGGGCCTACGACGACCGGCCGCGGCAGTGCCGCACGTGGCCATTCTGGGATTCGAACCTCGCGAGCCCGGCGGCCTGGGCCGAAGCCGCCGAGGCCTGTCCGGGATGCAACAAGGGCAATCTCGTGCCGCTCGAACGGATCGTGGAGCAGGCGTCGAAGATCCGTATCTGACGCGGCGGCTGCGTGAACGCCCGACAACGGCATCACGGCGGCGATCTGGCGGTCGCTCAGGTGATGATGTCGTTGCGGAGGGCCTGAACCCGACGGACGACATCGTGCAGGTCGTCCTTCTCGACGCCGACCTCGTGGAGGGTCGCGAGCAGGTGCTGGGTGAATCGATGGAAATGGACGGGCGTGATGCCGAGGCCGGCGTGGGCATCCTTCAGCCGTCGCCCCGTGTTGGTGTGCGGGCCTTCCAGGGCCGTGCCAAAAAACTCCTCCTGCATCCGGAGGAGCTTGTCCATCGACGTTCGGATGAAGAACGGCTTGAGTTCCGGGTCGGCCAAGACCTTCCCGTAGAACGCGACCAGAAGGTTTTTGACGCCGTGCTCGCCGCCGAGGCGCTGGTAGAGGGTGGCGGTCGGCTCCATCGCGGGGCCCTGAGCGTTTCAGGAATGAAGAGGCTCAGAGAATGCCGCCGTGGGTCCGCCACGGCGTCATGTGCGACGGCTGGTCGAGGAACCAGATCCGCTCCCATTCGTCGGTGATGGCCCGAAGGTCTTCCGACGTGTAGATGAGTTCCTGGGCACGGCGCACCGGGTCGCCCGAATAGATGGGGATCAGGCAGCCCGTGCTCGACGCCAAGAGCGCCGCCGCACATACCAGCCAGACAGCCTTCCTCATCGCATGGTCCTCCTGACCCTCGCCTATGTCACTCGTGATGGGAATCGTTCGAGGGTTCCGGCCCGTCATGGGGGCGGATGTACTCGATCGAATCCCGCGGTGCGATACTGACTTGCGTTGCCCGATGGAGCCCGTTACCGGCAGCCTTGCCCGGCTTTCCCAGATTTCGCCTATCCGTGGCTTGGCTGGTCGGGTTCATGGGTGTGTGGCGGGGGGCTGGTAGCCGGCGGAGTCGCCGATGCAGATGACTGCCTGTCCAGTTCCCTGACCCTCGCCTCCATCTCCTTGCCAGGCTTGAACGTGACCACCGACTTCGCCTGAACCGGAACCCGTTCTCCCGTGCGGGGATTGCGGGCCACCCTCGATCCACGGCGTTTGATCTGGAAGACGCCGAAGTTTCTCAGCTCGATCCGCCCTTCCCGAACCAGGGTTTCGACGAGGGCGTCGAAGGTTCGCTGAACAAGCTCCTTGGTTCGGAGCTGAGGAAGATCAAGCTGCTCGGCGATCGTCCGGACGATGTCTTTTTTGGTCACGGCTCGACGCTCCGGCCCGGGGTCTGGGCAGCCGCCTTGTGGCGGCATGCTCAGAAGGGTTGGATTCGTCGCAAGCCTATGGCTGACAAGCACTAATGTCAATCGACGGCCACGCTGGCCAGCCGGCACACCAGTCCCTGCTCCCTCTCTCTATCGTCCCTCCAACCGCCAAACTTGATACGACCGTAAAAATCGTCACGTCCCGTGCCCGATCCACCCTGGTCGGGCGGGGAACCAGGCAGCCTTGGGGCACTGGGAAAACCCACTACACTCCGGCAAAGCCTCTTTCGCCGTCCGTTGCACCCATGACATCTTCCGTTGAGCCGCTGCCGACACCCGACCTGTCGGTGACCCTCGGCCGCCTGACGCTTCCCAATCCGATCCTGGTGGCGTCTGGAACGTTCGGCTATGGCCGCGAGATCTCTGGGTTTGTCGATCTCCGACGGCTCGGCGGGATCGTGCCGAAGACGATCACGCCCCTGCCACGGGCTGGAAACGTGCCGTGGCGAACCGTCGAGACGGCCGCGGGACTGCTCAACTCGATCGGTCTCGACAACGACGGCATCGAGGCTTTCCTGGCTCGGCAGCTGCCGTGGCTGCTCGCCTGCGGCGCGCCGGTGATCGTGAGCATCGCGGGGGCCACCTGCGACGAGTTCGTGGCCCTCGCGGCACGGCTCGACACGATTCCCGGCATCGCGGCTCTCGAGCTCAACATCTCCTGTCCGAACGTCAGCCATGGCGTCGACATGGGAAGCAACCCTGACCTCTGTCGGCAGGTGGTGGCCGGCGTGCGAGCGGCCACCGGCCTGCCGGTGGTGGCCAAGCTCACGCCCAACGTCACCGACATCGCCGCCGTGGCGATGGCCGCGAAGGATGGAGGAGCCGACGCGGTGACCGTGATCAACACCTGCCAGGGCATGGCGGTCGACTGGCGCCGTCGCCGCCCGATGCTCGGCAACGTCATCGGCGGCCTGAGCGGCCCGGCCATCAAGCCGATCGCCCTCCGGTGCGTCCACCAGATCCGTCGTGCCGTCGATATACCCATCATCGGTGTCGGTGGGATCATGACGATCGACGATTGCATGGAGTTCCTCGTCACCGGTGCTTCGGCCGTGCAGATCGGCACGGCCAGTTTCGCCGAACCGGTGGCGGCCCCCCGCCTGCTCGATGAACTGCCGGCCGCCCTGAGCCAGCTTGGCGCGAGGTCCCTTCGCGACATCGTCGGCACCCTCGCCATTCCACCCCGTCCTGCATCTCCCGCACCGCCCGTGAGCCCGCCTCATGCCCGCTGACGCTCCTCCCCGCCCCACCCGCGCCCTCTCCGGTATCCAGCCGACGGGGCGTTTTCATTGGGGCAACTACTTCGGCGCCATCCGCCAATACATCGATCTCCAGCCAGCCGCGACGGGTTCGTCCACGAGCCATCAGGCAGCCGACGAGGCCTATTACTTCATCGCCGACCTCCATGCCCTGACGACGGTGCGCGAGCCGAGCCGGCTCCGCGAACTCGTGCACGCCGCGGCGGTGGATCTCCTGGCCTTGGGGCTCGATCCTGAGCGGGCCGTGCTCTTCGTGCAGTCCGACGTGCCCGAGGTTGCGGAGCTGACGTGGCTCCTGATGACCGTGACCCCCATGGGGCTTCTGGAGCGGTGTCATGCCTACAAAGACAAGAAGTCACGCGGGCTGCCGGCCGACGCCGGCCTGTTTACCTATCCGGTGTTGATGGCGGCCGACATCCTCGCCTATGACGCCACCGTCGTGCCCGTCGGCGAGGATCAGGTGCAGCACATCGAGGTCTGCCGTGACCTCGCCGGCACGTTCAATCACCTTTACGGCGACGTCTTCACCCTGCCGAAGCCACGGCTCGTCGAAGGGGGGGCGAAGGTGCCCGGCACCGACGGCCAGAAGATGAGCAAGAGCTATGACAACACCATCGAGGTGTTCGAGGAGCCCGGGGCTCAGAAGAAGAAGATTATGCGGATCACGACCGATTCGCGTCCCATGGGGCAGCCGAAGGATCCCGAGGGCGACCACCTGTTCGATCTCTTCGCCCTCATGGCGCCGGAGGCCGACCGACAGGCCATGGCCGACCTCTACCGTCGCGGCGGCTTCGGCTACGGCGAGGTGAAGAAGGCGCTCGTCGAGGCGTCAGCCTCGTATTTCGCCGACGCCAGGGGGCGACGGGCCGCCCTCGAGGCCGATCCGGGGCAGGTGGAAGGAATTCTCGCGGCCGGGGCCGCGCGGGCCCGAGCCAAGGCGGCGGAGGTGCTGAGTCGAGCCCGTCGGGCCTGTGGCCTGTCGCGCGGGGAACCGGCGAATCCCAAGGCCGGAAAGGGGCGATCGGCGTGAAGGTTCTCGGAATCGGCACCGACATCACCGAAGTGCTGCGGATCGCCCAGATGATCGAGCGGCACGGCGAGTTGTTCATCGAGCGGGTGTATACCCCCGCCGAGATCGACTACTGCCGTTCGCGCAAGATGGCCTCGCAGCACTTTGCCGGGCGATGGGCGGCCAAGGAGGCGGTGCTCAAGGCGCTGGGGACCGGCTGGCGCCGAGGCATCAGCTGGCGGGACATCGAGGTGACCAACGGGGGTGGCGGGAGGCCTCAGGCGGTGCTCTGTGGCGGAACGCAGGAGATGGCCGACAAGATGGGCATTCGCTGCATCCTCGTCAGCATCTCGCACTGCCGGTCGCACGCCACGGCCTTCGCCGTGGCGCTCGACGAGACCCCGTCGACCTTCACGACCGACATGCCGTGGCTATGAGGCCTTGGTGTCGTAGGGCTTCAGTTCGGCGACGCCGCCGGGCATCGTGAGCGAGGCGACCGGCGTGCCCTCGGGCACAGGGGTCGTCGCGTCACGGCGGGTCAGTGCCAGCGACGTCTGGCCGGCAAGATGGGTCTGGAGCTGCTTCGTGAGCTCCTTCTGGCGGTCCTCGGCGAGCTTGGTGAATGCCTCACGCCCGCGGCACTTCGGAAACGCGCGGCATCCCAGCCAGGGGCCCCGCTTGCCATCGCGGAGGTTCATGAGATCACCACACTTCGGGCACGCGATGTCGGTGACGAGCGGCGGCGGCGACGGATACTTGATGCAGCCCTTGCGATCGATGTTGAGGATGAACGGCGGCGGTTCGGCGGCCGCGGCTTCCTGGGCCTTCTTGCCGCGGGGCTTCACCGGCCGCGGCTTGTCTTCCACAAGGAAGTCGCCGAAGCGGCCCGTCCGCTTCACCATCGGCACGCCGGCGGGTGAGAGCAGGTCGATCTGTTCCGGAAGGAGCGGTCGCCGCTGACGGTCGACCGGCATGGCGAACGTGCACGCCGGCCGTTCCTTCGGCTTCGCCTTCTTCCGCGCCTTCTTCGCCTTGCCCGTGGTGGTGGTCACCGGGGCCGGCTCGTCGATGATCTTCTCGTTGTAGCCGCTGCAGGAGAGAAACTCCCCCTTGCCGCCGAGACGGTATTCCAGCCGCCGGCCGCATTCGGGGCAGGCGTAGGGCGAAGGATCCGACTTCGCCTTCTCGTGCTCCTGCTCCATCGCCACTTCGAGCTTCGGCACCAGTTCGCCGTGAAACTCGTGGAGCATGTCGGTCCACTTCTTGGTCCCCTCGGCCACCTGGTCGAGTTCGCGCTCGATCTCGCGGGTGTAGCCGATCTCGATGAACTGGTCGCGAAAGCCCCGCTTGAGGAAGCCGGTCACCGCTTCGCCGATCGCCGTGGCATGGAATCGACGGTCTTGCTGGACGACGTAGCCACGGTTCTCGATCACGTTGATGATGCTCGCGTAGGTGGATGGCCTGCCGATGCCCTCCTCCTCCATCTTCTTGACGAGCGTGGCCTCGGTGTAGCGAGGCGGAGGCGACTGAAACTTCTGACGCGGCTCGATGTCGAAGGGCGCGAGCGTGGCCCCCTTCTCGAACGACGGGAGCACCTGGTCGCCGTCGTCGCGGGGCGTGCCGCTGATCCGGTAGAACCCGTCGAACCGCAGGACGCGGCCGTGGGCCTTGAAGACGGCGCCGGTGTCGCGGTCGCTGCGGCGCATCTTCACGCTGGTGGAGTCCCATTCGGCGTCGGTCGATTGGCACGACACGAAGCACTGCCAGATCAGGCGGTACAGCTTCAACTGTTCGTCGCTGAGGGCCGACGCGATGCGATCGGGTTCCCGGAAGGCGTCGGTGGGCCGGATTGCCTCGTGGGCCTCCTGGGCCGCCTCATTGGAGCTCGAATACGACCGCGGCGCCCCCGGCACGTACGCGTCGCCGTGCCGTTCCCGAAGGTAGCGGCGGGCCATCTCCACCGCCTCGGCGGAGAGGTTCGTCGAATCGGTTCGCATGTAGGTGATGAGGCCCACCCGCCCTTCTTCGGGCAGATCGATGCCCTCGTAGAGCTGCTGGGCGATCCGCATGGTGCGGTCGGTGGACATGCCGAGCCGGCTGCTCGCGGCCTGTTGCAGCGTGCTCGTGATGAAGGGGGGAAACGGCTTCGATCGGGTGCGGGTGACGTCGATCGATTCCACGGTGAATCGGGCCCGGGGATCGGGGCGGCCGGTGAGCTTCACGATGGAGCGGCCGCGTCCCTTGCCCGACTCGTCGGTGGATCGTTCCTCCCGGATGTCGATCAGTCCTGCAGCCTCGGCGGCAGCGCGGGCATCGGCCGTGAGGTCGACGGTCGAGGTGTTTTCCGCCTCGATCTTCAGGGATCGTCCAGCGACCTCCACGAGGTCGCAGTTCAACGACCGGTGATCGGCAAGCCAGGCCATGCGGTCGCGCACCAGCGGCGGGCGACCGCGGTCGTCGCGTTGGGCCATGAACGAGACCCAGTCGGCATGAAGCGGCTCGGACCGATCGACGTCGAAGGTCATGCCCCCCGAGATTTCCCACGACTCCGACGGGGTGAAGTCGCGGATTTCCTGTTCACGATCGACGACGATGCGGGTGGCGACGCTCTGGACGCGCCCCGCCGAAAGCCCGCCGGCCACCTTCTTCCAGAGGATCGGCGAGACCTGATAGCCCACGATCCGGTCCACGATCCGCCGTGCCTGCTGGGCCTCGACGCGGGGCATGTTGATGGCCCGCGGATGCTGGAAGGCACGCTGGACCTCCGACTTGGTGATGGCGTCGAAGGTCACTCGTTTGGCTTTGTGGGGGTCGACATCGAGAACCTGCGTGAGGTGCCAGGCGATGGCCTCCCCTTCGCGATCCAAGTCGGTGGCGAACCAGATGTCGCTGGCCCCCTTCGCGAGTTTCTTGAGCTCGGTGACGGTTCGAGTCTTGTCGCTGTCGACCTCGTACTCCGGGGCGAAGTCGTTGTCGAGGTCCACGCCCGGAACCGGCTGCTTCGAGCCCTTCGGGGCACGGCTGGGGAGATCGCGGATATGGCCGATCGAGGCCTTCACGACAAAGCCCGGACCGAGGTACTTCTCGATGGTCTTGGCCTTCGCCGGGCTCTCGACGATGACCAGTTCGTAGTCGCCCTTGGGGACGGCCGAACCCCGTGGGCTGGCCGCCGTCGAGCGGGCTCCGCCCTTCCGTCCGCCTGCTGCTCGCTTCGCCATTTTCTTTGCCATGGTGGGTGTCGCGGTGTGGTGGCCAAGGGGCCGGAAGGGTGCGGAAACGTGGTTCGGGATTGGCGCCAACAGCCCTGGCGCTACAATCTGCGGCTCGCTGCCGACCCGAGACAGCGTTACCCTCGGCGCACTTTCCTTGTCAAGCCTCGGCGGTTTGCCCGTCGGGCAACAGCCTACAGGCGGTCCCATGGCCGGTTCGTTCGGATTATTTCGGCAGTACGAGAGAATGGCCCTCGCCGCCCTGGCGATCATGGCCATGCTCGCCTTCTTCGTGCTTCCCCCGTTTCTCCAGATGGGGGCCGGCCGAGGCGGTCCAGACCCGGTGGCGGTCGAGTGGAAGGGGGGCGGGCTCCGGGAGAGCGGGCTCCGCCGCGCCGTCTGGCAACGGAAGGCGATGAACCAGTTTCTGGTGACGGCCCTGGCGATGTCCGGGCAGGATCCGTCGCGGGTCCGTCTGCCGGATGACGAGGCCGATGTCGTCGACACGCTCGTCCTTGCCAAGGAGGCCGAAGCCAATGGCATCGTCGTGAGCAACGACGCCATCAATCAGTTTCTCAAGGACTGGACCAACGATCTCGTGAAGCCGCAGCAGTTCGAGCAGATCGTCTCCGCGATCGGCAGCCGAACCGGCATCTCGCAGTCTGACATCTTCGATGCCATGCGCACGGCCCTGATGGCCCGCCGCGTGGAGATGCTTCTGGTTGGAGGCCTTGGTTTTGCCGGCGCCCCGCCGGGGCTGCGCTGGGATTACTTCCGCCGGCTTGAGCAGGGGGCCACCGTGGAGGCCGTGCCGGTGGTCGTCGAGCGGTTCATTGACAAGGTGCCGGAACCGTCGGAGGAGGCTCTTCGGAAGTTTTTCGAGCGGTTCCAAGACGAGCTCCCTGTCGCCCGCAGTGCCGATCCGGGCTTCAAGCAGCCACATCGCGTGCGGTACGACGTGCTCGTGGCGAAGGCCGACGTGTTTCACGATGAAGAGAAGGCCAAGATCACCGACGAGCAGGTGAAGGCGTTTTACGACGAGCGAAAGGCCACGCTCTACAAGGCGAAGACCGAGGAATCGTCGACGGATGGCGATGCTGCGGCTGGCGACGCGAAGGATGCGGATGCCGAGTCGAAGCAGCCAGCCGACGAGGGCAAGGCCGGTGACGACAAGGCCGGCGCAGCCACGAAAGACGGCGCCTCATCGACCGGCCGGCTCCGCGTGCGGACGGTCGCCTTCAAGCAGCCTTCCGGCGATGCCGGGAAGGATGCCGGGAAGGATGCTGAGACGGGGGCCGGGACGGGTGCCGACGCGGCCGCAGCGACCTCAGCGGAGGCCGCCTCGGCCGACGATGGCGAGTTTGAGCCGCTCGACAAGGTGCGGGATGACATCGTGGAGCGGCTTACCGACGAGGCGGTCGAGCGTCGCATCGGTGCGATTTTCGATGCCGTGAAGACCGATGTGGCGAAGTACGGCGAGTCGCTCGCGCTCTGGCAGGTGGAGGGTGAAGGATCCGGGCAGGCTCCGACGCCACCGAGCGTGAAGGCGATCGCGGCGACCCAGGGGCTCGACGGCAGCACGTCGGATCTCGTCAGCGCTTCCGATGCGATGGCCGCGGGCGGCGTGGGCGGGAGTTTCCAGTTTTCGGTCTCCCGCGAGTTTGGCGTGCGGCAGCAGCGGTGGGTCGACCTGATGTTCGGTCGCAACGTGCCCTTGCTCCAAACCGTCACCACCCGCGACATCGACGGCAATCGATACCTCTCGTGGAAGACGGAGGATCAGCCGGAGTTTGTGCCGTCGTTCCAGACCGCCCGCGAGGAGGTGCTTCGGGCATGGCGGATCGTCGAGGCCCGTCCGCTGGCCCGAAAGGCGGCGGAGGAGCTGGTCGCCGAGGCCAAGCAGGGCAAGACCCTCGCCGAGGTGGCGGCTGCACGCGGGGGGCTCGAGGTGGAAAACGTGGGGCCGTTCACCTGGCTGTCGCGTGGCACCGCGCCGTTCGGCTCGGCGCCGGAGCTCTCCCAGCCCAATGGTCTGGCGATGCCCGGCACGGAGATCATGGAGGCTGTTTTTTCGCTCGAGGCCGGGCAGGCCGCCGCGGCGTTCAACGAGCCCCAGACGGTCTGCTATGCGGTTCGCGTCGTGTCGCTCGAGCCAGAGGAGGCGCAGCTCCGGGAGCTCTTCCTGGCAGCCTCACAGGATCCGCGTCGGCTCGAGACCGTCGCCGAAAGCGATGTCCGCGAGGCGTATGACCGCTGGGTGGCCTCGGTGAAGGAGAAGCACGCGCTCGCATGGCAGCGGGATCCCCGCGTTGCCGAGTTCGAGTGAGTCGGGCTACCCGCGCCGTGGTTTGAGCACGACCGCCCCCAGGGGCGGGAGCGTGAGAGTGAGCGAGTGGTCGCGGCCGTGGTGCGGCTTCGCGTCGGCGGTGATCACGCCGCCATTGCCGAGGTTGGTGCCGCCGTAGATGGCCGCATCGGCGTTGAAGACCTCGTCGTAGACGCCCCCGCAGGGTACTCCCACGCGATAGCCCTTCCGTGGGACGGGGGTGAAGTTGCAGCAGACGAGCGTGAAGTCGTTCGGGTCCTCCGCCTTGCGGAGGAACGAGAGCGTGCTGTCCTGCCAGGTGTGGCAGTCGACCCACTCGAAGCCGCGGCCGTCGACATCGAGTTCGTGCAGCGATTTCTCGCGTCGCACGAGGCCATTGAGGTCGGCCACGAGGCGAGCGAGGCCCGAATGGGGAGCGAACTCGGTGAGGTGCCACTGCAGGCTCTCGTCGAAGTTCCACTCGGCACGCTGGCCAAACTCGCCCCCCATGAACAAGAGCTTTTTGCCGGGGTGGCACCACATGTAGGCATAGAGGAGCCGGAGGTTGGCGAACTTCTGCCAGTCGTCGCCCGCCATCTGGCCGATGAGCGAGCCCTTCCCGTGCACCACCTCGTCGTGGGAGAGCGGGAGGACGAAGTTTTCGTGGAAGGCGTAGATGAGGCTGAAGGTCAGCTCGTCGTGGTGATACTTGCGGTGGATCGGATCGTGCCGCATGTAGCGGAGGCTGTCGTTCATCCAGCCCATGTTCCACTTGAGGCTGAAACCGAGGCCGCCGGTGAAGGTGGGCCGCGAGACGCCAGGCCACGCCGTCGATTCCTCCGCGAACGTGAGGGTGCCGGGAAACCGCTCGTGGACCTGGATGTTGAAGGTTTTGAGAAACTCGATCGCCTCGAGGTTTTCGCGGCCCCCGAAGCAGTTGGGCTCCCACTCGCCATCCTTGCGGCTGTAGTCGAGATAGAGCATCGAGGCCACGGCATCGACGCGGAGCCCATCGATGTGGTAGCGGTCGAGCCAGAAGAGGCCGCTCGCGATGAGGTAGTTCGACACCTCGTTGCGGCCGTAGTTGAAGATCATCGTTCCCCAGTCGGGGTGTTCGCCCTTGCGGGGATCCTCGTGTTCGTAGAGCGCCGTGCCATCGAACCGCCGAAGGCCATGGCCATCCTTGGGGAAGTGGGCCGGCACCCAGTCGATGATCACGCCGATGCCCGCCCGATGGAAGGCATCGACCAGCGACATGAATGCCTGGGGCGGGCCGAACCGGCTGGTGGCCGCGAACAGCCCGATCGTCTGGTAGCCCCAGCTGGCGGAGAGGGGATGCTCCGTCGGCGGCATGAACTCGACGTGCGTGAAGCCCATGTCCACGACGTAGGGCACGAGCTCCCGTTCGAGGTCGGCATACGACAGCCAGCGATGGGGGTCGTCGCCGGGCCGTCGCCAGCTGCCGAGGTGCACCTCGTAGATGCTGATCGGCGAGGCGAGGGTTTGGCGGGCGGCACGGGTGGCCATCCACTCCTGATCCTGCCAATGGTAGGTGCTGAGGTCGATCACGCGGGAGGCTGTGCGTGGCGGCGTCTCCGCGCCGAAGCCGAAGGGATCGGTGCGGTCGGAAACGCCCTCCGCCGACTCCACCCGATACTTGTAGAGCTCGCCCACCGACATTCCGGGGATGAACAGCTCCCAGATGCCCGACGGGATCCGCTTCATCATCCGGTGACGGGAGCCATCCCAGCCGTTGAAATCGCCCACGACGGCCACCGAGGTGGCGTTGGGGGCCCAGACCGCGAAGGTGACGCCGCGGACCCCGTCGTGGGTTTCCAGCTGGGCGCCGAGCCGTTCGTAGATCGTCCAGTGACGGCCTTCGCCGATGAGATGAAGGTCGTAGTCGGTCAGCATGGCGATGGTCTGGTGGCGGGAGGGAGAACCGTACAATCGTGCCACACGACAGAGCTTCGCGCGGCTCTCCCGTGGGCGCCGGGAGAACAACGGGGCGACGGTCGTGCCGAATGTGCGGACGGAGGATGCTGACGATGGGCTACGAACGATTTGAGCCGCTGCCCAGGGTGATCGACGTCGGTGGCGATCCGCTCACGTTCTGGCTGCCACCCGACCTCGACGCCCTCATCGACGTCGAGGCGTTCGAGCGGGACGAGCGGATTCCCTACTGGGCCAACGTGTGGGAGTCGGCCGTGGTGCTCGCTGAGGATATTCAGGCGATGGATCCGGAGGGACGCAGCCTCCTCGAGCTGGGGTGCGGGGTCGCCCTGCCGGCCATCGTCGGTCAGCGACGCGGATTTCAGGCGGTGGCCAGCGACTATGAGGACGATGCGCTCGAGGGGGCCAGGTACAACGCCGAACGCAACGGGGCTTCTGCCCTCGGGACGCTGCTGCTCGACTGGCGGTGTCTTCCCGACGACCTGCCCACCTTCGATCTCGTGGTGGCGGCCGACGTGCTCTACGAGCGGCATCATGCCGAGGCGCTGGCGGCGGTGATCGCCCGCGTCCTCGCCCCCGGCGGCGTGGCGCTCGTGGCCGATCCAGGCCGCGCCAGGGCGGTGAACTTCGAGCCCGCGGTGCGGGAGGCCGGGCTTGGTGTGGCGCGGCAGCGGTCCCGTCGGCCACGCGGGACCACCACGGGCCCCGTCATCGACATGTTTCGGGTCTCCCACCCCGCCTGAAACGTCTGGTTCCCAGGAGTTGGCTGCTAGCACCGGCCGTGCTAGCACTCCATCTTGTGGTGCCATCGCCGGTGGCACCACAAAATCCGAAAAATGCTTGTCATTGCTCTTGCGGCCGGTACGTTCGCCGCCAACCCGACAGGGACGTCGGGCTTTTTTCACGGAGGATTCGAAATCCATGGCAGCCAAGCCTCTCATCGGCATCAACACGGACTACCGCGCCACCCGCAAGGAGCACGCCGCCCTGTCGTTCGTCGCCGCCGGCTACTACGACGGCATCATCGCCTCGGGTGGCATTCCGGTGATCCTGCCGCCCCTCGCCGACGAGGACGACGTGGTTCGCCTCCTCGACCTGCTCGATGGGGTCGTGATGGTCGGTGGTGCCGACCTCGATCCGCGTCGTGACGGCTACATGCCCCATCCGTCGGTCCGCCCGATGGATTCCCGTCGCGAGGACTTCGACCGCATGCTCGCCAAGCACATCTACGAGCGGCACATGCCGGTGCTGGCGATCGGCAGCGGCATGCAGCTGCTGAACGTCACCGCCGGTGGCACGCTCTTTCTCCACCTGCCCGAGGATTGCCCGAAGGCGATCCCGCACAAGGATCCGACCGACCTTGCCCACCGGCACGCCCTGCTCGTCGAGCGAGGCTCCGCGATGGAGCGGGTTTACGGCGACGGCGAGATCCGCGTGAACAGCATGCACCACATGGCGATCGACGACGTGGCCCGAAGCTTCCGCGTGACCGCGCGGGCGCCGGACGGCGTGATCGAGGCGATTGAAAGCTGTGTGGAGAACTGGACCGCGATCGGCGTGCAGTTCCACCCCGAAGCCGAGACCGCTTCGGCCCTCGACGTGAAGATCTTCGAGGAGTTCATCGTGGGCATCACCGGTGAGCAGCCGGCCATGAAGCTGGTCGCCTGATCGATTCCGCGCATCGTTTCCGCCGGGTCACGCGGTGACCCACGTGGCCCGGCGGAAACTGCGGAGCCAGGTCAGCTGCCGCTTCGCGAGCTGCCGGGTGCGTTGCTGCGTGCGTCGGATCGCCTCCGCGCGATCGACGACGCCCTCGATCAGGTCGATGGCCTCGGCATAGCCGGCCGCCTGGCGGGCTGTCGGGCCGATGCCGCCCGGCTGCGTGAGAACGCGGCGGGTCTCCTCGACGAGTCCTTCGTCGAACATCCGTTCCACGCGCTGGTTGATCCTGCGGTGGAGCGTCGTCCGAGGCAGATCGACCACCATCAGCCTGGGTTCGAACCACGGGTTGGCCTGCGGCGCAAAGGCCTCCGACAACGGGCGGCCCGTCGCCTCGGCGACCTCCAGGGCGCGGACGATCCGTTTGGCGTCGCGCGGATGAATCCGCGCGGCGGCCACGGGATCGACGTGGATCAGTCGCTCGTGAAGGCGGGCCGGGCCATGGTCGCGGGCCTCGGTGGTGAGCCTGGTTCGCACCTCCGGATCGGCCGGCGGCAGCGGGGCGAGCCCATCGCGAAGAGCCCGGAGATAGAGCGGGGTTCCGCCGACGAACAGGATCGTGCGGCCGCGACGGCGGCAGTCGCCGAGAATGCGGCTCACCTCGTCGAGCCATCGGGCCACGCTGTAGGCCTCTGCGGCATCGACCACGTCGATGGCATGGTGGGGAATCGCCGCCTGCTGCTCGGTGGTCGGCTTGGCGGTGCCGATGTCGAGCCCCCGATAGACCGCCATGGAGTCGACACTGACGATCTCGGCCCCGAGCCGTCGGGCCATGCGGATGGCCAGGGAGGATTTTCCCGATGCCGTGGGCCCGGAGAGGAACCAGCAGTCTTCGCCGAGGGGGGGAGCCGGGTGGGATGCCTCGCCCGCCGCCCATGCTAGATTTGAGGGCCGGTCGTCCGTCGGCTCCGCAGGTCGGCCGCCCGAATCCAACGGTCCAGAGAGAGGTTCCATCGCCCGTGTCCGAGTGTCGTTCGCCGAATCGCCGATGTGGGGAGGTGTTGGAGGCCTTGGAGGGGGTGATTGCCGCCCGAAAGGCCGATCCCACGACCCGATCGTACACCAGGAAACTCCTCACGAGCGGACCCGAGGGGGCCGGGGAGAAGGTGACGGAAGAGGCCGGGGAACTGGTGCAGGCCGCCTGTGGCGAGACCGACGAGCGGGTCGTTGCCGAGGCTGCGGACCTCCTGTACCACATGCTCGTGCTCCTGGCCTGCCGCACCGTGAGCCTTGCCCAGGTGGAGGACGAACTCGCCCGACGCTTCGGCGTGTCGGGGCTCGATGAGAAGGCGGCGCGCCCAGGCGGTGGAGGGAAGGACACACCATGACCGACGAACGATCCAGCAGGCTCCTCCGCATCGGGGTGCCGAGCAAGGGGAGGCTTTCCGAACTCTCCGCCCAGATCCTGGCCGATGCCGGCCTGTCCTTTCGCCGCACCGACCGCAGCCTCTTTGCCCGGTGCAAGGACATGCCCGTCGAGGTGACGTTTCTCCGCACGGACGACATTCCCGTCCTGGCCGCCGAGGGAGCGATCGACCTCGGAATCACGGGTGCCGACCTTGTGGCGGAGAGTGGCGCCGACACGGTGCACCGCCTCGACCTCGGGGTGGGAACGTGCCGCCTCGCCCTGTGCGTGCCGGACGACGCTTCCGTGACCGACCCGCGGCAGCTCGCCGGCCGCCGCATCGCCACGAGTTTTCCGCGGATCACGCGGCAGTGGCTGGCGGACCGGGGGGTGGAGGCGCATTTCGTCGAACTCTCCGGCAGCGTCGAGGTGATGATCGCCCTGGGGGTGGCCGATGCCATCGTCGACCTCGTCGAAACCGGCAGCACCCTCGCGGCCAACCGCCTCCACGTGCTCGACGAGATCGGCCGCTACGAGACCGTGCTCATCCAGCACCCGGGGCTGGTCGACACGCGCCTCGCCGACCGAATCGTTCGCAGGCTCAACGGCATCGTGATCGCCCGGGGATGGTCGCTCCTGGAATACAACGTGCCGCGAAGCCGGCTTGCCGAAGCCGAGGCCATCACCCCGGGCTTCAACTCGCCCACCGTGATGCAGCTCGAGGACGCCGCCTGGTGCGCCGTGCGGGCGATGGTGAAGCGGAGCGAGGTGCATGGCGTCATGGAGCGACTGGAGGCGATCGGCGCCTCCGCCATCATCGAGACTCGGATCGGCAACTGCCGGCTGTGAGCCGTGTCGAGGTCCATCGATCACCGTCGCCGCCCTGCCCGAGCGGGCCTCGTCGCGCTCGTGGCGATGCTCATCGGGGCGTGCGGCGTCGCCGCCGAGCCGGCCGGTGATTCCGAGCCGGTCGAACTCTATTTCCTGGAGGCGACGCGGCCCGGACATGCCGAGATGGCGGCCCGGATCGGCCGCCGGATCCTCGCCGAGTCCCGCGATGATGCCCTCACGCTCGATTCGCTCGCGTGGGGCATCCTGACCGACGAGACCGTCCTCGTGCCCGACATGGCCCTGGCGGTCGAGGCCGCCCGTCGGGCGCACGAACTCACGCAGGGCGAGGACGTGCAGGTGATCGAAACCCTCGCGCGGGCGCTGGTGATGACGGGAAAGCGTGACGAGGGCATCGCGCTGCACCGAACGGCGATCGCACGCTGCGACGACGACCCCTCCACGCGATTAGTTCTCAAGGAGATCCTCGCGGAGTATCTGGCCCCGCCGATCGACCTGGGCCCGACCGACGAGCGCCGCATTCAGGGGATCGAGGCCGAGATGCGTCGGCTCGTCGAGGCCGGAAAGGGGGTGCCGGTCGACGACCTCCTGGCCAGGACCGATGTCGGGCCGTGCCGGGTGAACCTTGCCGCGCCGGGTGAACAGCCCCTCGCTCCGGTCCAGCTCTTCGAGCGGGTGCGGCCCAGCGTCGTCGTGATGGCAGCCCTCGAGCCTGTCGACGACGGGCACCACGAGGTGGCGCTCGCGTCGGGCTTCGTGATCGACACCGCCGGCATCGTGGCGACCAACTATCACGTGGTCGACGTGCCGGGCTCGCCGATCCTCGTGGCCATGACGGCCGATGGCGCGATCCATCCGGTCATCGAGATCCTGGCGGTCAGCCCGAGGGATGACCTCGCGGTGTGCCGCATCGCCGCCACGGGCCTGCCTGCGCTGCCGGTGGTCGTCGATGCGCGGCCCGGTCTGCGGCTCCACGCCCTCAGCCATCCGGATGCGGCATTTTATTCGTTCACGGACGGCATCCTGTCGCGGTCGTTCGTGCACCGTGCCGACGGCCAGGCCAAGACGATGTTCAGCACCACCGTCGATTTTGCCGTGGGGTCGAGCGGCGGGCCATTGGTCGACGATCGGGGCAACGTCGTGGGCATCGTCTCGAGTACGCTCGCCGTGTATGCGGGCGAGGAGGAGTCGGCGGAGCGTCGGGATGGCGAGCTGCCGCCCGGCGACTTTCAGATGGGGCTCAACATGTGCGTTCCCGGCGCCGACATTCTTCGCCTGGTTGGCGGAGGCCAGGGGGCGGCCGCGAATCCGTCGCCTCGATGATCGCGGCCGAGGCACGGGCCGCGGATCAGGCCTCGAGGCGGCGGAACGCCTGAATCCCGAGGGCCAGGGGCACGAAGGTGGCCGTGAGGCCGGTCACGATCACCGCGGCGAGGCCACAGAACGTCCCCCAGGGGCCACCGAGCCAGGCCAGCATCCCTTCGGGCGCGAATGCTCCGAAGCCGCGTCCCGCCTGATTCAAGAGCGACAGGTGGGTGGGCACCGCAGCCACCACGACCACCACCATGATGAAGAGCGAGCTGACCACGAGGCTCAGCGTTCCCCCGAAGCCCGATGAGATCTTCGAGGGGGAGGATTCACGGAGGTCGGGCATGCGGGCGCCGAATCCCACCGCAATGCCCGACAGCCCCATGCAGAGCATGATGCAGCAGATTTCGTGCTGGGCGATGAGTTTCACGGGAAGCCCGAGCATCGAGTCGCTCAGGAGCACGAGGATGCAGCAGGGGATGACGCCGCCCACGAAGGAGAACAGGAACTTCGACCAGACGATCTGGTCTCGGTGCACGGGCAGCAAACCGAGAATCCAGAATCGCCTCCCCTCCAGGCTGATCATCGGATAGACGAATCGGGTGGTGAATGTGGAGAGGATGAGCCCGACGACGGCCAGATTGAGATACCCGATCATCGACGCGTAGGCGTTGTTGTAGTTGAACGATCGGAGGTTCACGAAGTAGAGGCCGAGCAGTCCGAAGAAGATCACGAACTGCGACCATTGGGAGATGTCGCGACGAAACAGACGGAAATCCTTGACGAGAAGAAGCCTGAGAGGCCGGCCGGTCGCGAAGCCGGCGTGGCCGAGGGCGCGATCGAACCAGCGAAGCTGACGCCGCCGACGTTGCGGTACTTCGCTCGACAGCTGGCTGAAGCCTTTTCGATAGGCGATGCGGGCCAGCCATCCGGCGAGCGACTGGAGCGCCAGCGCATTGGCGATGAGGAGGGCGAGGAACTTGAGCGCTTCGAAGAAGGAATCAGCCACCAGACGACCATCGGGCCCCGTCCGAGCCGCCTCGATCAGGCCGGACGACAGCCACCAGCTCGGAAACAGCTTCTGCTCCGTGATGGAGAGCCGGGCGAAGGTGCGCTCGAACCATGCCGCCGACATGGCATCGACCGTGGCCTTGGAGAACATCGCCCAGCACATCCAGAGGCCGATGAGGCAGACGCCAACCACGCCGATCGTCAGGGCATGCATCCGCAGCCGCGGCATCCAGGCGACGAGCATGATGCACACGATGCTGCCCACGGAGGCGGGGATGAAGACAAACGAGACCATGAAGGGCAGGAGCACCACGAAGTAGGGCCAGTCGGCGTGTCGCACCACGCCATAGGCCGCCAGGAGCGGGCTGCCGAGCAGGATGAATCCCCAGCTCGAAAACCACATCGCCTCGCGAAACTTGTGGGCGAAGATCGTCTCGGCCCGGACAGGCAGGGTGAGCAGGAGCTTCGCCTCGGTCGAGCAATACATCCCGCTGTAGACGAGGATGCCGGTCGAAAAGATCAGCATCACCATCAACGACGAGAAGAAGGCGTTGAACAGCAGCGAGATGACCTCGGCGTGGAGGGCGTCGAGGAAGCCAAACCCCTCGACGAACAGACCATAGAGGGCGGCCCAGAACATCGCGCTGAGAAGCACCACGAGCGACAGCCGGAGCCTGGCCTGGGTGAGCATCGACCGGATCGTTTCCCAGGCGAGCGTGGCCCGAAGCCGGGTGAAAAGCCGTGCCTCGTCCTCGAAGGGCAGCAGGCGAACCGCGTCGGGGATGGCCGGGCGTGTGGTCACCGTTCGCCGCCCGAGGAGGTGACCTGCAGGTAGAGGTGCTCGAGCGTGGTCGATTCGAGGGCCACCTGCTCGCGGAGTTCGGCGATCGTGCCGAGAAAACGCAGGTTGCCCCGCACCATGATGCCGACGCGGTCGGCCATCTCCTCGGCCATGGCGAGGGTGTGGGTCGACATGAACACCGTCATGCCCTCCCGCGTTCTGGCGGAAAGGAGGTCCTTCACGATCCGCACGCTTCGCGGATCGAGCCCCACCATCGGCTCATCGAGCACCAAAACCTCCGGGTCGTGGAGCAGCGATGCGGCGAAGACGAGCCGCTGCTTCATGCCGAGCGAGTAGCTCTCGGCGAGGTCGTCGGCGAACTCGGCCAGTTCGAAGTGCTCGATCTCGCGATCGATGCGGGAGGTGGCGAGGCGGTGAGGCATGCCGAACATGTCGGCGATGAACCAGAGAAACTCCCGGCCCGTGAGCTTGTCGTAGAGCGTGGGTTCGTCGGGCACGTAGCCGAGGTGAAGGTGGGCCTCACGCGGCGATTTGACGACGTCATGGCCGCACACCCGGATGGCGCCCTTGCTCGGGTGGAGCAGGCCGACCAGCATCCGGATGGTGGTCGTTTTGCCCGCGCCGTTGGGGCCGAGAAGGGCGAAGAGTTCTCCTCGCGGGATCGAGACGGTAAGGTCGGAGACGGCCGTCTTCGCACCGTAGGTTCGCGTGACATGGTCAAACTCGATCATGGTCTGGCCGGCTCCGCTCGCAAGAGGGCGTCTGGGCCTCCGTCTTCGGCCAGCCAGGCGGCGGCCTCGTCGGTGCGCCGAAGAAAGGTCATGCGGGTGCCCATCATGATGGCTTCCTGCTTGAGCACTCGGCCCGAGAGGTCAACCCAGAGCCGGCAGCGAGGTTCCCGATGGCTTGCCGGATCCTCGCGGTACGACACCACGTGCACTCGCACCAGGCCATCCTCCCAGTAGAGCGCCTCCTCGGGCCCGACATCGGCATAAAGGATTTCGATCGGTGAGCGGCCAGGCCGCAGTGGGCTGTAGATCGGCACGGTCCAGCGGCGTCCTTCATAGAGAGCCGGCATCGTGGCCTGCGGCGACAGTTCATCGCTGATCATGATCGTCGAGGGAAGATGTCGCTTCGCCTCGTAGCACATGCCACCGGATTGGATCGACACCGCGACGTCACCATCCTCGACAGTGCCGTTCAGGATGATCGACTCGGGGGCGTTGGGAAGGCTCACGCGTGATTCGAAGGAGCGGAGCCTTCCGGCGGCGTCGATGTCGAGGCGGCCGGTGGCGTCGAACGTGGCGGCCATGCCGGGGTGCACCACGTGACGCATCAGCAGGCCTGCCCACACCGGCAGAACCTGGTCGAGAGGAAGCCGATCGAAGTGAAGCCTGGAATCGACGGTGAGACCACCGTCATCGAGGCGGGTCGCGAGCGACATGGCCCACCCCACCGGCCGTTCATTCCAGTGCACCGACCAGGCCACGGGAACGAGTTTGGCGCCCGAGGTGTAGAGCGCCTGCTGGCCCGGAGGTGACCCGGGGTTGAGCGTGGGAAGAATCTTGGTGACGAAGAGCCAGCCGGTCGTGACCAGCCAGAACCCCACCACGATAGGCGTCAGCAACGGTCGTTGCAGCATGGCACCGAGGGGTCCCGAGTCGTCCGCGGGCCGCTCAATCGTGGGAGCGGCTTCACGAGATTCTAACGTCTTGGGCGACGCTGCGGTTTTTCGCACCGCGTGGGGCAGAAAAGACCGGTGGTTTCAGTCGTTGCCCCATGGCATCAATCGGCGTAGACTGCGGACCGGCTGGGGATGGTTTTATTCTTCCGGGGAGGTGCCGCGATGCCAACTGCTCACGACATCCATCGCAACGTCTTTTTTCACCAGGGGTGCCCCGTCTGCGGGCGGCGTCTGGAGATCGACGTCAGCCTTCTCGGACGCCGGGTCTACTGCCAGCACTGCGGCGGCGGGTTCGTGGCCATGGATCCCGACATGGGCACGCCGGCCGCGTCGACTGCGGTGCCCACCGATGAGAAGGTGGAGGCCCTCCTCGAGCAGGCCGCGCTCGTGCTCGAGCAGTCTGACGAGTAGCGGTGGCGGCGGTGTCTGCCCGCGTGTGTTCCATCTGCGCCGTAGCGCCGCGTTGTGTCACGCGGTGAGTTCCGAGAGCAGGTCGGCGAGCGGCACCGTCGCGAAGGACGTCGCGTAGTCGCTCATCGAATACGGAATCACCAGAATCCCCTCGTGCACGAGAGCGCCGCACGTGTAGACGACGTTGGGAACGTACCCGGCACGTTCATTCTCGTTGGCCGAGAGCAGCGGTTCCTCGAGGCGGCCGATCACTCGGGTTGGATCGTCGAGATCAAGTAAGGCCGCGCCGATCGAGTACTTTCGCATCGGCCCCACGCCGTGGGTGAGCACGAGCCATCCAGCGTCGGTTTCGATCGGGGAGCCGCAGTTGCCGATCTGCACGTACTCCCACGGACAACTCGGCCGCATCACGAGTCGCCTCGCGTGCCAGAAGTGGAGCATCTCCGACTCCATCACGAAAACGTTCTCGCCGTCCTGACGGGAGAGCATCACATAGCTGCCTCGGATTCGCCGTGGAAAGAGGGCGAAACCCTTGTTGGCAATCTCCGGGCCGTTGAGCGTGCTCACCCGAAATCGTACGAAGTCGTCGGTTTCCACGATCTGAGGCAATGTCACGTTGCCGTCGAATGCGGTGTAGGTGGCGTAGTAGCGTGCCGAGCCGTCATCGTCGATGAATCGCACGAACCGGGCATCCTCGATCCCGTTGGTCTCGGCCGGGGAGTAGGGAAAGATCACCCGTTCGGAAAGATCCGATGCGGCATCGCATTCGATCTCGTAGTTGGCACGGGCGAGCGCCAGAGTCGCGGCCGCCAAGGGTTCCCACTCCCGCCGTCGCGACCCGTGTTGTCGAGACGTGACCGCGAGAACCTTCTCCAGGTCGTGGAGCGTGAAACGGTCCTCGAGCGGGGCGATGACGGGTTCGATGAGTCCGTTGGCGATGCCGAGTTCGGCGAGTTTGCTGAGAAACAGCGGCTTGTCATAGGCGGCGCTGGCGACGACATGGGGTGCTGTGACGAAGCCCGAGGGGGCGTCGATCGTGATGGCGCCTCGGGCGTCGATGGTGCCGGCGCGAAAGCCGACGCTCGACACGTGTCCTTCACCGGTGGCCCGAACGCTGAGGATGAAACGTGCTTCTCCCGGCTCGAGTCCGGCTTGGTCGGGGTGAAGAATGATCGACGGGTTGAACAGGGCTGCGCTCTCAAGCGCGTACTCCTGCGTGAAATACGAGCCGATCAGCAGTTGGCGGGCTCGTGAAACTGGCCGGTCGGTGAGGAGGTGGTGCCGCACAGCCGCGAACCGCTCCTCGAAGAATCCCACGAGTCGCTGGTGGCGACCGTGAAACTCACCGAGCACGTCACCGAGCAGTTGGTCCACATCTGCCTCGTCGAGTTCCATGACCCGCCCCACGATCCGTAGTGCGCGTTGCGGCAATGGGGGCTCGAAAGGACGATAGAGCACCCGGGCGTTGTTGGGCCTGAGGATGATGCCGGTGCGAGTCACGTGCATGGCATGAACCTCCTGTGAGATCTGGTCATCGGCCGCACGCCCCACGGGCCTCGCGAGGCCGTCGCGTGGGGCGGATGATGGCCGGCGTCGTCGTCATGGCCGGTTCGAGTTGACGCATGTCGACGACGGCGAGCAGATAGGCGAGCGTCGACTCCGCCCCCTGGTTTTCACTGACGCGATCCTCGAGCAATCCGTCGCGGCAGCCGCCGGTGTGCGGGTCGACGATGCTGGCACCGAGTACGTTGTGGCCATGAAACCATTCGAAGGCCAGCCATGCACGCTGACGCCAGATGTCATCACCGGTGGTACGGTAGGCCGTGGCACACGCCGCCACCATCGCCTGGGCCTCGATCGGTTGCTGATCGAACCGTGCCGGTGTTCCTCCCCGTCGCAGGAATCCGCGACAGCCGATCGGCGCGAATCGTCCGCCTTCGGATTCTTGGATCGTCCAGAGCCAGTCGAGGGCATCGAGGCCGGCGGCCCGGGCGGCGGGTAGGGAGCCGCCTCCGAGAAGAAGAGCTTGGCAGAGCCGTGGGTTTTCATAGGCCACCACATCCTCGAGCCACGGCCATTCGGGAGCCGAGGTGATCAAGAAGAGCCGAAGGAGCCTGCCGGTCAGTTCGCGTTGGGACGAAGCCGCTTCACGATCACCCCTGAGACGTCGGAGATACTCGCTCAATCCCACAACCGTGAGGGCCCAGCATCGCGGGCTCCTCGTGGCCAATGCGGCGCGAACGGCTGGATGAAAGCGTTCCATGGCGAATCGGCGAAGACTTTCACGTCGAGCGCGGGCGATGCACGTGGCCATGGCCATGATCGCCCGGCCAAGACAGTCGTCCGAGCCGTTCGGTTCTCGCCATCGCCGAGAGAAGTCCATGAAATTGCGAAACCGGCCGCTTTTCGGGTCGTAGGCGTGACCGAGGAAAGCCGCATACGTGATCGCGGCCGCAGCGGACCGCTCGGTGGCAAGACCAAGATCCTCGACCAGCACCACGAGCGCCAGAGCCCGGGCATTGTCGTCGGTGCAATACCCTTCGTGGCGGAGCGGAATATCGCCCGTGGCATGCTGAACGACGCCGGCCGAATCGGTGAGTCTCCACAGGTGAGTGAGGATGGGCTCGGGCGGCCTGCGTCGTGCTGGGGGAACGGCCTCGCCGGCCGATGGCACCAGCGTTGCCATCCGGGAGGCGGTGAATCCTGCAGCGTAGCGTTCAGCGACACGGGGCCAGATCATGCTGCGTCCTGCGACGTGTGCCCGGCTCCTCATGCGGGCGAGATGCGAATCATTGGCCAGCAGCCCGCACACCTCACGGGCGATGGCATGGTCGTCGCCGAACGGCACGAGCACACCGGAGCCGTCCGCCAGGAGTTCCTCGGCGTGCCGATAGGGGGTGGAGATGACCGGTGTGCCCGAGCCAAAGGCATAGGCGAGCGTGCCCGAGACCGCCTGATCGGGATTCAGGTAGGGTGTCAGATAGATGTCGGCGGCGGCGATCACCGCAAGCAGGTCGCCCGTGTCCAGGTACCGGTTGAGAAACACGACGTGGTCGGCAACGCCCAGAGATTCCGCCAAGGCCACGAGTATCTCGCGATACCGTTCCCCCTCATCCTGAAGGAGCCGCGGATGCGTCGCGCCGGCGATGACATAGGTCACGTCGGGGTATCTGGCCGCGATCGTGGGCAGGCTGCGGATGGCATGCTCGATGCCTTTGTTGGGAGAAAGAAGCCCGAAGGTAAGCATCACCTTTCGGCCGGCGATGCCGAACCGCTCCTTGGCCACGGCGGCGTCGCCACCGTCGGCCTCGGGAATGCCGTGCGGGATCACGTCGATGCGATCGTCGGCGATGCCATGCACGGTGTGGAGCAGGCCGCGAGCATGCTCCGTCATCACGGTCACGCGTGCGGAACACCCCAGGAGTTCATCCATGACTCGTCGGTGTTCGGGCGACGGCGCAGGCAGCACCGTGTGGAGAGTCGTGTGAACCGGCATCCGGAGTTCGTGCACCAGGTCGAGCACCTGCCGGCCAGATGGACCGCCGAAGATGCCGTATTCATGCTGTAGTGACACCACATCGGCATTGAGAAGGTTGAGGTATTCGGCCGCCCTTCTGCCGGAGCTCGCGTCGTCAGTGGCACAGGCAAATCGCACCTCCGGTGGATGCTCATCGAGGCCCGGGCCGTCGACCATCGCCACGACGGGACAGTCGGCGTCGGGCAGAAGACGAGCCACCGCCGCTCGGAGATCGTGGGTGAATGTGGCAAGACCGCAGCGGCGGGGCACGTAGGTGCCGACGAAGGCGACTCGATTGAGAGGTGGCGTATGCATGGATTCTCGCGGTGTGCGGGACCGGCATGCATGCCGCGGAAACAGTCGCCTTCCGGAAGAGCGGCCAACTATAGGCACACGCACTCAAGAGGCGTGAAGACCGTCAACACGGGGGGAAGACATCGCCACCAGACAGTTGGTGGCGCGTGGGCGCCTGAGGCGGCGACCAGTCAAGGGCACTATGCGACCCCACGGTCGCGATTGCCCGCTGGAAAACTCCGCATCGCCGTCTTGTAGTCATGGGTTGTCTTGACGATCGAGTCCAGGGTCCGGAAAAGGTTTTCTTGCCCATCCTCAAAACGCTCGACCATCGCCTTGATTTCGGTGAGCGTGGTGAATGCGATGTGCACGGGCGAAGTACCGCGGGGTTTTTTCATGATGGAACTCCTCGTGTCGGTGACGCGACCCCTCACGGAGCATCATGCTCGGCCAGCCACCAGATGTCGTGAGCAGATTCGCGCGTTTGTCATCGTTTGCGCGCGGAATGATTTGGCCGATTCCTGGGAGGCAAACGTGGGTGTTTGTTCGGAACGGAATCGCAACTGTTTTTTTTAAGGGTGGGGCGGGGGTATGCAGGTTCCCAAGAGGGGTCATAGAATCCAAGGCGTTTCGCCTATCTGCGCAGCCTCTATCCTGCTTCAGCCGCTCAAAAATCGAAAAACTCAGAGAAATGGGGTGCTGGGTTGAGAGACAGCATGCTTCCATCCGGCCTGTCCTCCACATGGCTGGTTCTGCCATGGCGCATCAATGCGTGGATGACGGAATCGTCCGCTCGAATGCGGCTTGTCGGGCATGTCGTGACTTTTTATTCAGGTCCGGGCGAGCTGTCTCTTCGGCTGTCTTCGCCGAGTGAGGTGAAACAAGATTTGGTTCAGAGTGGCTTCTTTTTCTACCTCCCACCGGAACGCGACTACCACGTTTTTGAAGTCCGTGGCGGAGGTGTCGCCAAATGCGTGACCATCTTCCTTCCCTCGAATCAACTTCGGGCCTCGGTGTCTCCCGCCAGTGACGTCTGGCCGGCGGCACACCTGGCGATCAACGACACGAGATTGGCCGCATGCCTGCGTCAGTTCGTGAGCGGTTTGCATGCCGCCCCAGACGCCGACCATCTCGATGCCGTCGCGCAGGCGTTTCTGGCGCGACTTGCACGGCTGCTGAACGCTACGGTCCCACCGATCGCTGGGTCATCATCCAGTTTGCCGCCGTGGTTGCTCCGCCAGACGATCGAACAAATCGATGGTCGGCTTGCCAAGCCGCCAAGCCTTGTCGAGATGAGTCGTGCCAGCGGCCTTTCACCCGGGCACTTTGCCCGAAAACTCCGCCGGACCCTCGGCATGGGCCTCGTGCGGCTCATTCACCACCGTCGAACCCAGGCTGCCCTGACGATACTCGCCACGGGCAGCATGCCGATTTCTGACATCGGCCATGCCCTTGGCTATTCTTCGCAGAGTCATTTCACAAAGGTTTTCAGAAGCCTGATCGGCATCTCCCCGGCCCGGCTTCGCAGGCTGATGGTGCCGGGCGGACACGCGAGCTGACGGTCTGTACGGCCTGCCGCCGGGGCGGTCGCTCGACCGCCCCGGCGACGTCCGGGGACGTTAAAAGCAGTCATTAGCGACTTCCTGGCGGATCAGCTGCCGCAGCCGGCAGATCGCCTGCTGTTCGGATGCTTTGCAGTCCTGCCAAAACGACCGCAGCTCGTCCCGCCATTCGGCATTGGCGATGTACTGGTCGTATCGCCATAGGGCGTCGAGCCGGCGGCTCAGCTCGTGGACGAGGTCGTGGTCGTGATCGCGGCAGCCCGCGGTCTCGCCGATGTGGGCAATTTCAGCCTCAGCTGCAATCGTCATGGTCATATCTCTCCTGGCACAGGACGGGTAATGAGACGTCTCCGGCCCTGGAGCAACATGCGGTTCGCATGGTTGCGGTCGCATGGGCACGGTAGGCGGCGTTTTGTCCGACGGCAATGCTCACCCGATCGCTCATGATGGTGGCCGTTGGGACACCTTGGCCGCGTCTCGTCGAGTGCGGAGGACGGGGGCGGCCGCCAGCGTGACCACGATCACTTCCTCACCCGTGGCCGTGCTGATATCGTGGTGCATGGTGATCGGCCGCGCGCCGGTGGCAACAGCCACGAGTTCCTCGAGCACTGGCCGGCCCGTGAGCACGAGATGACTGCGCAGCTGCTTCAAGAGATCAGCCCCACGGCCATTTGAGCCATCGACGCGATCGATCAATCGCTGTTCGGCTGCTGAGAGCACGCCACGCAGGTGCACGACGAGCGTGTCGTCGATCAGATGGGCCTGGATGTCTCGCGGGCCACGCCCCATGTAATCCTGCTGGAAGCGGGCCACCGCACTGCAGACCGCCGCCTCGATTTCGCCTCGGGATCGCATGTCTGGCATCCTGCGGAGAAGCCCCCCGAGGGGGGGGTGTTGTGGTATTCGTTCGTCATTTCAGTGGAGGTGGCTTCAATGACTGTTGATCGCCCGCAGAGTCTTCTTGCCTTGCCCAGATCGCCACGTATAATCGCGAACGTCGAAGCGAGAATGGTTGCGAAAACCAGTCTCAAACTCGGCAAAAACAACATTTCGCGGAAGACGAGTCGAGGGGCAGGCCGGCGTAGCCGGCGGTCCAGCGCAGCGTAAGCCGGTGAGAGAGCAGGCCCACGGGCAGCCTCCCTCGCCGGCTTTTTTCGTTTTCATTCCAGAACGACGCGTTGGCACCCGGTACGCGATCTTCAAACCGACCTCACCCTCGCCCCCGGAGTGCTGCCGCCCATGTCTCCTCTTTCCGCTGCTGTTCGTGCCCCTCGCCAGGCCGGTCACGATGCGCTCCGCCGGGCGCGGCAGATCGCATGGGCCGTCGGCGATTTCGAGGCGCGACTCCTCGGTCGCCTTCCACGGAGCATCGCCATCTCCTCAGGGGCGTCCTCGGTCGTGATCACGATCCATACGGCACTCTCAGGGATGGAACGCCAACTCGTGATGTCGGCCTCTGGGTATGACCGCGTTGTCGCCTGGCACCGTTCGCTCGTCGAGTCGTCGTTCGAGGCCCTTCGCGACCATGTTCGGGCTCACTCCGGCGTGGTGGTGGGGGCTGTGGCGACCCACATCGATACGGCCACCGGTAGCCTTTTCAAGACCTGCACGACGGAGGCGGCGATCGATCTCATCGTGCTCGGCGGGCACCCGGCGGCATTCGGCGTTGCCGTCGATGACCACTTCCATGTCGATGGCGCGGACGGCCATGGATCCGTCCGGCGGGGTTACTATCCGAAGGGACTCACAGCCATGAAGAAGGTGACATATGTTGGTACTGACCAGGAAGAATCGCGAAAGTGTGGTGATCGCTCAGCCTCATGACCTCGAAATCGTTCTGGAGATCACGGTGCTCCAGATCGATCAGGGCCGTGTGCGGCTGGGTTTTACCGCCGACTCTCGGATGCCAATCCATCGTCGCGAGGTGTGGGATCGCATTTGCAATGGCAACGGTGCCCACGCGGTCACCGTCGATGGAACGATCGTGCCCAGCGCCGCTGGCCATCGCGTTTCGTGACATTCGTCCACCCTCACTCCGGAGAAGTCGCATGAAATCCCAGGGCGAGATCGAAGCTGCTGTGTGCGACGGCATTTCCCGGTTTCAGCAGGAGTTCGTCGGCCGAGGCCCGCGAGACATCCACTCCCACTTGGTTGGCAATTTGCTGGTCGTGCGACTTCAGGGGGTGCTGACACCGGCGGAGCGACAGTTGCTCGCTCCGCCGGTGTCAGCCGGCGTCGGCGACGACGGGGATGTGAAGACGGGCGGCAATGGCAATGGCAATGGCAATGGTCGCTCCTTGCTCAAGCAGATGCGCGCCCACATGGTCGCGGTAGGTCGTTCCAAGCTGGCCGAGATCGTGGAGATGGCGGTTGGTGTGAAGCTCGTGAGCGTGCACCACGACATCTCAACAATCACCGGCGAGGAGATGATCGTCTTCTCGTTGTCCGAGCCGCCGGCATGTCGTCCGAAACGTAAATCCCTGCCCCGTAAGGAGCCTCACCATGCAGACCCAGCCCGAGGTGTCGTTTGACGGTATTCCCATTGATGATGCGGTGCGGGAAGCCGCCCTTGACCATGTTGCCCAGCTCGAGCGGTTTTCGTCCCAGATCACCGGCTGCCACGTGGTGGTGGCGATGCCGCACCGCCGTCATCGTGCGGGGAACCTCTACTCGGTGCGAGTTGACATACTGATGCCAGGTGGGGAGATCGTGGTGAACCATGACCACCACCAGAATCGTGCCCACGAGGACGTCTACGTGGCGATGCGAGACGCCTTCGATGCGGCTCGCAGGCGGCTCGAAGACCATGTTCGGCGAATGCGGGGCGAAGACAAGGCCCACGTGCCCCGTCTTCACGGCGAGATTTCGCAGATCTTTCCGCTTCAGGGGTATGGTTTCATTGTCACGCCCGACGGTCGAGAGGTGTATTTCCACCACCACGCCATGAGCGACGACGAGTTTCAAATGATCGATCGCGGATCGGAGGTGGTCTTCACGGTGGAGGACGGCGACAACGGGCCTCAGGCGACCGTCGTGCACCTCGCCCATCCGCATCGTCACCACCCCGTTCATCCCTCGTCCAAGGAGCCGTGATGCTCAGCCCGCTCTGCGAGACCTTCGATGTGATAGTTCCCGCCAAAGGGGCTCACGGGCGGTCGATTCCCTTGCCAGGCAGTCTGACCGTTCCCGCGACGCCGACGGGCATGGTCATCTTGGCCCGCGGCAGCGAATCTAGCCTTCCGAGCGATCGCCATGCCGCAGTGGCCGGCGTGCTGAACGATTTCTGGATCAGCACGCTTGTGTTCGACCTTCTGACCGACGGTGAGTCCGCTCATCATGCGACCACCGTCGACATTCCGCTCCTTGCGGAACGGCTGCTGGTGGCGATTCGTTTCGCGCAACGCAGGGAGGAACTGCGTTACCTGTCCATCGGGCTGTTCGGTGCCGGCACGGATGCGGCGGCCGCGTTGGCGGTAGCCGCGTGTGAGCCTACGGTAAAAGCGGTTGTTTCAAGTGGTGGCCGTCTTGACCTTGCGGGGCGGAAACTCCGCTCGGTTCACGCCCCCACGCTCCTGATCGTTGGCGGTGATGACCTCGACGGACTGGCGGTGAACCGCCATTTCCTGGCCGAAATCGGGTGCGAGGACCGGCAACTCGATGTCATTCCGGGGGCGAGCAATCTCTTCGAGGAGCCTGGAACGCTCGCCGAGTCCGCACGGAGGGCCTCCGACTGGTTCACCCGGCACCTGCACGACGACGCCGGGACGTGAGCGCCCCATCGTCATGATGCCTTCAGCGGGACGAGGCCGAACGGCTTATTGTGCCGAGGGACCGCCGACGAGCCGGCCGAGGCCATCGATTTCACGCCGAGTTTGCCACAGCCATGACCGCATCGCCACGTCGACCGCGGCATCGAGCGGCGCGCCGGGAAGATAAACTCCGGCTCCCAGCATTCGCACCGTCTGTTCCTCGTCAGCGTCTTCGGTCTGTCCGCAGGCGATGACGACTGCACGCTCCCATCGTGCCCACTGTTCGATGAGGGACAGGCCGTCCTGTCGCCAGTCGCCCACGAGTGACGGGAGATCGATGATCACGATTGAATAGATGCCGTGACGAGAGATTGCCAGATGCTCTCGGGAGGCCGGCGCAACGCAGCGCATGCGTCCGTCGAGCGCCAGGGCTGCACGCACTCGGTCGCGGGCCGACCGATTCGCGGTGAACGCCAAGCATCGCGGCACGCCGTCACATGCATCGGATCCGACCGTCGACAGCGCCACCATGGAATGCTCCTGACGTCAGAGCGATCCTTCGCGGACTGCATCGCCGCATGGGCGTGTTCACGCAATCGTTGAACGGCACCTGGCGCGGGGCAACGGATACACGCCGAGAGGCATGGAGCGCAAGAGTGCCGTTGCCGGACACTTCGTGAGAGCAAACGCCTAGTGATCGACGTGCCGAAGCGATCGTCACGTATGCGATCGCCATGCAGCCCAGGTGTCCGTCTGCCGCGTCTCCACGGCATGATCGTCGGATCGTGTCTCCGAAGGCCACGACCGCACCGGTTTCATGGTGTGACGCCTACAGTGTGAGGCACTTCCGCGCGGGCTACCGTGCGGCCACCGTTCATCTGGGGTTCCATCGATGGCTTCGTTGCCCTTTCCCGTCCATCCCTTCGCGCCCGAGGTCGTGCGAGCGTTTCTCGAACCGTCGAACGGAACCTGCCTGTCGGTGTATCTGCCGACCCACCGCAACGTGCCCGACAACACGGTTGACCAGCCAACCTATCGTCAGCTCCTCGCGACGCTTCGGCGGGGCCTCCGCGATGGTCGCCGGCCATCCGAGGTTGATCGTCTTTTGTCGCCGCTCGAGGCGCTCGCCGACCACGCACCGTTTTGGGAGCATACCAGCGAGGGCCTCGTGGTTTTCGCCGCCGACGGCGAGGCGAACGGGTTCTTGCTCCCGGAGCCCGTGCCTCCGCTCGCGGTCGTTGCACCGCGGTATCACACGCTTCCGCTGCTCCGCATGGCCTGTGCGTCGGAGGAGTTTTTGCTGCTTGTGCTCACCAGCAGGCTTGCCCGGGTGTACGCGGGGCGAGTGACCGACGGGCAGGTGGCGAGGTTCGTTCCGGCCCCGCTTCCCCCCGCGTGGGGCCGGATGGCCGCCCTGGGGGCGATGTTTCGCGGAGACATCGTCGAGGAAGAGCAGCGCGAGCCACATCGAACACGCCGGATGAGAACGCCTTGGATGCAACTCCACGGAGGGTTTGGATCCCGACACGATGAGATCGATACCGACACGATCACGTTTCTGCGGCACGTCGATCGGGGGCTTGTGTCGGCCGGTTTTCCGGTCGACATGCCGGTGATCCTCGCGGCCCCTAAACCGCTCGCGGCGGTGTATCGGCGATTGTCACGCAACCCCGCGTTGCTTGGTGAGGGAGTCGACAAGGACATGCACCTGGCACCTCAATGCGATCTTGCCGCAGCTGCCGCCGCCGTCATGACGGCGGTGAGGCAGCATCGTCTGGGAATGGTGTTGGCCGCATTCGAGGCGGCGGTGGTGCGCGGCCGTGGCGCGACCAACCTGTCTGAGATCGGTGAAGCCGCCGCCTGCGGCCGTGTCGCAACGCTTCTGGTCGAGAAGGACCGGTTTGAGCCAGGGGTCTACGATGCGCGGACGGGGCTGATTGCGGGGGCCATCGTGCCCGAGGCCGATCTGCCGCCTCAACGGTCCAGCTCACGTCCTGCGGGTGAGGACGTCTTCGGAGCGATTGCCGAAACGGTCGTGTTGCACCGTGGGCAGGTGTTGGCGCTCGATCGTGAGGCGATGCCATCGTCAACCGGCCTTGCCGCGGTCTATCGGTATTGACACGGGGCCTGGGCAACTTCCAGCCCACGGGTGTGATTCGTGGTTCGTATCACCCATGCTGCTTGCCTTTGAGTTGGACGCTGCGAATCCTTACCCCGCCAGGACGCGCGGCTTCTCGCCGCACCGACGCCGTGTTGGGCGGCTCACCGGATGGTTCCATTTTTCTTTCCTCAGAGGAGATACGTACCCATGGTCCTGATACCCTTTCAGAGCTGGCGATCAAGTGGCCTCGAGCCCCTGGCAGCCAGGCCACTTTCCGATGTACGGGCCGAGATGAACAGGCTGTTCGACGGGTTGTTCACCCGGTCATCCACGATGCCAACGTGGTTCGAGACCTCCTCGCCTGGGCAGTGGCTGCCGGCGATCGACATCGCTGATGATCCAACGACGATCCAGGTGAGGGCTGAGCTGCCAGGCATCGATCCCAAGGCGGTCGATGTGGATGTCACCGAGGATCGGCTCGTGATTTCCGGTGAAAAGAAGTCGAAGGTGTCGAAGGGCGGCAACGGCTGGTCCCACGTCGAGAGTCACTACGGGGCGTTCAGCCGCACGATCCCGCTGCCCGATCCGGTCGATCCGGAGAAGGTCTCGGCCTCGTTCGACAACGGAATCCTGACGGTCGACCTCACGAAGTCGGCCGTCAGCACGTCGCGGAAGGTGCCGGTTGCCGTGAAGTGACGCCAACGGGCGTCGCCAGGGCATGGACGCCTCTTCCCATCCACTGGACCCGGTCCCGTCACGGTGGCGGAACCGGTGCAGCAGGGATGTCATCTCGGGAGAATGAACGATGTCAAAGAATGTTTGCCGAATGTTCGTAGGGCTTGCAATGATCGCTGTTGTGGCCACCACGAGCCTCGATGCCGAGGCAGCACACGGACGCCGGGCCCGTCGCTCGGCCTGCTGTTGCTGCACGACGTGCTGCGACCCGTGCTGCTGCACGGTCGCCTGCCCGTCGCCGTGTTCAACGAGCTGCTGCTCGTCGTGCTGTGGCGTGGTGATCGAGGAAGTTGTGGTGCGAAGCTGCTGCACGGTCGCGGCGGCGACGCCCTCGTTGCCGGTGGAACAGGTGGCCAGCCACACGGCTGCCACTCCGGTGTCGGTCCTTGGGCAGCGATAGCCGATAGGGCTACCGACTCTCGCCGCAGCATGCGGCCCTCTTTTCCGTGGGACTTCTACCTGCCCCACGGTTGACCATGCGGAAAAGCCACGGAGGGCTTTCCCATGAGGTCATTCGCTCCTCGATTGGATCGTCGACAGATCGAATCGGTTCCCCGACGTCACCAGGCCACGTGGCGCGTTGGCGTCACTCGTCGGGGGTCACGCCTGGGGAGCCCGAGACCCAGCCACCACGCGCGAAGGGGCGGCCCTCCACCACCATGCAGGTGGCGGAGGGCACGCCCGACGCCGCGACCTAGAGGTCGCGGACGGCCGACAGACCGCGCCGCCGCAGCAGCATCCCGCAACTACCGAGGCTTGCCACCGCCATGCCGGCGAGTGGAGGCTCGGGCAGCGACACCGTCACCGTGGAATCTGGCCCGGTGCCAAGGCCAAACACGACCTTGTCCACGAGAGCTTCCTCGCCGAAGCCCGTCACGCCGGTAAACGTGAACGTGGCCGTGTTCTTCACCAGAAACCGGCCATTGAGAATCCCGTTGGGCTGAATGTCCCCCCCGCGATAGATCGCGAAGTTGATCATCCCAGTGCCCGGTGGGCCCACGATCGCCGGATTGAACCCGTTGGGCGACAGCATGCTGTTGCCCACCGTGCCGATCCCGAATCCGAGCATCGGTGCCGTGCCCGAATTCATCACCCGAAACTGCCAGGTGGCGTCACCGTCCGCAAAGGCCCCCAGATCGCTGGGGATATCACAGTCCGGCAAAAACATCTGCGGCGTGTAGTAGTAGCACGTATCCGCCGCGTTCTTCCACACCTGGTACACGAAACCCGATCCTCCCTCGTAGGAGAGCGCCGGCCGCGTCGACCCGCTGAGAATGTCGAAGTAGACACTCGACAGCGTGTCCGCCGCGTCCGTCGTGTCGAACGGCGATTCGTTCGACAACGTCAGCGTCAACAAATCGTCGTTGAAGACGAACTCGGCCGAAAACACGACCGGATGCCCCAGCGACGAGGTGCCTGTTCCGGTATACACGATCGGACTCCCGAACGAGGGCACGACGAATACACCGACAACAAGCCCGACGATCAGTCGGGCGCATGAACTTACCTTGACCATGGAATGACCTCCACGAACACAGGGAACAAGAGGATTCCGTTCCGTGGATGGACACCGACATGGGTGTCGGTGCAGCGACGAAGGCATGACCGTCGCGCGACGGTCAGCCGATTCGGCCTACGCTGCACCGGGGCTTCGGAAAGAGCCGAAGGCCCCAGCAACTCGTCTTCCGGGCATGCGATCCCGGAACACGCATGAAGACGAGTCGTCCGCACGCGTGTCCGGGCTCATCGAACCTTTCGCGCGCAGCCGGGATCAATTCCGGGAGTCGTGCGATTCAGCCAGAAACAAGGGTGTTCTGGCGGATGGACACTCGTTTTCCCCGATACAGCCTGGGCTGCTCGATCAGGAAACGTATGGTCATTCGGGCCGACTCGGCCCCGCCATCACGTCGACGTCGGCCAGGTTGCGCCGAATCCGGCGAGCTCACCGAGGTGTCGCCAATAGCCGGGGAACGTCTTGCCAACGCACCCGGGATCGCGGATCGACACGCCGGGCACGACCAGGCCGGCGAGTGACAGGCTCATGGCCATCCGGTGGTCGTCGTAGGTCCTGACGCTCGCTCCGGACAGTGGCACCGGGGTGATCACCAGTCCGTCGGGATGTTCGTCGACACGCCCCCCCAGGCGGCGGAGTTCCGTGACGAGGTCGCCGATGCGGTCGGTCTCCTTGTCGCGGATGTGGGCCACGTTTCGGATGGTGGTGGGCGATGACGCGAACAGCGCCACGACTGCGAGCGTGGGAACGGTGTCGCTGATCGCGTTCATGTCGATGTCGATGCCGCGGGCCGCCCGTCCGGCGACGGTGACGCCGTTGCCACGACCGTCGGCATCCCCCTCGTCCCAGGAAACGGTGCAGCCCATCTGCTCGAGCGCGTCACAGAAACCGACATCGCCCTGCATGCTGCGGCGGGAGAGCCCGTCGATCCGAACGGCACCGCCGGTGATCGCCGCGGCGGCTGCGAAGTAGCTTGCCGCCGACGCATCAGGCTCGATCTCGTAGTCACGGGCCTCGTAGCCGCCCGAATGGATCAGCCAACGGTCATGGCTCGTGGCATCGCAGCGCCCTCCGAAACTGGCCATGACGCGACGGGTCATGTCGAGGTAGGGCAGCGACACGAGCGTGCCGGTGAACTCGAGCGTCATACCGTTGGCCGTGCATGGGGCTGCAAGGGCAAGGCCACTCGCGAACTGGCTCGACGTGCTGCCGCGCACCGCAGCGGTGCCCCCCGGCAGCCCTCTGGAGCGGATCGTCACCGGCGGGCAGTCGCCCGGACTTTCCGCCACGGCGTCGATGCCGAGTTCGCGAAGGGCGGCCAGCAGATCGCCGATGGGCCGCTGACGCATCCGAGCGGTGCCGTCGAGGCGATAGGTGCCGTGTCCGAGCGCGCACACCGCCGCGAGAAACCGCATCGTGGTTCCACTGGCGGCGCAGTCGAGGGTGGCGGCCTCGGCGGGGATCGCTCCCGAAGAACCGCGCACACGAGCTTCGCCACGCTCCCAGTCGACCTCCACACCGATGCCGAGCCGGCCGAGGCCATCCACCATCACCCGGGTGTCCTGGCTGTCGAGAACACCCGTCAGTCGGCTCTCCCCGCGGGCGAGCGCCGCGCACACGAGCGCCCGGTTCGTGATGCTCTTGGAGCCGGGCGGGCGGATGCGGCCGTCGATGGGGCCAGGATGCTGGGGAATCGGAAGGGGGTCGTGCATGGGATGGCCGCGGTTGCGGAAGGCGTCGCGGCGGGAAACACTGGCGACGGGACGCCAAGCCTAGGCCAGCCGTCGTCCGTGGTCCAATCCCGTCGCGCGAATCCCGCACTCCACCGATGAGCACCACCGCCCCAAACGCCTTCGATCGCTACGACTTCGTGAGCCCTTCCGCCGTGGCGTTTGGTGCCGGAAGGCTTGTCGAGCTCGGAAGCCTGGTCGCTCGGTTCGGGTCCGAGGCCTGGCTGGTGACGAGTGCCTCCGGCCTCCGGGCCTGCGGTGGGCTCGCCTCCGTGACCGGCCTCTTGAACCAGGCGGACGTCACCGTTCATCGCGTGGCCACCTCGCAGGGCGAGCCAACGGTGGCGGATGTCGTTCGCGGCCTGCGTGGCCTGCCGAGTCGAACCCACCGCTCGCCGGTGATCGTGGCGATCGGCGGAGGGGCGGCGATCGACCTCGGCAAGGCGATCGCGGCCCTCGCGACCAATCTCGCCCGTCCCGCCACCGCAGACGAAGCCGACGTGATCGATCACCTCGAGGGGGTCGGCCGCAACCTCTCGATCGTGAAGCCGCCGCTCCCGGTGGTGGCGATACCGACCACGGCGGGCACGGGGGCCGAGGCGACACGAAACGCCGTGATTTCCTGCCCGGAGAGGCGATTGAAGAAGAGCATGCGGAGCCCCCTGATGGTGCCTCGGGGCGTCATCATCGATCCGGCGCTGACGGTGTCGTGCCCGCGCCATGTCACCGCTGCCGCCGGGCTCGATGCGATCACGCAGCTCATTGAATCGTTCGTGTGCCGGTTCGGTGCCGCGATCCCTCGGGCGCTGGTGCTCGAGGCGCTTCCGAGGGCGATAGCCGCCCTGCCGAGGGTGTTGGCCCATCCCGACGACCTCGACGCCCGATCGGCGATGAGCCACGCCGCCTTCGTGTCGGGACTCGCGCTGGCGAACTCCGGCCTGGGCATGGCCCATGGCGTCGCGGCGGCCCTCGGCATCGAATGTGGCACGCCTCACGGCCTCGCCTGTGCGCTGATGCTCCCGGTGGCCCTTGCGGTGAACCGTGAAGCCTGTCGTGACGACTACGCCCTGCTCGAACGGGCGGTCGATCCAGCGGCCTCGCAGGATGGAGACGTGGCGGCGGATGCGTTTGTCACGCGGGTGGAGTCTCTCTGTCGCGTCGCCGAGACGCCCCGGCGTCTTTCGGACGTGGGGCTGTCCCGCGGTCGAATCGGTTGGCTCGCGGAGAACTCGGGCGGGGCCAGCCTGCGTGGGAACCCCGTGCCGCTCGATCCACCGACGCTCCTGGGGATTCTCCAGCGTCACATGTGATTCACTTCGCGGTTCGGCGTCAGTGAACGGCGGCCCGGAGGGCTTCATCGTCGAGGAGCGGCAGGATCGATGCGACGGCATCGGGCTCGCCGGCGCGTGCGACGTCCCATTCCCGTCGCACGTCGGTCAGCGTGGCGTTGGGATCGAGGAGCCGATGCACGCCGAGAAGGATGTGGTTGGCTGCCCGAGGCGACCCAGCGAACCAGGTGGCCAGGATGGCCTCGTCGATGGCTCGGGGAAGCTCCGAACGATGACCGCGCTGGATGCGTCCTTTGTCTTTGTAGGCATAGGTCTCGTCGGTGATCTCGATGATCGCGATCACCCGGTCGCCGACTTCGTACTCGCGGCCGGCATTCGCCGCGGCAAGGGCGCGCGACTTCTGGTCAGCCAACTGGCGGGCATAGTCGACAAGGAGGCCCCATCGTTCGAGCCGCAGCGAGAGGTCGGGATCGTGGTCGGCGGCCTGCCTCGCGGCAGCCAGGGCCTTCGACGCCCCGGCATCGTCGCCCTTCCGCAGCGACTCCAGCGTTTTCGCGAGGGCTGCGGTCACCGCCGCCGCATCACCACGTGGCACGGCCGGCGCGACGTCGGTGGCGGCGGATGGAACCGAAGGGGGCGACGGCGTCGGGCGTGATGGCGACTCAGGGGGCGCAGGCTCGGGGCGTGGCGTGCCAGAGGCGGGCGACTCGCCGCGGGGAACCTGCGGAACGGGACGGGGCTTTGGAGGTTGCTTCGGCGAGGGTTTTGTCGCGTCAGCGGCGACCCCGGATGCCGCCGTTTGAATGGCGGGCTTCGGGCCGCCCGACGTGGCGTGCAGGACCGGCCAGGCCACCGCGGCCAGGCCGATGGCGGCTGCCGCGATCACGAGCGACACGACGATGCTCGCCGCGCCGCCGGACCGCCGCCGCCGCGGCGGCCGACGACCGGTCACGATCACCGGTGGGGGTGAGGAGGTGTCCATGGCGGTCGGTTCATGCAGCCGTGAGGGCCGGTGGCAGAGGCGGCCGCCGGCAGTCAGGCGAGCCTAGCAGAATCACCGGACGTTCGACGCCAGATGGTCATCTCGGCGAGGGAGTGCTGGTGCTTTCGCGCCGTCTCGCGGATCACGAACGGGATGTCCTGGCGATGCACGAGCGTGAAGCATCCGGCAAGGGCCTCCGACAGGCCGTCGAACGTGGAGAGCGGCTCGCCCGCCGTGCGTTTCCCTCCGAGCCACTTCGCCTTCTCGGTGTACTCCTCCAGCCACGTGTAGGGCGACGTGATCACGAGCAGGCCATCCGGGCGGATGCGAGGCGTGATGCCATCGAGGAACAGCCGCGGGTCGTACACCCGGTCGATCAGGTTGCCCGCGAAGATGAGGTCGTAATCGGTGTAGATGGCCTTGAGGTTGCAGGCGTCTCCCTGGGTGAAGAGCACGCGACTCCCGACATCGGCCAGTCCGATCCGATCGAGTGAGATGGCTCGTGTGATTGTCAGCTCGCCCTCGGTCGGGATCTCATAGTGCACCTCACCTCCATCCTGCAGCCGCACACCCGATTGGATGAACCGCGCCGAGAAATCGACGCCATCGACGTGGTCGAAGTGCCGAGCGAACTCGAGCGTCGATCGGCCCACCGAGCAGCCGATGTCGAGGCATCGCGTGCGTCGGGAGGCAGGTACGTGAGGCATCGTCGCCTCGACGCAGGCCTTGGGGAAGTTGGGCACGCCGAAAGGAGGATCGGCCGCGACGGCCGCCGCATCGAAGTAGTGAAACTCCAGATACTGCGTGACGAGCTGATCGGTTTCATAGAGCCGCGAACCGGCGGTGACGGCCTCGCTGCCCCGTTCCTCCACGATGGTGCGGAAGCCGGCGTGCTGGAAGAAGTGCCGGCGGAAGGCGTAGCGGGCGTTGGCCAGAGCCTCGTTGCCCGTCGAGATCCAGGAGCCTCCCTTGATGAGGTTGTGGCGGCCGTCGAAGGTCGGCACCGAAAAGTCATCGTAGAGCGGGTGCACCTCGAAGCCGTGGAACGGCATGATCGGCGTGCGCGTCCACTGCCACACGTTGCCGACGATGTCGAAGAAATCGCCTTGGGGAAACGCGTCGACCGGACAACTCGACGCGAAATGCTCGAGGTTGATGTTGCCCGGAGCGACGGTCCACGACGGCTGGTCGCCCGGCACCGTGTCGCGGAGGGCCTTCCAGTGGGCCTCGGTGGGGAGCAGCACGTTTTCGCCGGTGGTGGCGGCGAGCCAGGCGCAGTAGGCCTGTGCCTCGAGACAGTTGACCTCCACGGGCCAGTTCAATGGCAACGGTATTTCGTCGAGCAGGTTTCGCTGCCGATAGCCGCCGTCGACCGCCACCCAAAACTTCGGGTGCTCGGCGCGGGTGTAGTCGAGCCAGCCTCGGCCCTCCTCGGTCCACCACGTCGGATCGCGATAGCCGCCATCGGCCACGAACTCCAGGAACTCGGCGTTGGAGATGAGCTGCCGAGAGGCGCGGAAGGCGGGCAGGTCGATGGCTTCCGTGCCGTATTCGTTGTCCCAGCCATAGGTGCGGTCGGTGTCAGGCTTGCCGAGCCGCACCCGGGTGGCCGCGACCGGGAGCCAGGCGTTGGCCGGGGCGGGCCCGGAGGTTGTGCAGGTGTGCCAGAGCCGTCGGTCGTCGGGCGACAGGTCGGCCTCGCGGTGAAGGTCGGCAAGCGGCATCTGCCGCATGATCACACTCGACGTTTCGAGATGGATCCGCTCATGCTCGATGCCCATCAGGATCAGCCATGCCGGCGAGTTCCAGCGGATCGGGAGTTCGAGCGGCATCTCCGAAATGAAGCGGTCGACCGACTCTCGCATCCGAGCCCGATAGCCGCGCACCGCGGCCACGGACGGCCAGTCGTAGTGGGCTGTGTTGAGATCGTCCCACGACATCTCATCGACCCCGACCGCCATCATCGCCTCGAGCTTCGCGTCGAGCCGGCCGGGCAGGAGGCGTCCCGCCGTGAGCTTGTTGAGGTAGAAGACCGCCGGATGGGCGAAATAGAAGATCAGCGGATGCCGGAGCGGCTCGTGCCGCTCGTAATAGGCAGCATCATTGCGAATGAGCGAAAAGAGGCGGTCGTAGATCTCGCAGGTCTGGTGGAAATACCGACGGATCTCCTCGCGTTTGGCGGTCACGGGATCGGCGGCCGCGGGATCGGCGTCGAGCAGCGTCGTGCGGGTCGGGGCGAGGGGCGTCGCCAACGCGGCCCAGCCCCGGTCGGATTTCGGCGGTCGTGCGGATGTCGTGCTTGGCGGAACCATCGATGCCCCCTGCGGCCGTGTCGTCATGCAAAATCTACCTTACTGTTCTGTCACTGTAGCCGCTGATACGAGGCCCGCCACCAGCCCCGACGGGATTGCGGCAGTGGCGCCCAGCAGGCTTCCCACCACCGCACCCCGGTGGCAGTTGTCGCCGCCGCACCGGGCGTTGGCGAGGACCCCACCGGGGAAGTCGCCGGCGTGCCGCCAGGCGAGTGCCAGGGCCGCCGGAAAGGCGTCTTCGATATAGCAGGCGCTCGACAGCGTTCCTCCAACCAGCTGGCGGTCGTCGAGTCGCTCCCAGGCCGCGAGCTTGGACCCCGAAACCCAGTCGCGACCGTGATCGAGAATCGCCTCGCGCAGCGCGTTGGCCGACGCGTCCGCCGAGCGGGGAGGGGCCTCCGGCCTGGGGATGGCATCGGCGAGGATGCGCACCAGCGTGTCGGCCGCCGCCAGAACCTCGTCGTCTTTGTGCGTGAGGCCGACATGGAGCCGGACGATCCTGCGAAGGTCGTGGTGTCGCGGGCCGAGGGCCGCCACGAGCGCAGGCACCGGCACGAGGCCCCCGATGTGCACGTCGCGCACGCCGCAGTTGATCGGCTTTCGGCCTGCGCCGTGATTGGTGAAGAAGTGGCGGTGATACTCCTCCAGATAGGTGTCGCGATGCCATCCGGGCTCGAGCATGAGCGCCACATAGCGATCGAGCCATCGCTCGGGATCGTAGTCGCGTTCCCGGTGAACCATCCGGAAGAGTTCCGTCGCGAGGCGGAAGTTGAGCGTGTTCTCGCCGGCAGCGAGAAACTGGTGGTAGTGCACGCCTCGCTTTCCCCAGAAGGCGGCCTGGTCGCGGAGGATGTCGAACTTCGGGCTCGGGGGCGTCCACGACGAACGCCACAGGATGCTGTCGGGATGAGGGGAGCGCGGCGCGAGATAGCCTTCGATCACGCCGTAGTCGCGATCGAGGGCGGCGCGGTCGTAGTACCAGTGCACCGGCATCGCCACGGCATCGGCGATCAGGCTGCCGAGAAGCGCGGCGCGGGCGGGGTCGAGCGGTGTGTCGGAGATGGTCATGCGTGAAGCGTGCGTTCGAGAAAGGCCGCCACCCTCGGAGAACGTGTGGCGAAGAAGTCGGCCGTGGGGCCGTGGGTCGTCACCGTGCCCTCGGCGATGAAGGCGATCTCGTCGGCGACCCGCCGGGCAAACCCCATCTCGTGCGTGACGAGCACGAACTGGGTTCCTCCCGCCTTCAACTCGCCGATCATGTCGAGCACCTCACCCGACATCTCGGGATCGAGTGCGGAGGTGGGTTCATCGAGAAACAGCCGCTGCGGCTGCACGGAGAGGGCCCGGAGGATGGCGATCCGCTGCTTCTGACCGCCCGAGAGTTCTGCCGGCCGTTTCTCGGCGTGGGATGCCAGGCCGAAGCGATGGAGCGGGTCGCGAAGCCGCTCCCGAGCGGCCGCCTCCGTGAGCCCATGAACCTGCACGAGAGGAAGCAGGAGATTCTGCATCGCCGTGAGGTGGGGGAAGAGATTGTAGGCCTGAAACACCGTGCCGACCGTGCGGCGATAGCCGACGAGCGACGCCTCGTCTCGCGGGAGCATGGCACCGTCGAACGTGACCGTTCCCGCCGTGGGCACGTCGAGACCGGCGAGGATTCTCAGCAGCGTTGATTTGCCGCCCCCGGAAGGGCCGACGAGCACGAGCGATTGGATGGTGCCCGTCGTCAAGGAGAGGGCATCGAGCACGGTGGCCCACCCCCGTCCGTTTGGATCGGGAAACCGCTGCACGAGATCGCGGATCACGAGATTCATGCCGACTCGTACCGAAAACGACGTTCGAGCCAGCGCGACACCGCCGACAGGGGAAGGGTGAGAAGGAGATAGCCCACTGCAAGCGGAAGGTAGCTTTCGAGGGTGGAGTAGGTGGCGGAGTTGACGTTGCGGGCGGCAAAGGTGAACTCGCCGATCGAAATCACCGACAGCAGTGATGAATCCTTGATCAGCGAAACCAGCTGCCCGGCGACCGACGGGAGTACGAGCCGCACGGCCTGCGGCAGCACCACGAATCGAAACGTCTGGGTGGGAGTGAGGCCGATCGCGCGGGCGCTGTCGATCTGAGCCCGCGGGATGGCATCGAGCCCGCCGCGGAAAATCTCGGCCATGTAGGCACCGCTGAAGAGCGCCAGCACCAGCACGCCGACGAGCCACCGGTGGTCGGAGCCGAGATGCAGGGCGGCCGCGATCACGTACCAGGCCACGAGGAGTTGCACGAGGAGAGGGGTTCCGCGGATGAGCTCGACGTAGACGCGGGCCGCGGCCGACACGAGCGTGATCCGGGATCGGAGCATGACGGCGGCGGTGAGGCCGATGGCGCCGCTGGCGACGAGGGCCGCCAGCGCCAGGCCGACGGTCATCCACCAGCCCCGCCAGAACACCTCGCGGTAGTCCCAGAGAACGGCCCAGTTCCAGGTCTGGTCGAGCCGGGCGAAGGCCCAGCCCGTGGCCAGGGCGAGAAGGCTGACGACGATCGTGGTGGCAAGCCAGCGGGGCATGGGAGAGATTCTAGAGCGCGTCTGAGATACGTGTATCGCCGGCTCGGGGGCGGCAAAAGTCTCGTCGCCGGGGCGAGGATACGCCCAAGGCTCCTCGAGCGTTCGCCGACCCCCTCGCCTACCCGCTCAGGATTATC